>JACCDX010123054.1_pt1 | contig 367341 bp, 352 predicted proteins | sample 7449681 | NCBI WGS metagenome assembly JACCDX01 (sample SAMN15323450, study PRJNA562643) | freshwater metagenome | isolation source: river surface water | place: USA:Blue River Watershed | collected 2017-08-18 | reverse complement strand
CTAGTTGCCCTGGCTACACTGGCCGTCGCTGGCGCCGCCTCCGCTCAAGTAACCATTACTGGTTACTTTGGTGCTTCTTATGACAATTTCAGCATTTCCAACACCAATGCCGCGCGCACTGGCAACACCTCTGAGACTCGTGTGTCTGACCAGTCTTCTCGCATCATCTTCGGCGTGAGCGAAGACCTGGGCGGTGGTTTGAGGGCCATTGGTCAGTACGACATGCGCTTCAACCTGGATGCTGCTTATCGTGCCCAGTCTGAAGCCACGTCGACCACCGTTCGTGACTCTGCTGGTACTGGCACCACGACCATCCTCCACACCGCCAACCCGCAAGTGAACTTTGCCGCTGGTGGCAACAGCCACGTCGGTCTGGCCGGTGGTTTCGGTGCCGTTCGCCTGGGTCGTCAGGACGTCTACTATGTCGACACCCCCAGCCTGCTGCCCGGCGGTCTGTATCTGGGTGCCAACATGGCTCCTGTCTACCACAGCCTGGCTACCGCCAACGTGAGCCGTACTCCCAACCTGGCATGGTGGACTTCCCCCCGTATCAGCGGTTTTGAAGGTACCGTGGCTTACTCCACCAACCCCCTGCGCACGTCTAACACCAACGAAGCTGAAAACGACCTGGGCACCACCAACGCTCAGCGCAAAGGCTCTGGTTACATGCTGCGCTTGAACTACACCAACGGCCCCATCGACGCAACCCTCAACACCATGGACTTCAAGTCTGACTACATTGGTGGAACGGCTTCGACCGGTGCTGGTGCTGGTGGCGCGATTCTCAATGGCAACGCTGACCAAGCAGGTATGAACTTGGTCGTCAAGTACGCCATCAACAATCAGTTGAAGGTTGCATTCGGCACCAACAAGGGTGAAACCTCTGCCTTCACCGCGGCAGGTGTTGCTTCCGATGTGACCAAAGCCAACGCCACCGCCTTCAGCGCGAGCTACGACATGGGTTCTTGGAACTTCGCTGGTCATCACGCCAAGCGTGGAAACCAAACTGTGAACGGCACCGAGGCCGCCAACACCGGCAAGACCATCACCTCCCTGGCTGCCACCTACAACTTCAGCAAGCGCACCGCTGCTGGTTTGATGTGGACCAGCCTGAAGTCTGATGCCAATACCTCTACCGGCCTGTTCTATCAGTCCAACAACGCCTACGGTGGTCAATTGACCAACCTGAACGGCGAGACGCACACCATCACCTCGCTGGCTGTTCGCCACAACTTCTGATCTGATGCAGGTTAAAGCCTGCTGAAGATTTAAAGTCTTGAAACCCCGCTCACGGCAACGTGGCGGGGTTTTTTGCATTTCATCCCGTTTATCCTTAGCTACGAATATGAAATATTGATCGTTGTCTCTATGGCCACCATCGGCAAAACTTTGCCACCTAAAGCTGCACTTCCCCCTGATTTCTGTCAAAAAAACCTTGGCGCAGGAATTGCTTGTGCAGCTCACAGTCAAGCAACCTCTCTTTTGCCATGAAAAAAAGTCTGATCTCCCTCTTGGCCTTCGGCCTGATGCCGCTGGCGCATGCACAGCTTAAAGCCGCTCAACCGCGTGCCATGCCCCAAAACTTGTATGCAGAAGTCAGCATCAACAGCATCAACTACGCCTCAAGCGGTTTGTCCTTGAACCCAACGGCCTTGCGTGGCATTCTGGGTAAAAACCTGAGTTCGAATTTCAGTTACGAGGGCCTGATTGCTTTTGGCACCAGCAGTGGTGAAAAAACGGTGGACAGCACCCGCGCCATCGCCAAAATCGACCCGATTTTTGGTGGCTACATCAAGGCGCGCAAGGAATTGGCGCCCGGGTTAGATGTGTTCGCCCGCTTTGGAGCGGCCAGTGTGGTCAAAAAACTGAGCGGTACGTACTACGAGAAACCCGACCCCATCAACGAGCGCATGGGCAGCATGTCGTATGGCCTGGGGATCAAGATCGGGATCAGCCGTGACGCCAGTTTCGTGGCCGATTACATGTCCTACTACAACCGCAAGCAAGAAACCATTGATGGCTACTCGTTGGGTTTAGCGCTGGACTTTTAACGCCCCCACGCGGGCGTCAAGCCTGCGCTAGGAATTTTGCGAAACCTTGTGCCCGCAACTCGCAGGCGGGGCAGGTTTCGCAGCCATAACCCCAGGCGTGCCGGGTGTTGCGCTCGCCCAGGTAACAGGTGTGGGTATGCTCAATGAGCAGGTCCACCAAACTTGCGCCACCCAGTGTTTGCGCCAAAGACCAGGTTTGTGCCTTGTCCAGCCACATTAGCGGGGTTTCAATCACCAGACGTTCGTCCATGCCCAGGCTCAGGGCCACTTGCAGGGCCTTGAGGGTGTCGTCGCGGCAATCTGGGTAGCCGGAGTAATCGGTCTCGCACATGCCGCCCACCATGAATTTCAGGCCACGCCGATACGCCACAGTGGCGGCAAAGGTGATGAACAACAAATTGCGCCCGGGCACGAAAGTGTTGGGCAGGCCAGAGGCCGTCATGGCGATGGCACGCTCGTCGGTCAGCGCCGATTGACTCAACTGGCCCAACACCCGCAGGTCCAGCACATGGTCTTGACCCAGACGTTGGCTCCAGCTCGGGAATTGCTGCCGCAGTTGGTCCAGCACGGTCAGGCGGCATTGCATTTCAACCGCATGCCGCTGCCCGTAGTCAAACCCTATGGTTTCCACACGGGCGTAGCGCTCCAAAGCCCAAGCCAGGCAGGTGGTGGAGTCCTGGCCCCCAGAAAACAGAACCAGGGCTGAAGCGTTCGACAAAGACATGGCGGCAAGTGTAAGGGGGCCTCGCCCCTAAAATCGAGCCACAAAGGAACCCTCTTCATGAAATGGCGCTTCATCTACCGCGGACTCAAGGCACGGTACCGGGACCAGCGGATTGAGATCGAAGCGTTGTTGTCGGCGCTACAACCCGACCACCTGGCCGTGGATGTAGGGGCCAACAAGGGCAGCTACCTGTGGTCCCTCAGCCGCGCCGTGCCGCGCGGGCGGGTGGTGGCTTTCGAGCCCCAGCCCGTCTTGGCGCAATACCTCACCCAGGCCTGTGCCGCAGCGGGTTTGCGCAATGTGCGCATTGAAGGCGCGGGTTGCTCGCGCCAGTCCGGTCGCCTCACCCTGGCCATTCCGGGCACGGGCGAGAGCTCTCCCGGGGCCTCCTTCGAAGCCGCGGTGGCGCAACGCGAGGATTGCCGTTTCATCGAAGTGCCCACCTATGCCCTGGACGATTATTTCGCCCAGGAGCGCGGTCGCATCGGGGCGATGAAGGTCGACGTCGAGGGCCACGAATTGGCTGCTCTGCAAGGCGCTGAGCAATTGTTGCGCGCCCATCAGCCCACCGTGGTGTGCGAATGCGAACAGCGCCACCTGGGCCAGGGCCGCGTGCAGGATGTGATCGATTTCATGCTCGCCCTGGGTTACAAGGGGCAGTTCAGCCAGCAGCAGCAGTGGGTGGATGTGGCGCACTTTGACCCGGCCATTCACCAGCGACAGCAGGGCGAGCGTTTCTGGGATTCCCCCGACTACTGCAACAACTTTGTGTTTCGCCCCGCCTAACATAAACAGGCAGTAACAGGAGCCAGGCATGGACACCAAGTGGCTGGAAGACTTCGTGAGTCTGGTCGAGACCGGCAGTTTCAGCCGCTCGGCACAACTGAGGCACGTCACACAGCCGGCGTTTTCGCGGCGCATCCAGTCGCTGGAGGCCTGGGCCGGCACTGACTTGGTGGATCGATCGTCCTACCCCACACGTCTGACGCCGGCAGGGGCCACCTTGTATCCCCAGGCCATCGAGATGCTGCAAGCCCTCCATGGCACCCGAACCATGCTGCGCACGCATGCGGCGGCGGGGCAGGATGTGATCTCTTTTGCCGTGCCTCACACCTTGGCGTTCACCTTTTTTCCCAGTTGGGTCAGCAGTTTGCGCGAGGGCTTTGGGGGCTTCAAAAGCCGCTTGATTGCCCTCAATGTGCACGACGCGGTGATGCATTTGGTGGAAGGCAGTTGCGATCTGTTGATTGCCTATCAGCACCCGTCACAGTCCCTGGCGCTGGATGCCGATCACTACGATGTGCTGGTGCTGGGGCAGGAGGTGCTGGCTCCCTTCACGCGCCCCCTGGCCAACGGGCAACCCAGCCATGTCTTGCCGGGCGTGGCCGCCCACCCATTGCCCTTTCTGGGCTACGCTCCCGGGGCTTATCTGGGGCAAATCGTGGAGCAGTTGCTGCGCCTGTCCAGCGAGCCGGTTTACCTGGACCGGGTCTATGAAACCGACATGTCCGAGGGGCTCAAGGCCATGGCCATCGAGGGCCATGGCGTGGCGTTTCTGCCCATGAGTGCGGTGGAACACGATCTGGCGCAAGGCAAGCTGGTCAGCGCTTTGCCACCCGGCCGGGAAGATTTGCAAAGCACCTTGCAGATCTGGGCCTGCCGCGCCCGCCCCACGGTGCGGCACCATGTGAAGCCGCTGGTGCAGTCGCTGTGGGATTACCTGGCGCAGCATGCGGTGAAGCCGGCGCATGGGCGACAATCTCGTCCATGACTGATCAGATCACCCTCACCCGGCCCGACGACTGGCATTTGCATGTGCGCGACGGCGCACCGTTGCACACCGTGGTGCCGCACACCGCCGCGCAGTTCGGGCGCGCTATCATCATGCCCAACCTGAAGCCGCCCGTCACCACCGCGGCCCAGGCAGAGGCTTATCGCCAGCGCATTGTGGCGGCTGTGCCAGCTGGCATGTCGTTCGAGCCTTTGATGACGCTCTATCTCACCGACAACCTGCCGCCCGAGGAGATCGAGCGTGCTCGTGCAGCCGGTGTGGTCGCGCTCAAGCTGTATCCCGCCGGTGCCACCACCAACAGCGATGCCGGCGTGACCGACATTCGCAAAACCTACCGCACCCTGGAGGCCATGCAACGTCATGGCTTGCTGCTGCTGGTGCACGGGGAGGTGACGAGCCCAGAGATTGATTTGTTCGATCGCGAGGCGGTGTTCATTGACACCCAGCTCGAGCCCTTGCGGCGCGATTTTCCGGAGCTGAAAGTGGTGTTTGAGCACATCACCACCCGTGAGGCAGCGCAATATGTGCAAAGCGCCAGCGGCACGCTGGGGGCCACCATCACCGCGCACCACCTGCTGTACAACCGCAACGCCATCTTCACCGGTGGTATCCGCCCGCATTACTACTGTTTGCCCGTGCTCAAGCGCGAGGTCCATCGCCAAGCCCTGGTGCAGGCGGCCACCAGCGGCAGCGCCAAGTTTTTCCTGGGCACCGACAGTGCGCCGCACCCGGCTCACTTGAAAGAGCATGCGGTGGGCTGCGCGGGTTGTTACACCGCCCATGCCGCACTTGAGCTGTATGCCGAGGCCTTTGACCAAGCCGGTGCGCTGGACAAGTTCGAGCGCTTCGCCAGTTTCAATGGCCCCGACTTCTACGGCTTGCCGCGCAACACCGGCACCGTAACCCTGCGCCGTGAATCCTGGACCCCGCCCGAGTCCTTCCGCTTTGGTGAGGCCGAGCTCAAGCCCCTGCGCTCCGGTGAGCCACTCGCCTGGAGACTGCAGTCCTGAGTGACGTGCGCGGGTTGGATGCATGAAGCCGCTTTCCTGGGCGCAGGTGGATTGGGCACAGCCCTGGTGGAGCGGATGGCAAACCAGGGCGCAAGCGGTTTGGCAGCGTTGGCAGTGCGGTGATGAGGCCTTGCCTGCGGTGCTCAACCAGCAGATGCCCGAAGCCCCGGTGCGTTTCGTGCCGCAGGCCGAGCTGCCAGAAGGCCAGGCCTATGAGCAGTTCATCTTCGAGCACCAGCGGGTGCCCACCCGCGAGAACTTGCACGACCTGTTCAACGCCTGTTGTTGGGGGCGTTTCCCGCGCAGCAAACGTCGCCTCAACGCCTTGCAAGGCGAGGTGATTGCGCGCGAGGGCATCCAGTCCACCCGCGGGTCTTTGCGCGACGCTCTGACCCTGTTCGATGAAAACGCCTTGTTGCTGCTGGCCCCAGCGGCCAGTTGGGAGGCGCTGCGGCAGCACGACTGGTCAGGCCTGTTTGTGCAGCAGCGAGAGGCCTGGGGGCCGGCGGGTTCGATCCGGGCGGTGGTGTTTGGCCACGCCTTGCTGGAAAAACTGTGTCAGCCCTATCGATCTATCACGGCGCATGCCTATTGGGTGCCCGTCCATGAGGCATGCAACCCAAAAGGTGTGGGCCTGAGTCCCGCTGACTTTTTGGACGACGCCTGTCTGGACGAGTGGCTGTCGCAGCGCCTGAACGCCGAGCAGCTGGCCCGCAAGCCGTTCAGCCCTTTGCCGGTCATGGGCATCCCGGGTTGGTGCGCTGGCAACCACTTGACCGATTTTTATTCGGATGTGCAAGTGTTTCGACCGCGGCCAGAACGCTCCAGGTGATCCGGGTAGGTGATGGCTCACCTCAAGACCTGATAAGTTCCAGGGATAAGCCTGCCGAACCTTGATTTCCTGGTCGGTGGCCCTACCATCTCCGCCATCAACACTCATCGTCTTTGACGAAAGGATCTCATGAAACGCATTCTGCTCTTCGTCTTGACCAACCTGGCCGTGATGGTGGTGCTGGGCGTTGTCGCCAGCTTGCTGGGCGTGAACAAGTTCCTGACAGCCAACGGTCTCAACCTGTCTGCCCTTCTTGGGTTTTCACTCATCATGGGTTTTGGCGGCGCGTTCATTTCTTTGCTGCTCAGCAAGCCCATGGCCAAATGGAGCACTGGCGCGCAGGTGATCACTCAGCCGCAATCGGCGGATGAGCAATGGATTGTTGACACTGTGCAACGCTTGTCGCAAAAGGCTGGCATCGCGATGCCCGAGGTCGCCATCTACGAAGGCGAGCCCAATGCCTTTGCCACCGGTGCGTTCCGCAACTCGGCCCTGGTGGCGGTGTCCACCGGTTTGCTGCAAGGCATGACCCGCGAAGAGGTGGAGGCCGTGCTGGGTCACGAAATCGCCCACATTGCCAATGGCGACATGGTCACCCTGACCTTGATTCAAGGGGTGCTCAACACCTTTGTGGTCTTCCTCAGCCGGGTGGTCGGTTATTTGGTGGACAGTGCACTGCGCAAAAACGACGAGGAAAACACCGGTCCTGGCATCGGCTATTACGTCACCAGCATTGTGCTGGACATCTTGCTGGGCTTCGTGGCCAGCATGATCGTGGCGTGGTTCAGTCGCCAGCGCGAGTTTCGCGCGGACCGTGGCTCAGCCGATTTGCTGGGCCGCCGCCAGCCCATGGTCAACGCCCTGAACCGCTTGGCGCACATGCAAGCAGGCGCGCTGCCCAGCAGCGTCGCTGCCATGGGTATCACGGGCGACTTGGGCAAGCTGTTTGCCAGTCACCCGCCGCTGGAGGAGCGTATCGCTGCCCTGCAAGCGCAGGCCTGAGCCGGCGGCTCGGCTCAGGGTTCCAGACCTAGCGCGAAGCGCTTGGCCAGGGCCTCGCCCACCTTGATGCCATCGACGCCGGCGGACAAGATACCGCCGGCGTACCCCGCCCCTTCGCCGGCCGGGTACAGCCCTCGCATGCCAGGGCTTTCATAGCCTTCGTCGCGTGCAATGCGCAGGGGTGACGAGGTGCGTGTTTCAACCCCCGTGAGGATCGCGTCCGGCAAATCAAAGCCGCGAATTTTGCGACCGAAGACTGGCAGCGCCTCCCGAATCGCTTCGATGGCGTAGCTGGGCAAAGCGGAATCCAGACTGCCCAGTTTCACCCCAGGACGGTATGAGGGTTCGACCTCCCCCAAGGAGGTGGATGGCCGGCGTGAGAGAAAGTCGCCCACCCGCTGGCCGGGGGCTTCGTAGCTGCTGCCACCCAGCACAAAAGCGTTCGATTCGAGCTGCCGCTGCAAGACGACGCCAGAAAGCGGGTGGAAACCACCCGGTGCGTCGGCGCAGTCCAAACGCAATGCCGGACCCTGTGCCACTGCGGGCGTGCCATCTGCCGGGGCAAAGGCGGCTTCCAGGGCGACGGCCTCTTGCGGGTAGTCGTTGGGGTCAATGCCCACGACAATCCCGGCGTTGGCATTGCGTTCGTTGCGCGAGTATTGGCTCATGCCGTTGGTGACGACCCGACCGGGTTCAGATGTCGCCGCCACCACCGTCCCCCCCGGGCACATGCAAAAACTGTAGACGGCACGCCCTTGGCTGGCGTGGTGGACCAGTTTGTAGTCGGCCGCCCCCAGCAGTGGGTGACCGGCATGCACGCCCCAACGGGCACGATCGATCAGGCCTTGCGGATGCTCGATGCGAAAACCCACCGAGAAGGGCTTGGACTCCATGGGCACGCGGTGGTGGTGCAACATGGCAAACGTGTCCCGAGAACTGTGCCCCAAGGCCATCACCACCTGCCGCGCCGCCAGTGTGTAGCGCGTGCCCAGGGCCTGATCGAGCACCACCAGACCGGTCAAGCGGGGCAGGCCATCGGGGCCGGGTTCATGTTCGATGTCCAGCACTCGCTGGTCAAACCGCACCTCGCCGCCAAGGGCGATGATTTGTTCTCGCAGATGCTCCACCACCTTGACCAGTTTGAAGGTGCCGATGTGCGGATGGGCCGCGTACAGGATTTCTTCTGGAGCGCCGGCTTGCACAAACTCTTGCATCACCTTGCGCCCCAGATGGCGCGGGTCTTTGATCTGGCTGTACAGCTTGCCATCGGAAAACGTGCCCGCCCCACCCTCGCCAAACTGCACATTGCTTTCGGGGTGGAGCTTCTTGCGTCGCCACAGGTCCCAAGTGTCTTGTGTGCGCTGGCGCACCGTTGGCCCTCGTTCCAGCACGATGGGTTTCAGCCCCATTTGCGCCAGTACCAGGGCGGCAAACAGGCCGCAAGGGCCAAAGCCCACCACCACCGGGCGCTCGCCGGGTTGAATACGGGCGTCGCCAGGGACTTGGACGGGAGGGTGCCAGCGCATGTCGGGCGTGGCCTGGACATGCGCTTGCCCGGCATGTTGTTCCAGCCAGCGGGCCTCGGCCAGTGGGTCGGTCAATTCAACATCGACGATGTAGACCACCCGCAACTGGGCCTTGCGCGCGTCAAAACTGCGCTTGAAGACTTGCCAGTGACGCACCTCGCTGGCGGGCAAGCCCAAGGTGCTGAGGATGAGGTCGAACAGCGCAGGGGGCGCCAGTGGGGCCGGCGAGGCAGGGTCAGGCGGGTCGAACGAAGCGTCGAGGGGCAGTTTGAGTTCGGAGAGTCGGATCATGGCAGCAGGCCCGTGGTGATCGGGCAGGGCTTGAGACCTGTTGATTATCCCCGAGCGATAATCGAACAGTGAAGCTCGCCAGACCGCCGCTGGTGCAAGCCGCAAGGACGGCGCGAAAGCGCCGGGTGGAAACACCGCACTGGAGGAACGTCCGGACTGCACAGGACGGCGCAGGAGGTAACACCTCTCCACCGCGAGGTGAGGATCAGAGCAACAGAGACGAGTCGCAGGGGGCAACCCCTGCGGGTGAAACGGGCAATCTCTGCGCGCAGCAATACCAAGTAGGCCCACACGGTGCCGCAAGGCGCTTCCCCGTGGTTCCGCGGGGTGTGGGCGGGTAGGTAGCACCGAGCCGGGTGGGCGACCCCCGGCCCAGAGGAATGGCGGTCACGCGGGGGCAACCCCGTGCACAGAATCCGGCGTATCGGCGGGCTTCACACTTTTCATGGCAGCCCAGGCGTCAAGGCTGCCATCGGGTCACATGATCTCGCGCAGGCGCTCGACATGCGCAGTCAGCGAGCGCATGGCCACCGGCCATAGCCGGGGCGGCACATCGTCGTAAGCCCGCTCGACCCAGTCTTGCATGCTGCCCTCGGGCAGGGCGCGCATGACGCCCAGAATCTTGGCCTCGCGCTGCAAGCGGTGGGCCTTGAGGCGGCGGATCACATCGGCAGCGTCGTGGGGGCCGCCGGCCAAATTGCCCAGCACATAGCCATGGGCCGGCAGGATGAATTCGATATCGTCCTTTGCGCAGGCGTCCAGCAATTTGTCCAGGGAGGCCAGGTAGTCGCTCATGTGGCCGTCGGGCGGATCCACCACCGTGGTGCTGCCATTGAGCACGTGGTCACCGCTGAACAGCAGGCCATCTTCTTCCAGCACCAGGCAGAGGTGGTTGGCGGCATGGCCAGGGGTGTGCACCACCCGCAGGGTGTGGCTGACCCCTTGCCCGCTCAAGATCAGTTTTTCACCGTCTTCCAGCTCGCGGTCGGGCACGAAGTGACTGGCTGCGCGTGCCGTGGGGGCTGAGCTGAGCCCCAGGACGGGCGGCTTGTGGCCGTGTCGCTCGCACCAGGCTTGCAAGGGTTTGGCGCCGGGTGAGTGATCGGGGTGTGAATGGGTGCAGACAATGAAACGGATGTTGCCGCCGCAGGCGCGCCAGATGCGTTCCAGGTGCTCGGGGTCCTCAGGGCCCGGATCGATCACCAAATAGCCGCTGTCCGGATCGCCCACCACATAGCTGTTGGTGCCCGGGCCGGTCATCACGCCCGGGTTGGGGCAGGTCAATCGCTGCACGTTGCGCAGCAAGGGCACGGACTGCTCGGATTGCCAATCGAGGTGGTGCAGCATCTGTCCATCGGGGCAGGTGAGGGCGAGTTCACCGAACGGGCTCTCGTGCTCCATGTAGCGCACCTCCCGCCCGGCCAGGTAGCCGGCGCGTGGGCAGCTGGTGAACCAGGGTTGTTCGCTGGCGCAGCCCTGGAGCACATCATCCACTCGAGAGAAACTTTTGAGCCGCTCCAAGGTGCGGATGGTGGGAAAGATGATGAAAAACTGGCCGGCGTGGTGACGCTCCAGTGCATCGACCGGGCGAACCCACAGGGGTTCGAATTGCTCGGACTCGTCGGCCACCGGGCTTTGCCCCTCGGGCATGCGGGCCACCAGGAACGGCACGTCGAATCGGCGCGGCAGGTCGCGGTCGGTGATCCAGTGCGTCAATAAAAAAACTTCGTCGGCGGCCAGTGTCAGGCCTTGGGCAGCGCACTGCGCGGCAAAGGGCGCCTGTCGGTCGAGCCGGGCAATGTCTTGTGCGGTGGCGTGTTGGCCGTCGCTGCGCCGGGCCAACAAGACGCCCAGCTCCTCGAAACTTTCGCGGATGGCGGCGATGGCTTGCGTCAGGCACTGGTCGTCCTGGGTCGGGCGGCGCTTGGCCAGCCCGTGGGCAGCGGCGTCAGCGGCGTCGATGCCACCACCGGGGAACACATAGGCCCCTGGGGCAAAGCTGGCCGTCATGGAGCGGCGCGTCATCAGCACCTCCAGACCTTGCGGACCGTCTCGCAACAGCAAAACGGTGGCAGCGGGGCGCGTGGGCGCGGGAGAGCGAGGGGCGTGCAGGAGTTGGGATGAGCGAACCATGCCGCATTATGGCCAAGTGCCGTGAATCTGGCGCACGCGGTTCTCAGGCCTCGGGCGTCACGCCGGTGGCCAGCAGCACACGGGCCACCATGTTGTAGGCCGAGATCGACATCGTGAGCTCGACCATCTCGGTGGTGTTGAAATGCTGCTCCAAGGCATTGAACAACGCATCGTCGATGCGGATGTTCTGGGTGATCTGGGCCGCATACTGCACCACCAGTTGCTCCACCACGCCCAGGGCCGCGTCAGACACGCCCGCGCTGGGGTGGTGTTTCACCGCCCGTTCCAGCGCATCGAGTTCGGCCTGCGTGCCCCCAGCGTTCAAAAAATCGGGGGCATGGTGGTGGTACTCGTAGTCTGCTCCGGTGAGCAGTGCCACGGTGCAGATGCCCAGTTCCAGCCACTTGCGGTTGACCGACAGCCCCGTACGCACCTTGTTCATGAACACATTCCAGCCACTGGCGACGGGTTCACTCCACAGCAAAACCTCATCCAGGTTCAGCAGTTTGCCTCCGCGTCGAGCCAAGATGCTGTTGACCAGCGCGTCGGGTTGAGGTTTGAGTTCGGGGGTCCAGGCGGGAATACGTCGGTGTGATGGTGGGGTGGAGGACATGAAAAAACAAACGGCGGAGAAAGAATGGCGTGAATTACAACCGCACACGGGCTGGCTTGTCCATCCCGGTTGTCAACCATGTTGCGCAAATGACAATCCGCACGCAGGCCCGATAATGCTGCCCCATGCACATCCGATTTACCAAGATGCAAGGCGCGGGGAACGACTTTGTTGTGCTGGACGAGACCCGCGGGCTGCTGGGTCTGAGCACGGCGCAATACCGCTGGCTGGCCGATCGGCATTTCGGGGTGGGGGCCGATCAAATTCTGAGCGTGCGGGCCGCCCCCCAGCCGGATGTCGATTTTGAATACGTGATCCACAACGCCGATGGCGGCGAGGTCGAGCATTGCGGCAATGGCGCGCGCTGCTTTGTGCGCTTTGTGCGTGAGCAGGGCCTGACCCACAAGACGTCGGTGCGCGTCAAGGTCCACGGAGGGGTGATCGAACTGCACGAACTGCCAGACGGGCAGGTGCGTGTCGACATGGGCCCGCCGGTGTTTGATCTGCCACGCGTGCCGTTTGACCCCACTCAAGCCCAGCGCGTGCCGCATACAACCCATGGCTGGGACACCTGGCGGCTGGCGCTGCCGGCAGGCACCACGCCCCCGCAGGTGGAGGTGGCGGTGTTGTCCATGGGCAACCCCCATGCCGTTCAATGGGTGGAAGATGTCGACACGGCACCGGTGCAACAGCAAGGCCCCTGGATTGAACATCACCCGGCTTTCCCGCGCCGGGTCAATGTCGGTTTTTTACAAGTCATCAGCCGCACGCGTGTGCGCTTGCGGGTGTTTGAGCGTGGCGCGGGTGAAACCCTGGCCTGTGGCACCGGGGCCTGTGCTGCAGTGGTCGCAGGCATTCGCCTGGGTCGACTCGACCCCGAGGTGGTGGTCGAAACCCGCGGGGGCCTGCTGACCATTGCCTGGGCGGGCGGTTCCACTGCGGCGGCCTCTTCCTCTTCTGTGCCGGTCTTCATGAGTGGGCCGGCCACCACCGTCTTTCAAGGCGAGATTGAAATTCCCACATGAACGCTTCCCCCATGAACCCCATCACCGAAGACGATATTGCGAACTTCCTGGTGAACACCCCGGACTTTTTCACCCGCCATGCCGAGTTGCTGTCTGCCGTGCGCCTGACCAGCCCCCACAGCCAGCGTGCGGTCAGCTTGCAAGAGCGGCAGGCCGAGATGCTGCGCGAAAAAATCCGCGCGCTGGAGTTGCGCATGATGGACATGATCCGCAACGGCAACGACAACGCCATCCTGGCCGATCGCCTGCACCGCTGGGCACAACGCCTGTTGTTGACGCGCGCATCGCGTGATTTGCCGGACACGGTGGTCGACCAGATTCAGTCCCACTTCATGGTGCCCCAGGTGGCCTTGCGGGTGTGGGAGGTGGCCGATGAGTTCACCATCGAGCCCTTTGCCCAGGGTGGCAGCGAAGAGGTGCGCGCGTTCGCCAGCAGCCTCACCCAGCCCTACTGCGGGGTCAACACCGGGTTCGAGGCCGCCAAGTGGCTGCAGGACCCGGCGGCCGCCCAGTCGCTGGCCATGGTGGCTTTGCGCCCAACGACCGAACCGCCAACAGCGGCATTGGCCGACGCGCCCGAGCGCGCCACGGTGCCGCCCGCCATCGGCTTGCTGGTGTTGGCATCGCCGGACGCGCAGCGCTATCACGCGGGCATGGGCACGGAATTCCTGGAGCGCATGGGCGAGATGGCCAGCGCCGCGCTCAGCCGCTTGCGTTGAGGCATGGACAAGCTGGACGCTGCCCCTGCTCACCCCCTGGTGGAGCGTTACCTGGCGCATGTTCAGTTTGAAAAACGTTTGGCCGCCCGCACGCTGGCGCTCTACACCGAAGACTTGCGCAAGCTCGCCCGGGAGGCGGAACAAGCCCGGGTCGAGCTGACCCTGGTGCAGCCGGCCCACATCCGTCGCTGGATGGCGGCCATGCATGCGGCCGGTCGCAGTGGACGCGGCATCGCCCTCATTCTGTCGGGCTGGCGGGGGTTTTACGCCTGGTTGGCGCGTGAAGGGCTGGTTTCGGCCAACCCGGTGCAAGGCATCCGCGCCCCCCGTCAAGCCAAGCCCTTGCCCAAAGCCTTGAGTGTGGAAGAGGCGTTGTTGCTGGCCAACCACCAGGACGCCATGGCCGACCCCTGGCAGGAGGCACGTGATGCCGCGGTGGTTGAGTTGCTGTACGGCAGTGGTTTGCGCGTGGGCGAGCTGATTGGATTGGATGTGAGCCCCAGTGAGCAAGCCCGCGGCTGGCTGGACCTGCAAAGCGGACTGGCCCATGTGCTGGGCAAGGGCAGCAAGCGTCGCAGTGTGCCCTTGGGGCCGCCGGCCGCGCAGGCGGTGCAGCGCTGGCTGCAGGTGCGCAGCCTGAAGGCCCCCCAGGGGCTGCTCTTGGACGAATCGGCGCTTTTTGTCGGCCCCAAGGGGCAGCGACTGACGGCTCAGGCCGTCTGGCGTCGGTTGCGTGAGCGCAGCCAGCGCGCCGGGGTGGCCGTGCCTGTGCATCCGCACATGTTGCGGCACTCGTTTGCCAGCCATGTGTTGCAGTCCAGTGGCGATTTACGCGCGGTGCAAGAGCTCTTGGGCCACGCCAGCATCAGCACCACCCAGGTCTATACCCGACTCGATTTTCAGCACCTGGCCAAGGTGTACGAATCGGCTCATCCCCGCGCTCGTCGAAAATAGGCCCCATGAAGACCCTTAAATTGCGCCCTGGCAAGGAACGTTCAGCCTTGCGTCGTCACCCCTGGATTTTTGACAGTGCGATCGGCCGCGGTGGTGCGGACGCCGGTGAAACCGTGCGTGTCGAGTCAGACACCGGGCAGTTCCTGGGCTGGGCCGCGTTCAGTCCCACTTCCAAAATCCGGGCCCGCATCTGGAGTTTTGACGAGACAGAGCGCATCGATGCCGGCTTTTTCGAGCGCCGGCTGGCGCAGGCCCTGGCCGCTCGTCAACGTTTTGACATTCAAAGCAATGGCATGCGGTTGGTCCATGGCGAGTCCGATGGTTTGCCCGGCCTGATCGTCGACCGTTACGACGACACCTTGGTGGCTCAATTCCTGTCCAGCGGCACCGAGCGCTGGAAAAGCGTCATCGCCGAGACTTTGCTGACCCTGACCGGACTGACGCGTCTGTACGAGAGGTCCGATTCCGGTGTGCGGCAGCTCGAAGGGCTGCCTTCTGCCACCGGCTGGCTGCGCTGCCCCGACCAGGAGCAGACCCGCACCGAGCTGCTGCTGCGCGAACACGATTGGCAACTGAGCCTGGATATTGTGGAAGGCCACAAAACCGGTTTTTACCTGGATCAGCGCGACAGTCGGCATTTGTTTGCCGAGCATGTGGCGCGTCTGGGTTCGGCTCGAGTGCTCAATTGCTACTGCTACACCGGGGGGTTCACGGTGGCTGCGCTGGCAGGCATGCGGCGCAGCGGCCAGTTGGAGCAGGGGGGGCATGTCACCTCTATCGACTCGTCGGGGCCGGCCATTGCCCGGGCCCGTGGCAACGTAGCGCTGAACGGGTTTGATGAAGCCTGCGCCACTTTTCTGGATGCCGATGTCAATCAATCCCTGCGCCAGTTCCACCGGGAAGGGCGAAGCTTTGACGCCATCGTGCTTGACCCGCCCAAGTTCGCGCCCACCGCCGCCCATGCCGAGCGCGCGGCGCGGGCCTACAAGGATATCAACCGCCTGGCGTTCAAGATCCTCGAGCCCGGGGGCGTCCTGTTCACTTTCAGCTGCTCAGGCGGTATTGGTGCCGAGTTGTTTCACAAGATCGTAGCCTCCGCCGGCACCGATGCCGGGGTGGATGGCTACATCAGCGCCCGCCTGCAAGGGGCGCCGGACCACCCCATGACCATCACTTTCCCTGAGGGGGAGTACCTCAAAGGCTTGATCGTGATCAAGAAATTGGGGTGACCAGGTGTCGGGACGCACAACATCAGGCATGATGTCTGGTGAAGCACTGACCCCATAGGGGCTCCCGCCTGGCTGCCGTTGTTGGTTTGAAATGGCGGCTACACTGCCCAACTGATTTTCTTCCACGAACTGCAATTTCTCTCCCATGCTGATCCCTGCCACCATCCTCACCGGCTTTCTTGGCGCCGGCAAGACCACCCTGCTCAAGCGCGTGCTGACCGAGGCCCATGGTCAAAAGATTGCCGTGATCGAGAACGAATTTGGTGAAGAAAACATCGACAACGACATCCTGGTCTCAGACACCAGCGAGCAAATCATTCAGATGAGCAATGGCTGTGTCTGCTGCACCATCCGCGAGGACCTGCGCAGCACGCTGCGAGACTTGGCTGAAAAGCGCCGCAAGGGTGAGCTCGATTTCGAGCGCGTCGTGATCGAAACCACTGGCTTGGCCGACCCCGGCCCGGTGGCCCAGACATTCTTCATGGACGATGAAATTGCGGAAGGGTTTCTGCTGGATTCCATCCTCACCCTGGTGGATGCCAAGCACGCGGCCCAGCAGTTGAATGATCGCCAAGAGGCGCGTCGCCAGGTCGGCTTTGCCGACCAAATCTTCATCAGCAAATCGGACCTGGTGTCAGCGGGCGAGCTGGACGCCTTGCAACACCGGCTCAAGCACATGAATCCGCGCGCACCGCAAAAGGTGGTGCATTTTGGTGATGTGTCGCTGGCTGAGGTGTTTGACTTGCGGGGCTTCAACCTCAATGCCAAGTTGGACATTGACCCCGAATTTCTGAGTGACGAGCACGATCACCACCACCATGACGAGCACTGTGACCACCCCTCGCACCAGCATGATCACGGGCACGACCATGACCATGAGCACGGTGAGCATTGCGATCATCCCTCTCATCAGCACGGCCATGGGCACCACCATCACCACGACGATGATGTGAAGAGTTTCGTATTCAAGTCGAATCGCCCCTTTGATCCGGCCAAGCTGGAAGACTTCCTGGGAGCCATTGTCAATATCTACGGCCCTCGCATGCTGCGCTACAAAGGAGTATTGAACATGAAAGGCACCGATCGCAAGGTGATTTTTCAGGGCGTTCACCAATTGATGGGCAGCGATTTGGGGCCGGCTTGGGCCTCTGACGAGGTGCGAAACAGCAAAATGGTCTTCATTGGGATCGAGCTGCCGCGGGAAATTTTTGTCCAGGGCCTTGAACAGTGCTTGATCTGAGTACAATCCGCGCGCCGCGAGCAACATCGGGGCTTTGCTGACCCCGGGCTTCTGGGGTACATACTGGTCACAGAATATGCAACACGAACAGCATCACCGCTTGAGTGCCTTGACGGGCAGTGGGATGACTGTGAGGAGACAATCGTGAAAGCCCCAGCCAAAAAAACCGCCTCCAAGGCCACTAAACCCGCTGCCAAGACCACCCTCAAGGCAGACGTGAAACCAGCAGTGAAACCGGCCGCCAAAGCCGCCACCAAACCGGTGAAAGCCCCCGTGTCTCAGGCCGCCAAGCCGGCGGCGAAGGCTGCTCCCAAAGCGCCTGCCAAACTCGCCTCAAAACCGGCTGGCAAGTCGGCGGTCCCCAAGGCCCCTGCCAAGCCTGTGACTCAGCCCGCGGCCAAGAAGGCACCCAAGGCGCCGGCCAAGCCAGCAGCCAAACCAGCAGCCAAACCAGCAGCCAAGGCACCTGTGAAACAGTTGGCCAAGGTGGCGGACAAAGCCGCTCCAAAGACACCCGTCAAGGCGCCATCCAAGGTACCTGCCAAGACGCTTGAGAAAGCGACTGGCAAACCCTCGACCCCTGTGGTCGCCAAGCCCGTGGCCCCCGTGGCCACGAAATCTTCCACCCCGGCGGCACGTCCGCCCGTGGCAAAGCCAGCCACACCTGCCGTCGCTCCCGCAGCGACACCCGCCGTTGTCCCTGACGCCGCGCCGCGCAAATCCTCCCGTGCTGCCAAGGCGGCGTCCATGGTGCCTCCTCCTCCCGCCCCTGTTGTGGCGTCCAATGCGGCCAAGGCCAGCTACGGACCTGCCATGGCTATACCACCCTCGTTAGTGCCCGTGATCCCCAAGAAAGATGCCAAGCTCGCCAACAACTGGAAAACCAAGTCTGTTGAGCAACTCAGTGATGCCGAAGTGATGGCCATGCCCGATGCCGAGTACATGAACGATGTGCAATTGGCCTTTTTCCGTCGCAAACTTGTCCAGCTCAAACAGGACATCCTGAACAACGCAGGAGAAACCACCGAACACTTGCGTGAAGACACCGTGATCGTTCCCGATCCCGCCGATCGCGCCACCATCGAGGAAGAACACGCACTCGAGCTGCGTACCCGTGATCGAGAGCGCAAATTGCTGAAAAAGATCGAACAGTCCATTCAGCGCATCGATGCGGGTGATTATGGGTATTGCGATGAAACTGGAGAAGCCATTGGCGTCGGACGGCTGCTGGCCCGACCCACGGCTACCCTGTCGCTGGAAGCGCAGCAGCGGCGCGAACTGAAGCAAAAGATGTTTGGGGATTGATTTCTCCTTGCTGCAACCTCCCCCAGACCTTTCGGTCCCGGGGGGTGTCTTCAAAAGCCTCCTTCGGGAGGCTTTTGTTTGTGGGCTCTCCCACATTCATGTGTTTTCTTGAAGTCTCACATTCAGTGGTTTCTCTAAGTGCTTAATTTAGAAAGAAATTTTCCCTGAGCCAACCCTTCAAAGAGGCTCTAAGTCCTTGATTTCATTGAAAAATTTCGAGTTGACCCTCTTGCGACCCTGCAAATTCCTGCTACAGTGCAAGTAAGTGCAAATAAGTGGTGAAAAGTGTCTTTTTGGACTTTTTATCGAATTTGCGCATTCGCTGCTTCTGTAAAGGTTGAATGTTCGTGTTCCAGGGTGCGTCATCGCTGAGTCTTGATGGCAAGGGCCGCTTGTCGGTGCCGACGCGTCATCGCGACGTCTTGCAAGCCACCGCCCAGGGGCAGCTGACCATCACGCGCCACCCTCACGGTTGTCTGATGGTGTTTCCGCGTCCCGAATGGGAGAAATTTCGCGAGCGCATCGCGGCCTTGCCCATGAGCGCGCAGTGGTGGAAGCGAATATTTTTGGGCAATGCCATGGACGTTGACATGGATGCCACCGGACGTGTGCTCATTTCCCCCGAGCTGCGCAATGCAGCCGGTATCCAGAAGGACACGATGTTGCTGGGCATGGGCAATCACTTCGAGCTCTGGGACCGTCAGTCCTACGAGTCGCAGGAAGCGCAAGCCTTGCAGGGCGACATGCCCGACGTGTTCAAGGAATTTTCTTTCTGAAGGCAGACGGTGGAATCGCCATGGAAGCACACCACCGTCTTGTTGCGCGAAGCTGTCGAAGCGCTCGCGGTGCGACCCGACGGTACCTATGTCGATGCGACCTTTGGTCGTGGTGGACACTCGCGCGCCATCCTGGCGCAATTGGGGCCGCAGGGACGCCTGGTGGTGTTCGACAAAGACCCCGAGGCCATTGCGCAAGCCCAAGCCTTGCAGGACACGCGGGTGACCATTCACCACCAGGGCTTTTCGTCTATGGGCGACTTCTTGCCGCCGGCGTCGGTATCGGGGCTGCTCATGGACCTGGGCGTGAGTTCGCCGCAAATCGACAACCCCGCACGGGGCTTTTCATTCCGTTCCGATGGCCCACTGGACATGCGCATGGACCCGACGCGGGGACAAAGCGTGCAGCAGTGGCTCGAGACGGCCACGACACAAGAGATAGCGGAGATCATTCGTGACTATGGCGAAGAACGGTTTGCTGTTCCGATTGCAAAGGCGATTGTTGCTCGCCGACAGGAACGGGGCACTCCTGCAACCACCGCTGAGCTGGCCCAACTCGTGGCTGGCACGGTCAAAACCCGCGAGCCGGGCCAGGACCCTGCAACGCGCACATTTCAGGCTTTTCGGATTTTCATCAATGCCGAGCTTGAAGAGTTGCAACAAGCGTTAGAAGCCGCACGACATGTACTGCAACCCCAAGGACGTTTGGCTGTGATCAGTTTCCACTCCCTCGAGGATCGGCTGGTCAAGCAGTTCATCGCCCGTCATTCGCGTGCGCCGTTCGATCGACGCGCGCCCTTTGCGGAGCCGCCGCCGGTGCAGTTCAAGGATCTGGGGCGGCAGCGACCGAGTGCTGCCGAGGTGGCCGCCAATCCGCGTTCCCGCAGCGCCATGCTGCGGGTGGCAGAAAGAGTGGCCGACGCGCGCACAGCCGGAGGGGTGGCATGACGCGCGTGAATATTCTGCTGTTGATGGCGGTGCTGGCCACGGCGTTCTACCTGGTTCGCACGCAGTACGAGTCGCGTCGTTTGACGACCGAATTTGATCGCGCCCGATCGGAAGCGTTGAAGCTTGATGTCGAGCACGATCAGCTCGATGCCGAACGCCGTGCCCAGGCTGCACCGCTTCGGGTCGAAAAAATCGCGCGTGAGCAATTGCACATGCGCACCATCACGCCTGCCATCACCTATTACATGGGGCCTGCTGGACCGGTCGTGGGAAATCCCGCGCCCGCGGCTGAGCCAGAGGCCAGTAAGGAGCGTCGCCCATGAGCAGCCGCTCCGTCCAGTTCACCTCCAGCCCCTTGCTGGCCAGCAAGACGCCGGTCTGGCGCAGCCAGTTCATCGTGGCTTGCATTGCCTTGGGGTTCATGGGGCTGGTGGGCCGGGCGGCGTATGTGCAGGTGATCGACAACGCCTTCTTCAAGCGACAGGGCGTGGTGCGGTTCGTCCGCACGCTCGAGTTGCCGGCCAGCCGTGGTCGCATTCTGGATCGCAATGGCGTGGTGCTGGCCTCCAGCATCCCGGTCCCTAGTATCTGGGCCAGCCCTGAAGATCTTGAGCGCGATACGGCCAAGCTCAAAGAGTTGGCGAGGTTGCTGCAAATGCCTTTGCCTGAGCTGGAGAAAAAGCTGCAGGACGAGGACAAGAGTTTCGTCTGGCTCAAGCGTCAGGTGGATGAGTCGGTGGCCAAGCAGATCATCAGCCTGGGCATCAAGGGTGTGCACTCGCGCAAGGAGTACAAGCGTGCCTATCCCGAGGGTGAGTCGGTGGCTCACATCGTGGGCTTCACCAATGTCGAAAACATTGGGCAAGAGGGGGTGGAACTCACCTTCAACAAGGAGCTGGGTGGCCGCTCGGGATCGCGTCGGGTGATCAAGAACCGCCTGGGGCAAGTGGTTGAAGACATCGGCGAAATGATTCCGCCGGTCGATGGTCGCGACCTGGAGTTGTCGATTGACAGCAAGGTCCAGTTCTTTGCCTATCAAAAACTGCGTGAAGCCGTGCTGGACAACCGAGCGGCAGCCGGCAGTGTGGTGGTCATCGATGTCCAGCAAGGCGAGATCCTGGCCTTGGCCAACTACCCCAGCTACGCGCCCGATCGGCGCGCCAACCTGACGGGGGCGCAGTTGCGCAACCGAGCCCTCACCGACACCTTCGAGCCGGGCTCCACCATGAAGCCACTCGTGGTGGCGCTGGCGCTGGAACGGGGCCTGGTCAAGCCCGAAACCATGATTCAGACCGCCCCGGGCCGCTTGGCTTTGGGTGGCCACACCATCAGCGACGCGCACCCGCACGCGCTGCTGAGTGTCAACGAGGTGATCCAGAAATCCAGCAACGTGGGTACGGTCAAGATTGCCATGCAGCTGCCACCCCAGGAGATGTGGGAAATGTTCACCCAGGTCGGCTTTGGTCAAAAGCCCCAGGTGCCTTTCCCCGGGGCGGTGGCAGGTCGTTTGCGGGCCTACAAAACCTGGCGCCCCATCGAGCAAGCCACCATGAGCTATGGCTATGGTTTGTCGGTCAGCCTATTCCAGCTCGCGCAGGCTTACAGCGTGTTCGCCCGCAATGGTGAAATGGTGCCCGTCTCGCTGGTGCGCAACCAGGATCGCACTCCGGTGAACGCCGGCATCCGCGTGTTCGACGCCAAGCACGCCGCCGCCATGCGCAATATGCTGCACATGGTCACCAGCCCAGGCGGCACCGCCCTCAAAGCCCAGACCATGGGCTATTCGGTGGGGGGTAAGACGGGTACTGCCCACAAGCAAGAGGGGCGAGGTTACGCTGGCAAAAAATACCGGGGCTTTTTTGTCGGCATGGCACCCATCGAAAACCCCCGCATCGTGGTGGCGGTCATGATTGACGAACCCACCAATGGCCGCTACTACGGTGGCGATGTGGCGGCGCCCGTGTTCAGTCAAACGGTGCAGCAGACCTTGCGCATGATGGGCATTCAGCCCGATCTCACGGTCAAGCCGCAAGTCGTGGCCAAGGCCGAGCCGGAGTCCTTTTGATGCAACGACTCCATACCCCCCAGGAAGCGGCTCGTTGGCTGCGCCAGCGCGTGCGCGGCAGTTTGCGCACCGACAGCCGACAGGTGCGGCCGGGGGATGCCTTCCTGGCCTGGCCCGGTGCCCGGCATGATGCCCGTCGATATCTGTCCGCTGTGCTGGCACAAGGTGCCTCGGCTTGTTTGATCGAGGCTGAAGGCGGTGCGGATCAGCCGGCGCAGTCCTGGGCGGTCTATGAAGATCAATTGGCTTGCTACGCCGGACTCAAGTCGGCCAGCGGCCCCATTGCGGCGGCCTACCACGAACACCCCAGCCACAGGTTGGATGTGTTGGCCGTGACGGGCACCAACGGCAAGACGTCCACCGCCTGGTGGCTGGCCCAAGCGCTGACACGTCTGGGCCATCGCTGCGCCGTTGCGGGCACGCTGGGGCTGGGTGAAGTGCGCCAAGACACCGATGGTCGAGCCGACGTGCAAGGCCTGGACACCGGTTTCACCACGCCGGACGCCGTGCTCTGGCAAAGCAGCCTGCACGACTTTGTCGATCGTGGCATACGCGCCTGCGCCGTCGAGGCCTCGTCCATCGGTTTGGCCGAGCACCGTCTGGATGGCACGCGCATTCGTGTCGCCGTGTTCACCAATTTCACGCAAGACCATCTCGATTACCACGGTGACATGGCCGCGTATTGGCAGGCCAAGCGCGCTTTGTTCGATTGGCAGGGGCTGGAAGTGGCTGTCGTGAATGTCGACGACCCCAAGGGCCAGCAACTGCAGCAAGCCTTGCAAGCCCGTTCCGATTCGGTCGATCTCTGGACCTGCTCTGCGTCGGGGCCTGCGCGTTTGTGGGCGCGCGATATCCGGCAAGGAAGCTTCGATCGCGATGTACACGGGCAGGGTCAACCATCAGGCCTGTCCTTCGAGGTGGTGGAGGGGCGCCAAAGTCTGCGTTTGCACACGGCGATGATCGGGCACTACAACGTCAACAACCTGCTGGGTGTGCTGGCCTCGTTGCGTTCCTTGGGGCATTCGCTTGAACAAGCCGTGCAGGTGTGTGCTGATTTGTGGCCAGTGCCTGGTCGGTTGCAGGTGGTTTCTGCCGCCAACGAACCGCTGGTGGTGATCGACTACGCTCACTCGCCCGATGCGCTTGAACAAGTGCTTAAAGCCCTGCAGCCGGTGGCGCTGCAACGGCAGGGGCGACTGGTGTGTGTGGTGGGCTGCGGTGGTGACCGCGACGTTGGTAAGCGTCCCCTCATGGCGCGGGTGGCCGAACAATTCGCCGATCGACCGGTGTTCACCAGCGACAACCCGCGCTCTGAGAACCCCCAAGATATTTTGAATGCGATGCTCGCCGGCTTGCGTCAACCCGATCGTGCCGAGCAAGATGTGGACCGCGCGCGCGCCATCGCTCAGGCCATTGGCCAGGCAGGCACGCATGATGTGGTCCTGATCGCTGGCAAGGGCCATGAAAATTACCAGGAAATCGCGGGTGTGCGTCAGCCGTTCTCTGATGTGGCGCATGCACAGCATGCCCTGAGGAACTGGAGCGCTGCATGAGTCAACCCATGCCCACGCTGCGCGAATCCCCGCTCGGTCTGAGCCTTCAACAGGCACAGGCCTGGTTGCCCGATGCCGTCCTGTGGGGGGAAGGTGAAACCACCTTGGCGCGTGTGCACACCGACAGTCGCAGCCTGCAAGCGGGTGACTTGTTTGTCGCCTTGCGTGGTGAGCGCTTTGATGCCCACGATTTTTTGCCGCAAGCCCGTGGCGCAGGCGCCTCGGCAGTGCTGGCCGAACGTGGCGTCGACGGCTGTGGCTTGCCCGGCCTGAAGGTGGCAGACAGCCGCCGGGCGTTGGGTCAACTCGCGCGGGGCTGGCGCATGCAGTTTCAGCTGCCCCTGATCGCCGTGACCGGCAGCAATGGAAAAACCACGGTCACCCAGATGATCGCTCGCATTCTGCGCGCCTGGGCGGCGGACGCGTCGCTGGCGACCCAGGGCAATTTCAACAACGACATCGGGCTCCCGCTCACCCTGTTGCGCTTGCGAAGCACGCACCGCTGTGCGGTGGTCGAGTTGGGCATGAACCATCCGGGCGAGATCTCGGTCCTGTCCGATCTGGCCCGCCCCACCGTGGCATTGGTCAACAATGCCCAGCGCGAGCATCAGGAGTTCATGGTCAGTGTCGAGGCGGTGGCGCGTGAAAACGGTGCGGTGCTGCAAGCCTTGCCCGCCGACGGCGTAGCTGTTTTTCCGTCCGACGACACCTACACGGCGCTTTGGCGTCAACTCGCTGCGCAAAGACGCTGCCTGTGCTTTGGCGCCGATCCGCAAGCTGATGTCCGTTTGCGATCGGCCCAATGGCGTGATGGCTTCTGGACGGTCTCGGCCGACACGCCCGTGGGTCCGTTGGACTGCCAGCTGCACATCGCCGGGCGACACAATGTGATGAACGCCTTGGCTGCCTGTGCTTGTGCGCTGGCGGCGGGTGTCCCTCTGCAGGTGGTGGCTGAAGGGCTATCGGCGTTCGAGCCGGTGCAGGGACGCTCGCGTGCGCTGTCGCTGCAGATCGATGGTCACCCAGCCACCTTGATCGACGACACCTACAACGCCAACCCCGATTCGGTGCGCGCAGCCATCGATGTGCTGGCCGAATTGCCCGGGCCACGCCTGTTGGTGCTGGGCGACATGGGCGAGGTGGGCGACCAGGGCCCCGCCTTCCACGCTGAAATGGGGGGCTATGCCCAGGCCCGCGGAATAGAGCACTTGCTGGCCTTGGGCGAGCAAGCCCGTGCCGCCGTGCAGCATCACGCCGCCGCCCGCCATTTCACCGACATCGAGGGCCTGCAGCAGGAAGTGCAAAAGCTGTGGGGCCAATGTGCGAGCGTCCTGGTCAAGGGTTCGCGTTTCATGAAGATGGAGCGTGTGGTCCACGCCCTCCAGCAAGCGGGGGAGGCTCAGCCATGCTCTTGATATTGGCCCAATGGCTGCAAGGCCTGTCACCCGACTTCGGATTTTTCCGGGTGTTCCAGTACATCACCTTCCGCGCTGTCATGGCCGCTGTCACGGCCTTGTTGATTGGCTTGATGGCAGGCCCCGCCGTGATTCGCCGACTGACGGCGCTCAAGATCGGCCAACCCATTCGCGGTTACGCGATGGAGACGCACTTGGTCAAGAGCGGAACGCCGACCATGGGGGGGGTGCTCATTCTGATGTCGATTGCGGTGTCCACCCTGCTGTGGTTTGACCTGTCCAACCGCTTTGTCTGGATTGTGCTGTTGGTCACGCTGGGCTTTGGCGCCATTGGCTGGGTCGATGACTGGCGCAAGGTGGTGAACAAAGACCCCGAGGGCATGCGCTCGCGCGAGAAGTATTTCTGGCAATCGGTGATCGGGCTGCTGGCAGCCTTGTACCTGGTGTTTTGTATTTCAGAAAACAGCAACCAGCGTGTGTTTGAACTGTTCGTGCAGTGGGTGCAGTCGGGCTTTGACGTCAGTCTGCCGCCCAAGGCCGGATTGTTGCTGCCTTTCATCAAAGAGGTCAGCTATCCCCTGGGGGTGTTGGGCTTTGTGATCATGACGTACCTGGTGATTGTGGGCGCCAGCAATGCGGTCAACCTCACCGATGGGCTTGACGGCTTGGCCATCATGCCCGTGGTGATGGTGGGCTCGGCGCTGGGTGTGTTTGCCTACGTCACCGGCAGCTCGGTGTATTCCAAATACCTGTTCTTTCCTTATATCCCGGGCTCTGGCGAGCTGCTCATTTTTTGTGCGGCCATGGCCGGTGCGGGCTTGGCTTTTCTCTGGTTCAACACCCACCCTGCCCAGGTGTTCATGGGGGATGTCGGGGCATTGGCATTGGGCAGCGCACTTGGAACGGTGGCGGTGATCGTGCGGCAGGAAATCGTGCTGGCCATCATGGGCGGCATCTTTGTGGTTGAAGCCCTCTCGGTCATGCTGCAGGTCAGCTATTTCAAATACACCAAGCGCAAGTACGGCGAAGGTCGCCGTATTTTGCGGATGGCTCCTTTGCATCACCATTTCGAAAAGACCGGCTGGCGTGAAACCCAGGTGGTGGTGCGTTTCTGGATCATCACCATGCTGTTGTGCCTGGTGGGTTTGTCAACTTTGAAACTGCGTTGAACATGGCTTTGCACGATCAACACGTTCTCATCCTGGGCCTGGGCGAATCCGGCCTATCGATGGCGCGTTGGTGTGCCCGCCAGGGCGCGCGCGTGACAGTGGCCGACACACGTGCTGAACCGCCGCAGGGGGCTGCCTTGTTGGCGCAGTATCCGAACATCTCGTTGGTGACGGGTCCTTTGAGTGCTGAGTTGATCGAGGGTCAGGACATTCGTGCGGTCTTCAAAAGCCCTGGCCTGTCGCCGGCCGATGCAGCACCGGTCTGGCAAGCCGCTCAAGCCATGGGCCTGTGGACGGGCACCGAACTGAGCTTGTTTGTGCAGGCGCTGCAAGACTTGAAAGCCGAGCGCGGTTACCAACCACAGATCTTGGCCATCACCGGGACCAATGGCAAGACCACGGTCACAGCGCTCACTGGACAGTTGCTGGAGCGAGCGGCAGTCCGGGTGGCGGTGGCCGGCAACATCGGCCCGACTTTGTTGGACACACTCACCCGGGTTTTAGACGAAGCCCCGCCCTGGGTGCCGCCGCCCGCGCCGTCAGAGGACGTTGTTGAAGCCCTTGAGCCGGCGCCAGCGATGGAAGCATCGGTCACGGAACAGCCGGATTTGGGCTTGCCCGATGTCTGGGTGTTGGAGCTCTCCAGCTTTCAACTCGATGAGGTGGTGGGGTTCGAGCCGACTGCGGCCACGATACTCAACATCACCGAAGACCACCTCGACTGGCACGGCAGCATGGACGCCTATGTGGCGGCCAAGTCCCGAATCTGGGGCCAGCAAGGCCTGATGGTGGTCAATCGCGAGGACCCCCGCGTCATGGCGATGGTGCCCCCCGAAGAACCCGCACGCAAAAAGAATCGTGTGATTCGGCGCTGCTTGTCCTTTGGGGCCGACATGCCCACCCGGCCAGGCGACTACGGTATGGAAACCGTTAATGGCATGACCTGGCTGGTGCGTGCCCATGAGGCCGATGAAACCCGCAAGCGTAGCCGCGATGAAGTCGAAGAGGTCTACATTCAGCGCCTGATGCCTGCCGATGCCTTGCGCATTCGGGGGGAACACAATGCACTCAATGCCCTGGCCGCGTTGGCCCTGGCTTGCAGCACCGGCTCACAACTCGCACCCATGCTCTACGGTCTGCGCGAGTACGGTGGTGAGCCGCATCGTGCTGAGCCGGTGGCGGTGGTGAATGATGTCGAGTATGTCAACGACAGCAAAGGCACGAATGTGGGGGCCACGGTGGCTGCCTTGCGTGGCCTGGGTCGACAGCGCTCCCTGGTGGTCATTCTGGGCGGCGATGGCAAAGGACAAGATTTCTCGCCCTTGCTGGACCCGGTGCGGCGCCATGCGCGTGCCCTGGTGTTGATCGGCCGCGACGCACCCCGTCTGCGCGAGGCCTTGGTCAGCTCCGGGGTGCCCATGCAAGAGGCGGCCACCTTGCCCGAGGCGGTGGAGAAGGCCAGTCGCCTGGCACAGCCGGGCGATGCGGTGTTGCTCTCCCCGGCTTGTGCCAGTCTGGACATGTTCCGCAACTATGGGCACCGAGGCGAAGTGTTTGTGCAGGCCGTTCACGAGCTGGCCGATGAGTCTGCCTCGACCCTGGAGGTGAGCGCATGAGCGCCCTGGTGGATCGCTTGGGACGCGGGTGGAGTCGCCTGCTGGGCTCTCCGCCCGAGCAAGGCCCCGATGCCCTGCCGGTGCGCGTCAGCGGCAATCAGTTCACCCGCACCGGGGCCGCTCCGGTTCAGGTCAAGGACTTCGACCTGTCGCTTGTCTGGGTGACCTTGGCCCTGATGATGTGGGGGCTGGTGATGGTGTATTCCGCCTCCATCGCCATGCCGGACAACCCACGCTTCGCCAACTACTCGCAAAGCCACTTCCTGGTGCGCCACGTGGCCTCCATGCTGGTGGCCTTCGTGGCCGCCCTGTTGGCTTTTCAGGTGCCCCTCAACACCTGGGAAAAGGTTGCGCCCTGGGTCTTTGTGCTTTCGCTGGTGTTGTTGATGGCGGTGCTCATTCCGTTCATTGGCAAGGGGGTCAATGGAGCACGTCGCTGGATATCGTTGGGCATCATGAACTTTCAGCCCTCCGAATTGGCCAAGTTCGGCGTGCTTCTTTATGCGGCCAACTACATGGTGCGCAAGATGGAGGTGAAAGAAAAATTCTTCACCTCGGTGGCGCCCATGGGCATCGCGGTGGCGGTGGTGGGCCTGTTGTTGCTGGCCGAGCCGGACATGGGGGCCTTCTTGGTGATTGCGGTCATCGCCATGGGCATTCTGTTTCTGGGCGGCGTCAATGCGCGCATGTTTTTCCTGATTGCCGCCGTCCTGGTGGTGGCGTTTGGTTTCATGATCGCCATGTCCGAATGGCGTCGTGAACGCATCTTTGCCTACCTGGACCCCTGGAGTGAGAAGCACGCGCTTGGCAAGGGATATCAGCTGTCGCACTCCCTGATTGCGATTGGACGGGGTGAAATTTTCGGCGTCGGCCTGGGCGGCAGTGTGGAAAAGCTCCATTGGCTGCCCGAGGCGCACACCGACTTTTTGCTGGCGGTGATCGGTGAAGAGTTTGGTTTCATTGGCGTGTTGGTGGTGATCGGCATGTTCATGTGGCTGACCCGTCGCATCATGTACATCGGTCGCCAGGCGATTGCCATGGACCGGGTGTTCTCCGGACTGCTGGCGCAAGGCGTGGGCATTTGGGTGGGGTTCCAGTCCTTCATCAACATGGGGGTGAATCTGGGGGCTTTGCCCACCAAGGGTCTGACCCTGCCGTTGATGAGTTACGGCGGATCGGCCATTCTGATGAACGTGCTCGCCCTGGCCGTGGTGCTCCGAGTGGACTACGAGAACCGGCAACTCATGCATGGAGGTCGGCTATGAAGACCTTCACCGCACTGGTCATGGCTGGCGGTACCGGCGGACACATCTTCCCGGGTCTGGCAGTGGCCGAGCGTTTGCGCTCCCAGGGCTGGAACGTGCATTGGTTGGGTGGGCCCAGCCCCAGCATGGAAAGTCAGCTGGTGCCTCCGCGCGGCTTCGCGTACGAGACGGTTCAGTTTTCTGGCGTGCGCGGCAAGGGCCTGCGCACCTTGGCTTTGTTGCCCTGGAAGCTGCTGCAGGCTTTTTGGCAGAGTGTGCAAGTGGTGCGTCGGGTTCAACCCGATGTGGTGCTGGGTTTGGGCGGCTACATCAGTTTCCCCGGGGGGCTGGCCAGTGCGTTATCGGGTCGTCCGCTGGTTTTGCACGAACAAAATTCGGTGGCGGGCATGGCCAATCGCTGGTTGGCACGTGTGGCTCGCCGGGTCTTCACGGCTTTTCCCGAGGTGCTGCCTGCGGCGCAATGGGTGGGTAACCCCCTGCGCGAGCCCTTCTTGCATCAACCCGCCCCGGCTGAGCGGTTTGCCAACCGCCAGGGGCGATTGCGCTTGCTGGTGGTGGGCGGGAGTTTGGGGGCGCAGGCCCTCAACGAGGTGGTCCCGCAGGCGCTGGCCATGATTCCCCCCGAGGAACGCCCGGTGGTGACGCATCAAAGCGGCGCCAAGCAAATCGAAGCCTTGCGGGCGGGTTATGCACGTGCCGGTGTCGACGCTGAATTGACGCCGTTCATTGATGAAACGGCGCAGGCATTTGCACAAGCCGATCTGGTCATTGGCCGCGCCGGAGCCAGCACGGTGACCGAGTTGGCGGCCGTCGGTGCTGCCTCGCTGCTGGTGCCTTTCCCGCATGCGGTGGATGACCATCAAACCCGCAACGCGCGTTTCCTGAGCGACGCGGGTGCCGCCTGGCTGGTGCCCCAATCTGAACTGACCGTGGCAGACCTGGCCCGTCGCTTGCAGACGGTGCAGCGCAGTGAGTTGTTGGGCATGGCGCAAGCCGCCTACGGCTTGCGCAAGACGCAGGCGGTGGACCAGTTGGTGCATGCCTGTGAGGAGCTGGCGGCATGAAACACGCCATTCGTCACATCCATTTTGTCGGCATCGGTGGTGCTGGCATGAGCGGCATCGCCGAGGTGTTGCTCAACATGGGGTATGTGATTTCCGGGTCAGACCTTTCGGATGGGCCGGTGCTCCAGCGCTTGCACAGCATGGGGGTGGATACCTGCGTGGGGCATCGTGCTGACAATATCCAAGGCGCCGACGCAGTGGTCACGTCGACCGCGGTCAAGGCGGACAACCCCGAGGTGGTGGCTGCGCACGCAAAGCTCATTCCCGTGGTGCCGCGTGCCGTCATGCTGGCCGAGTTGATGCGTTTGAAACAAGGTGTGGCGATCGCTGGTACACACGGCAAGACCACGACCACCAGCCTGGTGGCCAGCGTGCTGGCCGAGGCGGGGCTGGACCCCACTTTCGTGATCGGTGGACGGCTCAACAGCGCTGGGGCCAATGCCAAGCTGGGCAGTGGCGAGTACATCGTGGTGGAAGCGGATGAGTCGGATGCCTCCTTCCTCAACCTGATGCCCGTGATGTCGGTGGTGACCAACATCGATGCCGATCACATGGAAACCTATGGGCACGATTTCTCGCGCCTGAAGTCGGCCTTTGTCGAATTCTTGCACCGCATGCCTTTTTATGGCGCAGCCATTTTGTGCACCGACGATGAGGCGGTGCGCAGCATCCTGCCCGAGGTGTCTCGCCCCATCACCAGCTACGGTCTGGGGGCACAGGCCCAGGTGCGGGCCCATGAGGTGTGCGCGGTGGGCGCCCGGATGCAATTCCGTGTCACGCGCAGCAACGGCATCACCCTGCCCGATATGCAGATCGATCTGAACCTGCCTGGTGAACACAATGTGCGCAATGCGTTGGCCGCCATTGCGGTGGCGGTCGAATTGGGCATCCCCGACGCCGCGGTGCAAAAAGCCCTGGCCGAATTCAAAGGTGTGGGACGACGCTTCCAGCGCCATGGCGATTTGCCCGCGCAAGGGGGCGGACAGTTCACGCTGATCGAGGACTATGGCCATCATCCGGTGGAGTTGGCGGTGACCCTGGCCGCAGCCCGTGGAGCCTTTCCGGGGCGCCGACTGGTGTTGGCCTTCCAGCCGCACCGATACACCCGTACCCGAGATTGCTTTGAAGATTTTGTGCGCGTGCTGCGCCAGGCGGACGTGGTCTGGCTGGCCGAGGTGTATGCGGCGGGCGAGGCGCCGATTGTGGGCGCCGACGGTCGCGCGCTGGCACGCGCGCTGCGTTTGGCCGGGCAAGACGCTTTGCAGTTCCTGCCCACGTTGGATGACATGACCCACAACGTGCTGGACCAGGCTCGCGATGGTGATGTGGTGATTTGCATGGGGGCGGGTTCGATCGGCCAGGTGCCGGCCCGTGTCGTGCAGCAACGGGGAGTTTGCGCATGAGCGCCACACCACGCCATGTTCGTCCTTTGCAGCCCGGTGAGACGGTGGCTGTGTTGATGGGGGGACGCTCCGCCGAACGCGACATTTCACTGATGTCGGGGAACGGCGTTTTGCAGGCCTTGCAAAGCCAGGGTGTCAAGGCCATCGCCTTCGACCCGGCCGAGCACCCTCTGGAGCGCCTGAAGTCCTTGGGGGTGGCGCGTGCCTTCATCGCACTGCACGGCCGCTATGGCGAGGACGGGACTGTTCAAGGCGCTCTCGAGTGGTTGGGCATTCCCTATACCGGTTCAGGCGTGATGGCTTCGGCCATGGCGATGGACAAGGTCATGACCAAGCGTGTCTGGAGTGCGGTGGGCTTATCCACCCCCGACTATGTGTGGCTGGAGCCCGAGCAGCAGACCGCCGAGCAACTGGCACAAGTGCCCGACCGGCTGGGCCTGCCCTTCATTGTCAAGCCGCCGCGCGAGGGTTCCTCGATCGGGGTCACCAAGGTGAGTGAGCGCGGCCAATTCGCTGCCGCCGTGGAGCTGTCCACCCGCTTTGACCCCGACCTGTTGTGCGAGACCTTCATCGAAGGGCTTGAGGTGACTTGCCCCGTGTTGGGCGAAGGGCGTTCGGCGCGTGCGCTCCCCGTGGTTCGCATTGCCGCACCTGATGGGGCTTACGACTATCAAAACAAATACTTCACCGACGACGTGAAGTACCACTGTCCAAGCGGTCTGCCCGCCGAGCTCGAGCAGGCCATCCAGCAGCAGGTGGTGGCGGCTTACCGGGCCCTGGGTTGCCGGGGCTGGGGGCGTGCCGATTTGATGATCCGCGCCAGCGATCAACAGCCTTTCCTGCTGGAAATGAACACCTCGCCGGGCATGACCAGCCACTCGTTGGTGCCGATGTCGGCGCGGGCGGCGGGCATTTCCTATGAAGCCCTGTGTCTGCAAGTGCTCCAGAGTGCCAGCCTGGATTACGCGCTTGACGGGAGGGATGCATGAACGCCCGACTGCATGCCACGCTGGAGGCGCCACCGGTGATTCCTTTGGACATCAAGCTCATGAATGTGGCTGCCAGTTTGATGGTCACCGGAGTGGTGTTGATGCTTATCGCCGCTGCCTTGTGGTGGTTGGTGCGCCTGCCGCTGTTTGCGTTGGCGGGGATCACGGTGCGCGGTGATGTCGAGCACCACAACGCGGTGACGGTGCGGGCCAACGTCGCGCCCAAGTTGCAGGGCAATTTTTTCACCGTGGACCTGAATCAGGCCCGACAAGTGTTTGAAGGCTTGCCCTGGGTGCGACACGCTTTGGTCCAGCGCGAATTCCCCAACCGCTTGCGGGTGGTTCTGCAAGCCCACAACCCGGTGGCCTACTGGGGTGGTGAAGGTGAAGGGCGCTTGGTGAACTCCGAGGGCGAGGTGTTTGAGGCCAACCTGGGGGATCTGGAAAACGATGAGTTGCCGCGACTGCAGGGGCCCGATAACCAGTCGGCAGAAGTGCTGGCCATGTACCAGGCACTGCAGCAGCCCGCGGCGGCTTTGCAAAGTCCGTTGATGGGCCTGGAGTTGACGCCCAGGGGCAGTTGGCGCATGACCTTGGCCAGTGGTGCGCGCATTGAATTGGGCCGTGGTTCCACGAGTGAGGTGTTGGCCCGCTTTGAGACCTTGTTGAAAACGCTGCCGCAGGTGGCGTCGAAATTGGGCAGAAAGGTCACGGCGCTGGAAGTCGCCGATTTGAGACACGACAAAGGTTACGCCTTGCGCATGCGGGGTGTGACAACGATTGATCCGCAGCAGGTGAAGAAATAAGCACGGGGTGGCTATGGCAAAAGAATACAAGGATTTGGTGGTAGGCCTGGACATCGGCACCAGCAAGGTGATGGCGGTGGTGGCTGAAGTCATGCCAGGCGGTGAACTCAAGATCGCCGGCCTGGGCGTGGCAGCCAGCAATGGTCTCAAACGCGGTGTGGTGGTGAATATCGACGCCACGGTTCAAAGCATCCAGCAGGCGCTCAAAGAGGCCGAGCTGATGGCAGACTGCAAGATCACCCGTGTGTACACCGGCATCACGGGCAGCCACATACGCGGCATCAATTCCAGCGGCATGGTGGCGGTCAAGGACCGCGAGGTGACGGCGCCCGATGTGGCGCGCGTGGTCGAGACGGCCAAGGCGATCAACATCTCGACCGACCAACGACTGCTGCTGGTGGAGCCGCAGGAATTCGTGATCGATGGTCAGGATGTGAGAGAACCGATCGGCATGAGCGGCATTCGTCTCGAAGCCAAAGTGCACATCGTGACAGGCGCACAAAGCGCGGCCGAAAACATCATCAAGTGTGTGCGTCGCTGCGGCTTGGATGTCGATCAACTCATGCTCAACCCGCTGGCCTCCAGTCAATCGGTGCTGACCGCCGACGAGAAAGAACTGGGGGTGGCGCTGGTGGACATTGGCGCGGGTACCACCGATGTGGCCATCTTTACGGGGGGTGCGATTCGTCACACGGCGGTGATCCCCATCGCCGGCGACCTCATCACCAGCGACATCGCCATGGCCTTGCGCACGCCGACCAAGGACGCGGAAGACATCAAGGTCGAGGCGGGCTATGCCAAGCAATTGCTGGCCGATCCCGAGATCCAAGTCGAGGTGCCTGGTCTGGGCGATCGCGGTCCACGCATGTTGAGCCGCCAGGCGCTGGCCGGTGTGATCGAGCCGCGTATCGAAGAGATTTTTTCGCTGGTGCAACAAGTGGTGCGCGATTCGGGCTTCGAGGAGGTCTTGTCTTCGGGCATTGTGCTGACCGGTGGCAGTGCCATCATGCCCGGCATGATCGAGTTGGGCGAAGACATCTTCCTCAAACCGGTACGACGCGGCTTGCCGCATTACAGCGGCGCGTTGTCGGACATGGTGTCGCAACCTCGTGCCGCCACCGTCATGGGATTGCTGGAAGAGGCCCGACTGGGACGCATGCGCGGCTTCAAGGTGGCGCAAAAAAATGGCTCGGTCAAGACAGCCCTGGGGCGCGTCAAGGACTGGTTCGTGGGGAATTTCTGACCATGTGGTTCAACGCACACGTCATGGTTCCGAGAGGCAGTCCGGGTCTCGAGTCGGCGCGGCGACGACGATGGCGACCCTGCTGTCGTGGAGCCCCCCCCCGCGCAAAGGCTTCTGATTTGAGACCCCCAAAAACACATAAATGACATAACCGGCAACTGCTTAAAGATTGATTGGAGTTAAAGATGAGCATTGAAATGATTGAAGTGGAAGAGTTCAACGCAGGCACCCAGATCAAGGTGATCGGGGTGGGCGGCGGCGGCGGCAACGCGGTGGAGCACATGATCGCCAGCGGTGTCAAAGGCGTGGAGTTCATCTGTGCCAACACCGATGCCCAAGCCCTGCGCGCCAGTTCGGCTCACAAGGTGATCCAGCTCGGGCACAGCGGTCTGGGGGCTGGCAGCAAGCCCGAGCGCGGCCGCGAGGCTGCCGAGGCAGCGGTGGACGAGATCCGCGCCACCCTTGAGGGCTGCAACATGCTCTTCATCACTGCCGGCATGGGCGGCGGCACGGGCACCGGTGCAGCCCCCATCGTGGCCCGCGTGGCCCGCGAGATGGGCATCTTGACCGTGGGGGTGGTGACCAAGCCGTTCGACTGGGAAGGCAATCGCCGCATGACCCATGCCGAAGCCGGTCTGGCCGAACTCGAGGCCAACGTGGACTCGCTCATCGTCGTGCTGAACGAAAAGCTGTTGGAAGTGCTGGGCGATGAGGTGACGCAGGACCAGGCCTTTGCTTACGCCAATGATGTGCTGCGCAACTCGGTCGGCGGGATTGCCGAAATCATCAATGTGGAAGCCCTGGTCAACGTCGACTTTGAAGACGTCCGTACTGTGATGAGCGAGCACGGCAAAGCCATGATGGGCACGGCCAAGGCCAGCGGACCTGACCGCGCCCGCATCGCTGCCGAGCAGGCGGTGGCTTGCCCGCTGCTGGAGGGCGTGGACATGTCGGGTGCCAAGGGCGTGTTGGTGCTGATCACTGCGGCCAAGGGTGGCTTGAAGCTGTCCGAGTCGCGTGAAGCCATGAACACCATCCGCGCTTTCGCGTCCAACGAGGCCCATGTCATTTACGGCACGGCTTACGACGAAGCCCTGGGCGATGAAATCCGTGTCACCGTGGTGGCCACCGGTTTGTCGGTGGGGGGACGCAGCACGCAGCAGCCGCTGAAAGTCTTGCGCACGGGCACCGACAACGTGCCTTTCACGGTCGCTTCGAACGCTGCTGGTGCGGCGGCACAAGCGGGCGCTGCGGGCCTCACCGGTGCCGCACAGCCCGACTACGGCAGCATGGCGGTCCCTAGCGTGTGGCGGACCAACCGCACGCAGGCAGCCGCCAAGGTCGATGCACTGGCATCGGGGGGCATGGACGATTTCGAGATTCCGGCCTTCCTGCGCAAGCAGGCAGACTGAGCACTTCCGAGGTTGACTGGTCAGCCCCTGGCCCTGCAAGGTTGAGGGCTGACCGGTAAAATCGACGTCGTGCTGCAACAACGAACACTCCAAACCCTGACGCGCGCCGTCGGTGTGGGGCTGCACAGTGGCGAGCGTGTCGAGCTCACCCTGCGTCCGGCCCAGCCCGACACAGGGATTGTCTTTCGCCGCATTGATTTGCCATCCCCCGTGGATATTCCGGTGGGGGCCACTGCGGTCACAGACACACGCCTGGCGTCGACCATTTCTCATGCGGGCGCCAAGGTGCACACCGTCGAGCACCTGATGTCGGCCTGTTCAGGCCTGGGCATCGATAACCTCTACGTAGACATCACGGCCGAAGAGGTGCCCATCCTCGATGGCTCGGCCTCCTCATTCGTCTTTTTGCTTCAAAGCGCAGGCATTGCCTTGCAAAATGCCCCGAAACGCTTTGTGCGGGTGTTGCAGCCAGTGGAGGTTCGGGAAGGGCATGGTGCGCAGGAAAAATGGGCCCGACTCTCACCCCACCACGGTTTCAAGCTGAGTTTTGAAATTGACTTCAACCACCCGGCCGTGGACTCTACCGGGCAACGGGTCGAGTTTGATATGGACACCGGTCGCTACGCGCGCGACATTGCACGTGCCCGCACTTTCGGTTTCACCCGTGATGTCGAGATGATGCGCGCCAACGGGCTGGCCCTGGGCGGTGGGCTGGACAACGCGATAGTGATGGATGACTACAAGGTGCTCAACAGCGATGGCTTGCGTTATGACGATGAGTTCGTCAAACACAAAATTCTTGACGCCATGGGTGACCTGTACCTGTTGGGCAAACCCCTGCTGGCCAGCTACAGCGCGTTCCGTTCCGGACATGCCCTCAACAACCGCCTGTTGCGCGAATTGCTCAGCCGGCCCGAGGCCTACGAAGTGGTGAGTTTCGAGGACGAGCGCTCGGCTCCCCGCGGGTTGGCGCAGCTGGCGCCGGCGTGGTGAGTGCCAAGGTGACTGCAGTCGCTTCAGCGTGAACGGCCATCGCGGTACATGCCGCTGGCCCGACTGCGGGCCATGCCGATGTGCTGCATGGCGCCCAAGACCCGCGCTGCATTGGCGTGTGTGATGGCCAGACCCAGCGCATCGGCGGCATCCTGGCCGGGCAGGCCCGGCAATTGCAACAAGCGTTTGACCATTTCCTGCACCTGCGCCTTGGCAGCCCGGCCGTGTCCGGCCACGGCTTTTTTCATTTGCAAGGCGGTGTATTCGGCCACGGTCAGATCCCGAGTGACGAGAGCGCTCAGACAGGCGCCGCGCGCCTGGCCCAGCAACAGCGTGGCTTGTGGGTTGACGTTGACAAACACAATCTCGAGGGCGGCACTTTCAGGCTGGTAGCGTTGCACCACCTCTTGCACCCCTTCAAAGATCACCCGCACACGGGCTGGCAAGTCGCCCCGTGGCAAATGGGTGGTCCGGATGGTGCCACTGGCCACGTAGGAGAGGCTGGAGCCCTCTGCCTCGACGACGCCAAAGCCGGTGGTCTGCAAGCCGGGGTCGATGCCAAGAATGCGCATGGTGTGATTGCCTTTGCCGTTAAGGTAGCACAGCGCCGGACATGCGGCCCATGATCACTTCGGCACGTCCTTGCAAGTACGCCGATTGCGGCAGTTTTTCAAAATACTTGGGGCGTGGCAGCATGACCGCCAGGCGCGCCGCTTCCCAGGCGTTGAGGGCCGAGGCTGGTTTTTTGAAGTAGTGCTGGGCAGCGGCCTCGGCTCCGAAGACGCCCTCGCCCCATTCGACACTGTTGAGGTAAATCTCCAGGATGCGTCGCTTGCTCAGCACCGCTTCGAGCATCAGGGTGAGGGCAAACTCTTGTGCTTTGCGCACCAGGGTGCGCTCGCCCGATAAAAACAGGTTTTTGGCCAGTTGTTGGGTGATGGTCGAGCCCCCCACCACCTTGGGCGTTTTGGTTTGACGCGATCGCAAGGCCTGTGCCTCGGCGCGGGCGTTTTGCTGCCAAGCTTTTTCGAGAGCTTCCCATTGCACGCCGTCGTGCTGCGCGAAGATGTCGTCCTCGGAGACGATGACCGCTCGCTTGAGTTGATCTGAAATCTGGGCATAAGGCACCCAGCTTTGTCGCCAACGCAGACCTTGGGCTTGCTGTGACAAGCGCCAGGCCTCAGAGCGTTGAAATGCCGTGGACTCCGGCGCCAGCGCTGCCATCACCGCGATGCGACCCAAAAAGAACAATTGCAGACCCAGTGCAGCCACCAGCACCAGCATGGCCAGGCGGCCCAGGGACAGAGTGAGGGTGGTGCCGTGTTTCATGGTCCGGTGAGTTCGGTTCTGAGCCGGTCATCGCGTGTGAAAGAAAAGCGCGAGACCAGGGCCAGTTGATCGGTTTGCTTTTTCATGTCTGCGGTGAAGGGGCCAAAGGGCCCCGCGCGGTTGGCGATGGCCTGGGCTCGACGGTCAAGTTCAGCTTGTCCCGATGAGGCCACGACCTCGGTGCCGATGACTTTTCCCTGACGGTCGACCGTGACGATCATGGTGAGGTCGCCATAAAGCTTTTGTCCCCCCACTTGTGGAAATTGCTGGGTACCCAAGGCCTCGATTTTGCGTCGCAACCGGTCATAGTACTGGGCGTAGGTGACTTCGCGGGTTGAGGGGCTGAGATAGCGTTTGCGCGGACGGGCGTTTTCCGTTTCGATGCGTTGCTCGATCTCGGCCAGCATTTTCAGCAACTGACGCCGACGCGCCTGAGTGGCCTCGCTTTGAGCCTCTTGCTGGGTCGTGGGCAATTGGGCCAGCAGCCCTTTGACCTGAGCCAGCAACAAGGATTGCTGAGATTGAAGCGCAGTGAGTTGTTGCTCCATCGCGTCCAGGTGTTGTCCCGACTGGTGGATTGGCGCACTGGGCAAGGGAGAGCGCGCCCGAGCCGATGCCGTTGCGCCGCCGCCGCCGATCAAGGTGCTTTGGGCCAGTGCCTGCGCACGCGGGTTGGTTTCTCGGGTACGCGATCGAGCGTTGACCAGCACGATCTGCAGCGAGCTGTCTTCGATCAGGCGATCTCGGCGTGACGATGAGTCCAGGTGCAGGCTCAACACCGCCGCATGCACCAGCACCGACGTCAGCAAGGCCCACTGCAAGGTGCTCAGGTCGCGCCTTCCTCGGGGACCGAGCCCTCGTTCACATCCACGGCGATGGCGATCGGACCCGCCGTTTCGTCGTCCTCCAGCGCGGCATCGTCGACCGTTTCGGCGCTCACGACTGTGCCTGGGCTGGGTTCGATCAGAGACATCAACTGGCCGCTGACCTCAAGGCTGATGTCGTGGATCTCACCCAGGCGCAGTCGCACGCGCGAGCCGCGCACCAGCATCGTGCCACCCGCGCCCAGCACCGGCAGTACCAGCGGTAAAGTGTCGGCACGCGCCATCGGTGGTTGACCGGGCAGGACTTTGAAAATGGTGGCGTCGATCTCGCGCAGACCCTGTTGACGCAGGTACTGCAGCGTCCAGAAGCGTTCCATGCCGGCCTGATAGCCGTTGTAGGCACTGTAGGCGGTGTCAAACGCCGAAATGATGGACAGCAGCGCAGCGTCCTTCGGTTTGAAAGGGGCCGCCAGGGCGGCTGTGCGACCGTGACGGGCGCAGGCAATGATTTGCCACTGGTTGACCAAGTCGGTGTAACGACGCAGGGGCGAGGTGCTCCAGGCATAACAAGGCACACCGATGCCCGCGTGGGGCAGGGCACGTGTGCCCATGCGCACCTTGACGCCGGGCGCCAAACTGGCCTGACTGCGGTAGATGGCCGGCACGCCCAGGTCTGCCATCCACTGGCCCCAGGTGCTGTTGGCCAGGATCATGGCTTCGGCCACGATCAGGTCCAGCGGCGCGCCGCGCTGGCGGGTGCTGATGCAGACGGTTTCGTGGCCCTGGGGACCGGCTTCACCCACCCCCTCCAGCCGGAAGGTGTAGTCCGGACGGTTGAAGGTCTCGGGGCGACCGCGCACCTGCTCGCGCTGTGACTTCAGGGCCTGTGCCAGGCGGAACAAAAAAGCCAGTTCGCTGTGTGGCAAGTCGGGGGCGCTTGTGTTTGTGGCCGCGTTCAGCCATTCGGGCGTCACCACCTGATCGAGTTGGTCATGACGCAAGTTGGCCACGATCGGCACGCGCTCCAGACGCGTCTCGCTGGAGAGAATTTGCAGCGAGGACTCTTCCATGTGCACGTACAAGGACACGGCCGGGCAGTCGCGGCCTTCTTGCAAGGTGTAGGTCTGCACCAGCTCGTCGGGCAGCATGGTGATCTTGTGCCCCGGCATGTAGACGGTGGAAAGGCGTTGGCGTCCGAGGTGATCGGGCGCACTGTCGGGGGTGATGGCCAGGCCTGGCGCGGCGATGTGAATGCCCACCGTGACCTGACCACTGCCCAAGCCCTGGACCGACAGCGCGTCGTCAATTTCGGTGGTGTGTGAATCGTCGATCGAGTAGGCCCGCACCGCAGCCAGCGGCAGTGTTTCGGTGATGACGGGTGCGGCCACGGGCGGGAATCCGGTGCCCTTGGGGAAGTGTTCGAACAGAAAGCGTTGCCAATGGAACTGATAGGCCGAACTGATGGCGCCCGCCCGTTGCAGCAAGTCCAGGGGGGCTGTCTGCGTGGCCCGCGCTGCCTCGACCACGGCTTTGTATTCGGGACCGTTTTTGTCAGGCTTAAAAAGAATGCGATAGAGCTGCGTCTGGATGGGCTCGGGGCAGATGCCCGCCGCCAGATCGCGAGCCCAGGCTTCGATTTGCAGCAGGACCTGCTTTTTCTTTTCGATGGCAGCCAGCGCTTGTTGCACGATCTCCGCCGACGCCTTGCGAAACCGCCCTTTGCCGGCACGACGGAAATAATGCGGCGCTTCAAACAAGCGCATCAGCATGCCGGCCAACTGCACGGGCGTGGCCTGGGCGCTGAAATATTCCTGGGCGAGATCGGTAAAACCGAATTCCTCTGAAGGGGCAAACTCCCATGCCAGATCGAGCTCGATGGTCGCTGCCAGGGCCTGGGCCTGGGCAATCAGCAAGGAGGGGGCGGGCTGCTCAAAGCGCAACAGCAATTGGTTGGCTTTGACCTTGACCCGTTTGCCGGATTCCAGCTCCACCTGGGCCGAGGCTTCAGCCTCGGACAGGATGCGGCCAGCGAGAAATTTGCCGGCGTCTTCGAACAATGCATACATGGGCTCGATTGTCCCATGGACCAGCCAGTCACCACCCCAGAAAGGCCATCACTTCCGGGAGCAATTCCTCGAACTGACCCAGCGCATGATCCCCTCCGGGGACGATCCGCTGAGCGCAGTCGGCGTAGCGCGCCTGCATGTCGGCAAAGCTCAATACCTCGTCATCGGTGCCCAAGACGGCCAGGAAACGCTCTGGATGGGTCAGCGCCCCCGGTTGGACGGGCTGGGAAGGGTCGGTTGAAGCGCTGTAGCCCAAGTCGCGCTGCAGTTGCTCTAACTCGTTGACGAAATGGGGGGCAAAGTAGAACTGTTGCGACGGATCGTGCCACAGCGGGTGGGTGCCGATGTACCCGGCCAGGCTTCGTGCCGGCTGAACGGACGGGTTGATGACCACTGCGCGGCAACCGCGCCGCTGAGCCAGCCAGGTGGCATAAAACCCGCCCAGGGAGGAGCCGATCACCGCCATGGTGTCGGTGGGCCAGTCGGCTGTTTCCTGTGCAATGCGATCGCAAGCCGCGCGGGGCGACACGGGCAGGGCCGGACAGCACCAGGTCAGGTGGGGCGCGTGCTGTGCCAACCAACGGTGGGTGACTTGGGCTTTGGCCGATTGGGGCGAGGACCGGAAGCCGTGCAGGTACAAGAGGTGGGTGATTCGGGGCAAAGGGGCATTCATCCCGGATAATTCTGCCTCATGAGCATCGTCATCGAAAAACCCGCCCTGTGGCGGCGGGTGCTGTTTTTATTGCGCGGATTTGATGGCCCGCTCGCGTTTGCCGTTTTCCTGTTGGTCAGTGCTGGTTTGCTGACCATGTATTCCTCGGGTTACACCAACGGAGAGCGCTTCTGGGACCACGGCAGGAACATCCTCATCAGTGGCTTCATCATGTTTGTGGCCGCGCAAATACCGCCCCAGCGCCTGATGCTGCTGGCCGTCCCCCTGTATTCGCTGGGGGTGGCACTGCTGATTGCGGTGGCCTTGTTTGGTTTGACCAAGAAGGGCGCTCGCCGCTGGCTCAATATTGGAGTCGTCATTCAGCCCAGCGAGATCTTGAAAATCGCCATGCCCTTGATGCTGGCCTGGTGGTTCCAAAAACGTGAAGGTCAGTTGCGCCCGCTGGACTTTCTGGTGGCGGGTGCGTTGCTGCTGGTCCCGGTCGGGCTGATTGCGCGGCAGCCGGACCTGGGAACGGCATTGCTGGTCTTGAGTGCGGGCCTGTTCGTGATGTTCTTCGCTGGCCTCAGCTGGCGGCTGATCGTTCCCCCTTTGGTACTGGGTTTGGTGGGATTGTTGCTGCTGGTGGTGTTTGAGCCTGAGTTGTGCGCGGAAGGGGTGCGCTGGCCGTTGCTGCACGACTACCAGCAGCAGCGGGTCTGCACCCTGCTGGACCCCGAACGCGACCCCCTGGGCAAAGGCTTTCACATCATTCAGGGCATGATTGCCATTGGGTCGGGCGGGTTCTGGGGCAAGGGTTTCATGCAAGGCACGCAGACCCACCTGGATTTCATCCCCGAGCGGACCACCGACTTCATTTTTGCCGCCTACGGCGAGGAATTCGGCTTGATCGGCAATCTGCTGTTGATCCTGGGCTTCCTGTTTTTGGTGTTGCGGGGCCTGACCATCGCGCTGGAGGGGCCGACCCTGTTTGCGCGCTTGCTGGCAGGCAGCGTGACCATGATTTTTTTCACCTATGCCTTTGTCAACATGGGCATGGTCAGCGGCATTCTGCCGGTGGTGGGGGTTCCCCTGCCGTTTATCAGTTATGGAGGAACAGCGATGGTCACCCTGGGTTTTGGTTTGGGGATTTTGATGTCGGTGGCCAAGGCCAAACAGTTGGTGCAGTCATGAGTGGCGCTCGACCCACCATTGGCATCATTGGCGTTGGCAACATGGGTGGGGGCATGGCGCGTCGCCTGTTGCATCTGGGGTGGGAGGTGCATGTGCGTGACATCGACCCCCACAAAACCCGTGAATTGCAATCCCTGGGTGCCCACGAGCATGCCACCCCCGCGTCCCTCACTGCGGCGGTAGAGCGTTTGATCGTTTGCGTGATCGATGCTCCCCAGGTCGAGTCGGTGCTGTTTGGGCATGAGGGCGTCAGCCAGAGCCTGCGCAGCGGTCAGGTCGTGTTGCTTTGCCCCACCTTGTCACCGCAGGACGTCGAGGGTTTTGTCCGTCGGCTGCAGGACATGGGCGGCGAGATGATTGACGCGCCCATGTCGGGCGGGCCACAGCGTGCGGCGGAAGGCACGATGAGTCTCATGGTGGCGGCACCGGCACCGGTCTTGCAAGCCAATCAGGACCTCTTGCAGGCGCTGTCCAACCTGGTGTTCACGGTGGGCGAGCGGGCTGGCGATGGGGCCCGCACCAAACTGGTCAACAATCTCTTGGCAGGCATCAACCTGGTGGGGGCGGCCCAGGTGCTGGCCATGGCCGAGCGCATGGGCTTGAACCTGGACACCACGATGGATGTCATCGAGCGCTCCAGCGGTCAGAGCTGGATTGGTTCAGACCGCCTGCGTCGCGCGATGGTGGGCGACTATGCGCCGCGCGCACATGTGACCCTGCTGAAAAAAGACACCCGGTTGGCCGTTGAAGCTGGCCAGGCCGTGGGATTCACGCCCGAACTTGGTCGCCTGGCTGCCGAGGTGTTTGCACAGGCCTATGCGGCCGGTTTCGAACACGAAGACGATGCCAGTGTCTTCAAACTCTACGCCAAGCCCCGCTGAACTTCTTCCATTGGGTTGGCAGCTGGGCCTTGGGCCACCGCCTGGATAGACCTGTTGTCAGCGCAGCCTTTCCAACCCTCTACACTTGAGCCATGATTTCACGTGAACCCACCCTGGAACGCCTGGCGATCGCTCGTCAGTGCCTGCTCGAACCTTTTGGTTTGGACGAGACCCATTTGCAGCGCGCATTGGCCGAGATTCGGCAGCATCGGGTCGATGATGCCGACCTCTATTTCCAGACCACCCGCTCGGAGGGCTGGAGTCTGGAGGAGGGCATCGTCAAATCAGGCTCCTTCAGTATTGACCAGGGCGTGGGGGTGCGCGCTGTCAGTGGCGAAAAGACCGCCTTCGCTTACTCGGACGATATTTCCATGGCTTCGCTGCTCGATGCCGCGCGCACCGTGCGCTCCATCGCAGCGGCATCACGCTCGGCCAGCACTCGGGTACCTGCCCGCAAAGTCGCGCCCAGCCGAGCCCTCTACCGTGGGGACGATCCGATCCGATCGCTCGACAGCGCGGCCAAAGTGGCTTTGCTGGGGCGTGTGGAGACCATGGCGCGCGCACGCGATCCGCGCATTGTGCAGGTCATGGCGGGCTTGGCCAGTGAACACGATGTGGTGTTGATCGCCCGCGCCGACGGGACGTTGGCGGCCGATGTCAGGCCCTTGGTGCGCTTGAGTGTGACCGTCATTGCAGAACAAAAAGGCCGCCGTGAAATGGGTTCTGCCGGCGGCGGTGGTCGGTGGGGGCTGGAGCAGTTTGACGATGTTTTGCTGCGTCGCTATGTCGACGAAGCGGTGGACGCGGCGCTCACCAACCTGGAGGCGCGTGCCGCACCTGCCGGTGAGATGACCGTGGTGCTCGGCCCGGGTTGGCCCGGAGTGCTGTTGCATGAGGCCATTGGCCACGGTTTGGAAGGCGATTTCAACCGCAAGGGGTCGAGCGCTTTTTCCGGTCGCATCGGCCAGCGCGTGGCGGCACCCGGCGTGACGGTGCTGGACGATGGCACGTTGCCGGATCGACGGGGTTCACTGAATGTGGATGATGAAGGCCATGCCAGCCAGCGCAATGTGTTGATCGAGGACGGCATTCTGAAAGGCTACATCCAGGACTCCATGAACGCGCGCCTCTCGGGGGTAAAGCCCACGGGTAATGGTCGGCGTGAAAGCTATGCCCATTTGCCCATGCCGCGCATGACCAACACCTACATGCTGGGTGGCGACCGAGATCCTCGGGAAATCGTGGCCAGCTTGCGCAAGGGTTTGTACGCCACCAATTTTGGGGGTGGTCAGGTGGACATCACTTCGGGCAAGTTTGTGTTCTCGACCAGCCAGGCTTGGTGGGTCGAGAACGGAAAGCTGATGTATCCCGTCAAGGGTGCCACTTTGGTGGGTAATGGCCCCGACGCGCTCACGCGTGTCAGCATGATCGGCAACGACATGGCCCTGGACAGTGGCGTGGGCACCTGTGGCAAGGAAGGCCAGAGTGTGCCGGTGGGCGTGGGTCAACCCACGCTGCGCATCGAAGGGCTGACGGTCGGCGGGACGGCCTGATTTCGCTGCGGCCCGCCAGCCCACCGAATCAGCGCTGGCGGCGGACTGTCGGGGCTGAGCTCAGCGTTTGGCGCGTCGCGCCTGGACTCCCCGCGACAATGTCTCCAGGGCTTGGATCGAGTCATCCCAACCCAGGCAGGCATCGGTGATGCTTTGCCCATATTGCAACTGTGACGGGTCGTCCTTGCCGGGGCTGAATTTTTGTGCGCCCGCCTGCAAGTGACTTTCGATCATCACGCCGAAAATGTGTGTGGACCCTTGCGCCAGTTGGTCTGAGATGCTTTGTGCCACCTCTTTTTGTTTTTCATGCTGTTTGCTGCTGTTGGCGTGGCTGCAATCAATCATCAGGGTCGTGGGCAGTTTGGCGGCTTCGAGTTCTTTGCAGGCGGCGGCCACGCTCGTTGCGTCATAGTTCGGTGCTTTCCCACCGCGCAGAATCACGTGGCAATCCTGGTTGCCCTGTGTTTGCACAATGGCGACCTGACCATTCTTGTGCACCGACAGGAAGTGATGGCCACGGGCGGCCGCCTGGATGGCGTCGGTAGCGATTTTGATGTTGCCATCGGTCCCATTCTTGAAACCGATCGGTGCCGACAAGCCAGAGGCCAGTTCGCGGTGCACCTGGCTCTCGGTGGTGCGGGCGCCAATGGCACCCCATGAAATCAGGTCACCAATGTATTGCGGAGAAATCACGTCGAGAAACTCGCTGCCAGCTGGCAAGCCCTGGCGATTGATTTCGATCAGCAACTGGCGCGCGATCCGAAGGCCCTCGTCAATGCGATAGCTTTCATCCAGGTAGGGGTCATTGATTAGACCTTTCCAGCCGACCGTGGTGCGGGGCTTCTCGAAGTACACGCGCATCACAATTTCCAGCGTGTCGGCAAAGCGCTCCCGCTCCACTTTCAAACGGCGTGCGTAGTCAATGGCGGCGGCCGGGTCGTGGATGGAGCAGGGGCCGATGACCACCAGCAAGCGATCATCCTTGCCCTGAATGATGTTCTGGATCGACTTTCGGGTGCTGGCAATCAGCGTTTCAACGGCCGTTCCCTTGATTGGGAAAAAGCGAATCAAGTGCTCAGGCGGCGGCAGCGCGGTGATGTCCTTGATGCGTTGGTCGTCGGTCTGGCTGGTTTTTTCAGATGGAGAGAGAGTCGACGTGTCGGAGGCGGAAGACTTCATGATGACTTTCTGCGTTGAAGGGTCTGCGGGCAAAAAAAAACCGCCGGGATCCGGCGGTGGGTGAGTGAGTTCAGTGCGTTTCAGTGGCTACGTATGAATCTCTCGACCGCCGGGGGGCGTGAGAAGCAAAAGTCAGCAAAATAAAAATGCACCGAGAACATGGTCGTGAATGTATCACAAAAGATCGGTAGGGTCAGGCGGCCAAGGCCTGCAGGAGTTTGTCATGCACGCCGCCAAAGCCGCCATTGCTCATGCACAACAGGTGATCTCCAGGGCGGGCTTGGGCCACCACCGACTGGACCAGGTCGGCAATGGTGTTGCACACGATGGCCCTTTCACCCATGGGGGCCAGGGCTTCACGGGCGTCCCAATCCAGCCCACCACTGTGACAGAACGCCAGATCGGCCAACCGCAGACTGTCGGGCAGTTGCGACTTCATGGTGCCCAGTTTCATGGTGTTGCTGCGAGGCTCAAATACGGCCAGGATGCGTTGCCCCGGACCGATTTGGCGGCGCAATCCGTCCAGGGTGGTGTGAATGGCGGTGGGGTGGTGGGCAAAATCGTCGTACACCGTGATGCGCCCCCCCATTCGTTCAACTGCGCCACGCACTTCCATGCGGCGGCGCACGTTTTGAAAACCACTCAGGGCTTGCGCCGCCTCTGACGCCGATATGCCCACATGGTCGGCGGCAGCGATGGCGGCCAGGGCATTGAGTTGGTTGTGCACCCCACTGATGGACCAGCGCACCTCGGCCAGCACCTGGCCATGGCGCAGCACCTGGAACTGCTCGGGGGGGCCTTGCACTTGCCAATCGCAAGCAGGCAGGGCAGATGTGGAGGTCTCTGCGCCAAAACGGGCCAACTCGCTCCAGCAGCCTTGCTCGACCACGCGCCGCAAGCTGTCCTGTTCGCCGTTCACCACCACCCTGCCGCTGGCGGGTACGGTACGCACCAGGTGGTGGAACTGCCGCTCGATCGCTGCCAGGTCATCAAAGATGTCGGCGTGGTCAAACTCCAGATTGTTGAGGATGGCGGTGCGTGGGCGGTAATGGACGAACTTGCTGCGCTTGTCAAAAAACGCAGTGTCGTATTCATCCGCTTCTATGACGAAAAGCGGGCGCTCACTTGGGCCTCTCTTGTTGGAAGGCAAGCCACCGAGTCGGGCGGACACGCCAAAGTTCAAGGGGACCCCACCCACCAGGAACCCCGGTTGACGTCCTGCCTGCTCCAGAATCCAGGCCAGCATGGAGGTGGTGGTGGTTTTGCCATGGGTGCCGGCGACCGCCAGCACATGGCGTGGCTGGTGAGCGGCGTGCAAGAGGTGATCGGCCAGCCACTGTGGACCGCTGGTGTAGGGCATGCCCGACTCGAGCACCGCTTCCATCAGGGGAAATTTGGGTGTTCCGTCGGGCAGGCGTGCCCGTGACACCACATTGCCGACCACAAAAATGTCGGGTTTGAGGGCCATTTGATCGGCACTGAAACCTTCGATGAGGTCGATACCCAGCGCCCGCAACTGATCGCTCATGGGGGGATATACCCCGGCGTCGCAACCCGTGACACGGTGTCCCGCTTCTCGCGCCAGTGCTGCCACCCCCCCCATGAAGGTGCCGCAAATCCCCAAGATATGAATGTGCATGGTGGGTGATTCTAGGCGGGTGCCACGCTTGGGGGCACAATGTTGGTATGAGTGCCGAACTTGAGGATACCCGCGCCATCGCCGCCACCGCAGCACGCCTGATTGCCGAGGATGGCTTGGAGTACGGTGAGGCCAAGCGCCGTGCGCTCAAAGTGTTGGGCTTGTCCAGCCGGACCCGTTTGCCCGACAACGGCTTGGTGGAAGATGCGGTGCGCGAGCACCTGGCGCTTTTTTGTGCCGACACCCAACCGTTGGAGTTACGGGCTCTGCGTGAATTGGCCCGTGACTGGATGCGGCGCCTGCAGCCCTTTCGACCGCATTTAGGGGGAGCTGTGTGGCGCGGTACGGCCACGAGAAATTCTGATATTTATCTGCAGTTGTTTTGTGATGACTCCAAATCGATGGAAATTGAGCTCATCAACCAAAATCTGGATTACCAAGTTCAACAGATCAAGGGTTTTCATGGCGGGATGGTCGATGTCCTGAGCCTGGACGGTTGGTGTGCACCTCTGCGATTGCACATAGGGGTGCATTTGATCATCTATGACCATGATGACCTGCGCGGCGCTTTACGCCCTGATGAGCGGGGACAAACCTTGCGCGGTGATTTGGCGGCCTTGGAGCGACTGTTGGAATCTACTGGAACCCCATGACTGAAAACATCTCTTCCGAGTCGGGGCCGAGCCGCCGGCATTGGTTGGTGGGCGTGGCGGCCTCTGCTGCTGTTGCCGGTATGGCCTTTGCCTGGTGGCGCGGATCCTCTGCCCGTCTGCCCCCTGAGGCTGAGCAGGCTTTGTGGGCCTCGCAATTCGAGCAGCCCAATGGGAATGCCTTGCTGTTGGCCAGCCTGCGAGGGCGGCCCCTGGTTCTGAATTTCTGGGCTACCTGGTGCCCCCCGTGTGTTGAGGAAATGCCTTTATTAGATCGTTTTTATCAGCAAAATGCAGCTAAAAATTGGCAAATCTTGGGAATCGCCATTGATCAGCCCAGCGCGGTAAGGCGCTTTCTCGGGCAATACCCGGTTCACTACCCGATCGCCTTGGGTGGGCTACAAGGCAATGATCTGGGGCGACTCCTGGGCAATGAGCAAGGCAGTCTGCCCTACACCGTGGTGTTGGACGCCCAGGGCCATCTGATCCAGCGAAAACTGGGGAGGCTATCTCCTGAAGATTTGGATAAATGGATTTAAATCATTTCAGTTGACCCCTGATTCGTGGAATTTTGGGTGGTTTTGGTGTAAATTACGCGCATTCTCATTGCCTGACAGGTTCCGTATGGATTTGCGCAAACTCAAGACCTTGATTGATCTGGTCTCTGAGTCCAATGTTTCCGAGCTTGAGATCACCGAAGCCGAAGGCAAGGTCCGTATCGTCAAGTCCAGTGGTGCACCACAGGTGGTCGCTGCTCCCATGTCCCCCGCCGTGGCGCTTCCAGTGGCAGCGGCACCTGTGGCCAGTGCGCCAGTGGTGGCTGCGGTGCCCAGCGCTGCCGAGCCGGCCCCGGCGGTAGAGGCATCGGGCCATGTGGTCAAGTCGCCCATGGTGGGCACCTTTTACCGAGCGGCCAGTCCGGGTGCCAAGGCATTCGTCGAGGTGGGCAGCGTGGTCAAGGAGGGGGACACCATCTGCATCATCGAGGCGATGAAGATCCTCAACGAAATCGAGGCCGACAAGAGCGGCACCGTGGTGAAAATCCTGGCTGAAAACGGCCAGGCGGTTGAATACGGTCACCCCCTGTTGGTGATCGAGTAAGCGCTCCATGTTCAAAAAAATCCTGATTGCCAATCGCGGCGAGATTGCGCTGCGCATTCAGCGTGCCTGTCGCGAAATGGGGGTGCAGGCGGTGGTGGTGTATTCAGAGGCCGATCGGGAGGCTAAATACGTCAAGTTGGCCGAAGAAGCCGTCTGTATCGGGCCTGCTGCCTCCAGTCTCAGCTATCTGAGCATGCCAGCCATCATTTCAGCTGCCGAGGTCACCGACGCTGAAGCCATTCACCCCGGTTATGGCTTCCTGAGTGAAAACGCAGATTTTGCCGAGCGGGTCGAAAAAAGCGGTTTCCAGTTCATTGGCCCCACGCCCGAGTCCATCCGCATCATGGGGGACAAGGTGTCGGCCAAGCAGGCCATGATCAAGGCCGGTGTGCCTTGCGTACCTGGGTCTGAGGGTGAGTTGCCCGATGATCCCGCCCAGATTCGCCGCATTGCCAAATCTGTGGGTTATCCCGTCATCATCAAGGCGGCAGGCGGTGGTGGTGGTCGCGGCATGCGCGTGGTCCATACCGAAGCTGCACTCATTCATGCGGTGCAGACCACCAAGGCTGAGGCGGGGGCCGCTTTCGGCAACCCGGCGGTCTACATGGAGAAATTCCTGCAGAACCCGCGCCACGTCGAAATCCAGGTGCTGGCTGATCAACATCGCAATGCGGTCTACCTGGGCGAGCGTGATTGCTCCATGCAGCGCCGTCATCAAAAGGTCATCGAAGAGGCGCCAGCGCCTGGCATCCCGCGCAAGCTGATCGAGAAAATCGGGGAGCGTTGTGTCGCCGCTTGCAAGCGCATCGGCTATCGCGGGGCGGGCACGTTCGAGTTCCTCTACGAAAAGGGCGAGTTCTATTTCATTGAAATGAACACTCGCGTGCAAGTCGAGCACCCGGTCACCGAATTCATCACCGGCATCGATATTGTCAAAACCCAAATCATGGTGGCCGCTGGTGAAAAGTTGCCTTTCACCCAGCGTCAGATCGGTTTTAAGGGGCATGCGATCGAATGCCGCATCAATGCGGAAGACCCGTTCAAGTTCACCCCCTCTCCAGGTCGAATCACCATGTGGCATGCCCCTGGGGGGCCTGGTGTGCGAGTGGACTCTCATGCTTACACCAACTATTTTGTTCCGCCCAACTACGACTCCATGATCGGCAAGATCATCGTCCATGGCGATACGCGTGAGCAGGCGATTGCCCGCATGCGTACCGCGTTGGCCGAGATGGTTGTGGAAGGCATTCACACCAACATCCCGCTGCACCGGGAGTTGATGGTGGATGCCAAGTTCATCGAGGGTGGGACCAATATCCATTACCTCGAACACTGGCTGGCTGATCACAAGCGTTGAGGCGCTCGGTTCGCATGCCCAGACACGGAATCGACGTTTTGCCAAGGCCATTTCATGTTTGAACTTCGTCTGCGGGTGCCCCAAGCGCTGGTCGAGACCGTGAGTGAGGCCCTGGAAGCGCTGGATGCGCTCAGTGTTTCGGTTGAAGATGCTGACGCCCACACAGACGCCGAGCAGGCACTGTTTGGCGAGCCTGGCATGCCTCCGCCAAAACCAGGTTGGGAGCGCTCGGGGGTGACGGCGCTGTTTGCCCAAGAAGCCTTGGCCAGCGATGCCGCTCGATTGCTGCAGGCACAGGATTTTTTTGAATCCTGCGAATGGCTGGGCTTGCAGCCCGTGGCCGATCAGGATTGGGTCCGGCTGACGCAGTCCCAGTTTGCACCTGTTGAAATCACTCCCGAGTTCTGGATTGTGCCGAGTTGGCACGAGCCTCCGGCAGCAGCCCGTCGCTTTATTCGTCTCGATCCCGGTTTGGCATTTGGCACGGGAACGCATCCGACCACGCGCATGTGTTTGCGCTGGATCTCGCGGCATGATTTGAAGGGGCAGCGCGTGCTGGATTACGGTTGTGGCTCTGGCATTTTGGCGATTGGAGCCTCGATGCATGGCGCTGAGACGGTGGATGCTGTTGATATTGATGAGGCCGCAGTTTCCTCAACCCGATTGAATGCCGAGGTCAATCGCGTCACCTTGAACGCTGGCTTGCCCGATCTGGCCGGCGGGCGGTATCAGACCGTTCTGGCTAACATACTGGCCACACCGCTCAAAGTGTTGGCACCGTTGTTGTGTTCGCATGTGGCACCCGGTGGATCCCTGGTGCTGGCGGGTATTCTTGAGCGCCAGGCCGATGAGCTGGCCCAGGCCTATGCACCTTATTGCCCGCTCGAAGTCTCGGACACCGAAGACGGTTGGGTGTTGATGACGGCACGTTGCTGAAGTGAACCACAGGAAAATTTCATGGCATCCCTGATTTGCGGCTCTCTCGCTTTCGATTCCATCATGTCCTTTGAGGGGCGATTTGCCGAGCAAATCCTGCCTGACCAATTGCACATCCTCAATGTGTCCTTTTTGGTGCCGGCGCTGCGGCGCGATTTTGGCGGCTGCGCAGGCAACATTGCCTACAGCCTGAAGCAACTGGGCGGCACGCCGGTCCCTATGGCCACACTGGGGCAGGATGGTGGGGAGTATTTGCAGCGACTGCAGGACTTGGGCATTGCCACCGATCACGTTCGCATGATCTCTGATTCCTACACCGCGCAGGCCATGATCATGACCGATCGCGACAACAACCAGATCACTGCCTTCCATCCCGGGGCCATGATGCAGGCACACATCACCCGTATCGAACCTGCCACTGACATCAAGCTGGCCATCATTTCGCCAGATGGGCGGGACGCCATGTTGCAACATGCCGAGCAATGCCATGCCGCAGACATTCCTTTTGTCTTTGATCCGGGCCAGGGCTTGCCGATGTTCGATGGCGCGGAGCTCGCACGTTTCATCGAGCAATCCACCTGGGTGACTGTGAACGATTACGAAGGCAAACTCTTGAGCGAACGCACCGGGTGGACCTCTGCCGAGATTTCTCGTCGAGTCGAAGGCCTGGTGGTGACGCTGGGCGCCGAGGGGTGTGAGGTATGGCAAAACGGCCACATGACCCATGTTCCGTCGGTGAAAGCGCTCGAAGTGGTGGATCCCACAGGTTGTGGTGATGCCTGGCGTGGTGCGCTGCTGCATGGCCTGGAGCAGGGGTGGTCCCTGACCCAATGCGCCGCATTGGGCAACCGGGTGGGGGCAATCAAGATTGCCAGCCGCGGCCCGCAAAACTACTCATTGCAGTTGTGACCAATTCGCGCGCAGGTTGCCTGCTGGACTGACGCGCAACTGCTTGCGTCGTGCGGTGGCGCCACGCAGCAGTTCGATGTCTCGACGGGCAATGCCCAATCGATCTGCCAGCCACTCCAACAGGGCCTGATTCGCCTGTCCATCCACGGGCGGTGCATGCAAGCGTATCTTGAGAGCGCCATCGTGTGTGCCATCCACGGCGGTTCGTGATGCGCGCGGGATGACGTGAATATCCAGCACTACACTGCCATTGCTTTCAGCGCGGCGCCAGGAAGGCGTATCTTCTGTCATGGGCGTGAAAAAGCCCGGGGCTTTACAGCACCGGGCTTGAGACTAGACCTGTATCCTGCGATCAGGGCTTGTTGGCCGTCGGAAACGGCCAAGCTGCCTGAGGGTTCAGTGTCGTCTGCGCCGCAGGGGCAGCAGCGGCAGGGGCAGCAGGTTTTTTCGCGGCTTTCTTAGCCGGCTTTTTCTTTGCAGCAGCTTTTTTGGCCGGCTTTTTGGCAGCGACTTTCTTGGCGGCTACTTTTTTCGCCGCGGGCTTTTTAGCAGCAGCTTTTTTAGCGGCCGGCTTTTTAGCGGCTACTTTTTTGGCTGCAGGCTTTTTGGCAGCGACTTTTTTCGCTGCGGGCTTCTTGGCAGCGACTTTCTTGGCGGCCGGCTTTTTAGCTGCAGCCTTTTTGGCTGCGGGCTTCTTAGCGGCTACTTTTTTGGCTGCGGGCTTTTTGGCTGCAGCGGCTTTCTTTGCTGGGGCCTTCTTAGCGGCCGGTTTTTTTGCAGTTGCCATGATTTACTCCTAGATCAAGTGAAAAGATCGTTGGGTGAAAACACTTCACATCCGTTGTGAGATGCAAAGCGATTCATGGTGCTGGACCCGGGTCCAACACCATGAACACGGTGCGCCCGCACCCACAACCGACACTGCGGATGGCGTCGGTTTGAAGGTGCAGACAAGTCAGAAAACATGTGTGAATAATCTCAATCCCAAGACAGAGCACCACCAGATTGGTACTCAATGACTCGGGTTTCAAAGAAATTGCGTTCTTTTTTCAGGTCGATCATCTCGCTCATCCAGGGGAAGGGGTTCTCTTCGTTGGGGAAGAGCGCCTCCAAACCAATCTGGGTGGCACGACGGTTGGCGATGTAACGCAAGTAACCCTTGAACATGGACGCGTTCAAGCCAAGGACACCACGAGGCATGGTGTCTTCGGCGTAGCGGTACTCGAGCTCGACAGCCTTGAGGAACAAGTCCTTGATCTCGGCCTTGAATTCGGATGTCCACAGGTGCGGGTTCTCAAGCTTGATCTGATTGATCAGGTCAATACCGAAATTGCAGTGCATGGACTCGTCGCGGAGGATGTACTGGTATTGCTCGGCAGCCCCGGTCATTTTGTTTTGACGCCCCAGGGCCAGAATCTGTGTGAAGCCCACGTAGAAAAACAGCCCTTCCATCAGGCAGGCAAACACGATCAGCGACTTCAGCAGAACCTGATCGTTTTCCGGTGTCCCGGTGTGGAAGTTGGGGTTCATGATGGCGTCGATGAACGGGATCAGGAATTCATCCTTGTCCCGAATGGACGAAACCTCATGGTAGGCGTTGAAGATCTCGCTTTCGTCCAGGCCCAGTGACTCCACGATGTATTGGTAGGCATGGGTATGGATGGCTTCTTCAAAAGCTTGGCGAAGCAAGAACTGACGGCACTCAGGTGCCGTGATGTGGCGGTAGGTACCCAACACAATGTTGTTGGCCGCGAGCGAGTCGGCGGTGACAAAAAAGCCGAGGTTGCGCTTGATGATGCGGCGCTCGTCTTCGGTCAGTCCGTTGGGGTCCTTCCACAACGCGATGTCACGGGTCATGTTGACCTCTTGTGGCATCCAGTGATTGGCGCAGGTGGAAAGGTATTTCTCCCAAGCCCACTTGTACTTGAATGGAACCAGCTGATTCACATCGGTCTGGCCATTGATGATGCGCTTGTCAGCGGCATTCACTCGGCGGGCACTGGCAGCGGCTGCGATGGGAGTCGCTACCGGAGCCGGCGCGACGGGTATCGACGCTCCATCATTGAGCGTGCGCACGGCCGGTGCAGTTGTTGCAAGAGGAGGTATATCCATCACGCGGCCAAGAGAGCCGTTGGCTTGCGAAGTTGGCGGTGTGGGCTTGACTTCTTCGTCCCAGGTCAGCATAGAGCGGTTTCCAATGTGCGGATTATGTGCGCAACGATGCAAATTGAAAAGTGTTCATTCACATCGTGCGTTCAAAGTGTTGTTCAATTACATCGACCTGCGAGTGATCCAAGGATCACTGCGCAGATCACTGACAGGCTTCGCAGGTCGGATCGTCGACGCCGCAAAACTTGATATCGGTTGCCGGGGTGGCATCCATTTGTGCGCGTGCCGCCGCAGCGGCTGCATCCAATGCGCTCATGCCGCTGCTGCTGCCACCCGAGGACACCGCGTTGAGCTGCCCTGCCTGCACCGTCGACTTCTCGGCGTGCGTGGCACTGATGGTGCGCAGGTAGTAGGTGGTTTTCAGGCCACGCAGCCAGGCGAGTTTGTAGGTCTCGTCCAGCTTCTTGCCAGAGGCGCCCGACATGTAGATGTTGAGCGATTGGGCCTGGTCGATCCATTTCTGCCGACGTGAGGCAGCTTCGACCAACCACATGGGTTCGACCTCGAAGGCGGTGGCATACAGCGCCTTGATGTCTTGTGGCACACGATCGATCGGCCGCAAAGAGCCATCGAAGTGTTTGAGATCCATGACCATGACTTCATCCCACAGGCCCAGGCGCTTGAGGTCGCGCACCAGATACGAGTTGATGATGGTGAACTCGCCCGACAAGTTGGACTTGACCGACAAATTACCAAAGCAAGGTTCGATGGAGGCATCCACGCCGATGATGTTGGAAATGGTGGCGGTCGGCGCGATGGCGACGCAGTTGGAGTTGCGCATGCCATCCTGTGCGATCTTGCGGCGCAAGGCCTCCCAGTCCAGGGTGGCAGAACGATCGACCTCGACATAGCCGCCACGCTCGCGCGCCAACAGCTCCAGCGTGTCCGGAGGCAAAATGCCCTGGTCCCACAGCGAGCCCTTGTAGCTGGAATACTTGCCGCGTTCGCGGGCCAGTTCGGTCGACGCCCAGTACGCGTAGTAGCAAATGGCTTCCATGGAACGATCGGCGAACTCGACGGCTTGTTCCGATGCATAAGGAATGCGCATCGTGTATAGGCTGTCCTGGAAGGACATCACACCCAGACCAACCGGGCGGTGGCGCAGGTTGGAGTCGCGAGCCTTCTTGACGGCGTAGTAGTTGATGTCGATCACGTTGTCGAGCATGCGCATGGCCGTGCTGATGGTGCGTTTGAGCTTGTCGTGGTCCAGCTCTTTGCCGTTGGGGCCATCCTTGATGTGTTGCAGCAGGTTGACCGAGCCGAGGTTGCAGACGGCAGTTTCGGTGTCGCTGGTGTTGAGGGTGATCTCGGTGCAAAGGTTGGACGAGTGCACAACACCGACGTGCTGTTGGGGCGAGCGCACGTTGCAGGCGTCTTTGAAGGTGATCCAGGGGTGGCCGGTCTCGAACAACATGGTCAGCATCTTGCGCCACAGGTCCGAGGCCTGGACGGTGCGGCTGGGCTTGATCTCGCCGCGCTTGGCTTTTTCCTCATAAGCCACATAGGCGCGCTCGAAGTCGGCGCCAAATTTGTCGTGCAGGTCGGGGGCGTCGGACGGGGAAAACAGGGTCCACTCGCCTTTTTCCATGACACGGCGCATGAACAGGTCGGGAATCCAGTTGGCCGTGTTCATGTCGTGTGTGCGGCGACGGTCGTCACCGGTGTTTTTACGCAGCTCGAGGAACTCCTCGATGTCCAGGTGCCAGGTCTCCAGGTAGGTGCAGACGGCGCCTTTGCGCTTGCCACCCTGGTTGACCGCCACCGCGGTGTCGTTCACCACTTTCAGGAAGGGGACCACGCCCTGTGATTCGCCGTTGGTGCCCTTGATGTGGCTGCCCAAGGCGCGCACACGGGTCCAGTCGTTGCCCAGGCCGCCGGCAAACTTGGACAACAAGGCGTTTTCCTTGATGGATTCGTAAATGCCGTCCAGATCGTCAGGCACCGTGGTCAGGTAGCAGCTGGACAACTGCGAGCGCAGCGTGCCGCTGTTGAAGAGGGTGGGGGTGCTCGACATGAAGTCGAAGGAAGACAGCACTTCGTAGAACTCGATGGCGCGGGCTTCGCGGTCGATTTCATTGAGCGTCAAGCCCATGGCTACGCGCATGAAGAAGGACTGGGGCAACTCAATGCGGGTCTTGCGCACATGCAGGAAATAGCGGTCGTAGAGGGTTTGCAGGCCCAGGTAATCGAACTGCAGGTCACGCTCGGCCTTGAGGGCACGGGCCAGACGGGGCAGATCGAATTGCAGCAAGCGCTCGTCCAACAGATCGTTTTCAACGCCCTTGCTAATGAATTGAGGGAAGTTGTCCACGTAATGCTGGGCCATCTGGTCCTGTGTGACCTCCGTGCCAAAGACTTCCTTGGCAATCGTGTGCATCAGCAAGCGGGCTGTGACGTAGGTGTAGTCGGGGTCTTTTTCGATCAGGGTGCGGGCGGCCAGGATCGCCGCCTTGAACACTTCTTCGATGGGGACGCCGTCGTACAGGTTGCGCAGTGTCTCGGCAACGATGGGATCGGGTTTGACGTCCTGACCCAGCCCGGCACAAGCCGCCTCGATGATTTGCTGCAACCGACCGATGTCCAGGGCCACGCGCTGACCACCGTCAAGCACGTGCAGGGTGGGGTGGGCGGCTGTTTGCGGCTGTTTTTGCGCGGCGCGTTCCTGTGTGCGGCGTTCGCGATACAACACGTAAGCGCGAGCCACTTCATGGTGACTGCCGCGCATCAAACCAAGCTCAACCTGATCCTGGACATCTTCGATGTGGAAAGTTCCGCCCCCGGGGCGGGAGCGCATCAGGGCTCGAACCACGTTTTGGGTCAACTCATCCACGGTTTCCCGCACGCTGGCCGAGGCCGCGCCCTGGGTGCCGTGAACGGCAAGGAAGGCCTTCATCATGGCAACAGCAATTTTGGCCGGCTCGAAGGGCACGACCGCGCCATTGCGACGGATGATCTGGTAGTGGGCAAGGGCCGAAGTTTGGGTTGGTGCGGCACGATCCTGACCGATGGAGGTCAAAGAGGTGGAGGTGGTGCCAGCGGTTTGGGAAACGGCAATATGCATAGTCGTAATAGTCCTTCAGGTGTTCGGTCGAGCGGTTCGGTGGGGTGGGAGCCTCGGCTCCTACATCCAGCCGCTCTGTGACACGGAAAACAACGGCCATTCCGTGCCAGGGCCACACTATATCTGGGGTCAGTCGTGTTTACAACACACTACGGGTAGTGTTTTGGGGGGATGGCTGTCGATCTCACGCGGGACCGGGTTCTGCCCCGTTTTGGGGCTCGCGGGAAGAGGTGGCGAGAACCCGCAAAAATTCAGGATATCCGTCAAAAAACCCAGTAATGATGCGGGGTACAGAACCATTTCCGCGTCTCATACGCATGGGGCCGAACTTTGATGGTTTTTGGTCCTGTGTCGACAGCACGCAAAGCGGGCATCGGTGCGTTGTCGAACGATAGAAAAATTAATTTAAACGCTCGGGAAAATACCGATCGGGCCAGCCCAAAGAGTGTTGCAATTCTGCCCAGAGAAATCCGGGCCCCGGGTCTTTTTTCCGCCCAGGAGAGATGTGCTCGTGGCCGGCCACGTGGTTGATGGGGTACTGACAGGCCAGCGAAGCGCACAGGCTGGTCAGGGTTTCGTATTGCGCGGGTTCGAATGTCGAGCCTTCCAGCCCTTCGAGCTCAATCCCGATCGAATCGTCGTTGCATTGTTCGCGTCCGCGATAGCGGGATACACCGGCATGCCATGCGCGTGAGTCGCAGCTGACGAACTGCAGCAACTCTCCTGCTCGGCGGATGAAAAAGTGTGACGATACCCGCAGGTCACGGATCTGCTGGAAATACGGGTGGGCATCCCAATCGAGGGTGTTGGTGAACAAGGCCGAGACTTCTGGGCCGCCATATTGCCCTGGGGGCAGACTGATCGAGTGAATCACCAGCAAGTCGATGAGGGCGCCTGCCGGGCGGGGACCAAAGTTGGGGGAATCCACCCGCAAAGCGAAGCGGTACCAGCCGTCCTGCCACAGGGCAGCACCGGGTGCAGGCGTTGTGCGGTGCTCACGAGAGGGGGGCATGGCAGGTAGTTGACCGGTGGATCAGCGTGACCCGGCCTCATGTTGTTGCCGGTGTTCAAGGCTGCAATAGTCACCCTGGGGCCCATGCACAGCGTCCGCCTGAGGCAAATGAACGCCACAATGCACGCAGCGTGTCATGACTTGTGGTCCTGTCCCCATCGTTGAGTGGCGTGACGTCGAGGTCTTGTCGCCAGTGGCTCCCCCTGAGGGGCGCGAGCGCTTGCGACCGCTTTGGCGTAACCACCAGACGCCGGCCAATACCACCAAGAGGACCAGCAGCCATTTCATGCCGAACGCGCCAGGATGACTTCGAGAACGAAACGTGAACCCGCATAAGCCAGCAGCAACAGCCCCGCACCGACATACAGAACCCGAGCGGCTTTACGGCCACGCCAACCCAGTTGATGTCTGGCGATCAGCAGCCCGGCAAAGGTGACCCAGGCCAGCACGGAAAACACCGTCTTGTGATCCCAGCGCCAAGCCTTATCGGGGCCATACAGCGTATCGCCAAACCACCAGCCAGCCAGCAGCGTGGCTGTCAACAACACAAAACCGGCGCTGACGAAGCGAAAGGTCAGCCGCTCCAGGGTCAGAAGCGGCACTCCGCCTTGAATGTCTGCGGCCTGTCGGATCAAGGCTTCCGCCCGGCTCATCATCCAGGCGTGAAGCACAGCAGCGGCAAACAGCCCGTAAGAGGCCATGCCCAGGGCCCAGTGCAAGGGCAGCCAGGCAGAGGCGCTGGTGTGCAGGGCCTGCCCGGGAAAGCTCAACGACAGCAGCACCGAGAACATGCCCAACAAGGCCAAGGCCCAACGCGCACGCTTGAGCGGAAACCATTGACGCTCCAGGGTGTAAAAAAGCAGCACCAGCCAAGCGGTGGCCGACAGGGCGGGGGCGAACCCGAAGCGGATTTGACCGGCCTCGTCAGCGGCCAGTGAAAGCCCGACGCACAGACCATGCAGCAACCAGCCCGCCAGCACCAAAACATGCGTCTGGCGCTCGCGCAGCTTGCCGCCTAGCAAGGCGCCAAGGGCATACACGGCAGCCGCGGCCAATCCGGTGATCAGGCTCGGCAGGGAGTCACTGGGTAAAATCATGTTCGCAGTTTAGCGTTTTGCTGAACCGGGCCCGGCGTGTGGCAAGCTCCGGGGTTCCGTCCCGTTATTACAGGCACCGATCATGGCCTCAGCGCTCACCGACAAACTTTCCCGTCTGGTCAAACAGATCAGCGGTCAGGCCCGCATCACCGAATCCAACGTGGCCGACATGCTGCGCGAGGTGCGCATGGCGCTGCTCGAGGCAGATGTCGCCCTGCCGGTGGTGCGCGATTTCATGGCCCGGGTCAAGGACAAGGCGTTGGGGCAGGAGGTGCTGGGCTCGCTCAAACCGGGCCAGGCACTGGTGGGGATTGTCCAGCGCGAGTTGGCGGCCACCATGGGGGAAGGTGTCGCCGACCTCAATTTGGCGGCACAGCCGCCCGCAGTCATTCTCATGGCGGGGTTGCAAGGGGCTGGCAAGACGACCACCACGGCCAAGCTGGCGCGCCATCTCATTCAAAAGCGGAAAAAGAAGGTGCTCACCGTGTCTGCCGACGTGTACCGTCCGGCGGCTATCGAGCAGCTCAAAACAGTGACAGCCCAAGCCGGTGCCGAATGGTTCCCCAGTGAGGCAGGTCAGCAACCGGCTGACATTGCCCGGGCCGCGCTCGACTACGCGCAACGGCACTACTTCGATGTGCTTCTGGTGGATACGGCGGGCCGGCTGGCCATTGACGAAGCGCTGATGAAGGAGATTCAAACCCTGCATCAACTGCTCAAGCCGATCGAGACCCTGTTTGTGGTCGATGCCATGCAGGGCCAGGATGCAGTCAACACGGCCAAGGCCTTCAAGGAGGCCTTGCCTTTGAGCGGCATCATCCTGACCAAGACCGATGGTGATTCGCGTGGTGGTGCGGCGCTGTCGGTCAGGCAAATCACCGGGGCTCCGATCAAGTTCGCTGGTACCAGCGAAAAAATAGATGGCCTGGAAGTTTTCGATGCCGAACGTCATGCCGGGCGTGTGCTGGGCATGGGGGATATCGTGGCTTTGGTCGAGCAAGTCACCGCCGGTGTTGACATGGAGGCGGCGCAAAAACTGGCTGCCAAGGTCAAGAGTGGCGACGGCTTTGACCTCAATGATTTTCTGGCCCAATTGCAACAGATGCGCCAGATGGGAGGGCTTTCCAGCCTGATGGAAAAATTGCCCACCCAATTGCAAGCCAAGGCGCAAGATACCGACCTCTCCCGCGTGGAGCGCGACATGCAGCGCAAGCAAGGCATCATTCACAGCATGACCCCGCAAGAACGCCGCAAGCCCGAACTCATCAAGGCCACCCGCAAACGTCGCATTGCGGCAGGTGCGGGCGTTCAGGTGCAGGAGGTCAATCGCCTGCTCAATGAATTTGGCCAGATGCAGGACATGATGAAGAAAATGCGCGGCGGTGGCCTCATGAAGATGATGAAGCGTTTGGGGGGCATGAAGGGGCTGGGCGGCATGGGGGGATTCCCCGGCATGCCGCGCTGACAAGGCGGGGCTGGCAGGCGCTCAGTGGACTTCGCGCACCAGCACCTCGCCCCTCAGTGAGTGTGGCAATGCCGCTGTGATGCGCACATCCACCATGTGACCCACCAGTCGGCCAGCGCCCGCGCCGGCCGCGAAGTTGACGATGCGGTTGCAAGCCGTTCGGCCCATCAACTCGTTCGGGTCTTTGCGCGAGGGGCCCTCGACCAGCACGGCCTGCACCGTGCCGACCCGGCTTTCGCTGATGCGTCGGACATTCGTTTCGAGCGTGGCTTGAAGATGCTGCAGACGGCGCAGCTTGACCTCGTGGGGGGTCTCGTCTGGCAGATTGGCGGCGGGCGTTCCCGGACGGGGACTGAAAATGAAACTGAAAGAGGCGTCAAAGCCCACATCCTCGATCAGCTGCATCATCTTCTGGAAATCGTCTTCGGTCTCGCCTGGAAAGCCGACGATGAAGTCCGAGCTCAGCGAAAGATCGGGGCGAACAGCACGCAACTTGCGAATCGTGCTTTTGTACTCCATGGCGGTGTAGCCACGTTTCATGGCCATGAGAATGCGGTCGCTGCCGTGCTGAACCGGCAAGTGAAGATGGCTCACCAGCTGGGGCACCCGCGCGTAAACATCGATCAGGCGCTGGGTGAACTCGTTCGGATGACTGGTGGTGTAGCGTAACCGCTCAATGCCTGGCAGCTCAGACACATACTCGAGCAAGAGAGCAAAGTCGGCAATGTCGGAGCTGTCGCCCATGGCGCCGCGATAGGCATTGACGTTTTGCCCCAGCAAGGTGATTTCCTTCACCCCTTGAGCGGCCAGGCCGGCAACCTCGGTCAACACATCGTCCAGGGGGCGGCTGACTTCTTCACCGCGGGTGTAGGGCACCACGCAATAGCTGCAGTATTTGGAGCAACCCTCCATGATGCTGACAAAGGCGCTGGACCCCTCGACCCGCGCGGGTGGCAAATGGTCGAATTTTTCGATTTCGGGAAAGCTGATGTCGACCTGCGGCTTTTGCTGCGACTCTCGCTGGTCTAGCAGTTCGGGCAGGCGGTGCAGGGTTTGCGGTCCGAACACCACATCCACATAGGGCGCGCGAGCGACGATGGCGGCCCCCTCCTGGCTGGCCACGCAGCCACCGACAGCGATCTTCACGCCCTTGGCTTTGAGGTGCTTGACGCGCCCGAGGTCCGAGAACACTTTTTCTTGTGCTTTTTCGCGCACCGAGCAGGTGTTGAAAAGGATGAGGTCGGCTTCGTCGACGTTGTCGGTTTTTTCGTAACCCTGGGCTTGCCCCAGGACATCGGCCATTTTGTCCGAGTCGTACTCGTTCATTTGGCAGCCGAAGGTTTTGATAAAGACTTTGCGGCTCATGATTGAGCCCCCCCGCAGGGGTGAGAGCAGCGGTTCATGGTGTTGATCCAGAGGCTGTGAAAGACGTTTATTTTAATTCCTCGATATCATGCCGCCATGACCACATTCACACGCGTCGTTTTGTTCACCGATACCGACGGTCGGGCCCGTTTCCGTGAGGAGGCCATTGCGCTGGATCAGGGCAAGCCGCAGGCGCAGTTGTCGGCCTTGATGGCCAGTGGTGGCTACCAATTGCGCCAGAGTCCGGTGGGCTTTCGCAGTCAATTCCATGTCAGCCCCCATCCGCAATGGGTGTTCATCCTGTCCGGACAGATGGAGATCGGTTTGCAGGACGGCAGCAGCCGTGTGTTTGCACCGGGGCAGCACTTTTACTCGGCCGATCTGCTGCCCGATGGGGCCAGCTTCGACCCCACCATTCATGGGCACTGGAGCCGACAGGTGGGAAGTGATCCTCTGGTGACGCTGTTTGTTCGAGATTGATCGGAGTAGTCCTGGCGAGTGCGCAAAAGCAAACGGCCCACCGAGGTGGGCCGTTGCGGAAGTGGAGCACCCTGGCGGGTGCCTCCATCACTTTTTGGCGGGTGCCGCCGGGGCTGCAGGTGCTGCAACGGCCTCTTCAGCAGTGGTCACCACCGACACGAGCACCGGGTTGTTTTTGCCGTGGGTGACTGCTGTCACGCCTTTGGGCAGGCTGATGTCGTTCAGGTGCAGTGAGCCACCTTTCTTGAGGCCGCTCAGATCAACCGCGATGAACTCGGGCAGATCGGCGGGCAAGCAAGACACTTCCAGCTCAGTCACCACCAAGTTGACCAGGCACTGGTCGGTCTTGACGGCGGGTGAATTTTCCTGGCCGCTGTAATGCAGCGGAACCTTCATGTGCAGCTTGGTGTTGGCGTCCACGCGCTGAAAGTCAATGTGCAGAACCAGTTGCTTGAAAGGGTGATATTGCACATCGCGCAACAGCACTTGTGAGGACTGGCCGTTCAGTTCCATCTCGAGAATGCTGGAGTGGAAGGCTTCTTTCTTGAGGGCGTGCCACAAGGCGTTGTGATCGAGTTCGATCATGTTGGGCTGACCCACGCCACCGTAAACGATACCGGGCGTGCGGCCCGTGATGCGCAGACGGCGGCTCGCACCCGTACCCTGCTTGGAGCGCTCAAAAGCGACAAATTTCATAACTGACTCCTGGATGAGCCCACCGCGACCAGTGTGGCTCAGGTTGATAAAGGACTGCAAGCAGTCCGCGTGATGAACTCCAGACCGAGGGGGGCTTAGAAAAGCTGGTCCTGGTCGGAGAACAAACTCATGACCGACTCGCCCTTGGCAATCCGCGAGATGGTTTCACCGATCAGCGGGGCCACGGAGAGTTGGCGAATCTTCCGGCATTGCGAGGCACTTTCACTCAGCGGAATGGTGTTGGTGATCACCACCTCGTCAAGGGCTTCGCCTTTGGCGATGCGCTCAATGGCGGGACCGGAGAAGATGGGGTGTGTGCAATAAGCGTAGACTTTTTTGGCGCCACGCTCTTTGAGTACCTCGGCCGCTTTGACCAGCGTCCCTGCGGTGTCGATCATGTCGTCCATGATCACGCAGTTGCGGCCTTCAATGTCACCAATGACGTGCATGACCTCGGACACATTGGCCTTGGGGCGGCGCTTGTCGATGATGGCCAGGTCACAACCCAGTTGTTTGGCCAGGGCACGGGCGCGAACCACGCCACCCACGTCGGGTGAGACAACCATCAGGTCTTCGTAATTCTTCTGGCGGAGATCGCCCAAAAGCACCGGTGAGGCGTAAATGTTGTCGACCGGGATATCGAAAAACCCCTGGATTTGGTCCGCGTGCAGGTCCATGGTCAAGACCCGTGCGACACCCACGGTTTGCAGCAGGTTGGCCACCACCTTGGCCGAAATCGGCACACGCGAAGAGCGCGGGCGTCGGTCCTGACGGGCGTAGCCAAAATAAGGAATGACGGCGCTGATGCGTTCAGCCGAGGCGCGCTTGAGCGCATCGACCATGATCAGCAGTTCCATCAAATTTTCATTGGTGGGCGCACAGGTTGACTGAATGACGAAAACGTCACGGGCGCGGACGTTTTGATTGATTTCGACAGTCACTTCGCCGTCAGAGAAGCGGCCAACACTGGCGGCTCCCAATTCGGTGCCGAGGTTGGCGACAATCTCCTGGGCCAGCGCCGGATTGGCATTGCCTGTGAAGACCATGAAATCGGGGCTGGGAGGGGACGACATGACGGCGGTGGATTGAAGTTGAACCAATGACCGGCAACACCTAAAAGACTGGCGGATGCACCAGAGACCATCAAGTGTCGTCGCAGAAACAGTGGCAGGGGAGGAAGGACTCGAACCCTCGCATGCCGGAATCAAAATCCGGTGCCTTGACCAACTTGGCGACTCCCCTACGCGGGTGAGTGGTCAAATCCACTCACCACCTTAACTTTACCCCGAAGCCCACCCAGCCAAGGGGTGTTTTTCGAGATTGCTGCAGACCTTACCCTGCCAACCAGCGGGGAGCTCGCTTAAAACCCAGCCCGAAGGGCAAGGTGCGAACACCGCACTGCCTGAACCTGTCATGCGGGGCTGGAGACCTTGGGCCGACAGCCAATCAAGGGCATCGGTGACCGCTGGACAGCAACGCTGCGCAACAGGCTGCAGAACATTTCGGCCAAATCCGAAAGGCATCGCAGCAAAGTCTGAGATTGTAGCAGTTTTGCAATCCCTTTCCAGCCCTGGGTCACGGAAAATCCGAACGGTTTCCAATCCTTCCTGGGGTTTGATGATGGCAAAGTGCCCAAGGGGCAGGGTAATGGGTTGCATTTTTTCGCCAATGCCCTCGACCCAGGCGTTGTGCCCCAACAGGAAAAAAGGCACGTCGGCCCCCAGTGCCAGCCCCAGAGGAAGCAGGCGTGACAGGGGCCAGTTCAGTCCCCAGAGTCGGTTCAGTGCCAGCAGCGTGGTGGCCGCATCCGACGAACCTCCGCCCATCCCGGCCTGGGCTGGCAACCGTTTCTCGATCGCGATGTGGGCTCCGAATGACGTGCCCGAGGCCTGCTGGAGGGCTTGAGCCGCCCGCAGTACGAGGTCTTGTGCCGGCAGTGGCGTGGTCAGATCCTCGCGCGTCAACGTGGAGCGATCCCGTCGCTCAAAGTGCAGCACATCGCACCAGTCAATCAGCATGAAGACCGACTGCAGCAAGTGGTAGCCGTCGTCCCGCCTGCCCGTGATGTGCAGAAAAAGGTTGAGTTTGGCCGGCGCGGGAATATCGGTCAGCGTGGTCATGGGGTCAACGGGTCAGACGCAGCCGCAGATCGACAGCCGGGGCAGGGGTCAGGCGCTTGGCCACCAAGAGGGGTTGATCCGCAGCGGGTAGAGAGACCAAGTCCCAGCCCTCCAGCGTGACCGATTCGCCGTTGATCCAGGCAAACAGCGTGGGCACGGGCAGCGAGGTCCCCAGGGTCTGCTGCAGCAGTTTGTCCAGGGAGGCAAATCGACGCTCCTCATTGCCTTGTTTCCAGATGGCCACGCCAGGCCCCCAACGCAGCTCGCCGTAGGTGGTGCCCAGTGGGCCATACAGTGTCAGCAGGCCCCGTTCGGCCGAGCCCTGCAAGGAAACGTCGGCCTGGGTCACGGTGGGAGGGGTGGTGTCCACCCGCAACGACAGGCGGCCCTCCCACAGGTCAGGCGCAGGGGGCGGTGGCGTGCTGGCGGGCGGGATCAGGCTGCAGGCACTGGCCAGCAGAGCCACCAGACTGATCAGCAGCAAACGACCCAGCCACATCAGGACTGGCCGGGGGGCATGGGCATTCACAATGGCACCTGAAGTCGCTTGAGCGTTTCTCGCAAAGTGGCGTTGTCGGGGCCGATGCGCAAGGCTTCGCGCCAGACCTGCAGCGCCTGCTCTCGCAGGCCGAGAGTCCACATCACCTCGCCCAGATGGGCGGCGATTTCAGGGTCGTTGCGGGTCTTATAGGCCCTCTGAAGGATGGCCAAGGCCTCGGTGAGACGTCCCATCCGGAATTCGACCCACCCCAGACTGTCGGTGATGAAGGGGTCGTCTGGCACCTCGTTGAGCGCTCTGACGATGAGTTCGCGGGCCTCCTCCAGCCGCAGGCCACGGTCGGCCAGCGAATAACCCAGGGCATTGTGCGCGTGGTAGTGCTTGGGGTTGCGGGAGATGATGCCGCGCAGAAGCCTCTCCATCTCGTCAAGACGGCCGAGCTTTTCGGCCAGCATGGCCTGCTCGTACATCAGCTCCTGGTCATCGGGGGCTTCAGCCAGGGCGCGGTTCAGCACCCCATAAGCCGTGTCCAGTTGCTGATGTTCGCGAAGCAGTTGCACTTCGGCTAACAGCCGGGTGCGGCGCTCTTGCGGGGTGCGGTCGGGAAGTTCGGCGATCAGCTGACGGGCTTGCTCCAGTTGACCCTTGCGCGCCAAGATACCCGCTCGCTGCACCTGCGCCCGCACCAGACTGCGCGGATCTTTGATGCGAGCCAGCCAGCCTTCAGCCGCAGGGTCATCCCCCTTTTTGGTGGCGATCTGTGCCAGTCCCAGGTAGGCCTGGGAGAGTTCACGCTGCTGGCTGCTGTCATCAGGGTTGGCGCCTTTGAGAAACCGCAGCCAGGCGGCCTGTGCTGCATCCATCTCGCCCCTCTCGGCCAGCACACTGCCCGACAACAGCCAACCCTGCTGAAAGTCGGGGTGTTTGGAGGTCAGTCGGGTCAGTTGTTGACTCGCCTCGTCCAGTCGGTTCTGCTCGATCAACACCCTAGCCAGCCCCAGTCGCAGCTCGGCATGGTCCATGCGGTCCAGGCTGCTCAAGACCAGAGATTCGGCGTCGGGTTGACGCTGAGACATCAACTCCAGGGCCAGCCACAAAGGGTCAGGTGAGCGCGCGTCTAGCGCGTGACCGCGACGTGCGGCTTGATACGCGGCGTCGGCATCACCGGCCAGCAGGCGCATCTGCCCGACCACTGCCCATGCGGTGGCTGCCGTGGCGGTGGTTGTCAGGTGTACCGCCAAAGCCTGCTCCACCACATTGGCAGCCAGTTTCTTGTCGGAAATACGAGCATAAATGCCAGGGATGCTGGCGAGTGCGCGGGTACGCTCCTCGGGTGGGGTCAGGCTGATGTCGGTGCGAAGCGGTGCCAGAGTGTCAGCCACTCGGTTCATGGCCAAGAGAATTTGAAGCACATGCCGATTGGCTTCGCGCGACTGGGGCAAGGCCAACTTCCAGGCATTGGCCGCTTCAAGCGCGGCCTCTCCCGAACGCGATTGCAGGGCAATGTCCACGGCACGCTTGAACAGGCGGTGGTCGCCAGTGCGCCGCGCCGCGTCGAGAAGCAACGAGTAACCCACACCGGGTTCGCCTTGCAGGTTGTTGAGTTCACCCAGCAATATTTCCAGCAGCAATTCGGCGGTCAAACGCGACTGAGAGACGCTTTCCGTGGCCGATTCTTTGGAGGGGGAGGCTGTTGGAGCCCCTGGGGTGGGGCGGTTCCCCTGGGCCTGGGCGGAGACAACGGGCAGCAACAAGGGCAGCAAGACGGCAAGCGCCAGTCGAGCGGCCAGCCGACCACGCCAATGCGAGGGACGGGGCGAGATCGGCAAACAGACATTCATGGCAAGGCATGATAATCCCACGACCAAAGACTTTGCCCGATATGCCCGAATTACCTGAGGTTGAAGTAACCCGACTGAGCTTTGCTGAGCGCATCGCCGGCGCCCGTGTGGTGGCGGTGCGGATGGGAAAACCCTTGCGTTGGCCTTTGGGCGTGGCTCATGAACGCCTGGTGGATCGGCGGGTGATGGGTGTGCGTCGACGAGGTAAATATCTGCTGATCGACCTGAGCGAAGGCCTGTTGATCATGCATCTGGGGATGTCCGGTGCTTTGTCGTTCGGCACGGACAGACGCTCCGCTGGTGTGCATGACCACTTCGATCTGGACACCGACCAGGGTCTGCTTCGGCTGCACGACCCGCGCCGCTTTGGCGCTGTGGTTTACGCCGACAGCGAAAACGACCCGATGGCGCGCAAACTTCTGGGTTCACTGGGGGTCGAACCCTTGTCGGACGCCTTCGAGCTGACGCTGTTTCACTCGGGGCTGAAGTTGCGCAGGGCGCCGATCAAACAGGTGTTGCTGGCGGGTGATCTGGTGGTGGGGGTGGGGAATATTTACGCCAGCGAAGCCTTGTTCCGTGCTGGCATCCGCCCCACGGTGCCGGCCAATCGCATCAGCCGTCCGCGCGCCGCGCGCCTGCGTCTGGCCATTCAAGAGGTGTTGGCGCGCGCCCTGCAGGTGGGCGGCAGCACGTTGCGGGACTTTAGCAACGCGCAAGGGCAAAGTGGGTATTTCCAGTTGGAGATGTTGGTCTACGACCGGGCCGATCAGCCGTGTCGGGTGTGTCAGGCACCGATCCGCCAGATCCGGCAAGGCCAGCGATCCACCTATTACTGTTCCACATGTCAAAAGCCCTGAAACCCTTGCCCAGCGATTTTGCGACCCGACTGGTGCGCTGGCAGCGCCAGCACGGCCGCCATGACCTGCCCTGGCAGAACACCCGCGACCCCTACCGGGTCTGGCTGTCTGAAGTCATGTTGCAGCAAACCCAGGTGAGCACGGTGCTGGGCTATTACGACCGCTTTTTGAACCGTTTCCCCGACGTCAAAGCCTTGGCGGCTGCACACACGGATGAGGTGCTGGCCTTGTGGAGTGGACTGGGTTATTACAGCCGGGCCCGTCATTTGCACCGCTGTGCGCAGGTGGTGGTCACCGAGCACGGGGGGCAGTTTCCATTGCAGGCCCAGACTTTGCAAACCTTGCCCGGCATTGGCCGCTCGACGGCAGCGGCCGTGGCCTCGCTGTGCCACGAAGAGCGCATTGCCATTTTGGATGGCAATGTGAAACGGGTGCTGACGCGTTTGTTGGGGTTTGATCAAGACCTGGCGCAGTCCCCCGCCGAACAGGCGTTGTGGACACTGGCCCAGGAGCTGTTGCCCACCCGGGCTAAGGATATGCCCGCCTATACCCAGGGCGTGATGGATCTGGGCGCGACGGTCTGCACCCGCTCCAAGCCCCGCTGTGGGGACTGCCCGGTGCGGGAGATTTGTGTGGGGCATGGGATGGGTCGGCCAGAACAATTCCCTGTCAAGACCCGCAAGCTCAAGCGATCCACGCAATCCTGGTGGTGGTTACTGGCATTCAATCCGGCTTCAGAGGTGCTGTTGCTCCAGCGGCCGGCACGCGGTATCTGGGCCAGTTTGCATTGCTTGCCCATGTTCGATTCAGAGGATGCCTTGCGCGCCGTGTTGCCGTCCAGCGCCCTGATCACAGCCCAGGTGCGTCCAGCGATTCAACATACCCTGACCCATCGGGATCTTTTCCTGCACACCGTCGAGGTGGAGTTGAGCGCGCGTCAGGCGCAGGGGGTGGCACGTGTCACCGAGAGCCGTTGGTGTGGCGCCGCAGAGCTTTCGGCGCTGGGGCTGCCAGCTCCGGTCAGGGTGCTGCTCAAAGAGGCTGCAAGGCGTCGAGCTCACGATGCCGGCGCAGGGTGACCCATTCCTGGCTGTAGTGGTGGGCCAGCTGTTCGACCAGATAGACCGAGCGGTGCTGTCCTCCGGTGCAGCCAATGGCCACGGTGACATAGCTTCGATGGTCTTGCTCCAGGGCAGGCAGCCAGTGCTCCAGAAAACCATTGATGTGTTGCTGCATCTGCAACACCTCGGGGTGGGTGCTCAGCCACTCGGCCACTGCGGGGTCGCGGCCGGTGAGCGTGCGCAAGCCCGCTTCGTAGTGCGGATTGGGCAGCATGCGCACATCAAACACAAAATCGGCATGCACTGGGATACCGCGCTTGAAGGCGAATGACTCGAACATCAGGGTCAACTGGGCCGAGGGGGCGGAAATCAGGGATTTGACATAAGCCTGCAACTGGGCAGAGCGCAGCAGGCTGGTGTCAATGATGTGGGCTTCCTCCCTCAGGGCCGACAGCAGTTCGCGCTCGAGTTCGATGGCTCCCATGAGGTCCCGCTTGATGTCCACGTCGGGCTCTTCATTGGTCGAGAGGGGATGCCGCCGACGGGTTTCCGAGTAGCGGTGCACCAGCGTGTCGGTGGTGGCATCCAAAAAAAGCAGGCGCACATCCACGTCCAGGGCTCTTAAATGTGCCAGCTGAGCGGGCACCATGGGCAGTGAGATGGCGCTTCGCACGTCCATGGCTATGGCCACCCGTTGCTCGCGGTGGTGCTGATCGAGTTGCATGAAAGGCAGTAGCAGCTCGGGCGGCAAATTGTCCACGCAGTAAAAACCGTTGTCCTCCAGCGCGTTCAAGGCCACCGATTTGCCTGAACCCGACATGCCCGTGATGAGGACCAGTTCGCGCTTCATGATTTGACGGCTCCCGCGTTTTTGGCCGATGGTGCGGATTTGGTGCGTGGTGCAGAGGATGCCTTGCTGCCCAACATTTCCCGGGCATGTGCCAAGGTGGTGTCTGACATTTTCTCGCCACCCAGCATGCGGGCAATCTCGCTTACCCGCTGTTCGCCGCTGACGGTGTGCACTTGGCTGGAGGTTCCCTGTGCATCCGCCTGCTTGGCCACCACCAAGTGCTGGTCGGCACAGGCGGCCACTTGGGGCAGATGAGTGACCGACAACACCTGGCGGTCGCGGCCGAGTTGTTTCATGAGGCGCCCCACAGTTTCGGCCACCGCCCCGCCCACGCCAGAGTCCACCTCATCAAAAATGAGAGTCTGGGCGGTGCCCAATTGGCTGGTGGTGACGGCAATGGCCAGGGCAATGCGAGACAACTCACCCCCCGAGGCCACTTTGCCAACCGGTCGAGGCGTGCTGCCCGCATGACCGGCCACCAGGAACAGCACGTTCTCGAGTCCGCTGGCTGATGGCTCTGTGGGTTCGAGTTGCACCTCGAAAAGGCCGCCTTGCATGCCCAGGCCCTGCATGGCTTGGGTGATGGCCTTGGCCAGCAGGGGGGCTGCTTTCTTGCGTGCGGCCGAAAGGGCTCGAGCTTTCACCTGGTAGCTGGCTTCGGCTTGGTCCACCCGGGCCTGTAAGGCGGCCAGATCGCTGGCCTGGTCCAGGCGCTCTTGCTCTTGCTTCCAGCCTTCCCAAAGCGCGGCCAAATCGGCAGGCGGGCGTTTGTAGCGGCGTGCCAACCCCATCCACAAGGACATCCGTTCATCCAGAGCGGCCAGGCGGTCCGGGTCTAGGTCGGCTCGTCGCAACCAGGATTGAAGCGAGTGAACGGCGTCCTCGGCCTGTGCGAGGCTGGAGGCCAGGACCTCGGCCACTGGCCCGAAGGCGGGTTCGATCGCCATGTGCTCCTGAAGCTGATCGGACACTCGAGACAGCTCCCGCAGCACCCCGTGCTGATCGTCTTGCAAGCGCTCCAGCACCTGCTCGGCGGTTTCCATCAGGGTTCGGGCATGAGACAGGCGGGTGTGTTGGGCATTGAGGTCCTCCCACTCCTCCCGTCCGGGAGCCAGCTTGTCGACTTCGTTGATCTGCCAAGCCAGCCGTTCGCGCTCTTGTTGCAACCGGTCTTGTTCCTGGGTGGCTTGGGTCAGCTCTCGTTGAGCCTCCCTCCAAGCTTGCCAAAAGCCCTGCAAGCTGTCGCTGGAAACCCCTGCATAGGCATCCAACAGCCCGCGAACCGAGTCCGGACGTGTCAGACTTTGCCAGGCGTGTTGACCGTGGATATCGATCAGCGCATCGCCCAGGGTCCGCAACTGGGTGACCGTGGCTGGGCTGCCGTTGACCCAGGCCCGGCTCTTGCCCTGCGAATCAATCACCCGACGAAGCAACAGGCTGTCACCGGCTTCAAAACCGGCGTCATCCAGCCAGCCCCGCAAGTGGTCGGCCAGGTCAAATTCGGCACTGATTTCGCAGCGCTGTGCCCCTTCCCGGATGACCGAAGACTCGGCGCGTGCACCCAAAACCAGCTGCAGGGCATCGATCAGAATGGATTTGCCAGCGCCTGTTTCACCGGTCAACACGGTGAAACCTGCATGCAATTCGAGATCGAGCTCGCGCACGATGACAAAATCGCGCAGGCTGATGCGTTTAAGACTCATGCGACTCCTTCGTTCCAGTGAAGTTTCTTTCGCAAAGTGTCAAAGTAACTCCATCCGCGTGGATGCAGAAACAGTGCATGGTGTTGTGAGCGGCGCACCATGATTCGGTCTCCCGCCAGCAATGAAGCCAGGGATTGCATATCGAAATTGGCGCTGGCGTCCCGGCCGGAGACCAATTCGAGCACGATTTCTCCCGGGTCGGCCAGCACCAGGGGTCGGTTGGACAGGGTGTGGGGTGCAATCGGCACCATCAGCCAGCCCCTGAGCGAGGGGTAGAGCAAAGGCCCGCCAGCAGACAAGGCATAGGCGGTCGAGCCTGTGGGGGTGGCAATGATCAGGCCGTCGGCGCGTTGGTTGGCCACAAAATGACCATCGACCTCCACCCGCAACTCGAGCATGCCAGAGGTGCTGCCGCGATTCACGACCACGTCGTTGAGGGCCATGGCGTCAAACACGCAATGGCCATCGCGCATGACCCTGGCATGCAGCAGGCTGCGCCGATCCTCGGTGTATTCGCCTTGCAGCATGGGCCGCAAGGTGGCCTCGATTTGGTCCAGGGGGATGTCGGTGATAAAGCCTAGCCGGCCTTGGTTGATGCCGATCAGAGGCACGCCGTAAGGGGCGAGTTTGCGGCCATAACCCAGCATGGTGCCATCTCCGCCCACCACCAAGGCCAGATCGCACTCATGGCCGATCTGCTCGACGGTGAGTTCATGATGCCCTCCCATGCCCAGGTTCGAGGCGGTGTCTTTTTCGATCGCGACATCGCACCCCTGGTCGTGCAGGAAGTGGGTCAGCTTTTCCAGCACGACCCGGGAAGCGTTGGACGAACCGCCCCCAGTCGTGGCATGGTATTTACCGATCAGGGCAATATGCCGAAATTGAGACTTCATAGGCAAATTACATCATTAAAATGGATCGCAACCATGACACCTCTTGACGATCGCGCCAAGTTGTTGCTCAAAGCCCTCGTTGAGCGCTACATTGCCGAAGGCCAACCTGTTGGCTCTCGTACCCTGTCGCGCGCCAGTGGGCTGGAGCTCTCCCCGGCCACCATTCGCAATGTCATGTCCGATCTCGAAGAGCTCGGACTCATCGCCAGCCCACATACCTCGGCGGGACGCATACCCACGGCCCGAGGTTACCGGCTTTTTGTGGACACCATGTTGACCGCACGTCGCGACTCGTTCGAAACCGCGCCGCTGGTGGCCGACCAGCCACAAAAAGTGATCGCCAATGCCGCCCAGTTGCTATCGAGTCTTTCGCATTTTGTCGGGGTGGTGATGGCGCCCCGGCGTAGCACGGTGTTTCGCCACATCGAATTCCTTCGCCTTTCGGACCGACGCTTGCTGGTCATCATCGTGTCCCCCGACGGCGATGTGCAGAACCGAGTCATCTTCACTGAAGCCGACTATACCCAGGACCAACTGCTCACTGCAGCCAATTTCCTGAATGCTCACTACGTGGGCATGGCCATCGAACAGGTGCGTGAAAAGCTGCAAACCGAGGTCGAATCCCTGCGTGGCGAGATTGCAGCCCTGATGAAAGCGGCGGTGCAGGTCAGCTCCGAAGCCTTGGCCGAGACCCAGGACGAAGTGATCATCAGCGGAGAACGCAACCTGTTGTCGGTCAGCGACTTCAACAGTGACATGGGGCAACTACGCCGGGCCTTTGATTTGTTCGAACAAAAGGCTCAGTTGATCCGTCTGCTCGATGTGTCCGCTCAAGCCGAGGGTGTGCACATTTACATTGGTGGAGAAAGTCAGATCGTGCCCGTCGAAGAGCTTTCAGTGGTCAGCAGCCATTACGAGGTCGACGGACAGGTGGTGGGCACCCTGGGCGTCATTGGCCCCACCCGGATGCCTTACGACAAGATGATTCAGATTGTTGACATCACGGCCAAACTGGTTAGCAATGCCCTGAGCCACAAATAGCGGGCAGATCTCAGGGTCTGGAAATACTGATTTGCGTGGCTGAGTTTTGGCTTGCATCGTAGACCAGGTTGGTTCCCTTGACGCTGCTGACCGTGTAAGTGGTTGATGCTGTTGTTGTGGCTATCTGCCCGCTGGTCATTGAGCAACTGCCCGTGCTGGAGGTCAGGCAACTGGAGGTGCCCCCAGGATTGAAGGTGCCTGTGACAGTGGCATTGGGAACACCCGCCCCTGAAACGATATCCCTGACCGCGACGGTCACAACGGCCTGCCAGTTTTTGCCCGCCTTCTTGCGAGAGCCGATTAGACTTTTGATCGCGACGGTTTGATTGGAAATCACGCCTGGAGCCCCACTGGCCAGGGAGAAGACCAATTGATTCGGTGATCCCGTTCCCAAGGATGAGAGCTTGTTGGGTGTTGAATTCTTCAGGATGAACTGGGTCACTGCAGACGGTGTGGCTTGTGGATTGGCACTCAAGGCCAGCGCAGCAACACCTGCCACATGAGGGCTGGCCATGGATGTGCCACTGATGGTGTTGGTCGCGGTTGAACTGGTGTACCACGCCGAGGTGATGCTTGAACCAGGGGCAAAGACGTCAACACATGTCCCGTAGTTGGAATAGGACGCACGGACGTCTCCGCTGGTGCTGGCCCCCACTGTGATGGCCGTGGGTTCGCTGGACGGTGAATAGAGACAGGCATCGGCATTGCTGTTGCCCGCAGCCACCACCATGGTCACGCCCTTGTTGAAAGCGCCGGCAACTGCCGCGTTCACTGTGGAGGACTTACTGCTACCCAGTGAGAGGTTGGCCACTGCCGGACGAAGGGCGGACCCCGCGACCCAGTCAATACCGGCGACTACGCCGCTGAGTGAACCGGACCCAGCGCAATCCAGCACCCGTACCGGGGCCAGCTTGACAGCTTTGGCGACGCCCCAGGTGGACCCTCCAATCGTTCCGGACACATGCGTTCCGTGTCCATTGCAGTCATTGGTGCCATTGCCGTCGGCAATGGCGGTGTATCCGGGGATGACACGACCGGTGAACTCCAGATGGTCAGCACGGATACCGGTGTCGATGACGAAGGCGGTCACGCCCGCCCCCGAGTAATTGAAGAAATACTGAGTGTCCAGCGGTCGGTCCAGCTGGTCAATGCGGTCCAGTCCCCAGGTTGCTTGATTTTGTGGAGAGGACGTCTGGTTGAGTCGAACACTTTTGTCTTCTTCAACGGACTCCACATTGGGGTTGTTTCGGATGCCGTTGAGCGCGGCGGCCGGGATCGTTGCGGCAAAGCCCTTGATGGCCTGGCTGTAACGATGGTGAATTTGTCCACCTTGCCCCCGCATCAGGTTGTCTGCTTCTTGTGAGGGATTGGCCACTGAAGATTTAAAGATCACGATATACCTGTTGGGGATGACTTGTCCCTCAGGCAATGTGTGCGTTGCTTTAGGGTTGCTGCCTTGCGCCCAAGAAAGCGACACCGCAGAAGTCAAGGCGAGCGCTGACACAACCAGCGCGTGGGATAAACGTGATGCTTGAAAACGCATGCGGAACTCTCCTGAAACAAAAAGCAGCTTGAAGGAATCGGCCTCAATGAAGATAAATTGAAGAGGAGTTTCCCCTGGCAAGCGTATTTTAGAAATCTTTGTTGGGTAAGATCAATGCATTTATTAAATATTTATAACTACACATGATTGATTATCACAAATCGTTCGACAGCATCGACAAGTTCGTCATCGGCCCCAAATTCATATGAAATCCGCTGTGTCAGATGGCAAGAAAGTTGGGCCACTGAGATGCATTTGTCATCCGCAAAGTCTTATTCATAGAGGGATCAATACTCAGGGTTTGCCATGGGGCGTAGTGGTTCAAAACGTCGCACACTCCTGCCCACTGCCTGAGCGCGTAGCAGCTTTTGTTCGCGGTCTCAGCCCTTAAAACGGAGACACCATGCACCCTTCACATCACAACTATGTCAGTCAGTGTCGTTGCGGACAGGCGCATTCGCCGTTGTCCACCCGCCGCGGTTTTTTGGGCGCAGTGGGGGCACTGGGCGTGCTGGGGGCCTCTGGGTGCGCCAACCTCGCTCCCGTGGCGTCGGCTGCGCATCGTATCGATGTCCATCACCATATCTCGCCCCCTGAGTGGGTGTCCGCTTTGAAGAAGTCACAACTGGACACCCCGCCGGTGAACGATTGGACTCCCGCTCGGTCATTGGAGGACATGGACAAGGCCGGCATTGCGACGTCCATCACCTCTCCCACCTTGCCGGCGGTGGGCTTTTTGCCTGCGGCAGAGGCCGCTCGGGTTGCGCGGGCCTCCAACGAGTACGCCCGCCGCTTGGCCGACCAATACCCAGGCCGATTTGGTGTCTTTGCCTTGCTGCCCATGCCCCATGTGGATGAAACGCTCAAGGAGATCGCCTATGCGCTGGATGTGCTGAAAGCCGATGGAGTGGCTTTCATGACCAGCTATGGTGACAAGTTCTTGGGAGACCCTGCTTTTGCCCCGGTGATGGAGGAGCTCAACCGGCGCAAGGTCACGGCTTACACCCACCCCAACGAACCGGCCTGTTGTCGCAACCTGAAAACCGAAGTGCCCTCGGTCATCGTGGAGTACGGCACCGACACCACGCGCACAATCGCAAGCCTGATCTTCTCGGGGACTTCCACCCGGTGCCCCAATATCAACTTCATCTTCTCCCATGGTGGCGGGTCCCTGACCGCCATGACAGAACGTTTCGTGGTGCAAGCCTTGTTCTTCCCCTACATCCGGCAGCGTGGCCTGACCAGCGAAAGTGTGTTGCGCGAGATCCGGCGTTTCTATTACGACACAGCCCAGGCGGCCAACCCGATTGCGATGGCTTCCTTGACCAAGATGGTGGATGTGTCGCAGATTGTGTTTGGCACGGACTATCCTTACCGGACCGGCATTGAACATGTCAGAGGACTGGCCCCCATCTTCAGCGCCAGCGAATTGAAAGCGATTGACCGAGAGAACGCCTTGAGAATCTTGCCAGCCCGCTGGCGGGGGTGAACTGTCGCCTGTCCATCGTGTTTGACCATGCAGGGGTGGGTTGTCAAAGAAAATGAAAAACTACAAATACTATGACTTCATCATGGCGGCATTCGTTTGCGTGCTGCTGTGTTCCAACCTCATTGGCGCGGCCAAGGCGGCGCAGGTGGATGTGCCCCTTTTGGGTACGGTCACCTTCGGGGCGGGGGTCTTGTTCTTCCCGATCTCCTACATCTTCGGCGACATCCTCACCGAGGTCTATGGGTATGGTCGAGACCGTCGGGTGGTTTGGGCAGGCTTTGCCGCATTGGTGTTTGCCAGTCTGATGTCTTGGGTGGTGCTGGCCTTGCCTGCGGCGTCCGACCCATTCAATCAAGGCTATCAGGGGCATCTGATGGCTGTGTTTGGCAACACCCCTCGTATCATGCTGGCATCGATTCTGGCCTTCTGGTGTGGCAGTTTCGCCAACAGTTATGTATTGGCAAAAATGAAGCTTTTCACCAATGGTCGCTTTCTGTGGATGCGCACGATCGGCTCAACCATGGTGGGTGAAGCCGTGGACTCGGGTCTTTTTTATGTGCTGGCTTTTTATGCGATTTGGCCCACCGAGCAGGTGATTGCCGTGGCGCTCGCGCAGTATGTGCTCAAGACCTCTTGGGAGGTGGTCATGACACCTGTGACCTATCGGGTGGTGGCATTCCTGAAAGCCAAGGAGCACGAAGACTACTACGATCGCAAGACCGATTTCACACCGTTCAAGCTGTCCTGACCGTGGATTTATCCCAGCGCAAGGCTTCCTTCGCAGGCAGCCGAGTGATCGTTGCAAAGCCGCCGCTGGTGTCACCTACTTGAATGTCCTCGACATGAAATCGTCTAGTTGTCGTGCGACCTCTTCACCCGCACCGTAGTACATGTGAAATCCGCTACGACATGGGTCTTGCGCTTGCATCTGACCAGTTTCGACAGTCACAAATTCAACGGGGGCCTTGCTGAATGATTTGACTTTTTCATAGTTTCGATAAGAAGCCGAATAGGTGGTGTGAAGGCATCCATCTTGACGATGGTGGATGAACAACATGGGGAAAGAAATGGGCTCCTCAAAATAGGACTCATCACGGATGGCACTGGCCACCATGCCACCGATGAGATCCATCCGATTGTTCTTGCGGGTGTATTTCAGAAATTCGGTCAAACTGATCCCACCGTTGCTGTGTCCCATGAGCCAAACAGGCAGACCCGTTTTCAACTTGTAGTGGCGTATAGCGCTTTCTATTCGAATCATGTGGTCGCTGTCGCCTCTTGCAGCAGGATAACGCTGGTTGGGCGAGAGGGGCCCCGGGCTGTCCAACAGCACCACATCCAATTGACCGCTGGTCAGGTTCGGATCGGTCAGCCTTTTAAGCGTCTGGAACTGGTGGTATCGGTTGTCTGTCTGCCCTGGCTTCAATCCGATATAACCTTCACCACCAGGAATCAGCAAGAGGACTGCTTTGGAGTTCTTTCCTTGCCAGTACATGGTCATGGATGGCTCAGACCTGCAGAGAAAACATTTTTCAATAGGGTCAACAGGAATGACCTCGGCTGTATGAGCCAGTGAGCCAACGAAGGCCAAAAGCAGTATCAAAAATCTCACGAAATACCCCTTGCTTGTTTTGAGTGACCTACACCCACACGACTGGCAGTGTCTATTGTCAAATAGACAAGCGCAACTGGGGGAGGGTACACCCCGACGCGTACAGCCTGCTGTCAGGACAACAGCAATTCTAGGAGGCCATGATGCCCTGCAACCGTAACCTAAGCCCCGCAACGGACCGCTGGGGTCAGGCCTTGAACACTTCTATCTTCTTTGACCCCTTGGTCATCGTGAAAGTTGCCAGCGTCTCGATGTCGGAATCTTTCACTCTGTGATCAAGCACGGCGCGGAGGTTGACGATCAACTTGTCTTTGGTGAACTCCGCGATGGAGTAGCCTCGGCGCAGTCCTTCTGAGTAAATGAAGTGCGGATTGTTCCTCTGACGAGCAGTGGTGTTCTTGCCATCATCGCTTGTGATGCTGGTGCCGCAAAACTCGAAGCCCAGTACCTTGCTACGTGGGTTGGCGTAGTCTTCCTTGATGTAGCCAACCCAATTTTCATGGACGTCACCGCCGAAGACGACGGGGTTGTCCACCTTGCTTTTCACAAAGCCATTCAGAATCCGTTTTCGCGTCGCGGGGTAGCCATCCCATCCGTCGTTCCAGATCCTTACACCCTCGGCCGTTTTGTAGATTCTGGTGCCGAACAAAGTGCTTTGTGCAATGACAGTCCAGGTCTGGTCCGCCGAGTCTTCCAACTGCTTGAGCAGCCACTCTTCCTGCTGCATACCAAGCATGCTGCGAGACTCACTGGCAAGGCCCTCACATGCATCTGGATCAACGGCAGAAGAACCTGTCTTGCCGCTGGGCGTGCATGCCTGGACATCTCTGTATTGTCGTGTGTCCAGTACGGATATGTTCACCACATTGCCGTACCGGTAATTTCCGTAGATTCGCATTTCGGCCCCCTTCTCGAGGCCAGCGAGCCCTTCCATCAGCACCGAGGCCCTGAGAGGCATGTGCTCATAGTAGGCTTGGTATGCAGCGGCTCTTCTTTGGCGGAAGTCGGTGTAGGGGCCAAAGGAGCCCGGATTCAGACCCGCATAGTCGTTTTGAACTTCGTGATCATCCCAAGTGGAAATCCAAGGGCACGCCGCGTGGATGTCTTGCAACTCAGGCTCTGACTTGTATTGCGCGTAGCGCTTCCTGTAGTCGATCAGCCCGAGACACCAATTGCCTGAATGCGAACGGACGCCAGTTCTGCCAGGCGCGTATTCGTAGATGTAGTCCCCGAGGAATACCACCAGATCCGGGCTCTCCTTGGCCATGTGTGTGTAGGCGCTGTAATAGCCACGCTCAAAGTGTTGACAGGACGCAAATGCGACCTTCACGCGCTCCAGGTCTGTGGCGTTTGGTGCTGCAAACGTCCGGGTCTTGCCTATACGACTGTCATGCCCTCCCACTGAAAAGCGGTAATAGAAACAAGTGTTTGCAGGCAGATCTTTGACTTCTACATGGACCGAGTGAGCCAAGGCGGCAACAGCATGAGAGAAACCGCTTTTAACGATGTTGCCGAATTGACTGTCAAGAGCCACTTCCCATCGCACGGGGATATCTTCGTTGGGCAGGTTGGATGAAAAAATACCCTCATCAAACAGCCTGGTCCACAGTACAACGGAGTCGTGGGTGGGCGACCCACTGGCCACGCCTAAGGCAAATGGATTCTTGGTCAACTTGACTTGCGCCCACGCAGATGCCGAAGGCAACAGAACTGTGGCGACATAGACGTTCTTCAATAAATCTCGGCGGATCATGTCTGCTGTCATCTGCGTTTCCTTGACCGGTGTCTTGAAAATGTAGCATCTCTGGTATGGACAGTCACAGGAGGAGCCCAGAAACAATACAACCCAACGACTTTGGGAGATCAGTGGGCTCATGGTGTGACGATCCGCCTGCTTGGGTCCGCCGGGACGAGCGAGTTTATTGTTGAGTTATTTTCCAGTTCGGTCCAGGTGATGATGGGGCCCGTGCAGGCCGTAAAAATTCACAAACTCATTCATATACAGGTAGGATGTCTTTTCTCTCTTTAGGCACTGGAGTGCGCTGATGCAGCCCTTGATTTTCCGCTTGCGTCCCAGCATCGTTTTACTCTTTGTGGGCCTTGTCGTTCCTTTTTTCGCTGGCATGGTCGCGCTGAGCTACAGCTCCAGTGAAAAAGCAGCGGATCAAACCGCGCAAGAGATGATTGACCGCTTCAACGGAGAGGTCGTCAACAGCCTGCAGCAACTGCTGGACCCCATCACTACACTGGTCAACTCCGCAGCGGTGGCTCAATCCACACAGCCAGGCCTGATCCAAGGCGATGCTGGTCATCCCTATCTGCGCTCGATCCTGGACCATTCTGCAGAGGTCGCCTCGGTCTACATGGGGTTCATGGATGGCTCATTTCGCGCGGTCTACAAGGCCACGCCAGCCATGAAATTTCAGAACCTGCCGACCCCGGACAAATCGGTCATCGCTGAGCGCTGGCTGGACCGACACACGAAAGGCCCGGCGCAGGATGTTTTGCAGTTTTTTGACGCCCAGGGTGGCCTGCTCGAAGAACGGACCACACCCGCGTCTTATGACCCGCGCCTGCGCCAGTGGTACCAAGGCACTGCGCAAGCAGGGCGTCCTATCTTGTCCGACCCCTACATCTTTGCGTCAAATGGATTGTTGGGGGTCAGTGTGACCGCACCCGTCATGGTCAAAGGCGTGTTGCAGGGGGTGGTGGCCTCAGATGTCTCACTCGACACCCTGAGCCGGTTCTTGCACGACCGCCAGATCAGCACCAATGCCCAAAGCGTCATTCTTGACGCTCAGATGCGCCTGATTGCTGCCTCCTCAGGGCTCAAACCCATGCAGGATGCGCAAGGCAAAGCCTCCGTTGCGCTGTTGCAAGATCTCGCCTCTGATTTGCCCCGGATGGCCATGATGGCCATTGCCAGCGAAGAAAAAGCGGTGGTCCGATTTGTGAGTCCCTCGGATGGACGCGTCTACTTTGCCCGCTTGACGACGCTCAATTCCAAAATTGCCGCACCTTGGAAAATCCTGATCGTGGCCCCCCAGGACGACTTCCTGCCGCTGATCAAAAAGAACAACCAATACATGGGGCTACTGGGGATGTTGGCGGTCGCACTTCAACTGGTAGCCATATTCTGGCTGTCGAGAAAAATTGCCAGACCGCTGGAGACCTTGTCACACCAGGTGGCCGACATTGAAAAGCTGAGGTTTGATGCGGATTTCAAGCCGGTAAACAGTCGTTTTTCAGAAATTGCTGGCCTGTCGGATTCCGTCGGAAAAATGAGTCGGGCCATCGCCGCATTTGCGGCTTTTGTGCCCGTGGATGTGGTCAGAGGCCTGCTTAAGTCAGAACAGAGGCTGGAGCTCGGCGGTCGCAGCCGTTTCTTGACCATCATGTTTTGCGACCTGGAGTCGTTTTCGACCTTGAGCGAAAAAAGCCCTTCACAGGAATTGCTGCTGCGCGTTTCCAAATACCTGGAGGTCGTCACCCGGGCCGTCAATGAAGAACTCGGAACCATCGATAAGTTCATCGGCGATGGCGTCATGGCGTTCTGGGGAGCTCCTGAAATGCTGGAAGACCATGCCTGGCGGGCCTGTGTGGCCGCCATCAAGATCCAGCAAAGGATGGTGGGACTCAATCAAGCCTGGGTCCAGGAAGGCCTGGACCCTTTGAATGTGCGCATCGGTATCCACTGCGATGCGGTGCTGGTCGGCAACATCGGCTCGCGGGAAAGGATGTCCTACACCGTCATGGGCGATGGGGTGAATGTGGCGGCGCGCCTGGAAGGTGTCAACAAAGACTACGGCACCCGCATCTGCGTCAGCCATGCGGTGTTTCGGGATGCCGGCGAACGGCTCTGCTTGAGGCCTCTGGACGAGGTGCAGGTCAAGGGCAGGAGATCCACCGTGCCGATTTATGAATTGCTGGGTGCCAAAGGAGCAGGCCTCGAACTGGAGGCCACCGAAGAGAGCGAGGAACTGGCCAGGCTCTCCGCCCGCGCGCTTGAACTTAAAAAGCAGGGTGACCGGGAGGGTGCGCGTCAGTGTCTGATGCAGTTGTTGCAACGCTTTCCGAATGATCCCGTTGCGTTGACATTGCTGCGTATGTTGGACCAACACGAGTGATCGAGCTTGGGTCTTTGGGCCCGCCCAGATTGGCGTGGACACGCACCCGACCTGCAGAGCTCTAGGGGGCCAAGCTAAGCCACACCCGAAATGTGTCGCCTGGTTCATGCTTATCTTCAATGCAAGGCTGCTAGGGCTACTTCGGGTGCTTTGTCCAACACCTTGAGCAGCGCTTTGGCGGCACCTGTTGGCGAGCGCTTTCCCTGCTCCCAGTTGCGAATGGTGTCCAGCGATACATCGATTCGCTTTGCAAATTCGGCCTGGCTGAATCCTAGGCGGCGGCGAACGCGACGTGCGAATTTTGCGGCATCCTGCATCGCGGCGCTGTCATCGATTGATTTGTGTTTCGCAATATCAGTCTCAGTGGTGGCGTCTACACGACGGGCATCCATACGGCCGATGCTTTTGGCCTTGGACTGCTGAACATCAATCTTCATACGAACGGTTTTCATAGCGCGTTACCTCACGTGCGTTTGCTTTACGAGCCGAATTGATGCGAATCACATGACGTTCTCGCAAGGTATTTCGCCCTGACGAATCAGTCAAGCGCACGGCGGGGCAAAAACCCCCACCGCCCTCAAACAGGCAGCGGGTTTATGTGGGTGACCTCAATGGTCGGGGTGAGAGGATTCGAACCCCCGGCCTCTACGTCCCGAACGTAGCGCTCTACCAGGCTAAGCGACGCCCCGATGGGTGAAGTCCAGCATCAGCCATTGGCTTGACTTTTTTGTATATTTCCTTAATATACGCCAATGATTGACTTTGACTTGATTGTCGGGTTTGAGTGGGATTCGGGCAACAGCCGAAAAAATGAAGTCAAGCACAGCGTGACAGCAGCGGAAGCTGAAGAGGTGTTCTTCAACAACCCCTTGCTCATCAGTGCCGATGACAAGCACAGTGAAAGCGAGCGACGCTATTTGGCTCTTGGCAAAACCAATCAGGCACGTGCGTTGACCGTCATCTTCACGCTCAGACAAGACGCCACATTGATTCGGGTCATTTCAGCCCGCGACCAGCATCGCAAGGAGAGGCATTTATATGAGCAAGCCAAGTAGTAAGACCAAGCCCTTGCCCAAGTTCCGCTCGGAAGCCAAAGAGCGTGAGTTTTGGGAGTCAAAAGGCAACGACGCGACCGAGTACTTTGACTCGTCCAAGATGGTGGTGGCCAAGTTCAAAAACCTCAAGCCTTCCACCACCAGCATTTCTTTGCGGCTGACAGACAGCCTGCTCGACGGCATCCGTCAGCAAGCGAACAAGTTGGATGTGCCGTATCAGTCGTTGATGAAGGTTTGGTTGACCGAAAAGCTTCGTGAGGCTAACGGATACAAACTGCCTTCAAAGTGAATCTGCCAACAAAAAACCCACAGACCTTAAAAGGCTGTGGGTTTTGTTTTGACCTGAATGGTCGGGGTGAGAGGATTCGAACCTCCGGCCTCTACGTCCCGAACGTAGCGCTCTACCAGGCTAAGCTACACCCCGATTTGTGTAGTCCAACATTATAGCCTGTGCCGACTTTTGGCTGATTTGCTTCCGGTTGGACAAGAATGCGGCTCATGCGTCAGTGTTTTGGCGGGTTCCGAGTGAGTGGGTGCTAACGGTGGGCAGGGTGTTGATGGACGGCTCAGCAGCTCAGCGCTGCATGAACCCCCGGATGGCCTCGGCCGCCTTCTGTATGCCCACCACGCCATCGAGGTGACCCCGGTCGCCTTCAATCACGAACACCTCGGCCGTTCCCCCTTGCGACCGGAATTTGTCGGCGGCCTTTCGTGAGAATTCAGGCGGGAAGATCAAATCGGAGGAGGCCGGAACGAAGAGGATTTTGGCCTTGATGCGCCCGATCTCGTTCTCCACGTTGAAGAGCTGGTTGGCCTTGGCCATGTAGATGTTGTTGTTCGCATCGGTGGAGCGTGCACGTGCCATCCCGGCTTTTTGCAGCGCATCTTCGATCAGGTAGGTGTTATTCAAGGCGTTGGCAGGTTGCTTGGTCGGGTCGGTGTGCTTGTAGCCGAATGTGTTTTCAGCCCACCCCCAGTGACCCGCTGTCAAGGTCACGATCTTCAACGCCTGTGCTGCGCCGTCAATGGGTTCTTCGCGGCCATAGTAGTCGCCGTTGTTCCATCGGGGATCGACTTTGATGGGGGCCACCCAGAGATCGAGCAGACCGATCACCCAGGGTGAAATCGAAAAGCCGGGGCCGATGATGTGGATCACGCGTTCAATCTGATCGCCATAGAGCGCGCCCCATTCCATGGCCTGTATCGAGCCCCCGGAGGCGCCGGCAACCGCCTTGAACTTCTTCACGCCCAGGGCATCGGTCAACTCCTTGTGCACGCGCACCGAGTCGCGCATCGAGATCACAGGAAACGACAGCCCATAGGGTTTGCCGGTGTCAGGGTTGATGGACGCAGGGCCCGTGGTGGTGGTGTTCGGGTCCTTGGTGTTGATGTTCGACAGCGTGTCGGCAGACACGACGAAATATTTGTCCGTGTCGAAGGGCTTGCCCGGACCAATGATGCTGTCCCAGTAACCAGGTGTGGCATCGGTATCTTTGTATTTGCCGGCAGCGTGCGAGTTGCCCGAGTAGAAATGGGCGATGAACACAGCATTGTCGCCAGCAGCATTGAGCTTGCCATAGGTTTCGTAGCCCAAGCGCACGTTCTTGATGACTTGCCCGCCGGTGGTGGTGTAGGCCGGCAGGCTGAATACCTTTTTTTCTACCAAGGCGTCGTAGGCCAGTGCCTGGGTCAGCGGGAGAAGCAAAGCCAGGCATGTGGTCAAAGTGCTCAGCAGGCGCATGGGGTGTCCTTCATTGGTTGGCGGGGTTGATTCAGCCCATGAGTGTCTGGTCTGATCTCAGTGCTCGCATCAGGATTTACTCCTGGAAACTTCAGACTTGTGGTGGCGACGATGGTTTGAACGGTGAGTAGTTTCTTTGAAGCCTGTGTGACAGGGTTCTGGCTTAACCCATGTTCTGTAACAATTTCAAAACCGTCTGCTGATTGGTGTTGGCTTGCGCCAGAATGGCCGTGGCGGCCTGCTGCATGATTTGCGATTTGGCCATCTCGCTGCTGGCCAGGGCGTAGTTGGTGTCTTCAATCTGGCTGCGCGACGCCGACAGGTTGACATAGTAGTCGGACAAACTGCTGACGCTGTGCTCGAGTCGATTCACAAAAGCACCCAGTGTGGCTCGGGCCCGGCTGAGGTTGTTGAGAACCGCATCCAGGCTGCCCAGGGCGGTAAGCGCGGAACTTTGCTCTTGCAAGGTGCTGACCGGTGGGTTCTCCTTCAACCCATAAACAAATTTCGAGTCGGTCTGAGCGTTGTCGTAAAACGTGGGCAATTGCGAATTGGGGTCAACCGCGTTGGGGTCCACCACGGGCTTCTTGAGGTCGATCAATGCCGCGCGTGCGTTGTCCGCCATGGCCACATCCCAGGTGACTTCTTTGGTGATTTCCCCGACATCGCTGAAATCTGGCAGGTACACATCGATGGATTGCCCCAGCAGGCTGCCGACCTGGAAGTTCATGCGGGCTACCCTGGGCGGATCGTAATACCGTCCTTTCACTTGGGACTGCACACTGAATTCGCGCTCCAGGAAACCCAGAGCAGAAAAATGACTGTCGGCGGTGTAGCCATTGGCACCTGGCTTGATGCTGATGTTGCTGCCCGACTGCAACAATATCGATGCATAAAGGGTGGGCCCATCGGCAAAACTGGCGTCGGCGGGATCGAATGCAAACAGGCCCGCTGGAGGCTTGGCGTCTGTCTCCTCGGCGGTTAGAACACCCAAGCCGAATTCACTGGCCGTCAACTCTTTACCGTTGAAGTCGCTGGCCTTCTCATAGGCCAGTGAGACGTTTCGTCCATCGATGGCGCGCAAGGTGATGCCCGAGGTGGCATTGTCGTAAGCGATGACGCCGGTCAGCGTTACCGCGTTGATGGCGTCGATCACTTTCTGTTTTCGCGAAGCGGATGTGTCGTCCGCTTCCATCGCAATGCTGATGCGTTCACCATTGATAAAAAGGTTGGCCTCACCCGTGTAGTCGTGACTCAGGGTGTTGCCTTCCACCACCACCGGGTCTGCCAGTGCGGTGACATGGGTTTTGTCTTTTTGCGAATTGATCGCTGCGGCAATGGCCAAGGCACTGGCGTAACGTGAACTGGTCTCGGACTTCAGATGCGATACAGAGTCATCGGTCGCCATGGACGCCGGAATCGCCACGCCATTGATGATCAGGTCGCCGGTTCGCAAGGAGGTGACCTGCGACTCATCGTAGACGATGAGACCCGTGTTGACCCGCACCGACGCCACATTCTGTCCGCTGTAGCGACCTTTTTGCAGGCCTGAGTGTTGGATATCGGCGCCGACCGATGACGAGATTTGCAGGCCCTGCTGGTAATGGGTGGCCAGAGAGTAGCTGCCCACCTGCACGCCCTGGCGCACGCCAAAGGTTTGGGCAAATGCCGCCCCCGAGAGGTTGGAAAGATAGTTGACTTCTATGTTGCGCCCGTCTGCGGCGTGAAACGTCACGCCGGTGGCGTCCGAGCCCGTGTCGGTGGCGGTCACGCCGGTCAGCGACTTGATGGCATTCACCGCCTCGACCACCCGTTCGCGGGTGATGGCAGTCATCGCGGTGGACGAGGTGATGACAGAGGTGCGATAGCCGTTGATGACCAGGTTGCCTTGTGCTTCTGTGGTTTGAAGCTGCATGCTCTCACCGGCCATGTCGTTGGCGTTCACCACAGCGGTCACGCCAGTGATCGAGCTGTATTCGTTGATCTGCCCTGCCTTTTGAATGGCACTGGCCAGGGCGTTGGCGGCGGGGGAAACCTTGTCATGCAACACGCCAAGGGGTTTGATGACGGTGTCGTTGATGATCAGATCGCCCGACTTCAAGGTGCCCAAGGCCTCAGCCTGGGCCATGCTGATCTGAAACTCGTCGGCCCCCATCCATAAGCTGTCGGTTTGGATACGCAGGTCATCAATAAGTGCCGACTGGAGTTCACTGCCAGGCGATAGGCTGGCTTTTGACAGTATCAGGGTGGCGCCATCGGCTGATAGCGTAAAAGCCCCGGGATCAATCGCGATTTCGCGACCATCGAACAGGCGGTAGCTGGCTTCTTCCACCCCGCTGGGGGTGCTGTTCATTAGGATCGACAGAGTGCCGCCTTGAACAAAAGCGGCATTGGTTTGAATTTTGGGTTGCTCCAGCAGAATTGTTTGATCGCTCGCATCCACGGTGTTAAAGACGATGTCCTTGCTGGCTAAAAACCCCAACCCGCTGTTGACCAGTTGATTGGCCGACACGGTCACCTCATAGGAGTCGATGCCAGTGTCCACCAGGTTCACCGCTCCCGTCAGGGAGTACACGATGCCTTGATCGGTGGTGAAAAGAGCTTGCTTGACCCGCCCGTCCTCAATGTTCAAAGAAAACTTGCCAGGCGAGTTAAAGCCTTCACCATTGAGGTTCTCCACATCGGTTGCAGACTGCGCATCCTTGCGCAAGGCATTGGGGACGGTGGTTCGACCGGACAAGGGGGCGGCAAAGCTGGGGGTGGAGGTGGTTTTGTACAGGGGTTGAGGGGCCGCCTGCGTGCCAGCGGTGCCATTCAGGATGCTCATGCCGTTCCACTGAGTCTTGCCTGAGATGGTCACCACCTCCCGTTTGAGTTGCTGGTATTCCAGGTCCATGTGCATGCGCTGATCGGGCGTGAAAGTCGCATTGGACGCCTGGACCGCCAATTCACGCATGCGCTGGATCATTTGCGTGATTTCGTTGACGGCGCCGTCGGCCGTCTGGATCAGACTGATGCCGTCGTTGGCATTCTTCATGGCCTGGTTGGTGCCGCGGATGAGGGCGCTCATGCGCGCCGCGATGGCCATGCCAGCGGCATCGTCCTTGGCCGAGTTGATCCGCTTGCCCGTGGACAGCTGCTCCATGTTCACCGCCTGCCGGCGCTCGATCATGGAGAGCGCGGCATGGGAAAACTGAGCCCGAAGGTTGGTATTGATGGCAAGCATGGGTGACGGCAATCGTGGCCTTTTGAGGGTTCAAGCAAATTTCAGGCCAAGAGGACCCTGTCGCTCTTGCCCCCTTTTTCAGCGCTCAGCAGGCTGCGATGGTCAGGGCAAGTGTCGGTTTTCTGGCGGTTTGGCGGCCAGGGAACCCCTGATATCGCCGTGCGCGGCGGGACGCTATAGTGGGCCGAGTTGCTGCAGCCTGAGGCTGTCAGCACCCCGATGGCATTCGCAATTCATACAACCAGGAGACTTTCATGATTCGCCGCACTCTGCTCCGTACCCTATCTGCCCTAGCCGCTTCCTTGGCTCTGGGTGGGCCAGCCCTGGCAGACCCCAATTACCCGAACCGACCCATCACTTTGGTCGTGCCATGGGGGGCCGGCGGGGGGACCGATGCCACGGCCCGTATCGTGGGGGCTTTGCTCGAGAAAGAGCTGGGCCAGCCCGTGAACGTGGTCAACCGCACCGGAGGCAACGGGGTGGTGGGGCATTCGGCAATCGCCACCGCAGCGCCGGATGGTTACACCCTGGGGATGATCACCGTCGAAATTTCCATGATGCACTGGGCTGGCCTGACCCAGCTGAGCCCACGTGACTTCACCCCCATCTCTCTCATGAACATCGACCCGGCGGGGGTCACCGTGCGGGCCGACTCCCCCTATAAAAACCTGGATGACTTGATCAAGGCCATCAAGGCCAACCCGGGCAAGTTCAAAGCCTCTGGCACGGGACAAGGCGGCATCTGGCATCTGGCACTGGCGGGCATGCTCAAAGACTTGAAAATCGATACCAACGCCGTGCCCTGGGTGCCCTCCAACGGAGCTGCACCGGCAATGAACGACCTGGCCGCCGGTGGCATTGAGTTCGTGACCTGCTCACTGCCCGAGTCGCGGGCCCTGATTGATGCTGGCAAGGCCCGTCCGCTGGCCATCATGGCCAGCCAGCCGGCTGCCCTGTATCCCAACGTCCCGACACTCAAAGCCGCCACTGGCAGCGATTGGGCGATCGGTGCCTGGCGCGGTATCGCGGCGCCCAAGGGCTTGCCTGCTGATATCCAGGCCAAGCTGGGTGCAGCCATGAAGAAGATTTATGACAGCAAGGATTACCAGGGCTTCATGGCTGGTCGTGGTTTTGGTGTGATTTACGCCGATGCCAAGGGCTTTGAGCAGTTCATGGCCAAAGGCGATGCGGACATGGGCAACGTGATGAAGTCTCTCGGATTGTCCAAGTGAACGGGGGCCGCATTCATCGCGGCCCACGCAGTTTGAGGTTTGTTTTTCCCGCTGTACCAGTGCCAGGGGCACGGTACAGCTTTCAAGTGTTCAGCCATGAAATTTCATGACGCCATCAGTGGGGTTGCTTTGTTGTTGCTCGCGCTGGCCATTTTGTTCAACGTCAGCAGCTTTCCCACCATCCCAGGGCAAAACATCGGACCGGCGGCGTTTCCAGGATTGCTGGCTGGCCTGTTGGCCGTCTGTGCCGTGTTGTTGATCCTCAAGGGTTTGCGCTCACACAACGCTGCAGGCTGGATTGTCCTGGGGCCCTGGATGCGGTCGTGGTTTCATCTGCGCAACTTCCTCATCACGGTGGGATGCCTGTTGTTTTACATCCTGGCGTCAGACAAGGTGGGGTTTCTGATTTGTGCCACGCTGGTGCTGTCGGTGATGTTTTGGGCGTTGCAAGTGCGCGGCAAACTCATCGTGCCGCTGGCGCTGGGGCTCACCTTGCTGATTCACATCATTTTTTATAAAGGGCTGCGCGTGCCCTTGCCTTGGGGCTGGTTGTTGCCCTTGCAGTGGTAGGAGATCGACATGACCATGGCCATCTTCCTCCAAGCGCTGGGTCTGGTGCTCGACCCCTATGTGTTGCTGGTGATTTTTTGCTCGGCACTGTTCGGGCTGTTCGTGGGTTGCATTCCCGGCCTGACCGCCACCATGGCGACCGCCTTGCTGGTGCCCATTACTTTTTTCATGCCGCCGGTGCCAGCAGTGGCGGCCATCGTCACGGCCACCGCCATGGCGATTTTTTCAGGAGATATTCCCGGGGCTTTGCTGCGCATTCCGGGGACGCCAGCTTCTGCGGCTTATACCGATGAGGCCTATCAGATGACCCTCAAGGGACAGGCCGAGGTGGCGCTGGGCGCGGGCTTGGTGTTCTCAGCCATTGGCGGCTTGTTTGGCACTCTGGTCATGATCTGGTTTTCTCCTGGGCTGGCCGAGATTGCGCTCAAGTTTTCTTCGTTTGAATATTTCTGGCTGGTGGTACTGGGTTTGGCGGGGGCCGTGTTCATCGGCAACGCGAGCGTGCTCAAGGCCTGTATCTCGTTGCTGCTGGGTTTGCTGATCGCCTGTATCGGCCTAGAAAACCCAGCGGCGCATCCGCGCTTTACCTTCGGCTTGCCGCAACTCATGAGTGGGGTCGAACTGATACCGATGATGGTGGGCATGTTCGCCATTTCCGAGTTGCTGCGATACATCACCAACCTGGATCCGCCACCAGTGATGGTGACCGAAAAAATCGGCAATATCTTCTCGGGCATGTGGTCTTTGCTGGTCAAGTACCGCTGGCCGCTGGTGCGCGGCAGCGCACTGGGCACGGTGATTGGTATCCAGCCAGGGTCCGGCGCTGACATGGCGTCCTGGATGAGTTATGCGATGAGCAAAAAATTCTCCAAGGAACCGGAAAAATTCGGTACCGGGCATGTCGAAGGCATTGTCGAGTCCGGGGCCGCCAACAACTCCTCGCTGGCGGGCGCCTGGATTCCTGCCATCGTGTTCGGGATCCCTGGAGACTCCATCACCGCCATCGCCATTGGGGTGCTGTACCTGAAAAATATGAACCCGGGCCCGATGATCTTTGTGAACAACCCGGAAAACATCTACGCCATTTTTCTGGTCTTCATTTTGGCCAACATCATCATGGTGCCGCTGGGCTGGCTGACGGTGAAGGTGGCCACGCGCATTCTGAAGGTGGCGCGCAACATCCTCATGCCAACCATTTTGTTGTTTTGCATTGTGGGCTCGTTTGCCATCAATAACTCGGTATGGGGCGTGGTGCTGGTCCTGTTCTTTGGACTGGCTGCCTTTGTGCTGGAAGAGAATGGGTTCCCGGTGGCACCAGCCATTCTGGGGGTGGTGCTGGGCACCATGATGGAGGAAAACTTCGTCACCTCGATGATCAAGTCCGATGGCGATCCGCTGGTGTTTTTCACCCGTCCGATTGCCATGTGGCTGGCGGCTGCCACCTTCATCATCTTGCTGTGGCCCGTCGGCGTCTGGTTGGTGCGCCGTCTTCGGGGTTCTGCCGCCCGCGGGAATTGAACCAGCGGCAATATCCCTCCACTTGCTGCGGGAAAAACGCCCCTGCTAAATTCGGGCTTTGAAGGGGAGTAGCTCCCGTTTGAAACGATGCAGGGAGGTGCAAAAGCACCATCGTTTCAAATATTGCCAGGTCGTCATGACGAAGCTAAAAAGCTTCCGGCCTGTCGGGCATATTTCATCACGCCATGCCGAGCAAGACCTTCGATCCGTTGCCCCTTGTGGGCACGTCGAAGTGCATGGCTTTCGGGGCCCCCGATCGGGTTGACCCCTTCCCCAGACTTTGAACGTGTGCACATCGGGTTGTGATTGATGTCAACCTGGAGTGTGCCCATGGAATTTTTGTCTGCGCCTTGGTGGTCGGCTTTGTTGGCCATTGTTCTGATTGATCTCGTGCTTGCCGGTGACAACGCGATTGTCATTGCGTTGGCGGCTCGCAACCTCCCCCCCAGGCTGCAAAAACGGGCCATTGTCTGGGGCACCGTTGGTGCCATTGCCGTGCGCGCGCTGATGACGGTCTGCGTGGTGTGGCTGCTCAAAATCCCCGGGTTGATGTTGCTTGGCGGCCTGGGCCTGCTGTGGGTGGCTTACAAGCTTTTGGCCGATACCGATGACCAGTCCCACGATGGCCCCGTGGCCAGCACTTTCTGGGGGGCTATGAAGACCATTGTGGTGGCCGATGCCTTGATGGGCGTTGACAACGTCTTGGGGGTGGCGGGCGCTGCCCATGGATCGATCGATCTGGTGGTCATTGGCTTGTTGATCAGCGTGCCGATCGTTGTCTTGGGTAGCTCCATGGTGCTGCGGTTGGTGGAGCGATTCCCCATCATCATCACTTTGGGGGCCGGGGTATTGGCTTTCACGGCGGCCAAGATGATCATTGCCGAGCCGCTGTTGGACCCTTTGTTCGACGCCTCGGGCTGGTTGGCCATGACGGCCCGCGCCGCAACCTATGTCCTGGCCATCGCTGGTGTCCTTGGTTTGGGCTGGTGGACGTTGCGCCGCTCTCAGATGTCGGACAAAACGCAAGCATCCGCTTTGTGACTCTGCATTTTTTTAACCACAGGAGAACGTCACCATGGAAAACATGATTGTTGTGTTGGATGATGCTGAATACGCTTTGCAGCAACTGCTGCCCATGCGCAGTCCCGGGGCATCGACCTGCTGGCTGTTGGTGGCTTGCCCCCCACGCCTGACTCGTCACGCCAGTCGCTGGGTCAATCGGTCTGCCCGGCAAGCCTGGCGAGCTAGGTGGTCGCAAGAGCTGTTTGATAAGGTTGAGTCCAAATTGCTGCAACCGGGTGATCGGGTGCAGCGCTACCCCGTGGAGGGCACCTTGGCAGAATTCACCCAAAAATTGCAGCGTGAGTTCGGGCCGGCCCGGGTCATGGATGCGCGTCGGCCCAAACTGGGCCATGACGCCCCTGCTGTCACCGTCACCCAGCCCGTTCAGCGGGACCGGGGGCTGGCCTTGTCTGGCAGCACGGCGGCCATGGGGGCCATGCTCATTCTGGCGGCCGACTGAAGGGCAGGAGTGGGAGGGCCTGTCAAGGTCCTCCCAAGAGCCATCAGGCGCGGCGGTCCAGCAGCTGTTCCGCCAGCGCCATCAGGGCTTGTCGGTGAGCATTTTCCGGCAAGATGGCCAGGGCTGACATGGCGCGCCGAGCCTCCTGGCTGGCGGCTGCCCGCGTGGCTTGCATGGCGCCAGTTTGTCGCACGATCTGAACGATCGCGGAGAGATCCTCTTGCGCGTTACCTTCTTCGATGGCGTGCTGGATCAATTCTCGTTCGCTAGGGGAGCAGCGTTGCATGGCGATGATCAGCGGCAGTGTGGTCTTGCCCTCGCGCAAATCATCGCCCAGGTTTTTGCCCAGCTCGCTGGCATCGCCTTCATAGTCCAGGACATCGTCAATCACCTGAAAGGCCGTGCCCAGGGCTTGTCCGTACTCGGCACAAGCTATTTCGACATCTGATGTTGATTTTTCGATGATGGCGGGTAAGCGTGCGCTCGCTTCAAATAATTTGGCCGTCTTTGAACGGATGACACGCAGGTAGTCCTCCTCGGTGAGGGAGGCGTCATGCATGTTCATCAATTGAAGCACTTCACCCTCTGCAATGACGTTGGTGGCATCGGCCAGTACTTCCATGACGCGCATTTCCCCGCACTCGACCATCATCTGAAACGCCCGCGAATACAGGAAATCCCCCACCAGCACACTGGCCGGGTTGCCGAAAGAGACGTTGGCGGTGGCCCGACCGCGACGCAGGGTGGAGTCGTCGACCACGTCGTCGTGGAGCAGGGTGGCGGTGTGGATGAATTCCACCACCGCGGCCAGTTCATGACGACGCTTGTGCTGGCTGGACAGGGCCCCTGCCACCAGCAGCAACAGGGCCGGGCGCAAACGTTTGCCACCGGCCGAGATGATGTAGCGTGAGACATCGCCCACCAGAGGAACGCCCGAATCGAGACGTTGGGCAATGACCCGATCGACCTGCGCCATGTCTGAGGCAATCAGTGCCAGGGCGGCAGCGGTACTGTTGGCAGATGAGCTCAAGGGGGGGCAATCGAGGTGGCGTTACAACGTTCAGATTATAGGTAGAGGCCTCCCCGCTTAGGCGCGGCTGGCAGATTCAAAAGGGTCGTGCTAGAATCTTCGGCTCTGTGGAAATCCTTCCCAGAACTCAAGTCATCCATTGATTCAGAGGTCTTTATGTACGCGGTCATAAAAACCGGCGGCAAACAGTATCGTGTTGCTGCTGGCGAAAAAATTAAAGTAGAACAGATTGCTGCGGACGTTGGCCAGGAAATCGTGATCGACCAAGTGCTCGCCGTCGGCAACGGCGCTGAGCTCAAGGTCGGTACGCCCCTGGTGTCCGGCGCATCTGTCAAAGCCACGGTCGTGGCACACGGCAAGCACGACAAAATTCGCATTTTCAAAATGCGTCGTCGTAAGCACTATCAGAAACGCCAGGGGCATCGTCAGCAGTTCACCGAACTGCAAATTGCTTCCATCCAGGCTTGATCCAGGAGCAGTAGAAATGGCACAGAAAAAAGGCGGCGGCTCAACGCGAAACGGGCGCGATTCCAAGCCCAAGATGCTGGGTGTGAAGGCTTTTGGTGGTGAGCTGGTCAGCGCCGGTTCCATCATCGTTCGCCAGCGCGGCACCCGTTTCCATGCAGGTTCCAATGTGGGAATCGGCAAAGATCACACCTTGTTTGCCCTGGTCGATGGACACGTGTCTTTCGCCGTCAAGGGTTCCTTGAACAAGCACATGGTCAATGTGACCCCCGCAGCCTGAGCAATCGCTGCGCAGGTTCGCTGACCCAGACAAAGCCCCGCAGGTCGGGGCTTTGTTCTTTGGTACTCCCAGCCACGCCATGCCTTCTCGTGCTCAAGCCGTCGAAGTCCAAAAGTCTTCCACTCCCTTAAGATAGCCCTATGAAATTTGTTGACGAGGCCGAAATCGATATCGCCGCTGGCGATGGCGGGAACGGCTGCGTCTCGTTCCGGCACGAAAAGTACAAAGAGTTTGGCGGACCCAACGGGGGTGATGGTGGCCGTGGCGGTCATGTGTACGCTGTGGCGGATGCCAGCCTCAATACGCTGGTTGATTTCCGCTATTCGCGTCGCCATGAGGCGCGCCGGGGCCAGCACGGCATGGGTTCAGACATGTTTGGTGCCGCAGGCGATGACATCGTCTTGCGCATGCCGGTCGGCACCATCATCACCGATACCGAGACCGACCAGGTGCTGTGCGAATTGCTGGCACCGGGCGAGCAGGTCATGCTGGCCAAGGGCGGGGACGGGGGCTTTGGCAACATGCGTTTCAAGAGCGCCATCAACCGAGCACCCCGTCAGCGCACGCCCGGGCATCCAGGCGAGCGTCGGCATATTCGCTTGGAGCTCAAGGTGCTGGCCGATGTCGGCCTGCTGGGCATGCCCAATGCCGGCAAGTCCACCCTGATCTCTGCCATCTCCAATGCCCGGCCCAAAATTGCCGACTATCCCTTCACCACCCTTCACCCCAATCTGGGCGTGGTGCGCGTGGGGCCCAGTCAAAGCTTTGTGGTGGCCGATGTTCCGGGCTTGATTGAAGGTGCCTCTGAAGGTGCCGGCCTGGGGCTTCAGTTTTTGCGCCATCTCCAACGCACCCGGTTGCTGTTGCATTTGGTCGACATGGCGCCGTTTGATGACTCGGTGGACCCGGTAGCACAGGCCAAGGCCATCGTCGCCGAGTTGAAGAAATTTGACGCCGAGCTCTACGCCAAGCCTCGCTGGCTGGTGCTTAACAAGCTGGACATGGTGCCTGCCGACGAGCGCCCAGCACGGGTCAAGGACGTTCTCAAACGCCTGCGCTACAAAGGGCCGGTGTTTGAAATATCAGCCTTGACCCGGGAAGGTTGCGACACCTTGATTCATTCTGTCTATCAGCACCTGCAACAACAGCACGTCAGTGAGCAGCCACCGGTGGACGTTGACCCCCGTTTCTCGTCTTCTCAGTGACGACGGCGTTTGCGTCTGCTGATTGACCCCGCTTTCTTTGCCCCTTTTGACCGCATGAATGCTCCCCTGCTTCAAGAGGCCCGACGTCTGGTGATCAAGGTTGGCTCCAGCCTGGTGACCAACGAAGGCCGTGGCCTGGATGAAAACGCGATCGGCGAATGGTGCCGACAAATGGCCTGTCTGGTTCGCGGGGACGGTCAGAGTCCCGCACGCGAAGTCATCATGGTGTCCAGTGGTGCTGTGGCCGAAGGCATGAAACGCTTGGGTTGGAACAGTCGCCCGCACGAAATACATGAGCTGCAGGCCGCCGCCGCGGTGGGGCAGATGGGCCTGGCCCAGATGTACGAAACCCAGTTGCGCAAGAATGGTCTGGGCAGTGCACAGGTGCTGCTGACGCACGCAGACCTGGCGGATCGCGAGCGCTATCTCAATGCCCGCTCGACGCTGTTGACCTTGCTGCAGCACGGCGTGTTGCCCGTGATCAATGAAAACGACACCGTGGTCAACGATGAAATCAAGTTTGGTGACAACGACACTTTGGGGGCGTTGGTGGCCAACCTGGTTGAGGCCGACGCCCTCATCATCCTGACCGATCAGAAGGGGCTGTACAGCGCGGATCCCAGACGTGACCCCTCGGCCACCTTCATTCATGAAGCCAAGGCGGGTGACCCATCGCTGGAAAGCATGGCTGGTGGCGTGGGCAGCAGCCTGGGCAAAGGGGGCATGATCACCAAGGTGCTGGCCGCCAAGCGTGCGGCTGGCTCAGGCGCGTCCACCGTGATCGCCTGGGGGCGTGAAACGGATGTGTTGCTGCGGCTCTGCCGGGGTGAGTCCATCGGAACGCTGCTGGTGGCACCCACCCACAAACAGCAGGCCCGCAAGCAGTGGATGGCGGACCATTTGCAGTTGCGTGGTTCGGTTCAGATTGACGATGGCGCTGTGATCAAGTTGCGAGACGAGGGAAAAAGTCTGTTGCCCATCGGCATGGTGTCCGTCGAGGGTGATTTTTCGCGCGGCGAGGTGATTGCCGTGCGCGACGAGCGCGGTCTGGAAATTGCGCGGGGATTGGCGAACTACGCCAGCGCTGAAGCCCGTCTGTTGTGCCGCAAACCGTCGAGTGAGATCGAGCGCTTGCTGGGCTATGTGGCCGAAGCCGAGATGGTGCACCGCGATAACCTGGTGCTGTCGCGCTGAACCGGCCTAAGCCCAGGCGTAGGCGTTCAGACAGGGCTGACACAGGCCGTTCAACCGTTCATCTGTTCAGCGGTGCAGGTCGGCCTGCGGGTCCGGGTCGAAGCTGGCTCCCGGTGGGAGCTCCATATCGGCAGGGGCTTGCATCATAGATTCTGGATATTCACGTGAACGGGGCGAACCCGCGCGCAGGTAGCGGCTGCGCGACTCTTGGCGGGGCAGAAATCGAGCCAGCTCGCTCAGCGCCATTTCATACACCCCGCGCTTGAACTCGACCACCACATCCAGCGGAACCCACTAGTCGTTCCAGCGCCAGGCGTCGAACTCTGGGTGGTCGGTCGCGCGCAGATTGAGATGCCAATCAGGTTTGACCAATTGCAGCAAGTACCAGATTTGTTTCTGGCCTTTGTAGTGTCCGCGCGCATCGCGTCGGATGAAGCGGTCTGGCACCTCGTAGCGCAACCAGTCACGGGTGCGGGCAAGGATGCGCACATGGTCCGGCTGTAACCCCACTTCTTCGTGCAGTTCCCGGAACATGGCCTGCTCGGGGCTTTCGCCACGGTCAATACCACCTTGCGGAAACTGCCAGCTGTGGGTGCGGATGCGCTTGCCCCAGAACACCTGGTTTTTCTGGTTGAGCAGGATGATGCCGACGTTGGGCCGAAAGCCGTCCCGGTCAAGCATAATCGAACCTCAAATTTTTGAACTGAGTCCATTATGCACAGACCCGCTGTGCTGACAAGAGGACGACACTTGCCAGTTTTGGCTCCCAATGCGTATGAAAGCCTCCCAGTTTCTCGTTACCACCCTCAAAGAAGCCCCGGCTGATGCCGAAGTGGTCAGCCATCAACTGATGATCCGCGCCGGCATGATCAAAAAGCTGGGCGCTGGCATCTACAACTACATGCCCATGGGCTTGCGTGTAATCCGCAAGGTCGAGGCCATTGTGCGGGAGGAAATGGATCGCGCCGGTGCCATCGAACTCACCATGCCCGTGGTGCAGCCCGCAGAGCTGTGGCAAGAGACAGGTCGCTTTGGCAAGATGGGACCCGAGCTGCTGCGCATCCGGGACCGCCACGATCGCGATTTCGTCATTCAGCCCACCAGCGAGGAGGTGGTCACCGACATCGCTCGCCAAGAATTGCGCAGCTACAAGCAATTGCCCAAAAATCTGTATCAGATCCAGACCAAATTCCGCGACGAACGCCGGCCGCGTTTTGGCCTGATGCGTGGGCGAGAGTTCATCATGAAGGATGCCTACAGCTTCGACCGCGACAGCGCGGGTGCCAAGCTCAGCTACCAGGGCATGGCGCAGGCCTACCGCAAGATCTTCGATCGTTTCGGACTGCAGTACCGTGCGGTGGCGGCCGACAGTGGCGCCATTGGTGGCGACCTGAGTGAGGAGTTCCAGGTGATTGCCGCCACCGGTGAAGATGCCATTGTTTATTGCCCGCAGAGTGACTATGCCGCCAACCTTGAAAAAGCCGAAGCGCTGGCACCGCAACTGCCCCGGCCTGCCCCCACTCAACCGTTGACGCCTGTCGCCACGCCTGGACGCAGCACTTGCCAGCAGGTCGCCGAATTTCTGGGGGTGCCCTTGACCAGCACAGTCAAGTCTTTGGTGCTGGCCACCGATCAGGTAGATGCGCAGGGGCAAATACTTGCTAGTCAGATCTGGTTGTTGCTGCTGCGTGGCGACCACGACATGAACGAAGTCAAGGTCGGCAAACTGCCGGGTTTCGAGGGGGGGTACCGTTTTGCCACCTTGTCGGAAATCGAGGCGCATTTCGGCTGCAAGCCGGGCTACCTGGGGCCTCTCAAGTTGCGTCAACCGGTCCAGGTGGTGGCAGACCGAGAGGTGGCTGTCATGGCCGATTGGATTTGTGGCGCCAACGAACCCGATATGCACATTCGCGGTGTCAACTGGGGGCGTGATTTGCCCGAGCCGGGGCTGGTGGCCGATCTGCGCAATGTCGTGGCCGGTGATTTATCCCCCGATGGCCTGGGCACGCTGGCCATTGAGCGGGGCATCGAAGTCGGCCACGTGTTCTACCTCGGAACCAAGTACTCCGAGGCCATGAATGCCACTTTCCTTGACGAGAACGGAAAGCCTCAGCCCATGCAAATGGGGTGTTACGGCATTGGGATCACCCGCTTGCCAGCGGCAGCGATCGAACAAAACCACGATGAACGCGGCATTATTTGGCCCGATGCCATTGCGCCTTTCACCGTGGTGGTGTGCCCCATCGGGATGGACCGTCAACCGGCTGTGCGCGAGGCCGCCGAGCAATTGCACGATCAACTGGCTGCCCTGGGGGTCGATGTGATGCTGGACGATCGCGGCGAGCGCCCGGGGGCCATGTTTGCCGATTGGGAGTTGATTGGTGTGCCGCATCGGGTGGTGATTTCCGAGCGGGGACTCAAAGAGGGGCTGCTCGAGTATCAGCACCGCCGTGACACGGCGGCCACCAAAGTGCCAACCGCTGAAGTGTTGCCGCTGTTGCGTCAAAAACTCAAGCTGTGATGGCCGGGCGGAGCGCATGCGCGTGTTCCGCTGCTTGACCAGGGGCTGGCCGGCCACGGTGCTGCTGTGCTTTCTGGTCGGGGTCACGGGCGCCCAAGCGGGTTCACAGCAGGAAGAGCCCTTGGCCGACGCGGTTCGTTCGGCCCTGTCGGCTGCGATCGCCTCGGACGATCGAACCCGCTCGGTGTTAAGTCAGGCGGGGCTGCAAGCCCGTCGCGATGCCTGGGTGCAAGGCCAACTTCCATCCTTGAACGCCAAGTTGCGTCGAGCCTCAGTGGGGGGCTGGCGGCAAGAATGGGCGCACGCCGATTTGCAGCGCGAACTGCTCGAGACAGTCTGGTATGAAGCCATCCGAGCCAGACTGGAGCCCGAATTGGTGCTGGGTGTGATCGAGGTGGAGAGCGATTTCAGGAAGTTTGCCGTGAGCCAAGCCGGAGCCCTGGGCCTGATGCAGGTGATGCCATTCTGGATGCGGCTGCTGGCCCAGGATGAACCCCGGCGGCTGTTTCACTTGCAGACCAATTTGCGATTTGGCTGTGTGATTCTGCGTCACTACTTGGACCGCGAACAAGGCGATCTGACGATGGCCCTGGGCCGCTACAACGGCAGTCGCGGGCAAACCGCCTATGCCCAGGCGGTGCTGGGCGCGCGTGCGCGCTGGGTGGCTGCAACTCAGCCTTGAATGACCTGCTGCAATTCGCCCGATTCGAACATCTCCATCATGATGTCCGAGCCGCCAATGAACTCGCCCTTGACGTAGAGCTGAGGAATGGTCGGCCAGTTGCTGTAATCCTTGATGCCCTGACGGATTTCCGCGTCATCCAGCACGTTGACCGTCTTGATGTTTTTGGGGTCGACGCCACAGGCTTTGAGGATTTGAATGGCGCGCCCCGAAAAACCGCACATGGGAAAGCTGGCGCTGCCCTTCATGAACAAGAGCACCTCGTTGCCTTTGACCAGGTCGTCGATACGTTGTTGGACATCACTCATCTCGTTCTCCAGCGAAGGGTCTTTACAAAACCCAATTATTTCATGCCCGGCCATTGGCCTCCCGTGCAGCGCTGGATGCCCGCGATGTCGCAACGGCTTTGGACCGACACAAAGCCCCGCTCTCGCAAGAGCTGCTGCACCGCTGGCGCCTGTTCATGGCCATGCTCGAGCAGCAGCCAGCCTTTGGGTTTGAGGTGCTCCGGGGCCTGGCGCGTGATCTCGCGCAGGTCTTCCAGCCCTTGCGGACCGCTGACCAGTGCCCCCAGCGGTTCATGCCGCAAGCCGCCCAGGTGCGGGTCATGATCGGCCAGGTAGGGGGGATTTGACACCACCAACTCAAAACGCTGACCGGGCACTGCCGCCAACCAGTCGCCTTGCCGCCATTTCACGGGCAGGCCCAGTGCGGCGCCGTTCTGACGAGCCACCTCCAGGGCTTGCAGGCTGCGGTCCACGGCCCAGACCTGGCATTCGGGACGTTGCTGTTGCAGGGCCAGGGCAATCGCGCCACTGCCCGTGCCCAGGTCGATGACCTCACTCGTGCCGTGGGCGGGCAAGAGCTCCAGGGCCCAATCCACCAGGGTTTCGGTGTCGTCACGTGGGTCCAGCACGCGGGGGTCGATGTGCAGTCGCAGGCCGTAAAACTCGGTGTACCCCAACAGATACGCCACCGGCACACCAGCACGCCGCTGCCGGCACAGGCTTTGGAACCGATCCAGCACGGTGATGTCCATGGCATCTAAGCCATGCGCCAGCAGCCAGGCCCGCGCATGCGGATCTCGGCCCAAGCTGTGCAGCAACAGCATGCTGGCCTCCAGACGGTCCAGCGACCCGAGGGGTGCGGCTGCTGAGGGTGGCGTCAGTGCTGCTTGCAGGGCTTCGTCCAGGGTCACGCCAGGCCCCCCACTTCCAGCGCCTCCAGCTGCTCCGCCTGGTGGGCTTGCTGCAGGGCTTGCAGCACCTCGTCGAGTTGACCTTCCATGATGAAGCTCAGCTTGTAGAGCGTCAGGTTGATGCGGTGATCGGTCAAGCGCCCCTGGGGGAAGTTGTAGGTGCGGATGCGGTCACTGCGGTCGCCGCTGCCGATCAGCCCCTTGCGGGTGGCGGCCTCGGCCGCGCTGCGTTGTGCGCGCTCACGCTCCTGGATGCGTGCGGCCAGCACCTGCAGGGCACGGGCCTTGTTGCGGTGTTGCGAGCGGTCGTCCTGGCACTCGGCCACGATGCCGGTGGGCAAGTGGGTCACCCGCACCGCTGAATCGGTCTTGTTGATGTGTTGTCCGCCCGCACCGCTGGCGCGGAAGGTGTCGATGCGCAGGTCGGCCGGGTTGATTTGCACGGCGCTGGCTTCGTCCGGTTCGGGCATGACCGCGACCGTGCAGGCGCTGGTGTGGATGCGCCCCTGGGACTCGGTGGCAGGGACCCGCTGTACGCGGTGGCCGCCCGACTCAAAGCGCAAGCGGCCGTACACCTGATGCCCTTCGATACGCAGCACGGCTTCCTTGTACCCCCCCAGCTCGCTGGCCGATTCGCTGATCAGCTCAACCCGCCAACCCTGGCTCTCGGCATAGCGCGTGTACATGCGCAGCAAATCCCCGGCGAACAGGGCTGATTCGTCCCCCCCCGTGCCGGCGCGGATTTCGAGAAACGCGTTGCGGTCCTCGTCCGGGTCGCGCGGCAGCAGCAGGCGCTGCAACTCGGCCTCGAGTTGCTCGCACTCGGCGCGGGCCTGTGTGATCTCGTCTTGAGCCATCTGTCGCATGTCGGCGTCGTCCGCCTCGTTCAGCATGAGCTCGGCTTGCTGGCCATCGAGCTCGCGTTGCTGCAGTCGGTTCCAGCGTTGCCCGATCACCGAGACCTCGGCGTGCTCGCGCGAGAGCGCCAGAAACTGGTCCATGTCGCGCAGGATGTCTTCGCGCGACAGCAGATAGTCGAGCTCGGAGAGGCGTTGCGTGTAGCGCTCAAGTTGAGCGCGCAAAAAGGGCTTCATGGGTGGTGTGGCACGGCAAGCCGTGACAAGGCAAAAGGGAAGAGCTAGCGCGAGTCGCGCAAGAAGAAGTGTTCGACAGCAGTGCGAGCCTGTTCACGGGAGGCAGCGTCGCCCGAGCGCAATTCGGCCATGGCGCCATGCAGCATTTTTTGCGACAGACCGCGGGTGAGGGCCTCCAGCACTTGCTCAACCGGTTCCCCGCGCGCCAGCATTTTCTGGGCTCGTTGGATTTCGGCATGCCGCCAGGCGTCGGCTTGGGCGTTGAGTTGCTGGATCAGCGGCACCTGGTTGCGCTGATCCATCCAGTGCAGGAAGCTTTGCACCCCGGCGTCGATGATGGCTTCGGCCTGAGCCACAGCAGCTTGGCGATTGGCCTGGCCAGTTTGCACCACGCTGGAGAGATCGTCGACGGTGTAGAGGAAGACGTCGCTGACCGACTTGACCTCGGGTTCGATGTCGCGCGGCACCGCCAGATCCACCATGAACATGGGCCGGTGGCGGCGTTTCTTGAGCGCTCGCTCGACGGCACCCAGTCCAATCAAGGGCAAGGTGCTGGCGGTGCAACTGACCACGATGTCGAATTGGTGCAGATGTTCAGGCAGTTCAGCCAGTCGCATGACGCGACCACCGAACTCGGCGGCCAGTCGCTCGCCCCGTTCCAGGGTGCGGTTGGCAATGGTGATGGAGGCCGGTCGACGGGCAGCGAAATGGGTGGCGCACAGCTCGATCATTTCGCCTGCGCCGACAAACAGCACCTGGGTTTGACTCAAATCTTCAAACAGCTGTGAGGCCAGGCGAACCGCAGCGGCAGCCATGCTGATGGAGTGAGCGCCAATCTCGGTCGAGGTTCGGACCTCTTTGGCGACAGCGAAGGAGCGCTGAAACATCTGATGCAGCGTGGTGCCCAGGGCCCCGGCCTCCGAAGCGGCGCGCACGGCGTCTTTCATCTGGCCCAGAATCTGTGGCTCGCCCAGCACCATGGAGTCCAGGCCGCTGGCGACTCGAAAGGCGTGTCGGGCGGCTTCGTCCTGTTGCAGAAAATAGCTGTGGCTTTGCAAAAGCTCGGGGCTCACGCCGCCCGATTGGGCCAGCCACTGCAAGGTTTGGGGCAGGGCGATCTGGTCGGCGGCGCAATAGATCTCGGTGCGGTTGCAGGTCGAGAGAATAGCCGCCTCGCTGCTGGGATTGAAAACCCCACGCAACCCAGACAGGACGGGGCCCATTTGCTCGACAGCAAACGCAAATCGCCCCCGCAGGTCCAGCGGCGCGGTGTTGTGGTTCAGCCCTAAAGCCCATACTGCCATGGGGTGATTATAAAATTTTCGTATGTCGTTTGGATCTGCCCTCATTCATGCCCTGAGCCTGGTGGCGCCAGCCTTGGGTGTCGCTCTGGTTTTAGGGCTGGCCACCGCATTCGGGGCATTTGGACGTCGACATGCCGGTCTTCAGTGGGTTCGACGACGAGGGCTTCGCGATCTGGCCGTGGTCGCCGGGATCGGGGCGTTGGTCTTGCTGGCGAGCGTGTGGTGGCTGGGCCGGGATGGAAAGATGCTGGCCTACGGCCTGCTGGTCATGACCACTGCTGTGACGCAAGGCCTGTTGCTGAAAGTCTGGCAGCGCTGATTTTGCTGTGCCAGTTTCATTCGGGGGCGAACAGATCCACCCGATCGGTGATGATGCCATCGGTCCCCAGCGCCAGCAGGTGGGCGGCCACCGAGGGGTCATTGACGGTGTAACTCAGGGTGCGCAAGCCAGCGGCCCTCGTCTGGGCGACCCGCTCAGGCGTCCACAGGGCATAGTTGCAGATCAGCGCCACACAAGCCAGGCGCTGAGTCTGCTGCATCACATCCTCTGGCCAACTGTCCACCAACAGCCCTCGTGGCAGCGTGGGGGCAACGGCTTTCGCTGCCGCGAGAGCCTGCGGCTTGAACGAGGTCAGCAAAGGCGCGATAGGGGCGTGCCGCCACAGTCGGCTGGCCTGCAGAGCCACGGCCTCACCGGTGGCGTGCTCGGTTCCCGGGGTGGGTTTGATCTCGATGTTGAGCAAACAGGCGTTGGCCTGACAGAAGGCGCTCAAGCCCGCCAGCGTGGCCAGGGGTTCGCCGGCATGCTCGCGTGAGTGCCAGCCGCCGGCATCCAGCTGGGAGAGTGAGTGCCAGGTCTGTTCACCTGCGACCCCGCGTCCCGAGGTGGTGCGTTCCAGCGTGGCGTCGTGCAGCAAAAACACCACGCCGTCGGCAGAGAGCTTGGCATCGCACTCGAACATGCGATAGCCGTGCCTGGCGCCCAGCCGAAAGGCGGCCAGCGTGTTTTCTGGCGCCAGACGACCCGCGCCGCGATGGGCGATCCAGCGCGGGTAGGGCCAGGTGGGGAGGTCAGAGGGGGTCATGCGCTGGCAGCACGGCGCAAGCCGGTGATGGCATCAAACCAGTGCAAGCGCTCGGCACGGGGGGTGACCTGCACGCGCTGGCCAACGGCTGGCACAGGGGCCGACTCATCGGTTCGCACAATCACTTGTTCGGTCCCCAGGCGCAAATACACCAGTCGTTCGGCCCCCAGCATTTCCAGCGCTTCCACCTCGGCGGGCCAGCCATTGCCGTCGATCTGGGACGACAGGCGCAGGTGCTCCGGGCGCACGCCCAACACCACGCCAGAGGGGATGCCATGAGCCTGGCGCAACAGGTTCATGGGGGGGGAGCCGATGAAGCTGGCCACAAAGGTGCTGGCGGGGGTTTCGTAGACCTCTTGGGGCGTGCCGAACTGCTCCATCTTCCCGCTGTTCATCACGATCATGCGTTGAGCCAAGGTCATGGCCTCGACCTGGTCGTGGGTGACGAACAAGGAAGTGATGCCGAGTTCGCGATGCAGTTTTTGAATTTCGAGCCGGGTTTGGGCGCGCAGTTTGGCATCCAGGTTCGACAAGGGTTCGTCAAACAGGAAAACCTGCGGTTGCCGCACGATCGCTCGCCCCATGGCCACCCGTTGACGCTGTCCACCCGAGAGTTCTCGGGGTTTGCGGTGCAACAGGGCACCGAGTTCGAGGATGGCCGCCGCTTTGTCCACACGGGCGCGGATCTCGTCGCGCGGTACCCGTGCAATCTTCAGCCCATAGGCCATGTTGTCGAACACGGTCATGTGCGGGTAAAGCGCGTAGTTCTGGAACACCATGGCGATGTCGCGCTCGGCCGGCTCCAGCTGGTTGACGACACGCTCGCCGATCCAGACCTCGCCGCCCGAGATGTCTTCCAGTCCGGCCACCATGCGCAAGAGGGTGGACTTGCCGCAGCCCGAGGGCCCGACGATGACGATGAACTCACCGTCCTTCACCGAGGCGTCAATGCCATGCAGCACCTGCACGGCATCGGCACCTTTGCCGTAGCGTTTGACCAGTCCTTGGATGTTGATGGCTGCCATGGTTGTGATGTCACCTCATTTTTCAGTATCGACCAGGCCTTTGACAAACCATTTCTGCATGCCAATGACCACGGCGGCCGGTGGGAGCATGGCCAGAACGGTGACCGCCATGACGATATTCCAGTCGGTATAGACCTCACCCGCAATCAATCGCTTGATGCCCAGGACGATGGGGTACATGTCCTCGTTGGTGGTGACCAGCAAGGGCCACAGGTACTGGTTCCAGCCGTAGATGAACTGAATGACGAAGAGCGCCGCCATGGGCGTGGCTGACAAGGGCAACAACACATCGCGGAAAAAACGCATCGGGCTGGCACCGTCCATGCGTGCAGCCTCGACCAGCTCATCAGGCACCGTCAGGAAGAACTGGCGGAACAAAAAGGTGGCCGTGGCGGACGCGATCAACGGCACGGTCAGACCCGCATAGCTGTTGAGCAGGCCCAGATCGGCAACGACCTGATAGGTGGGGCCGATGCGTACCTCGACCGGCAACATCAGCGTCACGAACACCATCCAGAACACCACCTGACGCAGTGGAAAGCGGAAATAGACGATGGCAAAGGCAGACAGCAGGGAAATGAAAATTTTGCCCAAGGCGATGATGAGCGCACTGGCCAGGCTCACCCCCAGCATGGGCCAGGCGGCGGGGTACAGACTGCCCGATCCGCCCGTGCCACCCCACAGGGCGAGGGCATAGTTCTCCAACCCGTGGCCTCCTGGGAGCAGGGGCAAGGGGTTGCTTTGGGCGATGGTGGCGGCGGTATGGGTCGAGGCCACCCAGGCCAGGTAAACCGGAAAGGCCACGATCATCACGCCCAGCAACAGCAGCACGTGGGTCAGCAGGGTCAGGACTGGGCGGCGTTCGACCATGTCAGTACTGCACCTTTTTTTCGACGAAGCGGAATTGAATCACCGTCAGTGCAATCACGATGCTCATCAGCACCACCGATTGCGCAGCCGACCCCCCCATGTCCAGGGCCTTGAAGCCGTCGTAGTAGACCTTGTAGACCAAAATAGCGGTCTCCTTGCCTGGACCACCGTGGGTGACCGCATCGATGATGGCAAAGGTATCGAAAAAGGCATAGACAATGTTGATCACCAGCAAAAAGAAGGTGGTGGGCGAGAGCAGTGGGAAAACGATGGTCCAGAACCGTCGCACCGGCCCGGCGCCGTCGATGGCTGCGGCCTCGATCAAGGATTTCGGGATGCTTTGCAGCCCAGCCAGGAAGAACAGGAAGTTGTAGGAGATTTGCTTCCACACCGCTGCCATCACCACCAGTGCCATGGCGTGATCGGCGTTCAGCAGGTGATTCCAATCCAGCCCCCATTGGCGCAACAGGTAGGCGACCACGCCCATGGGTGACGCAAACATGAACAGCCACAGCACACCAGCGGCCACCGGGGCCACCGCATACGGCCAAATCAGCAAGGTTTTGTAGAACGCCCCGCCGCGGCCCACACGATCGGCCAGCGTCGCCAGCCCGAGAGACAGCGCCAAGCCGAGCACGGCTACCAGGAGGGAAAACACCGCGGTGGTTTTGAAGGAAGCCAGGTAGGTGTCGTCCTGCCACAGCCGCTCAAAGTTGAGCCAGCCCACAAACTCGGTGCTGGTGCCAAAAGCATCCTGCTGCACCAGACTTTGAAACAGGGCTTGGCCGGCGGGCCAGAAAAAGAAAATGCTGATCACCGCCATTTGGGGCGCGATCAGCAGCCAGGGCAGCCAGGCAGAACGAAAGCGGACACGCTTTTCCATGGCCAGGAGTCTAGCCCAGCCCGCGACCGGTACCCAACAGGGACCGCCGCCGGCTCAACCCTGATTGGCTTTTTGGAACCGCTCCAGTTGCTCGTTGCCGCGCTTGATGGCCGTATCGAGCGCTTCCTTGGGGGCTTTTTTGCCACTCCATACGCCCTCCAGCTCCTCATCAATGATGGTGCGGATTTGCACGAAGTTGCCCAGACGCACCCCGCGCGATTTGTCGGTGGTCTTGCGGATCATCTGGGTCACCGAGACGTCGGTGCCAGGGTTCTTCTTGTAGAAACCGGATTTGTCGGTCAACTCGAAAGAAGCCTTGGTGACGGGCAGGTAGCCGGTGCGCTGGTGGCTGGCGGCAGCCACATCGGGCTTGGACAGATAGGCGAAAAATTGGCCGACGCCTTTGTATTCGTTGGCTTTTTTGCCACTCATCACCCACAGGCTGGCGCCACCGATCACGGTGTTCTGAGGAGCGCCCGGGACGTCCGGGTAATAAGGCAAGGCACCAATGCCGTAGGCGAACTTGCCGTTGCGCACCACATTGCCGTACAGCGCCGATGAGCCGGTCGCCATGGCGCACTCACCCGACACGAAGGTGGCGTCGGCGGCATTGCCCCGACCCTTGTAAACGAACAGGTTGCTTTTGGCCATGTTGGCCAGGTTTTCAATGTGCCGCACATGCAGCGGTGTGTTGAAGCTCAGACGGGCATCAATGCCACGCATGCCGTTGCCTTTGGTGGCGAATTCTGTGTTGTGCCAAGCCGAGAAACTCTCCAGCTGGGTCCAGCTGATCCAGCTGGTGGTGAACGGGCATTTGTGGCCGCTGGCCTTGAGCTTGGCGGCCGCCAGGGCCACTTCCGGCCAAGTCGTGGGGGGCTTCTCGGGGTCCATGCCGGCCGCCTTGAAAGCGTCCTTGTTGTAGTGAAAGACGGGCGTGGAGCTGTTGAAGGGGAAACTTAACATCTGGCCATTCGGGGCTGTGTAGTAGCCCGAAACGGCTGGCACGTAAGCGTCTTGGTTGAAGGGGACGCCTGCTTCCTTCATCACGTCAGCCACCGGTTTGATGGCACCCTTGCTGGCCATCATGGTGGCGGTGCCCACCTCGAACACCTGCAGGATGTGGGGCGCATTGCCAGCCCGGTAGGCGGCAATGGCGGCCGTCATCGACTCGTCGTAGCTGCCCTTGAACACGGGCATGATTTTGTAGTCTTTCTGGCTGGCATTGAAGTCTTTGGCCAGGTCGTTGACCCATTCGCCCAAGGCGCCGCCCATGGAGTGCCACCATTGGATCTCGGTCTGTGCCTGTGCGGACAAAGACAGGGCGCTCAGGCCGATGAGGCAGCTGAGCGCAAAGTGACGACGTGGGGTTGATTTCATACAGTCTCCAAAAACAGGTGCGGTGGCCGCAGAGCCTCATGAAAAATCTTGAGGCATCGGGATGACAGCATTGTGAATGGAAAAGCCCCTTCGCGGCATGAGGAATTACCTGAATGCGGGCTTGCTGTGGCGGACCGCACAGCATGTGCATACAGCTCGAGTGGGGATTGCTGCACTGCGATAATATGAACCTTGATCTGGCTCAGCGTTTGAGCATGGTCGCCTCGGACATCCTCCATGAACGCTCCCATCCCATTGCCCCTGTTGCTGGCTGTCTCTGATGACAGCCCTCGACTGCGCGAAATCCCTTACAACTACACCTCGTTTTCGGATCGGGAGATCGTGTTGCGCCTCCTGGGGGAGCCTGCCTGGGCCTTGCTGGAGCGCTTGCGCGCCGAGCGTCGCACCGGTCGTTCCGCCCGCATGCTGTACGAGGTGCTGGGTGACATCTGGGTGGTGCAGCGCAACCCTTACTTGCAGGACGACCTGCTCGACAACCCCAAACGCCGCCGGTTGCTGGTGGAGGCTTTGCACCACCGGCTGGCTGAAATCGAACGCCGCCGCACCCCCCAGGACGACGTTCAGAGGGACGCGTGGGTGGTGGAATTGCTGGCGGCGGCCCGCACCGCGGTGCATCAGTTCAATCAGCAGTTCGACGAACTGGCTGCCTTGCGCCGCCAGACACTTCGTCAACTGCGTCGCCACACGGCAACCGACAACATCAAGTTTGACGGCCTGTCACGCGTGTCGCATGTGACCGACGCCACCGATTGGCGTGTCGAATACCCCTTTGTCGTGCTGACCCCCGATACCGAGGCCGAGATGGCGGCCTTGGTGCGTGGTTGCATCGAATTGGGCCTGACCATCGTGCCGCGTGGGGGTGGAACCGGTTACACGGGCGGTGCAGTTCCCTTGACCTGGAAGAGCGCGGTCATCAACACCGAGAAGCTGGAAGCCATGACCGAGGTCGAGGTCATCGACCTGCCTGGTGTGGATCGTCCGGTGCCGACCATCTGGACCGAAGCCGGCGTGGTCACCCAGCGCGTCGCCGATACCGCCGAGCGCGCCGGGTTTGTGTTTGCGGTGGATCCCACCTCCGCCGAGGCCTCTTGTGTGGGCGGCAACATTGCCATGAACGCCGGCGGCAAAAAAGCGGTGCTGTGGGGCACGGCATTGGACAACTTGGTCAGCTGGCGCATGGTCACACCTCAGGCGCAGTGGCTCGAGGTGACCCGCGTTGGGCACAACCTGGGCAAGATCCACGATGTCAGTGTGGCGTCGTTTGAGCTGCGATATTTTGAGGCCGATGGCCGAACCCCCATCCGCACCGAACGCCTGGACATTCCTGGCGCCACGTTTCGCAAAGAGGGCTTGGGCAAGGATGTGACCGACAAATTTCTGAGCGGTCTGCCCGGTGTTCAGAAGGAAGGTTGCGACGGCCTGATCACCAGTGCGCGCTGGATCGTGCATCGCATGCCCGAGCACACAAGAACCGTGTGCCTGGAGTTTTTCGGCAATGCCAAGGACGCAGTGCCCAGCATCGTCGAGATCAAGGACTTCATGTTTGCTGAGCAAAAGCGAACGGGCACTGTGTTGGCCGGTCTGGAACACCTGGATGACCGCTACCTCAAGGCCGTGGGCTATGCCACCAAAAGCAAGCGCGGCGGTCTGCCCAAAATGGTGCTGGTCGGTGATATCGCAGGCGACGATGCCGATGCGGTGGCGCGTGCCACGTCCGAGGTGGTGCGACTGGCCAATTCACGCAGTGGCGAAGGCTTTGTTGCCATCAGCGCCGAGGCGCGCAAAAAATTCTGGCTCGACCGCAAGCGCACCGCCGCCATCAGCCGGCACACCAATGCCTTCAAGATCAATGAAGATGTGGTGATCCCGCTGCCGCGCATGGCCGAGTACACCGACGGCATTGAGCGCATCAACATCGAGCTCTCGTTGCGCAACAAGCTGGCCCTGTGCGATGCGCTGGACAGCTTCTTTGCCCAGGGGCAGCTGCCGCTGGGCGTGCGTGTCGACTCGGCGGACATAGCGGTACCTGAAGAGTTGGAAGAGCGTGTCCAGCAGGCTCGGGCCCAGATTGCCCAGGTGCGCGCGCTTTGGCAGGAGTGGCTCGACAACTGTGACGCGCTATTTCCCCAGTTGCAGGACCACACGCTGCGAGCCAGCTGGAAAACGCAAATCCGCGCCCCCTTGCAAAACCTCTTCACCGGCAGCGCCTTCGCGCCCGTGCTGGAAGAGTGCAACGCCATTCACCAGCGGGTGTTGAAGGGCCGGGTCTGGGTGGCCCTGCACATGCATGCTGGAGACGGCAACGTGCACACCAACATCCCGGTCAACAGTGACGATTACCAGATGTTGCAGACCGCGCATGAGGCCGTGGCACGCATCATGGTGCTGGCGCGTTCACTCAACGGGGTGATTTCGGGCGAGCACGGCATTGGCATCACCAAGCTGGAATTTCTCACGGACGAAGAGTTGGCGCCGTTTGCCCGTTACAAGGCTGATGTCGACCCCGAAGGCCGCTTCAACAAGGGCAAGTTGCTGCGCGCCCGCCAGGGAGACCCCGACCTGCATGCGGCCGACCTGAGCCAGGCCTACACGCCCAGCTTCGGGCTGATGGGGCACGAATCCCTCATCATGCAGCAATCCGACATTGGCGCCATCGCCGACAGCGTCAAGGACTGCCTGCGTTGTGGCAAGTGCAAGCCGGTGTGCTCGACCCATGTGCCGCGAGCCAATCTGTTGTACAGCCCGCGCAACAAAATTCTGGCCACCTCGCTGCTGGTTGAGGCCTTTTTATACGAAGAGCAAACCCGTCGCGGGGTGTCGATCAAGCACTGGCAGGAATTCGAGGATGTGGCCGATCACTGCACCGTTTGCCACAAATGCCTGACCCCCTGTCCGGTCAACATCGATTTTGGCGACGTGTCGATGAACATGCGCAACCTGTTGCGCAAGATGGGTCAAAAAAGCTTCAGGCCCGGCAACGCCGCTGCCATGCTGATGCTCAACGCCACCCGCCCGGAAACCATCAAGCTGGTCCGCACCGCCATGGTCGGCATGGGCATGAAAGCCCAACGCCTGGCCCATGACCTTTTGCGGGTGGTGGCGCGCAAACAAACCAGCGCGCCACCGGCCACGGTGGGCACCGCTCCTTTGAAAGAGCAGGTGATTCATTTCGTCAACAAAAAAATGCCTGGCGGTCTGCCGAACAAGACGGCGCGGGCCCTGTTGGACATCGAGGACAAGAACTACGTCCCGATCCTGCGCAACCCCGCCACCACCAGTGCCGATACCGAGGCGGTGTTCTATTTCCCGGGTTGTGGTTCTGAGCGCTTGTTCTCCCAAGTGGGGCTGGCGACCCAGGCCATGCTGTGGCACACGGGCGTGCAAACCGTCCTGCCGCCGGGCTATCTGTGTTGCGGCTATCCGCAGCGCGGCAGTGGCCAATTCGACAAAGCCGAGAAGATCATCACCGACAACCGCGTGCTGTTCCATCGCGTGGCCAACACCCTCAACTACTTGGACATCAAGACGGTGGTGGTGAGCTGTGGCACCTGTTTCGATCAATTGCAGGGCTATGAGTTTGACAAAATCTTCCCGGGTTGCCGTATCGTGGACATCCACGAGTACCTGCTGGAAAAGGGCGTGACTCTGCCGACGGAACAACAGGGTGCCTACCTCTACCACGACCCCTGCCACAGCCCGCTCAAACAGCAGGACCCGATGAAGACGGTCAAGTCGCTGGTGGGCTCACAGGTGATCAAGTCCGATCGCTGCTGTGGCGAATCGGGCACCTTGGGCGTGACCCGCCCCGACGTGTCCACCCAAGTGCGATTCCGCAAAGAAGAGGAAATCCGCAAGGGCGAGGCGCAATTGCGTGCCCGCTCGGACAAAGTGGGTGAGAACATCAAAATCCTGACCAGCTGCCCGAGTTGCTTGCAAGGGCTGTCGCGCTTTGGCCAGGATTTGCAAAGCGGCCTGCTAGAGGCTGACTATGTGGTGGTCGAAATGGCCCGGCTGTTGCATGGAGAGAACTGGATGGGTGATTACGTCAAGGCGGTCAATCAAGGTGGTATTGAAAGGGTGCTGGTATGAAGTCAGATAAGACCCCTGCACCCACTGACATCACATTGCATGGCCAATCCAGGGTGTTGGAGATCAACTTTGACAATGGCGAGCGCTTTCGCATCCCCTTTGAACTCATGCGGGTCTACAGCCCGTCGGCCGAGGTGCAGGGGCACGGGCCCGGGCAAGAGGTCTTGCAAACCGGCAAAAGAGACATCGACATCACGGCGTTGCAGCCGGTGGGTAACTACGCCTTGCAGCCCACCTTCAGCGACGGGCATGACTCCGGTCTGTTTGCCTGGAACTACCTGTATTTTCTGGGTTCACAACAAGACCAGCTTTGGGCCGATTACGAGCGTCGCCTGAGTGAGGCCGGTGTCCAACGTGATGACCCCATGCCCGAGGCTCAGGGGCCTGGTTGCGGTCATCATCACTGAGCGTGAGCACCTGCAAGCCTGGCGCAGCCTATTTGCTCTAAGATCATCCCCATGAGCACTACCCACTTTGGTTTTCAGTCGGTCGATGAGCGCGAGAAGGCCCGCCGCGTGCGCGGCGTTTTTGACTCCGTCGCCTCCCGCTACGACATCATGAATGACCTGATGTCCATGGGCTTGCACCGGGCCTGGAAAGCCTACACCGTCATGGTGGCGGATATCCGGCCGGGACACCAGGTGCTGGACATCGCGGGCGGTACGGGCGATCTGGCCTTGGCATTTGCCAAGCGCGTGGGCCCCACTGGCCAAGTGGTTCACACCGACATCAATGAGGCCATGCTGCGCACCGGGCGGGATCGTCTGCTGAACCAGGGCGTGGTGCTGCCCACCCTGGTTTGTGATGCCGAGCGCCTGCCGTTTCCGGATGCCCACTTTGATCGCGTCAGCGTGGCCTTTGGCCTGCGCAACATGACCCACAAAGACCAGGCCTTGCGCGAAATGGCGCGGGTTCTCAAGCCCAACGGCAAGTTGCTGGTGTTAGAGTTTTCCAAGGTGGCACAGCCGCTTGAAAAGGCCTACGATTGGTATTCATTCAATGTTCTGCCCAAGCTCGGACGCTGGGTGGCGGGTGATGAGGCCAGTTACCGGTACCTGGCTGAGTCGATTCGCATGCATCCCGGGCAAGAAGCATTGAAAGACCTCATGAAAGAAAATGGCTTTGGCCATGTGGACATTCACAACCTCAGCGCCGGTGTGGTGGCGTTGCATGTTGGAATACGTTGCTGATAACTTGACTGACAGGAGATGACATGAAAGCTACTTTGTGGTCCATAACACTGGCTCTGGCGATGACGCTGACCAGCTTGAGTGCTGAAGCCTCCAAGCGTTTGGGTGGTGGAAAATCCGTCGGACAACAGTCGAGCAACGTGACCCAGCGCGAAGCTGCCAAACCCACGACGCCGACCCAAAACGCGGCTCCGGCTCCTGCCGCCGCACCCACCCCAGCGCCTTCGCCAGCCGCCGCCGCGCCGCAGCGCAAGCCTTGGGGCGCCATGCTGGGTGGTCTGGCCGCCGGTCTGGGGCTGGCTTGGTTGGCCCATTCTCTGGGTCTGGGGGCCGAGTTTGGCCAATTCCTGATGTTTGGCCTGCTGGCCTTGGCCATCATGATGGTCGTGGGCTATTTCATGCGTCGTCGTCAGGCTCAGCCTCCGGTCGAGCGCAGTCCCTACGCCTTCCAGGGTGCCGGCTCGGCCAGCCAACCTGTTGACAGCGCCAGTTACAACCCTCGCAACGTGGGCAACGACGCCTCTGCCCGTCCCTGGGAGGGTCAAACGACTTCTTTTGAAGCCGCTCCCGCCGCTGCCACCGCTCCTTCGCGCACCGGCTCCCTGATCGGCTCGGCCGTGGCCGGCGCGCAGCAAAACTGGACCATTCCCGCCGACTTCGATGTCGCGGGTTTTGTGGCAGGCGCCAAGCAGAATTTCGTGTCACTTCAGGATGCCTGGGACCGCTCAGACATTCCCGCCTTGCGGGCCATGATGACGGATGCCATGGTCGCCGAGATCAAGAGCCAGTTGAGCGAACGTGAAAGCATCAACCCTGGTCAACCCAACAAAACCGAAGTGGTCATGCTGGAGGCACAGTTGCTGGGTATTGAGGACTTGGGCGAGGGCTACATGGCCAGCGTCGAGTTCTCCGGCATGATCCGTGAAGAGCCCTCTGCCGGCCCCACCCCGTTCCGCGAAGTCTGGAACATGACCCGTCCCAAATCGGGCCAAGTGGGCTGGCTGGTCGCCGGGGTCCAGGCGCTGCAATGATCTGATTCGGGTGGAGCGCCCGAGCACAGCATGGGCGCTCCACCCGTCGCCCGCTCTGCTTTGAGCGAAAATGGCAGTCATAGTCACTGCCATTTTTTTTGAGTCCCCCCATGTCCTCTCGCGTTTTCCCTCGCCTGGATGAACTGGCCGAGCAATGGCTGACCCGGTTTCGTCCCCCCTTGTGGCTGGAGTCCGAGATGAAGCAGCGCGTGTTGCTGTTGATCAACCATGTCCTGATGCAGGAGCCTGCGGCCCAGGATCGTTTGCGTCGGCAACAGGGTCGGCTGATTCAGTGGCGCTGGCGCGACCTGGATTACACCATCCGCATCACACCGGCAGGCCTGCTCGAGATCGCCACCCCCAGCGGCTTGCCGGATCTGGTGCTGATCCTCAGTGAAACCTCTCCGATGGCGGTGGTGCGCAGCGTGGTGCAGGGTCAGCGGCCGCCCATTCGCATTGAAGGGGATGTTCAACTCGCGGGCGATATCAACTGGCTGGTGGATCATGTCCGTTGGGACCCCGAGGAAGATCTGGCCCGGGTGGTCGGTGATGCGCCCGCTCACCAGGTGGTCAAGCTTGGCCGCCGCACCGCCGAGGCCATCAAGCAATTCGTCACGCAACGCGTGCGCCCCGACACCGCTTCGGCTGGTGCACCATGAGCCGCTTGTTTCGCAGCGCCTTCATCGTCTGGATCGTCCTGCGCCATGGCTTGGATCAGTTGGTCCTGGACAGTCTGTCACACCCCTGGTTGCGCCGGCTGACCCGCTGGTTGCGTCTGGGGCGCCGGTTTGACGAGCCGCGTGGCGTGCGCCTGCGCTTGGCGCTGGAGCAACTGGGACCCATTTTTGTCAAGTTCGGGCAGGTCTTGTCGACGCGGCGCGACTTGCTGCCGGCCGACATCGCGGTCGAGCTGGCTTTGCTGCAGGACCGGGTGCCCCCGTTTCCATCCGAGGTGGCCGTGGCCACGATCGAACGTGCTTTCGGTCGCCCGGTGGATGAGGTGTTTTCCCATTTCGATCGCACGCCGGTGGCCAGTGCCTCCATCGCACAGGTCCACTTTGGCGTGATTCGCACCCGGGACGGCCTGGAGCGCGAGGTGGCGGTCAAGGTCTTGCGCCCCAATATGTTGGGCGTGATTGAAAAAGACCTGAGCCTGATGCGCATGATGGCCGGGTGGTTGGAGCGTCTGTCTGAGGATGGTCGCCGTCTCAAGCCACGCGAGGTCGTGGCCGAGTTCGACAAATACCTGCACGATGAGCTCGACCTGGTGCGTGAGGCCGCCAATGCCGCCCAATTGCGACGCAACATGGAAGGCCTTGATCTGGTGCTGATCCCCGAAATGTTCTGGGACTTCTGCCATCAGGAAGTCATTGTCATGGAGCGCATGTCGGGCATCCCCATCAGCCAGGTGGATCGTTTGCGCGAGGCTGGTGTCAACATTCCGCAACTCGCTCGCGATGGGGTCACCATCTTTTTCACCCAGGTCTTTCGGGACGGTTTCTTTCATGCCGACATGCACCCTGGCAACATTCAGGTCAGCATCGATCCGGCCACCTTTGGACGTTATGTGTCGCTGGACTTCGGCATCATCGGCACCCTGACCGCGTTCGACAAGGAATACCTGGCGCAAAACTTCACTGCCTTCTTTCGACGTGATTACAAGCGGGTGGCCGAGCTGCACATCGAGTCGGGCTGGGTGCCCCCGCAAACGCGAATCGATGAACTCGAAGCCGCCATCCGCACCGTTTGTGAACCCTATTTCGATCGGCCGCTGAAGGAAATTTCCCTGGGCATGGTGTTGATGCGCTTGTTCCAGACCTCACGCCGCTTTCATGTCGAAATCCAGCCGCAGCTGGTGCTGTTGCAAAAAACCCTGCTCAACATCGAGGGCTTGGGAAGACAACTCGACCCCGATCTGGATTTGTGGAGCACGGCCAAACCTTTTCTCGAAAAGTGGATGGTGGATCAAATCGGACCGCGTCGTTTGTGGAACCAACTCAAAGACGAGGCGCCGCGCTATGCCAAGCTGTTGCCCGAGCTTCCGCGCTTGTTGCATGACTTTCTCAAGCACCGCAACGAGAGCCCGTCGGTTGACTTGAAAGCTTTGATTCAGGAACAGCGGCGCACGCGCCTGGCACTGTCCCGCGCGTTGTGGATCCTGGTCGGTTTTGCGTTGGGCATGCTGGTGATGCAATGGGTGTTTCATCTGCAGTTCAGCTGAAGGATTCCCTCTACTTTTCATCACATCCCATGTTGCTCACGCTTGTCTTTGCCTACCTGCTGGTCACCATTGCCATCGGATTGGTGGCAGCCAAACGGGTGAAAAACACCGCCGACTTTGCCGTCGCTGGCCGGCACTTGCCACTGGCCATGATTGTGACCACCACGTTTGCAACCTGGTTCGGCTCCGAGACAGTGTTGGGCATACCGGCCAAGTTTGTGCAAAACGGCTTGAGTGGTGTGGTGGAAGACCCCTTTGGTGCGGGCACTTGCTTGATTCTGGTTGGGGCGTTTTTCGCCGCTCGTTTGTACCGCATGACCTTGCTCACGATCAGCGACTATTACCGCGAGCGTTATGGGCGCAAGATCGAGTTGCTGTGCTCGGTGATGATCATGATCAGTTATCTGGGCTGGGTATCGGCGCAGGTCACGGCGTTGGGGTTGGTGTTCCATGTGCTGTCCGCTCAGGCCATTTCGGTTCCGCTGGGCATGATCATCGGGGTGGTGTCCATCCTGGCCTACACCCTCTTTGGTGGCATGTGGTCGGTGGCCGTGACCGACTTCATCCAGATGATCATTCTGGTGCTGGGCTTGAGCATCCTGGCGGTGTTTTCGGCCGACCAGGCCGGTGGTGCCGACAAGGTCATCGCTCTGGCTGTCAGCCAGGACATGTTTCGCTTCTGGCCAGAACCGGATCTGAAGGATGTGTTCTTTTTCGTGGCTGCGGCCATCACGATGATGCTGGGCTCGATTCCGCAGCAGGATGTCTTTCAGCGGGTCATGTCGGCCCGCGATCTCCGCGCCGCGACCTGGGGCCCCATCCTGGGCGGCGTGTTCTACATCCTCTTCGCCTTTGTGCCGATGTTTCTGGTGGTCAGCGCACTGATCATCATGCCTGAGAAAGCGAACAGCTTGATGGCAGAGGACCCGCAAAAGGTGTTGCCTACCCTGGTCATGGAGCACATGCCGTTCGTGATGCAAGTGCTTTTCTTCGGTGCTTTGCTCTCGGCGATCAAATCCTGCGCATCCGCCACCTTGCTGGCCCCCAGTGTGACCTTCACCGAAAACATCTGGCGTTCATGGCGACCGCACCAGGGCGATCAACAGAACTTGCGCACCATGCGTATCACGGTGCTGGTCTTCAGTGCTGTGGTTCTGGGTTACGCCATTCTCATGCAGGGCACTTCGATCTACGAAATGGTGTCGGGCGCTTATCAGGTGACGCTGGTGGGTGCCTTTGTGCCGCTGGTGGCGGGCCTGTATTGGCCGCGTGCCACCACCCAGGGCGCTCTGTTTTCCATCATCCTGGGGTTGCTGGCTTGGCTGATGTTCCTGGTCACGCCCGCCGGTCAGGAGTTTCCGGCCCAATTGGCCGGGGTGCTGGCAGCCGGGGTCGGTATGTTGGCCGGCTCCTTGGGGCCGCAGGCGATCCGCAATCACCACGGCGCGCATCACCGGCTGGCGGGAACCCGCTGACGGAGCCTGTCTTTCAAACCCCTAGATAGACCGGGACAGGGTGGGGGGATTTATAATCCAAGGTTTTGTCTACCCCCTCCTGCCATGCCCATTTACGCCTACAAATGCGGGTCCTGCGGCCATGCCAAGGACGTCCTGCAAAAAATTTCCGATCCGCAACTCACCGAATGTCCGGCTTGCGGTCAACCCACCTTCAGCAAACAGCTGACGGCTGCGGGTTTTCAACTCAAGGGATCCGGCTGGTACGCCACCGACTTCAAAGGTGGATCGACGTCCACCCCAGCTTCGACAGCGGCCTCAGGCTCTGACGCTTCATCGGGCGCCTCCGAGACGGCCACGGCTTCTGCCGACAGCTCGGCAGCCGGCGGCTGCGGTGCTTCTTGCGCCTGTCACTGATTGCTCACATGCACTTCAAAAAATACCTGCTGGCCGGGCTGTTGGTTTGGTTCCCACTCGCCATCACCGTCTGGGTGCTGATCTGGTTGGTGGATGGGCTCGACAGTGTGTTGGGGGCTGTTCTCACGGCCATTGGCACGGTGCTCCCGGCGCAGCAAGGAAGCTCGTCAATCGAAATGCTCAGGGCCACACACGGTTTGGGGGTGGTCCTGGTGGTCGGTGTTTTGCTCTTGACCGGCGCTATGGTGTCGAATGTCGCTGGACGCTGGTGGGTGCATCAATGGGACCGTTTGCTGCGTCACATTCCCATTGTCAAGTCCATCTACGTCAGCATCAAAAAGGTCTCTGACACGCTTTTTTCCAGCAACGGCAATGCGTTTCGCAAGGCTGTCCTGGTGCAGTATCCGCTGGCCGGCTCCTGGACCATCGCATTTCAGACGGGCACACCTGCGGGCGAGGTGGCGGACCATCTGGGCCCCGATTTTCTGAGTGTCTACGTGCCCACCACGCCCAACCCCACCAGTGGCTTTTTCCTCGTGGTTCGTCGCTCCGACGTGCGCGAACTTGACATGAGCGTCGATCAGGCGCTCACCTATGTGATTTCCATGGGGGCCGTGCCGCCCGACGCGGCAACCCACCCGGTCGGCGAGTCGGCATCGACCCCCTCCACCCCACCTTCCCCACATTGATGCCTGCCCGTCTGACGGGCTCACTTTTTTCCGAGAATTTGACATGTCCATGCGCTCCCACTATTGCGGTCTCGTGACCGAAGCCCTCCTTGGCCAGACCGTCTCCCTGTGCGGCTGGGTCAATCGCCGGCGGGATCATGGTGGCGTGATCTTTGTCGACCTGCGCGACCGTGAAGGTTATGTGCAAGTCGTTTGCGACCCGGATCGCCCCGAGATGTTTGGCACCGCCGAAGGTCTGCGCAACGAGTTTTGTATCCAGATCAAGGGGCTGGTTCGCTTGCGTCCCGAGGGCACGTTCAACGAACAACTCAAGAGCGGACGTATCGAGGTGCTGTGCCACGAAATGACCGTGCTGAACCCCTCGGTCACCCCGCCCTTCCTCCTCGATGACGACAACTTGTCTGAAACCACCCGTTTGACCCATCGCGTGCTCGATCTGCGTCGTCCCTACATGCAGAAAAACCTGATGCTGCGCTACAAGGTGGCCATGGAGGTGCGCAAGTTTCTAGACGCCAACGGCTTTGTTGATATCGAAACCCCGATGTTGACCAAAAGCACCCCGGAAGGCGCCCGTGACTATCTGGTGCCCAGCCGCGTGCACGATGGCCAGTTCTTTGCGTTGCCCCAATCGCCCCAGTTGTTCAAGCAGTTGCTGATGGTGGCAGGCTATGACCGCTACTACCAGATCACCAAGTGTTTCCGTGACGAAGACTTGCGCGCCGATCGGCAGCCCGAATTCACCCAGATCGATATAGAAACCTCCTTCCTGGGCGAGCAAGACATCCGCGACATGTTCCAAGACATGATCACCCAGGTGTTCAAGACCGTTCTGGATGTGGACCTGGGTGCCTTCCCGGTCATGTCGTATTCGGAAGCCATGCACCGCTACGGTTCGGACAAGCCCGATTTGCGCGTGATGATGGAGTTCACCGAACTCACCGACGCCATGAAGACCGTGGACTTCAAGGTTTTTTCCGGTCCTGCCACCACCCCGGGCGGACGTGTCGTCGCCTTGCGCGTTCCTCAGGGTGGCAAGATGTCTCGTGGTGAGATCGATGGATACACCGAGTTCGTCAAGATCTATGGCGCCAAGGGTCTGGCCTGGATCAAGGTCAATGAAGTGTCCAAAGGCCGAGACGGCTTGCAATCGCCCATCGTCAAAAACCTGCATGACCAGGCCATTGCAGACATCCTGCAGCGTACCGGTGCCCAGGATGGCGACTTGCTCTTCTTCGGCGCAGACAAAGCCAAGATCGTCAACGACGCCATCGGTGCCTTGCGCATCAAGGTCGGACACAGCGAATTCGGTCGTCAAAACGGTCTCTTCGAGAACCGCTGGGCACCCATGTGGGTGGTCGATTTCCCGATGTTCGAGTTTGACGAAGAGGCGCAGCGCTACAACGCGGTCCACCATCCCTTCACAGCCCCCAAGGACGGCCATGAAGACTGGATGGTGACGGCCCCCGAGAAGTGCATCGCCAAGGGCTATGACATGGTTCTGAATGGCTGGGAAATCGGCGGCGGTTCGGTCCGTATCCACCGCGCCGATGTGCAGCAAAAGGTGTTTGACGCCCTCAAGATCACACCCGAGGAGGCGCAGCTCAAGTTCGGCTTCTTGCTGGACGCCTTGCAGTATGGCGCTCCTCCCCACGGGGGTCTGGCCTTTGGCCTGGATCGCATCGTCACCCTGATGACCGGGGCCGAGTCCATTCGCGACGTCATTGCTTTCCCCAAGACCCAGCGTGCCCAGTGTCTGCTCACCCAGGCCCCCTCGCCGGTCGACGAAAAGCAGTTGCGCGAGTTGCACATTCGCTTGCGCAACACCGCGGCGGCCAGCGCTCAATAAACCTGGGGTCCGCTGAATCATGGCTCAGTCATTTGGCATGGCGGGCGTCATGGGATGGCCCGTGTCGCATTCGCGTTCTCCCCTGATGCACAACCATTGGCTGAAGCATTACGGCATCCCTGGGGTGTATGTGCCTCTGCCGGTATTGCCAGAGCGATTGCCTGACGCGCTGCGGGGGCTGTCGGCCCTGGGGTTTGCCGGCTGCAACCTGACGATCCCGCACAAAGTAGCGGCCATGGCCTTCATGGACGAGATCGACCCCTTGGCACGGCGCATGGGGGCCATCAACACGGTGGTGGTGGGGGATGATGGCCGCCTGAGTGGTTTCAACAACGACGGTTACGGTTTTTTGCAAAGCCTGTTGGATGAGCAACCCCAATTCCGGGCCGATGCGGGGCCCATCACGGTGCTGGGTGCTGGCGGTGCGGCCCGTGCCGTGGTTTTGAGCTTGGCCGATCAGGGCGCGCGTGAGATCCGTTTGATCAACCGCACGGTTGAAACCGCACAACGTCTGGCTGATGAACTCGGGGGGCCAATCCAGGTGTTGCCCTGGGAAGCACGGGAGCAGGCGCTGGAGGGGGCGGCACTGCTGGTCAATACCACCAGCCTGGGCATGAAGGGCCAGCCGGAACTGTCCCTGCGCCTGGACGCCCTGCCACGCTCGGCGTTGGTGTGTGATGTGATTTACGTGCCGCTGGAAACGGCCTTGCTGCAACAAGCCCGTGAGCGCGGACACGTGACGGTCAACGGCCTGGGCATGTTGATGAACCAGGCCCGGCCGGCTTTCAAATCCTGGTTCGGGGTGTTGCCCGAGATCACGCCCGAGCTGAAACAAGCCATGCTGGCATCCCTGTGACCGGATGCCAGCAGGCGCCTGCGATCACTTGACCGTGGCCAACACTTTTTCCGCCTTGTCGACCAAGGCTGCGCCCACCTGGGGCTTCCACTTGTTGTAAACCGCGCGGGTGGCGCTGACGAACTGTTCACGCTGGGCGGCGGTGGGAATGGTGATCTTCACACCCAGGCCTTCGATGTCCTTGAGCAGCGGACGACCGGCTTCCACCAGGCCGGCACGGGCCAGGGTGATCTCTTGCTTGCCCGCATCGATGGCGGCCTTGCGCACGATTTCGCGGTCTTCGGGCGTCCAGCTGTTCCAGATGTCCTTGTTCACCACGAAGACCAGCGGGTCGATCATGTAGCCCCACATGGTGACGTGCTTCTGGCCCACGGTGTGCAGCTTGGCTGCGGTGAAGATGGAGACCGGATTTTCCTGGCCGTCGATGGCGCCAGAGGACAGGGCAGGCTGTGCATCGGCCCAGCTCATTTGCACGGGGTTGGCACCTAAGGCGGTGAACATCTCGAGGAACAGCGGTGAGCCCACAACACGGATCTTCAGGCCTTTCAGATCGGCCGGGGTGGCGATGTCGCGCTTGGAGTTGGTCAGTTCACGGAACCCGTTTTCACCCCAGGCCAAAGGCATGACACCGGCCTTGTCGAGAATGGCGAACACGTCCTTGCCCACCTCGCCACCGGTCAGGGCGTCCAGCGAAGCGTAGTCTTTGATAAGGAAGGGCAGGGAGAACAGGTTCAGTTCCTTGACCTGGGGTGACCAGTTGATGGACGAGCCAATGGCCATGTCGATCACGCCCTGGCGGATGGCGGTGAATTCACGCGTTTGGTCACCACCGACCAGCGATACGCCCGGGTACAGCTTGATGTTGATACGGCCATTGGTCCGCTCTTTCACCAGGTTGGACCAGATTTCTCCGCCCTTGCCCCAAGGAAAAGCGGTGCCCACCACCAAGGACATTTTGTACTCGGCCTTGTAGCCGGGGGGCAGGGGCTGGGTTGGGGTTTGGGCGGCCACATGGGCGCTCAGACCCAGGCCCAGGGCCAGTGCGGCAACCAGGCGGCGGGTCAGGGGGGCTTGGAACAGCTTCATCAAATCTCCTTGGGTTTCAGTTCAAAAAAGGTCCTGCGCGCCCACGATGAGCGCCATCAGATCGGGTACCACCATCACAAACGAAGATTGTGCACCAGTGTGGGGTGGTCTAGGCTTCAGAGCAGCTCGAACACCTCGTAGGTGGGACCACTGGCCTGGCGTGAGCCCGTGCTGACGAAGAGTGATCGGTTCAGCCAGCTGTATTTTTCCGACGCGGTTTCGAAGTTGGGAATGGCCCGGAAGTAGTAACTGGACGGATCGACCGCCTCACCGCGGCCCAAGCGCTCCATCACCTCCTTGGGGCCATGGCGCATGCCGCGGTAGGACATGTAGATCAACTGCTTGTCATCGGTCTCCAGGGTCAGGCGCACATCCAGGGTGAGCACGCCATCCTGGCGCAGCAGCAGCCAGTCCCCGCCCGGGGCGGCATGCACCGTGCCTCGCAAACGCTCACCTTCGAAGGTGCCGCCGCTGACATGGGCGATCTTGCGGGCGCCCATGGGGGTGTTGCCCACATCGACGATGCTGGGGACGGTGAGAACAATCTTGAAAGCGTGGCGGGTTTGGATCATGACATCTCCTGGGTGGTTATGGAACAGGTGGGGTGGGGACGATTCGGGTGGTTTCGGCAGCCAGACTGGCCTGGGCCTGCAGCGCTGCCTGCTGACGCCGTCGCTCGGTGTGCAAAATGGTCAATCCGCTGCCGACCAGCAGCGCAATACCGCCCCAGGCCAGGGCATTGGGCATTTCATCCCACAGCACATGACCGATCAACAGGGCAAACAGCAGGCCGCTGTAGCGAAACGGGGCGATCACGCTGACGTCTCCGGTGCGCATGGCCATGATCAGGGTGTAATAGCCGGCGCTCAGGAACACGGCCGCCAGCGCCAGTTGCAGCAAGGCGGCCATGGGGACTGGTTGCCAGTCCTGAAACAGCGACACCGTGCCGGACAGAAGCGTCACCGACAAGGCGGTGGACAGCGAAATCAGCGCCGCCGGCACCTGAGGTGGTATGCGGCGGGTGAGCAAGTCTCGGGTGGCGTGCAATAAGGTGCCCAGCACGGCCACCAGGGAGTACAGGCTGAATCCCTCGGCCGCCGGTTGGACCACCAGCAGCACCCCTGTAAAACCGATCACCACGGCCAGCCCCCGGATCAGGGTGACGTGCTCGCGCAGCCACCACATGGCCAGCAGGATGATGAACAGCGGGGACGCCAGGTTGATGGCCGTTGCATTGCCCAGAGGCAGATGGAACACGGCGGTCAAGTACACCATCGAGGCGCAGGCATCAAACCCGCTGCGAACCCACAGAGTGCGGTTGGCCATCAGTGGCCACTGGCGCAAGGCGCCCACTGCCTGAGCCAAAGACAGCATCAAGGCGGTCGCGAAAAGGCCGCGGATGAAAATCAGTTGTCCGGAGGGCAGGGTGCTGCTGACGTGTTTGACCAGGGCATCATTCGCCACGAAGAGGGCCATGGACAGGCTCATGGCGATGATGCCACGCCGGTTCACCGCCACGAGGTGGAGTTGCTGGTGAGCATCCTGGGAAGACATGTTGCGTGTCATCATAGGCCGTCTGTGTCGTGTTGCGATGCAGCATGGGTCACGTGGGCGGCAACCGACGAGCCTGAGGTTTCCTGTGTAAGCTAGACGGCTCAAACACTGGACGCTTTTCAATTCGATGACTGCCTCTCTTGCAGTGGACCCCCATGGCCGGCCCTACAAAATTCCTTTGTCGGTGCTGGTCGTCATCCACACCCCGGCCTTGGAGGTGCTGCTGATCCGCCGCGTGGATGTGGGCACCTGGCAGTCGGTGACGGGCAGCAAGGACCACCCGGATGAACCCTGGGAAGACACCGCCCGGCGCGAAGTGGCCGAGGAAACAGGCATCGATGCCAGCGCACCAGGCTGTGAGCTGCTCGATTGGGGGTTGGAGAATGTGTATGACATTTATCCCCGGTACCTTTACCGCTATCCACCGGGGGTGACACGCAACACCGAGCGGGTGTTTGGCCTGCGCGTGCCCAGCGTCGGTCCGGTGCGTTTGAACCCGCGCGAGCACACCGACCACCAGTGGCTGCCCTGGCGTGAGGCTGCCGACAAGGTGTTTTCGCCCTCCAATGCCGAAGCCATTCTCTGGCTGCCGCGTGGCTTGCACGCGTCGGATCTGCCCTGACTCCCATCACGGGTTTGCGTTGTCGCACGGTGGGCTCGCGATTCATGGCGCACAATATTTCTGATGGACACATTGCGCGTCGCCACCTACAACATTCACAAAGGGGTGCAGGGGGTGGGGCCGGCCCAACGGCTTGAAATCCACAACCTGGGTCTGGCGGTAGAACAGTTCGATGCGGACATCATTTGCCTGCAAGAGGTGCGGCGATTCCATCGCCGGCAGGCGCGGCAGTTCGACCGTTGGCCCGAGGAGCCTCAAGCCGAGTTTTTGGCGCCATCCGGGTACCACTCGATTTACTGCACCAACGCCGTGACCCGTCACGGAGAACATGGCAACGCCGTGCTGACCCGCTGGCCCGTGTTGGCCCATCAGCACGAGGATGTCTCTGACCATCGGCTGGAGCAACGTGGTTTGCTGCATGTGGTGGTGGCCTGCCAGGAGCGTCCGGTGCATGTCATCGTGGTGCATTTGGGCTTGTTGGGCGGAAGCCGTCGGCGCCAGGTTGAACAGCTCAAGGGTTTTGTCAGGCGCGAGGTGCCGCAGGGGGAGCCGCTGCTGGTGGCGGGCGACTTCAACGATTGGGGCCGTCGACTCGAGCAGGCCATGGGGTTTGCCGGTCTCAAAACCGGCCATGGTTTGCCCACCCCGACCTATCCCTCGCGCATGCCCATGGTTCAACTCGACTACATCTATGCTCGCGGGCTACAGTTCAAGCACACCTTCACGCCGCATGGCCCGGCCTGGGGGCGTTTCTCGGATCATTTGCCCCTGATATCGGACTTCAACTGGCCCCATGAAATCCACCTCTGAGCACCGGCTTCAATTGCTGCAGGGCAGCCGCGAGCTGTTTCCGGCCCTCATCGAAGCGATGGCCCGGGCACAAGAGGAAATCCTGCTTGAAACGTATATTTTCAATTTCCAGGGCGCTTCGTTGGAGGTGGCCGAGGCCTTGACTGCCGCCGCCCGTCGCGGTGTGACGGTGCGTCTGGTGGTGGATGGAGCCGGCACGCCCCGAATCCCCAAGGCCTGGTCCCAACGCTGGGACCAGGCCGGTGTTCAGTGGCGGGTGTTCGATCCCCTGGGCTGGCCGGGCCCGTGGTGGCCGTCCCGCTGGCGCCGGTTGCACCGCAAGCTGTGCTCGATCGATCGACAGCTGGCTTTCTGTGGTGGCATCAATCTGCTGGACGACTTTCACGATCCGCTACAGCGCCAAGCGTTGGAACACCCACGATTCGACTTTGCGATGCAAGTGCAAGGCCCCTTGGTGGCAGCCATCCGCGACACCATGGCGCAACTGTGGTGGCGCATGCAGTTTGCGCAACAACTGCGGCAAAGCCATGTCAGCGAGGCCCTCGATACCCTGCGCGAGCCCGAAACCGCGCCCTTGCCCGACACCCGAGGCCGCTATCGGCTGGTGCTGCGCGACAACGTCAGGCACCGCCGCAGCATTCAACGCAGTTATCTCAAGGCCATCGGAACTGCCCGGCGTGAAATTTTGATCGCCAATGCTTTTTTTCTGCCAGGAAGCAAGCTTCGGCGCGCCTTGATGCGGGCTGCCGAGCGGGGTGTCCAGGTGCGTTTGTTGCTGCAAGGGCACTACGAATACCTGGTGCCTTACCGGGCAGCCTGGCAGGTGTATGGGCAATTGCTTGGCGCCGGGGTCGAAATCCACGAATACACCCAGAGTTATCTGCATGCCAAGGTGGCGGTGGTGGACGGGCGCTGGCTCACGGTCGGATCATCCAACCTGGACCCCCTGAGCCTGTTGCTGGCGCGCGAGGCCAATATCGTGGCACGAGACCCTTCGGTGGCGGCCGACCTGCGCCAGGCTTTGCTGACGGCCATCGAAGAAGGCAGCCGGCGCGTCGATGGCGATACTTATGCCCGTCGCTCCTGGGCCCAGCGCCTGATCGATCGCGGCGCCTATGCGCTCATGCGCCTGGCCATTTTTGTGGCGGGCCGCCGCTATTGAGGCCATCTTCCACACAGCCAAAGGGTGCAATCTTTCGCTGTTAGGATGGCAATATGTTGAAGAAAGCCGAGTTTGCCATGAATGACAACGACCAAGGAACGCCGGTCTCCCTCAAGATCCGTGAGCGGTTGGTGGCGGCGCGCAAGCGTTTTCACTCCAATGACAACATCGCCGAATTTGTCCAGCCGGGTGAACTTGAACGATTGCTCGACGAGGTCGAGGTCAAGATGCAAGGCGTACTCGACAGCCTGGTCATCGACACCGACAACGACCACAACACCGGTGACACGGCGCGCCGAGTGGCCAAGATGTTTGTGCAAGAGGTGTTTCGTGGCCGCTATGTGCCGGCACCCAGCATCACCGAGTTTCCCAACGCCGAGCACCTCAATGAGCTCATGATCGTAGGCCCGATCACCGTGCGCAGCGCCTGCAGCCATCACTTTTGCCCCGTCATTGGCAAGATCTGGATCGGTGTTTTGCCCAACGAGCACACCAACGTCATTGGGTTGTCCAAATACGCGCGTTTGGCCGATTGGGTCATGGGACGGCCCCAAATTCAGGAAGAAGCCGTGGTTCAACTGGCCGACCTCATCCAGGAAAAAACCCAGCCCGATGGCCTGGCCCTGGTGATGGAAGCCAGCCACTATTGCATGGCCTGGCGTGGCGTCAAGGACATGGGCAGCCTGATGATCAACTCTGTGATGCGCGGTGCTTTCCTCAAAGACGCCAACCTCCGGCGCGAGTTTCTTTCACTCATTCCCCGAAAGGTCTGAGCCATGCTGGTCCGATTGCTTTACGTCAGCCGCGCGGTCGATCCCGATTCGCCCGCCGCCACCGAATCTATTTTGGCCAGTTCGCGGGCCCACAACATGCACAACGGCATCACCGGCATCCTCTGCTATGGCGGTGGGATTTTCTTGCAGGCGATCGAGGGTGGGCGCATGCAAGTCAATGCCCTGTATGCCCAGATCGTCAACGACAAGCGCCACCGCGATGTGGTCTTGCTCGATTACCAGGAAGTGACCGAACGTCGTTTTGGTGGTTGGAGCATGGGCCTTGTCAATCTGTCCAAGCTCAATGCCTCGATCGTGCTCAAGTACTCCGAACGGCCTGAGCTGGACCCATACAGCGTCTCGGGTCAGGTCTCCCTGGCCTTGCTGGAAGAGCTGATGGCCACGGCCTCTATCATCGGCCGGGCCTGAGGCCCATGGCTTCGGCCGTGCCGGTGCTGGGTTGCGATGTCACCAGCCGTCCCAGTCGTCGCAAACCGGTGGTGGTGGCGTGCGGTCGCTGGACGCCGGGTTCTGGGGGCGGTCGGGTAGAACTGAGCCGCCTGCTCAGTTTCGAGCAACTCGACGACTGGCAAAATTTCCTTCAGCAAACCGATCCCTGGGTGGGGGGCTTTGATGCGCCCTTCGGACTCCCCCGCGAACTGGTGCAAAGCCTGGGTTGGCCCGACCAGTGGCTGCCCTGCATGCAACACTACTCGGCCCTCAGCCGGGTAGAGATTCGTGACACCTTCGCTGCTTTTTGCCATGCCCGGCCGGTGGGGGGGAAGTTTGCCCACCGTCGCACCGATGGGCCTGCGGGGTCCAGCCCTTCCATGAAATGGATCAATCCGCCGGTGGCCTACATGCTGCATGTCGCCGTGCCGCTGTTGTTGCAGGCGGGGGTGCACCTGCCGGGTTTGCATGCTGGAGACCCCGCACGCGTGGCCCTGGAAACCTACCCTGGCATGCTGGCGCGAGAGCTGATTGGCCAGCGAAGTTACAAAAGCGATGACCGCGCCCGACAGACGCCCGAGCGTTTGATCGCTCGCAAGGATGTGCTGCACGCACTGGAACAAGGGGCGACCCGGCTCGGATTGAGGCTCAAGCTCACCCCTTCCCAGCATGACCTGTTGGTGGACGACGCCAGTGGCGATCGTCTGGACGCCGTCTTGTGCATGGTGCAGGCCGCCTGGGCCGCACGATGTCACGCCGAGGGTGATCCGCTGTATGGGCTGCCGGCCGACATGGACCCCCTGGAGGGGTGGATCCTCACGGCTTGAGCACCTGGACGCAATGGTTCAGGGCCTCGGCGTCGGTCCGGTACATTTTCAGATGGTCCCCAGGGTGCAGGCAACCGGCTTGACGCAACACGCGTTCAATGGGCAGTTTCAGGCCGCTGATGTGCAAGGTGATCCCGCGCTCGCGGCACAAGGACTCGAGCCGGTTGAACATCTCCACGCCCGTGGCGTCGATGCGGTTGATCGGCATCGCGAAGATCATCAGGTGTTTGACCCCGGGGTGGGCGCTCAAATGGTCATGGATGTTGCGCTCCAGTGGGCTGGCGGCAGCAAAGTCGAGTTCGGCATCCATGCGCAGTGCATAAAGCCGTGGGGCCAGGGGTTGCAGATTCCAAAGATGACGATCGCGCAGACTGCCATCGGGGTGCAGACCGATTTCGATGATGCGCGGGTGCAGCCGATGGTAAAGAAAGTTTGCCAGTGTGATCAGCACCCCAGCCAGCACGCCCCAATAAATGGTGGGTGAGGTCAGCAGGGTGATAAGGAAGGTCAGCCCCGCCGTGATCGCCTCGGCCCGCGAAACCCACCACAGGGTGCGAAACTGTCGCGGCTGAAAGAGGCTGGACACGGCGGTGATGACGACCGCAGCCAGCACCGCGCGTGGCACGTGCTGCAACACTGGCATCAGCAGCAGCAATGCCAGCAACACGAAAACCACCAGCGCCACCACCGACCAGCCCGAGCGGGCCCCGGCATACAGCATGAGCGCCGAACGAGAAAACGAGGTGCTGGTGGCAAAACTGCCAAAGAGCCCCGAGGCCAGCTTGGCCACGCCCTGTCCAAACAAGTCGAGGTTGTCGTCCCAGCGCTTGCCGTCCGCCTGGCTCTCAATGCGGGCACTGGACGCGGTTTCCAAGAAGCTCACCAGCGCAATCACCATGGCCGGTACCACCAACTTCATCAAAACATCCAGGCCGGGCCACTCGGGCCAATACAGGCTGGGCAGGCCAGCGGGCAGGGCGCCGACCACTGCGCCGACATCGGCGTATCCGGTGGCATAACTCAGGCCGGCGGTGACCACCACCATCACCATGATCGAAGGCCATCGCGGCCGCCAACGCCGCATGAGCAGCAAGATTGCCAGGCAGACCCCGCCCCACAGGGCAGGCTGGCCCCACTGAAGCGGCGAGAACGTTTCCGGCGCGGTCCAGTCCATCCGACTCAGCCCCAAGAGAGCGGGCACTTGGGACCCCATGATCAACAAGGCCGCTGCCTGGGTGAAGCCCATCAGCACGGGGGCGCTGATGAGGTTGAGCAACCAGCCATAGCCCCCCAATCCCAGGCCCAGTTGCAGCAGACCAGACAGCCAGGCCAGCCAGACCGCCAGGTTGACCCATTCGGCACTGCCCGGATCGGCCAAGCCATACAGCGAGGCGGAGATCAGCACACAAGTCAGGGCCGCGGGCCCCACCGAGATGCGGTTGCTGCTGCCCAACATCACCGCCAGCAGGGCGGGGATCAGGCTGGCGTACAGGCCGGTGATCAGTGGCATCTGGGCCAGCCCGGCGTAGGCCACCGCTTGCGGCACCATGACCAGGCCCACCGTGATGCCGGCCACCACATCGGCTCTCAGCAACTCGGCGGTGGGGCGTGGCCAGCGCAGAAAGGAGAGCCAGCGAGAGAAGGAAGCCATGTTCAGCGCTGGGGCATGTCCTTGACCGAGTAGCCCAGGCTGATGCCCGCGTCCTCAGGGATCGCGGGAATGGTGTGGTTCCAGCGCTCCCAGTCGGCGCGCATGGCCTGCAGGCGTTCGGGCTCCCGTGCGCCGAGGTTGGCGCGTTCGCGCTCATCGGCCTCCAGGTTGAACAGGTAGTCGTTGCCGTCGACACGCAGGTATTTCCAGGGGCCTTGTCGCAGGGCGCGCTGGCCCCGGTGATTCATGCGCCAGTGCAGTGGGCGCTCGAAGGTGTGCGAGGGGTTTTGCAACACCGCGCGCAAGGACACGCCGTCGAGCGGGTGCGCCGGATCGGGTGTGGCACCTGCGAGGTCGAGGATGGTGGCAGACCAATCCATCGTCATGCACAACTGGGTGCTGAGGGATCCGGGTGCAATGCCCCGAGGCCAGTGGGCGATCCATGGCACGCGGATACCACCCTCGGTCAAGTCCATTTTCCCCCCGACCAGTGGCCAGTTGTCCGAGAAGCGCTCGCCGCCGTTGTCGCTGGTGAAAATGATCAGGGTGTCGTCCAGCTGACCCCGCTGGCGCAGGCTCTCGACAATGCGGCCGATGCCCTCATCCATGTGGTGGATCATGCGCCGATAGGTGTGGATGTTGCCGCCGTGCAGATGAAACAGGTTGTCCCGCACCGACTGGGCCAAGGCTTCATCGTCACGCGTTTCCCAGGGCCAGTGTGGCGCGGTGTAGTGCAGGCTGAGAAAGCAGGGAGAGTCGTCGCTGGCGCAACGGTCCAGATAGTCGATGGCGCGATCGGTGATCAGATCGGTCAGGTAACCCCGCTCGGGCCGCAATTCTTCGCCCACCCACAGGTCATGCTGACCGCGCGAATCGCAGTGGGTGAAGTAGTCCACTCCGCCCGCCATGGGGCCAAAGAACTCTTCATAACCTGAACGCAGCGGGCTGAAGTGAGGCGGGTAACCCAGGTGCCATTTGCCGATCAGCGCCGTGCGGTAGCCGGTCTGACGCAGCAACGAGGGCAAGGTGGGATGTTCGGGCGGCAGGCCAAGAACGTCACTGCCCCGCGTCTTGCTGCTGATGGGTTCGTCGGCGCCGCCACGCAACCGGTATTGGTAGCGACCGGTCATCAGGGCGAATCGGGTGGGAGAGCACACCGGCGCGTTGGAATAGCCTTGGGTGAAGCGCAGGCCGCGTGCAGCCAGCTTGTCGAGCACGGGCGAGACCGGGCCGAACTCGGCTTCTCGACCACCGTAGCAACCCAAATCGGCATAGCCCAGGTCGTCGGCAACAATGAAAATCACATGGGGGCGGCGAGGTGAAGTCATGCGGCTATCTTAATGGCCTGTGGGTTGTACCGCTGTATCGAGCGGCACTTTACCCCGGGGGAAGCGATATCCGCGCCCGCGCCTTGCGGCGCCGGCAAGATCAGGGGTTCATGCGTGCATTCCCCGGTTCTTTGCCACGTGCTCTGTTGATTCACCGCTGGCTCGGGTGTTTGCTGTGGCTTGGGTGGGCGACAGCTGCGGTGTGTGCCAACCCCGCCTGGGAGGGGCGGGTGCTGCATGTCAGCGATGGAGACACCTTGTGGATCCAGCCGCCCCATGCGGCAGAGGCGGTGAAGCTGCGTCTGGCGGGCATGGATGCGCCCGAGATCTGTCAGTACTGGGGACCGCAGGCCTGGCAAGCGTTGCGCCAGCGACTGCAGGGACAGACGGTGAAGGTTCAGACGGGGCGCCGCGATGTTTATGGCCGTTGGTTAGCACGGGTGCATTTTCAAGGGCAGGATGTGGCCGGTTGGATGGTGTCAGAGGGGCACGCCTGGTCGCCGGGTTTCAAAGGCCTTCCTGGCCCGTATGAGCCGATGCAAAGACAGGCCCAGTGGCAACGTAAAGGCATGTTTGCGCACCCCCTGGGCCTGTTGCCGCCACGGGAGTTTCGGCGCTGGCATGGCAGCTGTTGAGGGGCTGTCAGAGCAAACGCAGGGAGGCTGGGCGCTGGGCGCACACGGGGCAATGGGCTTGCCGACGCAATCGCATCTCCGTCCACTCCAGGCTGCGGCCATCCAGCAATTGCAAACGGCCGGCCAGACTGCGCCCCACACCGGTCAGCAACTTCACCGCTTCGGTGGCTTGCAGGGTGCCGATGACGCCCACCAGAGGGGCCAGCACCCCCATCGTGGCGCAACGGACTTCCTCGGGCGCGTCGTCAGGGGGGAACAGGCAGGCGTAGCAGGGCGACTCGGCGTCCCGGGTATCGTAGGTGGTGAGTTGTCCGTCCATCCGGATCACCGCACCACTGACCAGTGGGACCGCATGGGCGACACAGGCCCGATTGACCGCGTGCCGGGTGGCGAAGTTGTCGCAGCAGTCAATGACCACGTCGGCGTCAGCCACCAAGCCGAGCAAGGCGTTTTCATCGGCGCGCTGTTGCAAGGCGCGAACCTGAATCTGTGGGTTCAAACTCAGCATGGCTTCTCGTGCTGAATCGACCTTGGCTTTCCCCACGCGGGTGGTGGTGTGAGCGATTTGACGTTGCAGATTGGTCAGGTCGACCTGGTCATCGTCCACCAGGGTGATTCGCCCTACACCGCTGGCCGCCAGGTACAGCGCCACGGGAGAACCCAGACCACCCGCCCCGAGAATCAGGGCGTGGCTGTCGAGCAATCGCTGCTGTCCCTCGACCCCGATGTCATCGAGCAGGATATGGCGGGAATAGCGCAGCAGCTGGGCGTCATCCACCCTTCACTTCTCCTCTTTCTGCGCCGCGCGCTCGGTCAGGGTCTTGCTGGCCAACACTGGCTGGCCCTTGAGTTGGTTCAGGGCTTGTTGGAGCTGGAAGTCCTTGTCGCTGCCGAACTCGGGGGGGCGACGCTCGGCAGGGGACTTTTTGGACTCTTCCTCGAGTCGCTTGAGGGCTTCCTCGCGGGCTTTTTCACGCGCGGGGTCTTTCACCTCAGCGCCTTGACCACTGGTGAGGTGTTTTTCCAGATCAGCCTCGCGGGTGCGCAGAACAGCAAATGGACTGCCCTCGGCGGTGTCGTCAAGCAACACATCGGGGACGATACCCTTGGCCTGGATCGAGCGACCGCTGGGGGTGTAGTAACGCGCCGTGGTGATTTTGAGAGCGGTGTCAGGACCGAGCTGTCGCACGGTCTGCACCGAGCCTTTGCCAAAGGTCTGGCTGCCCATCAACGTGGCACGTTTGTGGTCTTGCAGCGCACCTGCCACGATTTCGCTGGCCGATGCCGAGCCCTCATTGACCAGCACCACCAGACGAACCTGCTTGTAGGCGCCACGGGTGGCCTCGGTCAAGCGCTTGATGGGGTCGTTGTTGCCGCGTCGCTGATAGAACTCAGGCGCTGCTTTGTAAACGTACTTGCTCTCGGCAAGCTGACCATTGGTCGACACCACCGTGACGTTGTCGGGCAGGAAGGCCGCCGACACAGCCACGGCTGCGTCCAGCAGGCCACCTGGGTCGTTGCGCAGGTCCAGCACCAGCCCCTTGAGCTGCGGTTCCTGCTTGTGAATCTCTTCCAGCTTGCGGGCAAAGTCGTCCACCGTGCGTTCCTGGAACTGGGTCAGGCGAATCCAGCCGTAGCCCGGCTCGATCACGCGGCCCTTGACGCTGACGGTTTTGATTTCCTCGCGTGTGATGGTCACAGGGAAGCTGCGGTTTTCGTCCTTGCGCAGAATCATGAGCACCACTTTGGTGTTGGGCTCACCGCGCATGCGCTTGACGGCGTCATTCAGGCTCAAGCCCTTGACTGCCGTGTCATCGATTTTGGTGATGAGGTCACCTGACTTCAGCCCGGCACGGAAAGCTGGCGAACCTTCAATGGGGGACACCACCTTGACCAGCCCGTCCTCCATGCTGATCTCAATGCCGACGCCAACAAAGCGCCCGGTCGTGCCCTCGCGAAATTCCTTGAAGGACTTTTTGTCGAAGTACTGAGAGTGAGGGTCCAGGCTGGCCACCATGCCGGAAATGGCATCGGTGATGAGCTTCTTTTCATCCACCGGCTCGACATAGTCGCTCTTGACCATGCTGAAGACGGCGGCGAGCTGTTGCAACTCCTCCAGCGGCAGGGGCGCCATGCTGCCGCGGGCGACCGTTTGCAGGGAGAACGTGGTCATGGCGCCCGCCAGAGCCCCGATGGCCACCCAACCGGCGATTTTCAAATGTTGACGCATAGAACCTGATTCTGCTGGGAAAGACGAGTTTGGATGCCACAAGGCACGACCGTGCCAATATACCCTGCCGGGTGCATTCATGCACGTGCGCAGGTCCTACAAGGCCACGCTTTGTGGGGCTTCAGCCACGCCCCTGCGAGGCCACAGCGGCAGCGGCTTTGGCCGCCGCCTCGGCATCCCCGAGGTAATAGTGGCGAATGGGTTGAAGGTCGGCGTCGAGCTCGTAGACGAGGGGGATGCCATTGGGGATGTTCAATCCCACGATATCGGTATCAGAAATACCGTCCAGATACTTGATCAGCGCCCGGATGGAGTTGCCATGGGCGGCCACCATCACCCGTTTGCCCGAGCGGATCGCGGGGGCCATGGTGTCGTTCCAGAAGGGCAGAACACGGGCCACGGTGTCCTTGAGGCACTCTGTGAGCGGGACTTGATGGGGCTGCAGCCCCGCATAGCGCAGGTCGCCTCGCTCTGAGCGGGGGTCGCTGGCCTCCAGCGCCGGTGGGGGCGTGTCATAGCTGCGGCGCCACACCAACACCTGCTCGGCGCCGTACTGCTTGGCCATGTCGGCCTTGTTCAGCCCCTGAAGGGCCCCGTAATGGCGCTCGTTCAAGCGCCAGCTGTTTTGCACCGGCAACCAGGGCCGCTCCATGGCGTCCAGGCAATGCCAGAGGGTATGGATGGCCCGGCGCAGCACGCTGGTGTAGGCCAGGTCGAATTCATAGCCCGAGTCGCGCAGCAACTGTCCGGCCTGCTGGGCTTGGGCCACGCCTGTCGGGGTCAGGTCGACATCGGTCCAGCCGGTGAAACGGTTTTCCAGGTTCCAGGTGGATTCGCCATGGCGAATCAAAACAAGCTTGTGCATGGTGAGTGGGGGGTTGATCGTCGAATGCAGAATCTCTGTGCCGGTGGGATGGGAAACGGCGCCGCAAGGGCATCCTGGTCCGACCGGGCAACCTTCTGGCAGTGATTTTAGAATGGCGGCCGACGCTTATTCCTCCAAAGGTTCCCTTTTGAAATTTATTCTTGACAACTGGATGCTCATTTCCATCGCCCTGGCCTCGGGCGTCATGCTCCTGCTGCCTACCCTGCAGGGTGCCGCGGCCTCAGGGCTCAGCCCGGTTCAGGCAGTCCAAATGATCAACCGTGAAAAAGCGCAAATTGTCGATGTCTGCTCGGCCGAGGAATTTGCCAATGGCCATCTGGTCGGCTCGCGCAACGTGCCTCTGGAGCAGTTGGAGCAGCAACTGGCGTCCCAGGCGCGAAGCAAAACCACTCCCCTGATTTTGGTGTGTGCCTCGGGCATACGCTCCAAACGCGCGGTGGCCATCGCCAAAAAACTGGGTTACGAGCAGGCCCATTCCCTGGCCGGCGGAATCAAAGCCTGGAAAGAGGCTAATCTTCCGCTGGAGAAGGCCTGAAGTCCGTTTTCGAGCCACTTCATTTTTTTCAAGTTCTTAGCGCCATGTCACCTGTCAAGATGTACACCACCGCCGTCTGCCCCTACTGCGTGCGGGCCAAACAGCTGTTGAAATCCCGAGGTGTCGAAACGATCGAGGAAATCCGCATCGATGTCGACCCCAGCGAACGTGAGCGCATGATGAGCCTGACCGGGCGCCGGACCGTGCCGCAGATTTTCATTGGCGACACCCATGTCGGGGGGTGTGACGACCTGATCGCCCTGGATGGCCGAGGCGGTTTGATGCCCCTGCTGCAAATGTCCTGAGATAATTCACCTCTACCCGAACCCGCCCGCTTCGGTGCAGCACCGAAGCGGGCTTTTTTTTGATATCAGGAATTTTCATGGCCGACGAACAAACCCCGGTTTTCCAAATCCAGCGTGTCTACCTCAAGGACCTGTCACTTGAGCAGCCCAACTCCCCGGCCATTCTGTTCAGCCAGGAGCATCCGGCGGTGGACATCCAGCTGGGCGTCGGCGCTGAGCAAGTCGCCGAAGGCGTGGTCGAAGTCACTGTGACCGCAACCGTGACCGCCAAGATCGATGACAAGACCCTGTTCCTGGTCGAGGCTAAGCAAGGCGGCTTGTTCGAGATCCGCAACATTCCCCAAGAGCAACTCACACCCTTGGTCAGCATTGCTTGCCCGCAAATCGTTTATCCCTATCTGCGCGGTAACGTGGCCGACGTCATCCAACGAGCTGGCTTTCCGCCGGTGCACCTGGCGGAAATCAACTTCCAGGCCATGTTCGAGCAGCAACAAGCCCAGGTTCAATAAGTCTCTGAACGGCATGCAGCATCGGGGTGCCGCCGCGACAAAGGCCTCATTCTCTTCGGGGGGGCTTGCATGAAGATTGCCCTCCTCGGGGCGGGTGCCTTTGGCACGGCCATGGCCATTTCCGCATCTGATCGGCATCAAGTCACGCTCTGGTCACGCGACACCGCGCAGGCCGATGTCCTGGCCAGCCGTCGCTGCAACGAACGCTACCTTCCCGGTCACCCTTTTCCCGCTTCGCTGGCGGTCACGGCACAAGCGTTGGGGCCCTGGCTGTCCGAACAGGATTTGGTGGTCGTCGCCACCCCCATGGCGGCATTGCGTGGGCTGTTGACCGAACTCTCACCTTGGCTGCAGCAACGACCAGTGGCCTGGCTGTGCAAGGGTTTTGAAAACCTTCCTGCCCAAGACATGGGTTTCATGGCGCATGAGGTGCAGGCGCAGGTGGCTCCCGGGCTGCTGGGTGGGGCATTGAGTGGCCCCAGTTTTGCCCAGGAAGTCGCGGCAAGACAACCCACGGCCCTGGTGGCGGCCAGTGTCCATGCGGCCTGCCAGGAAGCGATGGTTCAGGCGTTTCATGGGCCCTCTTTGCGCGTTTATGCCAACGATGACATCACTGGTGTCGAAGTGGGGGGGGCGGTGAAAAACGTGCTCGCCATTGCCGCCGGGTTGTGCGATGGCCTGCAACTGGGCCTCAATGCCCGTGCGGCCTTGATCACCCGTGGCTTGGCAGAAATCACCCGGCTGGGGGTGGCGCTGGGTGCCCGTGCAGACACTTTCATGGGTTTGAGTGGTCTGGGCGATGCGGTACTCACCACCACCGGCGACCTCTCGCGCAATCGGCGTGTGGGCATGGCCTTGGCCAGTGGCATGACCCTGGCGCAGGCGGTGGCGTCGCTGGGGCATGTAGCCGAAGGCGTGCCCACCGCGCACATGGTGGTGCGGCGGGCGCAGGCCCTTGGGGTGGAAATGCCGATTGCCGAGGCAGTGGTGGCCTTGTTGGAGGGGCAGATCAATCCTGCCCATGCCGTGGCTTTGCTGATGGGGCGCGGAGCCAAGGGCGAATAAATCACGCGGTCATGCCAGCCCCGCTATCTGTGTCGCGCTGGCAAATTCCGAGTCAAACTTCCCAGTTGTCAATCAACCGCGTTTTCCCTAGCCTGGCCGCCCCTAACACCACCAGCGGCTCAGCGCACGGGCCGAAGATTGGCGACAAGTCACACTGTCGGCGCAGGGTCATGTAATCGGGTGCCCAGCCGCGTTGGCGCAGCTCATCCATCGCTGCCGCTTCGGCAGCCACCACATCCAGCGTGCCAGCCGCATTGCCTGCACGTGCAGCCGCCGCCAAGCCCTTCAAAGCCATGGACAGCTGCACCGCTTCAGTGCGTTCTTCGGCACTCAAGTATCCGTTTCGCGAACTCAAGGCCAAGCCATCTTCAGCACGTCGGGTTTCGCAGGCGATGATGTCAATCGGCAAGGCCATTTGTTCCACCATGCGGCGGATGATTTTGAGCTGCTGATAGTCCTTTTTGCCAAACACGGCCAAGTCGGGCTGCACGATATTGAAGAGCTTGTGCACCACGGTGCTCACACCTACAAAGAAGCCGGGTCGAAAGGCGCCTTCCAAGATGTCGGCCAGATCGGCGGGAGGGAGTACCTTGAACACTTGCGGTTCGGGGTAGAGATCATTTTCTGACGGGGCAAACACCACGTCGCAGCCGTTGGCTTCCAGCAGTTCGCAGTCTTTTTCCAAAGTGCGGGGATAGGTGTCAAAGTCTTCGTGGGGGCTAAATTGCAGGCGGTTGACAAAGATACTGGCCACGGTCATGCCACCCGACTTGACGCGCGTGTCTATTTCTCGGCGGGCTGTTTGCATCAGGGCCAAGTGACCGGTGTGCAAATTCCCCATGGTGGGTACAAAGGCTCGCAAGGTGGCGGGCTTCAAGGCGCGGCGCAGGTCCGCGAGGGTGTGAACGATATGCATGAAACGAGAAAAAGGGGTTTAAACCCAAGCGTGTTGGGCGTTGTCAGGGAAGCTGCCATTTTTGACCGCAACCACATAGGTGCTGATGGCGGCTTGCACGCTGCTTTGGCCTTCCATGAAGTTGCGAACGAACCTGGGGTTTTTACCCAAGTTGACGCCCAGCATATCGTGCATCACCAGCACTTGACCCGCCGTGCCGTTGCCTGCACCAATGCCAATGGTGTGGCAGCGCGTCAGCTCCAGGGTGAGCGCGGTGGATAAGGGTTCGGGCACCATTTCCAACACCAACATCGCGGCTCCTGCGTCTTGCAGGCGAAGAGCTTCTTGGCGCAGTTGGGTCGCCGAGTCGCCGCGGCCTTGCACGCGGTAGCCGCCCAAGGCATGAACGGTTTGTGGCGTCAGTCCCAAATGCGCACACACAGGAATGCCACGCTCGACAAGAAAGTGCACGACATCTGTGGTCCAGCCACCGCCTTCGAGCTTGATCATGTGAGCGCCCGCCTGCATCAAGACGGTTGCGCTGCGAAGGGCTTGTTCTTTGGATTCTTGGTAGCTGCCAAAGGGTAAATCGCCAATGATCCAGGCGGTGCCCTGGACGCGGCGGATACCACGCGCCACGCTTTCGACGTGGTAGCGCATGGTGTCCAGGGTCACGCCCACGGTGCTGGTAAGACCTTGGCAGACCATGCCCAGCGAGTCACCGACCAAGATGCACTCCACACCCGCCGCATCGGCCACGGCGGCGAAGGTGGCGTCGTAGGCGGTGAGCATGACCATTTTTTCACCACGTGCGCGCATCTCATTCAGACGCGGCAGGCTGATGGGCTTGCGGGCGGCCATGGGCGAGGGGGGTGGCAAAGTACCGTAGGGAGAGGAGTTCAAGTTGCTCATAGAGCCTTTGTGGCGCAAAGCCAGTCCTGAGTCGCTGAGAAGGAAGGCGTTTATGCGGGGGTGTACGCCAGCCGGACGTAAATGGGGGCGAAGGCTTCTGCCTGCGTGATCTCGACCAGGGTTTCCTTGGCCAGTTCCAGCAAAGCAATGAAAGTCACCACCAGCACGGGCAAGCCCTGCTCGGGATCGAACAAATGTTCGAACTCGACAAACTGGCGGTTTTGCAGGCGCTTGATCACCAGGCTCATGTGTTCGCGCACCGACAGCTCTTCCCGCGTGATTTTGTGGTGCTGAACCAACTTGGCCCGCTTGAGGATGTCGCTCCAGGCCTGTTGCAGATCCAGGACATGCACCTCGGGGAAGCGCGGCTGCAGCGACTGTTCGATGTAGACCTGGGCCCGTAAAAAATCGCGCCCGAACTGCGGCAACTCGGCCAACCTGCCGGCGGCCAACTTCATCTGTTCGTACTCCAGCAAGCGGCGAACCAACTCGGCCCGGGGGTCTTCGGGTTCTTCGCCTTCAGCTACTTTTTTGGGCGGCAGCAGCATGCGCGACTTGATCTCGATGAGCATGGCCGCCATCAGCAGGTATTCGGCGGCCAATTCGAGGTTGCGGGTGCGGATTTCATCGACATAGCTCAGGTACTGACGCGTCAGTCCAGCCATGGGGATGTCGAGGATGTTGAAATTTTGCTTACGGATCAGGTAGAGCAACAAGTCCAGTGGTCCCTCGAAGGCCTCGAGAAAAATCTCCAGCGCATCGGGGGGGATGTAGAGGTCCTGGGGCAGTGCGAAAAGCGGTTCACCATACAGCCGCGCCACTGCCACATGGTCCACCACGGCGGGCATGTGGGGCAATTCGGGGGCAAGCGCATCTGGCCCGAGGCCCACAGGCGCGGGCAACTCTGGCATCGCGGTGGGGTCGTCCAGCGGCAACCCGTTAGCGGGCGTGGCCGGGTTCACGCCTGCGTCATGTAGACGTAGGGTTTCTGCGGCACCCGACTGGCCTGGTACTCGGCCCAGACTTCGCGGTCAACGGCTTTGTCCCACAAAAGGGCCCGACCCTGAACCTGTTGTGCTTTCAGATTGGGTTTCTGGGACTTGAGCTGCTCCAGGAACTGGGTGGTTTCGGACTGATAGTCGGGACGACGGAAGATGGACATGGGATTACCTCTGTTTGGTATTTTAAGGGCCCGCGACGCTCACAGGCGTGCGGCCAAGGCCAGCCCCGCCTCGAGCGTGTCCACGCAGTGCTCGGATGAGACCGATTCAAAGAGGCCGCTGCGAACAGCGATGTCATGCGGCTGGTGGCTCAGGCCACACAGCACCAGGGTCACCTTGCGCTGACGGCAGGTGCGGGCCAAGGCCAGCAACACATCGGCACCCGACGAATCGATGTAAATCAGGTTTTTCAAATCCAGCACCAGTGCCCGCTCGGGCAAGCGGTCCTCCATGGATTCCACCAGTTTGACAGCCCCAAAGAAGAGTGCCCCGTACAAACGGTAGGCCTGAATTTGGTGAGCGCGTCCCTGCAAGACCGGGTGTGAGGTGTCCACCATTTCCGAGCGGGTCAGGTTGGAGATGCGGTAGATGAAGGTCAGGCAGGCCGCCAGCAGACCGACTTCCACCGCCACGGTCAGGTCCACCACAACGGTCAGCACGAAAACCGACAGCAAGGTGATGCGGTAGGGCAGTCGGAACTGGCGCAGGTGGACAAAGGCTTTCCACTCGCCCATGTTCCAGGCCACGAACATCAGAATGGCCGACAACGCCGCCAGCGGGATGCTGTTGGCCAGCGGAGCGGCCACCAGAATGATGGCCAGCAGGGTCAACGCATGCACGATGCCGGCGATCGGGGAGCTGGCCCCGTTTTTCACATTCGTCACGGTGCGCGCGATGGTGCCGGTGGCGGGCATGCCGCCAAAAAAAGGTGTCACAAAGTTGGCGATGCCCTGGGCCATCAGCTCTTGGTTGGCGTCATGGCGATCCCCGATCATCTGGTCAGCGATGCGGGCACACAACAGCGATTCGATGGCACCCAGCAAAGCCAGGGTGGAGGCCGGCATGAGCAGATGCTGGGCCGTGGCCCAGCTGAAGTCGGGCCAGACAAAGGCGGGCAGGCTGCTCGGTATGCTGCCAAAACGGCTGCCCACGGTTTCCACATCCAGCCCACCCAGCGCGCACACCAGGCTGGCCGTGACCAGACCGACGATGGAGCCGGGAATAACGCTCAGGCGTCCCGCCCATGGCATGGATTTGGCACATCGGGGCCAGCCCCATTGCCAGCCCACGATCAAGGCCAGGGAGCCGACGGAGACGAGCACCGCATGTGGGTTCAGGGTGTGCCATTGCGCCACCAGGGTGCGCACGATGCCAAAAAAATCGGCCGGCATGCTGCTGACGCTGAGCCCCAGGAAGTCTTTCACCTGGGACAGCATGATCAGCACGGCGATGCCATTGGTGAAGCCGACCACCACGGCGACCGGAATGAAACGGATCAAGTTGCCCAACCGCAACAGCCCCATGGCAAACAGCATCACCCCAGACAAGGCGGTCGCAATGATCAGGTTGGCCAGTCCGTAGCGCTCCAGGATGCCATACACGATGACGATGAAAGCACCTGCCGGGCCGCCAATCTGCACCCGGCTGCCACCCAGGATTGAGATGAGAAAACCCGCGATGATGGCGGTGAACAGGCCGGCTTGGGGTTGCAGCCCAGAGGCGATGGCAAATGCCATGGCCAGTGGCAGGGCGACCACCCCCACGGTCAAACCAGCACCGACATCCCGGCTCAGGCGCTGGACGTCATAGCCCCGCAAGGCGTCCAACAAACGAGGACGAAAAAAAGAAAGCCGGTTCGGGATCATGATTCTGACCCCCAAGCATACTCCTGCGCACTCAGCGCACCCGACATCCCGGCGTCACCCCAGCGGCGGGATGCAGCAAATAGATGCCTGGATGGGCCTTCTCGTCGGCGTGGCTGGCGGCCAGCACCATGCCTTCCGAGACGCCGAACTTCATTTTGCGGGGCGCCAGATTGGCCACCATGACGGTGAATTGCCCCACCAGACTGGCAGGGTCGTAAGCGCTGGCAATGCCGCTGAACACATGGCGGGTGCGCCCTTCCCCCACATCCAGTGTCAGGCGCAACAGCTTGGTGGACCCTTCAACGCGTTCGCAGGCCACGATTTGCGCAATGCGCAAGTCCACTTTGGCGAAATCATCGATCGTGATGGTGTCGGCCACCGCCTCACCGCCAGGCACCGGCGCTGCCTGTACGGGTTCTGCCGGGGGCTCGAACAGGGCGTCGAGCAAGGCCGGATCGACCCGTTGCATCAAGTGTTGGTAGATACCAATGGCATGCCCCGCTCCCAGCTCGGCGCTCAGGTCGGACCATTGCAAGGGGGCACAGTTCAAAAAGGCTTCGACCTGCGCCGCCAGCGCTGGCAGCACCGGCTTGAGCGCCAGGGTGAGCAAGCGGAAGGCTTCGATGCTGGTGCTGCACACCTCGTGCAGACGGGCCTCTTGTCCCGCTTTTTTGGCCACTTCCCAGGGCTTGTTCTGGTCGACGTATTCGTTCACCCGGTCGGCCAGCTGCATGATGTCGCGCAGCGCTTTACCGTACTCGCGTTGCTCGTACAGATTGGCCACCCCGGGCAAGCCCTCGCGCAGTTGTGCCAGCAACGCCGAGCCATCGACACCGGTGCCGCCCAATTGGCCGCCAAAGCGCTTGGTGATGAAACCGGCCGCCCGCGAAGCGATGTTGACGTACTTGCCAATCAAGTCGGCATTCACCCGGGCCACGAAATCGTCCGGATTGAAGTCCACATCTTCCACGCGGTTGTTGAGCTTGGCGGCAATGTAGTAACGCAGCCACTCCGGGTTCATGCCCAGGCTCAGGTATTTGAGCGGATCGATGCCGGTGCCGCGGCTTTTGCTCATCTTCTCGCCACTGACGGTGATGAAGCCATGCACAAACACATTGTTGGGCGTCTTGCGGCCGCTGAAATGCAGCATGGCGGGCCAGAACAAGGTGTGGAAATAGGTGATGTCTTTGCCAATGAAGTGGTACTGCTCGACCGCCGGGTCGGCCATGAAAGCCTCATAGGAGCGCATTTCGCCGCGGGCTGCCGGTCCCCCTTTGGTGAAGTAGTTTTTCAGCGAGGCCAGATAGCCAATGGGGGCATCCAGCCAGACATAGAAATACTTGCCCGGGGCATCGGGGATTTCAATGCCAAAGTAGGGTGCATCGCGGCTGATGTCCCAGTCGCCCAGTCCACCCTGTCCCTGTTCATCCTGGCTGAACCACTCGCGCACCTTGTTGGCCACCTCGGGCTGCAGCTTGCCGTCCTGGGTCCAGCCTTGCAGGAATTGGGCGCAGCGTGGATCCGACAGTTTGAAGAAATAGTGCTCAGACTGCTTGAGCACCGGGGTGGCGCCTGAGAGGGCCGAGTAGGGTTTGCGCAGCTCCGTGGGGGTGTAGACCGCGCCGCAGGCCTCGCACGAGTCGCCGTATTGGTCAGCCGCGCCACAACGTGGGCACTCGCCCTTGATGAAACGGTCGGGCAAAAACATGTTCTTCTCGGGGTCGAAGAACTGCTCGATGGTGCGCTGGGCAATCAGGCCCGCGGCCTGGAGGTCGCGGTAGACCGCTTGAGCCAGTTCGTGGTTTTCCGGGCCGTCGGTGGAGTGCCAGTTGTCAAAGGCGATGTGAAAGCCCTCCAAGTAGGGGGCACGGCCAGCGGCGATATCTGCCACAAACTGCTGGGGGGTCTTGCCGGCTTTTTCAGCCGCGATCATGATGGGCGCGCCATGCGCATCATCGGCGCAGACAAAGAAGACCTGGTGCCCCTGCATTCGCTGGTGCCGCACCCAGATGTCTGCCTGGATGTACTCCATGATGTGGCCGATGTGAAAGTTGCCATTGGCGTAGGGCAAGGCGGTGGTGACGAACAGTTGGCGCTGGGACATGGGATATGAGGGGGTGTGGCCGCCGCACAGGCGACAGCGATTCATGGGTCCGAGACAGACGAAGCCTGCAATTTTAGGTCAGTGCCTGTCCTGACGGTTCGCTCAGCAACCCTGCCTGTGCCGAGGTTGACCGGGGTTGGATAGACTAGCCGGCTGTTTTGCGGAGTTCTCCCCCCATGTCCTTGTCCGAATCCACCCTTCTTGCCGCCTTGCAGTCCGTGCTTGATCCCCATACGGGGAAAGACTTTGTCACGACCAAAGCTTTGCGGAATGTGCAAATCCAGGGCGGCGATGTGTCCTTCGATGTCGACATGGGCTACCCAGCGCGCAGCCAGCACCCCGAGTTGCGGCGCGCCCTGATCGCGGCTGCCCGTACCGTGCCTGGTGTGGGCAATGTCTCGGTCAACATCAGCACCCGCGTACTGGCCCATGCTGCGCAGCGAGGTGTTCAACTCTTGCCCCAGGTGCGCAACATCATTGCCGTGGCCTCTGGCAAGGGCGGGGTGGGTAAAAGCACCACCGCGGCCAACCTGGCGCTGGCGCTGGCCTCTGAGGGCGCGCGCGTTGGCCTGCTGGACGCCGACATCTACGGCCCCAGCCAACCCATGATGATGGGCATCAGTGGACGACCCGAGACCGAGGACGGTCAGACCATGGAGCCCTTGGAGAACCACGGCGTCCAGGTCATGTCCATTGGTTTCCTGGTGTCGCCCGACGAAGCCATGATCTGGCGTGGCCCCATGGCCACCCAGGCGCTGGAACAGCTATTGCGTCAAACCAACTGGAAGGACCTCGACTATCTCATCGTGGACATGCCCCCGGGCACGGGCGACATCCAGCTCACGCTCAGTCAGCGTGTGCCCATGACCGGTGCCGTCGTGGTTACCACACCCCAGGACATCGCCTTGCTGGATGCGCGCAAGGGCATCCGCATGTTTGAAAAAGTGGGGGTGCCGATTTTGGGCGTTGTCGAGAACATGGCGGTGCATGTGTGCTCCAACTGCGGCCATACCGAACATATTTTTGGTCAGGACGGTGGTCGTCGGATGTCCGAGGAGTTGGGCGTTGAGTACCTGGGTGGCTTGCCCCTGGATTTGAACATCCGGTTGCATGCCGACAGCGGCAAACCCACGGTGATCGCCGACCCCGATGGCCCGATTGCCGCCACCTACCAGGCCCTGGCGCGTCAGGTGGCCATCAAGGTCGCGGCCAAGGCCAAGGATTTCTCGGCCAAGTTTCCGACCATCAAAGTGTCCAAAGACACCTGACCGCTACGCCCGTCCGCGCCGGCGGCGTCGCAGAGCGGGCTTGGCTCCATTGGCCTATGATGCGCCCATGCCACGCATCGTTTCACTGCTTCTCAACGTCGGCCATGGGCTCGATCACCTTTTTTTGCTGATCTTTGCCACCGCCATCGGTGCCATCGCCCACGACTTCCAGATCGAGCACTGGGAGGACCTGATGCCCTACACCGTGGGCGCCTTCCTCATGTTTGGGGTGGGCTCCATTCCTTCCGGGCGGTTGGGGGACTTGTGGGGTCGGCGGCGCATGATGCTGGTTTTTTTCTTTGGCATGGGCCTGGCAGCATTTGGTGTGGCGCTCACGCAAAGCCCCTGGCAAATGGCGGTGGCGCTGACTTTGCTGGGCGCCTTTTCATCTATCTACCACCCGGTGGGCATTCCTATGCTGGTGCAGGGGGCCAGCAAACCCGGGTTGACGATCGGCATCAACGGCTTGGCGGGGAACATGGGCATCGCGTTGGCGGCCCTGTTGACCGGATTCCTGGTTCAGTACTTTGGCTGGCGCATGGCATTTGTGGTGCCCGGGCTGTTTTCCATCGGTTGTGGCTGGCTGTTTTGGCGCCATGCCCCGACCGAATCGGCTCCGCCGGCGCGCAAAAAGAGCTCGGCTGTGCAATTGCCGCGTGCCTTGGCCATTCGCACCCTGGTGGTCATGATTGCCACTTCCATCACCAGCAGTCTGCTGTTCAACTTCACCACCAATGGCAACGCCCAGTTGCTGTCCGAGCGTTTGCAGGGCCTGGTGGAAGAACCTGTCTGGCTGGGCTTATTGCTGGCCTTGATCTACGCCATCGCTTCGTTTTCGCAAATCGTGGTGGGGCGTCTGATTGACAAGGTGGCCATCAAGCCGCTGTTTTTCTGCGTGCTGGCCTTGCAAGGCGTCGTGTTTTTCTTGTCCGCTGGAACCCTGGGATGGGTCTGGTACCTCTCTGCCATTGTGTACATGGTGGCCGTGTTCGCCGCCATTCCGTTCAACGATGCGATGGTGGTGCGTTATATCGATGATTCCATGCGCTCTCGCGTCAGCGGCACCCGCATCGGTATCTCGTTTGGTTTCAGTTCCCTGGCGGTTTATCTGTTGGGGCCGGTGGTCAAACAAGCCGGCTTTTCTACGCTCATGCTGTCCATGTCCTTGATCGCCGCCTTGGGCGCCTGCTTTGTCTTCGGGTTGCCAGGGGAGGAGCAGATGCGGGCTTCTCGCCAGGACCTTTGATGTGAGCGGCCTTGTCGTGCACGTGTCGTGGTCTGCCGCACCGGGCATGACAGAATCGCCTCCATGGAAATCAACAACCTGGTCGTGACTGCCCCACCGCGCGACGCTGCATCGGTCTTGATGCTGCGTGACAGCACCGAGGGTCTGCAAATCTTCATGCTTCAACGCCACAGCAATTCGGCCGTGCTGGGCGGGGCTTATGTGTTCCCCGGCGGCAAACTGGATGCAGCGGATGCCGAGCTGGACCACGAGCGCCATCTGGACCAGCCGCTGGAGGTGTTGCACCAGCAGTTGGCTGAACCCGAGCTGGAACCTGCCCGTGCCAGCGGCCTGTATGTGGCCGCCCTGCGCGAGGCCTTTGAAGAGTCGGGCATTTTGTTTGCCCACGGTCTCCAGGGGCAGGCCCCGGATGCGGTGCAGGCCGGCGAACGTCTGCGAGCGGGTGCGTCCTTTCCAGACGTGTTGCGCGACATGTCCCTGCGGTTGACGACCCGCTTCCTGGTGCCGTGGTCGCGCTGGATCACCCCGAAAATGCCGTCGGTGTCTTCACAGCGGTTTGACACCCGTTTTTTTGTGGCGGCCGTTCCCCCCGGGCAGGATGCTGTGCACGACAACGTGGAGACCACCCACAGCGCCTGGATGGTTCCTCGCCAGGCGTTGGAAGATTACTGGGCGCGTCGCATCGAACTGGCGCCTCCGCAAATCATGAGCCTCGTTCAATTGATGCGTCACAACACCGTCGACAGCGTGCTGGAGGACACCCGCCAGCGTGCGCCAGCCACGATTCAGCCGGAGCCATTTGACGACCAGGGTGTGCGCACCATATGCTATCCAGGCGACCCTTTGCATTCCCAGCCACAACGCGTGATGCACGGCCCGACCCGCTTGCGTTACGTCGATCGCCGTTTCGAGCCAGTGGATGGTTTCGAGGCCTTTTTCACCTGATCCAGGAGCTTTGACATGACCACCTTGCTGATCGGACTGTTGCTTTTTTTGGGGGCGCATTCTGTTCGGATCGTGGCCGAAGATTGGCGCCAGAGCCGCGTCGACCGTTGGGGTGAGTTGCCTTTCAAAGGGCTGGTGGCCATCATCTCGGTGATGGGTTTGTGGCTGATGGTGACGGGCTATCAGCAGGCCCGGTTGTCGCCGGTGTTGTTGTGGTCGCCCCCCGTGGCCACCCGCCATGTGGCTTCTTTGCTGATGTGGTTTTCCTGGGTGCTGATGGTTGCTGCCTATTTGCCCGGCAATCACTTCAAAGCACGTTTGCGTCACCCCATGGTGATCAGCGTCAAGGTCTGGGCTTTGGCGCACTTGCTGGCCAACGGGTTGCTGCACCAGATGGTGTTGTTTGGTGCCATCCTGGTCTGGGCGGTCTTCAACTTCCGCGCGGCCCGTCGCCGCGATCAAAACAGGCTGTCCTTTGCGCCACCCCGCTCAGGAGCCGCCACCGTGGCCGTGCTGGTGCTGGGCACCATCATTTGGGCGGCTTTTATCAGCCGTCTGCACCTGTGGTTGATCGGTGTGAGCCCATTGGGCATGTGAAGGCCCCGAGGACCCCTTCGAACTTTCCCTGATCCTTCTCAACCTTGGTGGGCATCGGGCTTTGTCCGAGGGAGTAGGATGATGGTCATCTTTATTTCTGTATCCTGAAAGGCCCCTGACATGTTTCCCAAGATCAAGCCCTGGATTTTTGCTGCGGCTGCTTCATTCACCCTGGCGCTCTCGGCCCAGGCTCAGTCTTTCCCTAACAAACCCATTCGGCTGGTGTGTCCCTTTCCTCCCGGTGGCGCTGTGGACATCGCTTCCCGGGCCATTGCGGCCGAGTTGACCAAAAACCTGGGTCAACCGGTCACAGTGGACAACAAGCCCGGGGCGGGCGGCAACATCGGGGGGACAGAGGTGGCCCGCTCTGCGCCCGATGGCTACACCTTGTTCATGACCACCAGCGGCATCCAGGCGATCAATCCGTTCCTGTATGCCAAGATGCCCTTCGATCCCTCCAAGGACCTGGCCCCGGTGGGCGCATTGGTGTCTCTGAACAACGTGCTCGTGGTGCATCCCTCGGTCAAAGCCAACTCGGTGGCCGATGTCATTGCCATGGCCAAAGCCCAACCCGGCGCGATCAGCTACGCGTCCAGCGGCAGCGGCACCAGCATTCACATGTCGGGAGAAATGTTCAAGCACCTGGCGGGCGTGAACATGCTGCATATTCCCTACAAAGGCAGTGCCCCGGCCTTGACCGATTTGCTGGGTGGCCAGGTGATGACCATGTTCGACAATATTCCGTCTGCCATTCCCCACATCAAGTCTGGCAAGCTGCGGGCGCTGGCGACCACAGGCGCCAAGCGCGACCCTTTGCTGCCTGATCTGCCCACGGTGGCCGAAGCCGGTGTTCCTGGGTACGAGTCGGGCGTGTGGTTCGGGCTGGCCGTAGCGGCGGGCACCCCGCGCGAGATCATCGCCAAGCTCAATGCCGAGGCGGTCAAGGGCACCAAGGCCCCCGAGTTTGTCAAACGCATGACCGAACTGGGCTACAACATCATCGGCAGCACGCCAGAGCAAATGGCCGAGATGTCCCGCAACGAGCTCAACCGCTGGGGCCCGATCGTCAAAGCCTCCGGAGCCAAAGCTGACTGAAATCGAGCTCTTTCCCCTCTCGCACGGCCTGTTCCCCGATGGACTGCTGGCGCTGCAGATCTTCGAGGTCCGCTACCTGGACTTGATCAAGCGCTGCCAGCGCGAGCAACAGCCCTTTGGGGTGGTCATGCTGCATCAGGGGCGAGAAGTCCAGCAGGCCGGCGTGACCGAAACTCTGGGCAGCTGGGGGTGTCTGGCCCATCTGGAGTCGGTGCAAGAGGTGCAGCCAGCCTTGCTGCAGGTGCGCTGCCACGGGGGGCAGCGCTTTGAGGTGCTGCGGTCAGAGCGAGGCGCTTATGGTCGTTGGCGTGGACAGGTGCGGTTGCTGCCTGCTGATCCCGTCATGGCCTTACCGCCTGAATGGCAGTTCATGGCCGATCGGCTGGGGCGTGTGATTGCCGATGCCCAGCGCCGTGGCATGGCTGACATGCTGCCCATTCGCCCCCCTTATCGCCTGGATGAAGCCGCTTGGGTCGCCAATCGCTGGGCCGAGTTGTGGCCTTTGGCGGTGCCCTTCAAAGAACATCTGCTGGCCACCGATGATCCCTTGCAGCGCTTGCGCATGCTGGCGCATGTCATGCGGTCGTCTGGATCTGATCGCGAAGGCACAGGATCGGAGGACGTCTGAACGTGGCAGGAACCGACCGTGAAGGGCGTGGTGAACGTGCCCTTCGCAGGTAAGATACCTGCACCATGAGTGGGCCTGAGATTTCTATTGTGTCGACTGCTGGCTCAAAACCAGCACCAGACGCCGGTGCAACGCCCGGTGACGGCCTGGATGATGCCGTCCACACCCGCGCCCAGCAACAGCAGTGGCAACCCGAGATACAACATCCCCCAGCCCAGCGCCGCCAGCGTCAAGCGTGGCTCTTCAATGCGATGGCCCATGACCTCTTCGGCGGGTGGGCGGCGCCAGCGCGTCAACCAGGAACCTTGGGCTTTCATGATGTTGCAGGGGTGTTTGGAAAAGGCATTCTAAAACCATGAAAGTGTTCTGGGATGACCATGATGCGCTGGAGTGGGATCGTCACCACAGCGCCGCATCGGCGGCATTACAACAAGACTGGGCCTACGGCAGCTGCATGAAATCCATCGGCGTGAGTTGTGTGCGCGCCCGCGTCGAGTGGGAGGGTCGCACCGTGGCGCAGGCGCAATTCATCGGCCGTCGGTTGGCCGGTGTGGTGTCGTTGGCCCTGTGCTCGCGCGGCCCTGTGTGGATCGAGACCCTCGATGGCCGTGACAAGGCCTGGGTCTATCGACAACTGCGAGCTACCGTCCCGCTGGGGCGTCCCCGATTCGCCTTTCTGACCCCTGAGGAACCGATGGGGGAGACCCTGGGTTTGCCGATCTGGCGCCGCGTGGTGACCGGTTACTCCACCGTGATGCTGGATCTCACCCAGTCGCTGCAAGCCTTGCGGCAGGGCTTGGACGCCAAGTGGCGCAACCGGTTGGTGGCGGCCGAAGCCGCTGGTCTGACGGTTCAGCGCATGGGCGCCAATTCGGCCCAATTGCGCTGGTTGCTGGAACATGAGGAGCAGATGCGCGAACAACGTGGGGTGCAGGGATTGCCGGTCGGCTTCATTGAACGTTATGTGTCCTCGCGTCCCTCCGCTGCCCAGACCGTGCTGAGCGTGCGCGCCGATCATCAGGGAGACCGCGTCGCCGCGATGATGTTTTTGCTGCATGGCACGGCCGCCACCTACCAGGTGGGTTGGTCCAACGAGATCGGGCGGCAACACAACGCACACAATCTGCTGTTGTGGCAGGCCGTGGAAACGCTCAAGCAGCGCGGCGTGCGCATGCTGGACCTGGGGGGGGTGAACACCCAACGCAGTGCGGGTATCGCCCGCTTCAAGCTGGGCACCGGCGGGCGTGTGCTGACCTTGGCCGGGACGTATCTGTGACCGCATCCATCCATCCACCCCAGACCATGGCGCCACGGGGCACCCCTTGCCTGGAGGTGGATCGCCTGGCGTGCGTGCGCGGGGACCGCCAGTTGTTCAGCGAGGTGTCATTTCAACTGTCCGCGGGTGAATGGATGCACCTGCAAGGCGACAACGGATCGGGCAAGACCAGCTTGTTGCGCATCCTGAGCGGTTTGTCGCCTGCGGCTGAAGGCGAGGTTCGCTGGAGGGGTGTCGCCATTCGTTCAGCGGCTGATGCTTACCGCGCCGACCTGCTGTACCTGGGGCATACCTTGTCGCTCAAGGAAGATCTGAGCGCTCTTGAAAATCTTCAGTTCGAGGCTGCCGTCAGCGGCGTGTCGCTGGACGAGGCGCGGGCCCATGCCGCCCTGAGTGCCCTGGGCCTGCAGGGGCGTGAGCGACTGCCGCTTCGGGTGTTGTCGCAGGGTCAAAAGCGCCGTGCTGCCCTGGCCCGCTTGCTCACGTCTCAAGCCGCCCTGTGGGTGTTGGACGAGCCCTTTGTGGCGCTAGACACGGGAGCAGTGGGGCAGTTGGTTGACACCCTGAATGGCCATGTCGCGCGTGGCGGCCTGGTCTTGTTCACCAGCCACCAGACCGTTCCCATGGACGGCCCGGGGCATCACTACCGGTTGTCGTCATGAGTGCGTTTGTGGCTGTTTTGCGCCGTGACCTGTTGCTGGCAGTGCGCCGCAAGGCCGAGGTCTTGACCGGGGTGTTTTTCTTTGTGGTGGTGGCTTCGTTGTTCCCCCTGGCCATCGGTCCCGAGATGGCCACCTTGCGCAAAGTGGCTCCGGGGGTGATCTGGGTCGGGGCCTTGTTGGCCAGCATGCTGTCCTTGGGGCGTTTGTTCGAGTCCGACCATCGGGACGGCACCCTGGAGCATCTGGCGCTCTCGCCCGCGGGCTTGCCCTGGCTGGTGTCGGCCAAGATCCTGGCGCACTGGCTGGTCTGCGGATTTCCTTTGGTGCTTTTATCGCCGCTGCTGGGCCTGCAATTTGACTTGCCGTTGGAGGCTTTGGGCACCCTCATGCTGACCCTGCTCATCGGCACCCCGGTGCTGTCCTTGCTGGGGGCCATTGGGGCGGCACTGACACTGGGTGTGCGGGGTGGCGGTGTGCTTTTGTCATTGCTGGTGCTGCCGCTGTTCATCCCGGTGCTGGTGTTTGGCGCCGGTGCGGTCGAGTCGCAAATCAGTGGCTTGGGCATCGAAGCCCATGTGTCGATTCTGATGGCCTTGCTGCTTCCCACCGCAGCGCTCAGCCCTTGGGCTTGTTCCGTGGCTTTGCGCATTGCGCTTGAATGACTTGTGGACTTTGACCCCAGTCAGTTCCAGTGCTCTGGGACCTCCCTAGAATCCCTCATGTAACGCGGACGTTTATATCGACCGATGATCCCACGATGAATCTTTTTTATTACGCCGCTCCTCAGCCCTTTTACAGCTTGGCTGGTCGCCTGTGGCCCTGGCTGGCCGGACTGGCCACTCTGTTGGGGGTGGCCGGCTTGTGGCTGGGGTTGGCCGTGGCGCCCACCGACGCCCAGCAAGGCGAAGGCTACCGCATCATTTTTGTGCACGTGCCGGTGTCCTGGATGTCCATGATCATCTACTTGGCCATGGCTTTCTGGAGCGTCTTGGGACTGACTTTCAATACCCGCTTGTCGGGCATAATGACCCGCGCACTGGCCCCCACCGGGGCTATCTTCGCCTTTCTCTCGCTGTGGACGGGCGCCCTGTGGGGCAAGCCGATGTGGGGCACCTGGTGGGTTTGGGATGCCCGCCTGACTTCCGAGCTGATTCTGTTTTTTCTCTACCTGGGCTACATCGCTCTGACCTCGGCCATTGATGATCCGCGCCGCGCCGATCGGGCTGGCGCCTTGATTGCCATCGTCGGTGCCATCAATGTGCCCATCATTTATTTCTCGGTCAAATGGTGGAATACCTTGCACCAGGGTGCCTCGGTCTCATTGACGCAGGCACCCAGCATGGCGCGCCTCATGCTGTGGGGCATGTTGCTGATGGCCCTGGCGTTCTGGGCATACACCATCGCACTGGTTCTGTACCGAGTCCGCACGCTCATCCTTCAGCGCGAACGTCAGGCCCAGTGGGTTCGGGACTTGCCTGAACTGGCGAGCCGTCAGGGGAGGCTGGCATGAGGTGGTCGTCTTGGTCCGAATTCTGGGCAATGGGGGGCTACGCCCTGTACGTCTGGGGCAGTTTTTCCGTCACCGCCCTGTTGATGCTGATCGAGGTCTGGCAGGCCCGGCGTCATCGCGGCGAGGTATTGCAGCAATTGCAAATCGCCCGTGAACTCGACGCCCAGGACCGGTCGCGATCGGCCTCGGCACCTTCGCAGGAGTTGTCATGAAGCCCCGTCATCGCCGTTTTTTACTGATTGCCGCTGCCTTGGCGGTGTTGTCGGTCACTGCGGCTTTTGTCCTCAATGCATTCCAGAGCAATCTGGTGTTTTTCTTCACCCCGACACAGGTTGCCCAGGGTGAGGCCCCCCAGGGGCGTGTCTTCCGTGTGGGGGGCATGGTCAAGGAGGGCAGCGTCAAACGCGACCAGGTGACCATCGAATTTGTCGTTACCGACACCGCGCGTGATATCCCCGTGCGGTACACCGGTCTGTTGCCCGATCTGTTCAAAGAGGGCAAGGGCGTGGTGGCCCAGGGCAAACTCGACGAGCATGGCCTGTTTGTGGCCAGCGAAGTGCTGGCCAAGCACGATGAAAACTACATGCCTCCCGAGGCGCAGCATGCGCTCGACAAAGCCACTGCCGCCAAGGCGGCGCAGTCGGTCAAGCCCTGAAAGCCGCTCATGATCCCTGAACTTGGTCACTTCGCCCTCATCCTGGCCTTGCTGGTTGCACTGGTCCAGGGGGTGTTCCCGCTGTGGGGCACCTACCGTCACAACCGGGCCTGGCAGTCCCTGGCACGCGCCTCGTCCCTGCTGCAGTTCGCCTTGGTGTCGCTGGCCTTCGCCTGTCTGGCGACGGCCTTTCTGAGCAACGATTTCTCGGTCGCGTATGTGGCGCAGCACTCCAACACCTTGCTGCCCAAGCCCTATCAGTTTGCCGCTGTCTGGGGCGGCCACGAGGGCTCCTTGCTGCTGTGGGTGTTGCTGCTGGCCCTGTGGAGTGCCGCCGTGGCCCTGTTTTCCAGCAGTTTGCCACTGGCCATGGTGGCGCGGGTGCTGGGTGTGCTGGGGCTGGTGTCGGTGGGCTTCCTGAGCTTCATCCTCACCACCTCCAACCCCTTTGATCGCCTGCTACCGGCGGCCCAGGAGGGGCGTGACCTCAACCCCCTGCTGCAGGACCCCGGTTTGGTGATCCACCCGCCCATGTTGTACATGGGTTACGTGGGCATGTCGGTGGCCTTTGCCTTTGCGATTGCCGCCTTGCTGTCGGGCCGTCTGGACGCTGCCTGGGCCCGCTGGTCGCGCCCCTGGACCGTGATCGCCTGGACGTTTCTGACCTTGGGCATTGGCTTGGGTTCCTGGTGGGCCTATTACGAACTGGGTTGGGGCGGATGGTGGTTTTGGGATCCGGTCGAGAACGCCTCACTCATGCCTTGGCTGGTGGGAACGGCGCTGATCCATTCGCTCATGGTGACCGAGAAGCGCGGCAGCTTCAAGGCCTGGACCGTGCTGCTGGCCATCGCCGCTTTCTCGCTGTCTCTGCTGGGGACTTTCCTGGTGCGCTCGGGTGTGTTGACTTCGGTGCATGCCTTCGCTTCCGATCCTTCCCGAGGCATCTTCATCCTTATTTTTCTGGCCGTGGTGGTGGGCAGTTCGCTCACCCTGTTTGCCTGGCGTGCCCCTCAGGTGACTCTGGGCGGCAGCATGGGTCTGATCTCGCGCGAGTCCTTTTTGCTGATGAACAGTGTGCTGCTGGTGGTGGCCACCGGCGCGGTGTTGCTGGGAACGATCTACCCCTTGGTGGTGGATGCGCTGAACCTGGGCAAGTTGTCGGTGGGTCCACCTTATTTCAACTTGGTTTTCGCGCCCTTGATGGTGCCTTTGTTGTTCATTCTGGTGCCGGGCACAGTGGCGCGCTGGCGCGAAGCCCAGTTGTCTGAGCTGGTTTATGAATTGCGCTGGGTCGGTCTGGCGGCATTGCTGTTGGGGGGCACCGCCCCTCTGTTGTTCGGTCCCTGGTCGGCCGGTGCGGCGTTGGGCTGGTCGTTGGGGGCCTGGGTGGGTTTAGGGACGCTGTGGCAGGTCTGGCAGCGCCTGCGCAAACCGGGGCGCATTCCCGCTTCTTTCTGGGGCATGCACCTGGCCCACCTGGGTATGGCGGTGCTGGTGATCGGTGTCACCGGAGTGAAGTCTTTCGAGGTGGAGCGGGACGTTCGCATGGGCTTGGGGGACGAGGTGTCCATCGCTCCCTACACCTTCCGCCTGATCGGTATGAAGGACGTGCAAGGCCCCAATTACCGTGCGGTGCGGGCTGAGGTCGAGGTGCTTCGCGACGGTCGCACTCTGGAGCGCTTGTGGCCAGAAAAACGCCGCTATCTGACCTCCGCCATGCCCATGACCGAGGCAGCCATTGACTCCGGCTTTTGGCGCGACCTGTACGTCTCCATGGGGGACCGCCTGGATGGAGAGCGTCCCGAGTGGAGCATGCGGGTTTATTACAAGCCCTTCGTGCCCTGGCTGTGGGGGGGTGTGTTGATGATGGTGTTTGGCGGCCTGATGGCGGCGCTGGATCGCCGCTACCGCAAAACCCGCACGGTCCAGGCGTCTGTCGGGGTGGGAGCCTCGGCATGAAAAAATTCTTCATCCCCCTGGCCTTGTTTCTTGGCCTGGTGGTGTTTCTTGCCGTGGGGCTCAAGCGCGATCCGCGAGAAATCCCTTCGCCCTTGATCAACAAGCCCGCGCCCAGCTTCAGCCTGCCCACCCTGGAGGGTGACAAGCCCTTCAGCCCCGAAGATCTGCGCGGCAAGGTCTGGATGTTCAACGTTTGGGCCACCTGGTGCGTGGCTTGCCGGGAAGAGCATCCCGTGCTGGTGGCCTTCGCGCGTCAAAACGCAGTGCCTATCGTGGGCCTGAGCTACAAAGAAATACAAGCCCAGGATGAGCAAGACGGCAAGCTGTCCGCCGACGCAAAACTCAAGCTGGCGCGCGAACGCAGCAAAGTCTGGTTGCAGCGTCATGGCAACCCCTACGCCTTGTCCGTCATGGATCTGGATGGCCGCGTAGGCATTGACTATGGGGTCTATGGTGTTCCCGAGACCTATGTCATCGATCGCCAGGGGGTGATTCGCTACAAGCGCGTGGGGGTGGTGACCCCGGCCTTGCTGAGCGAAAAAATCCTGCCTCTGATCCGCGAGCTGGAGAAGTCATGAGTCGCCTTTTCAAGGGTCTGATTTCCTTGGCCTTGTGGGTTGTCATGGGCCAGGCGGTGTTGGCGCGTGAAGCAGCGCCCATGGCCGAAGACCCGGTGGTCGAGGCGCGCCTCGTGGTGATCGCTGAGGAGTTGCGTTGCCTGGTCTGTCAGAACGAGTCCTTGGCGTCTTCGCACGCGGAGTTGGCTGAGGATTTGCGCCGCGAGGTGCGCAACCTGATTCGCTCGGGCAAATCCGACACCGAAATCAAAACCTTTCTGGTCGAACGTTACGGCGATTTCGTGCTGTACCGGCCCGAGGTCAAACCGCTGACCTGGGTGTTGTGGTTTGGCCCTTTTGTCCTGCTGTTGTTGGCGATCGTGGTGTTGCTGCGCTATCTCAGGCGTCGACGCGAGCAAGTGCCCACCACCGTGGTGCTGAGCGATGCGGACCGTGCCCGTGCCGAGCAATTGCTGAAGGAATGATGTGAATCCTGTGGTTCTTTTTTTGATCCAGATCCTGTTGCTGAGCCTGTTGGTGGTGGGGGTCTGGTGGTGGGTGCTGCGTCGTGATACCGCCCCCGAGCACGACGATGCGCCTGACCAGAGCCGCTCGAATGTCCAGGTCTACCGTGATCAATTGAGTGACCTTGAACGTGACTGGAACCAGGGTGTCTTGAGTGAGTCCGAGTACCGCAGCACGCGTGACGAATTGACCCGCCGCCTGTTGGAGGACACCGACGCTGCCGGCCAGGCCGCGCAGGGTCACGCTGGTGCCCGCGCTGCAGGGGTGGTGGACTCTCATCGACGGCAACGCCGCTGGTTGGCGATTGGGCTGACCCTTTACTTGCCCTTAGCCGGCTTGGGCTTGTATGGCTGGCTGGGCCAACCGTTGGCGCTCGATCCGGTGGCTTTGTCTCAGGGAGAGCCCGACCATGCCATCGACCCGGCCAAGTTGTCCGAGATGGTGGCCAAACTCGAGCAACGTTTGCAAGACGAACCGCAGCAGGTGGATGGCTGGGTCATGCTGGCCCGCGTGCAGCGCGCCCGCGACCGCCTGGAGGAGGCTGACAAGGCTTACGCGCGGGCCCTGGCTCTGAGTGCCAATGACGATGTCGCCATCGAGCGCGCCGAGGTCTTGGCCCGTTTGCGTGGCGGTTTTGAAGGCGAGCCGTGGCAAATCATCGAGCGCGTGATCCGAGCCGACCCTGAGCATGTGAACGCCCGCTTGCTCGCGGGCAGTGCTGCCTACGCCGAAGGGCGTTATGACGTGGCGCTGCAGCACTGGATGAAGGTGCAGGGTCGTTTGCCCGCGGGATCGCCCGAAGCGCCTGCGTTGGAGGAAGCGATTCAGCAAGCCCGAGCCAAGCTGGGGCCATCGGTGTCTGCCCAGATGGCCGGATCCGCGACCACGGGCGCTGCTTCGGCGTCAGGTGGTGTATCACGCCCGCAGTCGGCCGGGTCGGCACGCATCGCGGGGCGCGTCTCGCTGGCGCCCAACCTGGTTTCCCGGGTAGCCCCCACCGACACGGTATTCATCTATGCCACGCCCACACAAGGCTCGCGCATGCCCTTGGCCATTGCTCGCGTCACGGTGTCTCAATTGCCCTACAGCTTTGTGCTGGATGAATCCTCGGCGATGAACCCGCAGGCAACGCTGGCGGGGCAACAGGAAGTGACCGTGCGTGCCCGCATATCCAGCACGGGCGACGCCATGCCCAAGCCCGGCGAGCTGGGTGTGTTGAAAACCCCGGTGAAAGTGGGAGCACAAGGGCTGGAACTGCGCATCGAAGGACCGCTCAACTGAGCGGGCCCTTGCGGGCCGCTGATCAGCCCATCAGCAGGCCATGGGTGCGAGCGAAATGCAGGGTTTGCGTGCGGCTTTTGACGCCCAGACGCCGGAACAGACGCCACAAGTGAACCTTGACGGTGTGCTCGCTGATGCTGAGCTCGGTGGCGATGTCGCGGTTGCTCAAGCCTCTGTCGAGCATCAGGATGAGCTGTTTCTGGCGCTTGGAGAGTTTGGTGTCACCATTGGCGGTGGCAGGTTCGTCCTCGCCGTCGGCCGCAGAGTCTGCAGCCAGCAAGCCTTGCAAGCCGGACGAAATGTCCTGAGCGGAAGATGATTTTTCCAGATAGAGGTCAGCCCCCGCTTCAATGCAGGTTTCCTCGGCCTCGCCAGCGGGCATGGCCGAGATGACCGCCAGCGGCACTTCAGGGTACATGCCCTTGATGTCGCTGACCGCAGAGGCGCCTTTGACCCCCGGCAACAGCAAATCAAGCACGAACAACTCGGGTGCGCCATTTTTGATGATGGCCGCCTGCAGTTCACTGAGTTTCTCGAGTTCGACCACCTTGGCCGCGGGGCGCATGCGCCGCAACAGCATGCCAATGGCTTGCCGCACCAGGGGGTGGTCATCGATGATGTACAAACTCATGAAACGACTCCTGCTCTGTCTCAGTAATTCAGGCCCATGGCCTCGCGAACGTCGCGCATGGTCGCGCGTGCGGTTTGGCGGGCCCGTTCTGTGCCAGCATCTACGATATCACGGACGATGCGTGGACGGGTGATGTAGGGTTCCGCGCGTGCCAGCATGGGTTGTTGCTCTTTGAGCATGCCATCGATCACCGGCTGTTTGCAGTCCAGGCAGCCGATGCCCGCTGAAGTACAGCCTTGGGTCACCCACTGTTGCACCTCGGGGGATGAATACACCTTGTGGAATTCCCACACCGGGCAGCGATCGGGGTTGCCCGGATCGGTGCGTTTGACGCGGGCCGGATCGGTGGGCATGCGCCGCACCTTTTGCTCCAGGGTGGCCTTGTCTTCGCGGATGGCGATGGAATTGTTGTAGCTCTTGCTCATCTTGGCGCCATCCAGCCCGGGTAACCGGCTGGCCTCGGTCAGCAGCACCTGGGGTTCGGGCAGGATGACTTTCCCGGTGCCGCGGAAGTAGCCTTCAAGACGTTCGCGGTCGTTTGAATCCAATTCAGGGGCGGAGGCGATGTAGCCCATAGCACCTTCCAGGGCCTTGGTTTCACCGGTTTCCTGAAAGCTTTTGCGCGACTTCTCAAAGCGCTTGACGCTGTCCTTGGGTAATTTGGCCAGACTGGCCTGGATTTTTTCCTCGTAGTGGATCTCGCGTCCATACAGGTGGTTGAAGCGCCGCGCAGCCTCACGCGTCAATTCGACGTGGCTGGCCTGGTCCTCGCCGACGGGCACATACTTGGCCTTGTAGATCAGGATGTCTGCGGCCTGCAACAGGGGGTAACCCAGAAAGCCATAGGTCGAGAGGTCTTTGTCTTTCAGCTTTTCCTGCTGGTCCTTGTAGGTCGGCACGCGCTCGAGCCAACCCAGCGGCGTGCCCATCGCCAGCAGCGTGAACAACTCGGCATGCTCGGGCAGCCGGCTTTGCAGGAAGATGGTGCATTGCTCGGGGTCGAGGCCGGCAGCCAGCCAGTCGATCACCATTTCATAGACGTTTTTCTCGATGACTTCCCGGCTCTCGTAATGGGTGGTCAGCGCATGCCAGTCGGCCACGAAGTAGTAGCACTCCATGTCGGATTGCAGGCGGACCCAGTTCTTGAGCGCGCCGTGGTAGTGACCCAGGTGCAGGGCGCCGGTGGGGCGCATGCCGGAGAGGACTCTGTCTTTCATGTCGTCATTTCACCAAAAATTCCAGCGGGCTGAGCACCGCCTCGAGGAAACCAAAGCTCAGCCGCATCAGCGGTTGCATCCACCATTGACTCAGGATGCCCATCAGCACCAGCGCCATCACAATGAAAAAACCATAGGGCTCAAGGCGGGAAAACATCACCGCCTGACGCCAGGGCAACAGGCCGACCATGATGCGACCGCCATCCAGGGGCGGCAACGGAAACAAGTTGAAGACACACATCACCACATTGACCAGCATGCCGGCACGGCACATTTCCAGGAAAAAACGCTCTTTGAGACCGCTACCCAGCAACAGGTAAAGCAGGGCGCCCCACAGCACGGCCTGCAACAGGTTGATGGCGGGGCCCGCCAGCGCCACCCAGATCATGTCCCGCTTGGGATGGTCCAGCCGATTGAATCGGACCGGCACCGGCTTGGCATAACCAAAGACCATGGCACCGGCGGTGGCGAAATACAAGGCCAGCGGCATCACCAGCGTGCCGATCCAGTCGATGTGGGGGACGGGGTTGAGGGTGACGCGGCCCATCATCCAGGCGGTATTGTCGCCAAAGCGCCGGGCGGCGTAGCCATGGGCTGCTTCATGCAGGGTGATGGCAAAAAGCACCGGCAGGGCGTAGATGAGGACAGTCTGGACCAATTCGGAGAAGTTCACCCCCGAATTATGACTTTGTTATGCCTGGGATGATGCAAAAGTGTGAATTAAGCGATTTAAGCGCTTCGTCCCAGGATGCCCAAAGAGCCGCCGCCCTCACGAATCACCAGCGGATCATCGCCGGTGGCCATGGGGGTGAGGTCGAGCACTGTGGTGGGTTGGAGCGGGCAGGCGCCGGCATCCACCACGGCGGCGATCTGGTGTTCCAGCGTTTCGCGGATCTCTTCGGGGTCGATCAGAGGCCCCTCTTGTCCGGGCAGGATCAGGGTGGTGGCCAGCAGCGGGGCTTCATGCAGGGTCAGCAGGGCCTGCAGAGCCCGGTGGTCAGGCACGCGCAGTCCGATGGTTTTGCGTTGGGGATGGCTGACCCGACGCGGCACTTCGCGGCTGGCCTCCAAAATGAAGGTGTACGCCCCTGGCGTGGCCGCTTTCAGCAACCGGTATTGCCGGTTGTCAACTCGGGCGAACTGGGCCAGTTCGGACAGGTCGCGGCACAACAGGGTGAGGTGGTGTTTGTCATCCACGCCGCGGATGCGGCGCAGGCGTTCCACGGCCGCCTTGTCGTCCAGATGGCAGGCCAGGGCATAGCTGGAATCGGTCGGGATGGCGAGCACCTCGCCGCGAGACAGCCACTGCACCGCCTGCTTGAGCAGCCGGGTCTGGGGGTTGTCGGGGTGGATGTGGAGCAACTGGGCCATGGAGAGAGGTATTTTTCAGGACGCCTTGAGCGCTTGTTCCCGCACACCCAACCATCCCGCCGCCAGACCGGAGCAGGCGATCAACACAATACCCATCAAAGCCATGCCATCGGGTACGTGGGCGAACACAAGCCAGCCCGCCAGGGTGGCGAACGCAATGCCGGAGTACAAAAACGGGGTGATGCTCGATGCCGGCGCGTGGGCGAAGGCCAGGATCAGCAGATAGTGGCCCAGCGTGCCGGTGACGCCAATCAGTACCAGCATGGCCCATTGGCCCAGGCTGAGGTCGGTGGTCCAGGCGCCCAGCACCATCACCGAGGCTATCAGGGTGCCAACCCAGCCGGTGTAGAAGTGCATGGTCAGCGGGTTTTCCGTGCGGGCCATGTGGCTGGTCAGGATTTGAAAGGCGGCATAGGACAGCACCATGATCATCGGCAGCCAGGCTGTGTCCAGTGCCATGTGGCTGCCTGGTCGCACGATCAGCAAGGCACCCAGCATGCCGCTCACCACAAACACCCAGCGCAAGGGTGAAACATGTTCGCGCATGAGAAACCGCGCCAGCAAGGTCACGGCCAGCGGCGTCAGCATGGCGATGGCGGTGAACTCACCCACGGGCATGTGCTGCAGGCTGATGAAAGCCAGCACGCTACAGATCAGCAGCAGGCTGCCCCGCAGCAGATGCAGACCCAGGTGCCGGGTTTCGAAGAGCGTCCAGCCTCTTCGCGGCAGCACGGCCAGGGTGGTGGCGACGGCTTGGAAACTGTAGCGAAACCACAGCGCCATCAGCAGCGGCATACCGGCCACCAGGACTTTGTTGGTGACATCCATGACTGAAAAACAGGCCATCGCCAGCACCGCAAAGCCGATCCCCAGGGCAGGTGAGCGACTGGGCGTGACGGGACCACTCATTGAATGCGGTGGGTCAGCAATTCCCAGACCGGTGTGAGCTGACCGGGCAACCAGGGCAATTGGCCCAGGTCGGTGTGGCTTTCAGTGGGGCTGTGAAAGTCGCTGCCACGTGAGGCTGCGAGATTGAATTCGCGTGCCATGCCGGCGTAGGTGTCATAGTCGGCAACGCTGTGGCTGCCGGTGACCACCTCCACGCCCTGTCCGCCATGGGCCTTGAACTCGGTGAAGAGCGCGTACTCTTCATTGGCGGTGAACCCATATCGTGCCGGGTGGGCGATGATGGCCATGCCCCCGGCTTCAACGATCCAGCGCACGGCGTTGGCCAGGCTGGCCCAGCGGTGCGGCACAAAGCCGGGTTTGCCTTCGGTCAGGTATTTGCGAAAGACCTCGGAGGTGTCCTTGCACACACCCGCCTCCACCAGGAAGCGGGCGAAGTGGGTGCGTGAAATCAACTCGGGGTTGCCCGCGTATTTGAGGGCGCCCTCAAAGGCGCCGCCGATGCCCACGGCCGCCAGTTGATCGGCCATTTCGCGGGCTCGCACATCGCGACCGCCGCGGGTGTTGTGCAGGCCTTCAATGAGTTGCGGGTTGTCGGCATCGAAGCCCAGGCCCACGATGTGGACGGTTTTGTGAATGAAACTGACCGAAATTTCGGTGCCCGTCAGATAGGGCAGAGACAGGGCTCGGGCGGCAGCGGCGGCCCGGTGCTGTCCTCCGATCTCGTCATGGTCGGTCAGCGACCACAGTTCGACGCCCAGGGATTTGGCCCGTTGGGCCAAGTCCTCGGGGGTCAGGGTCCCGTCGGACACCACGGAGTGGCAATGCAAGTCGGCGTTGAGGATAGTCACACAGTAATTTTACGGGATGACCCTGGTTTCAGTCTTCGCTGGCTTGCGCTTCGATGACGAAACGAACCCGGCGCACCCCTTGCCAGTCATCCGCTTCCAGTCGGTAGGCCAGCGTGGCCAGGTTGGGCAGGGGGTCGGTGCGTCCGAACCAGATGCCATCGACCGCCTCTCCGTGGTGACGCAGTCGCAGCGCAAGGTGACGCTCGCCAACCAGGCGCTGGCCGGTGATCTCCAGTGTGTCGCAAAACGTGGGTGCCGGAAAGCCCTGACCCCAGACCTCTCGCTGCAACGTCTCCACCACATCGGGGCGGCGGTACTCCGGTGCCAGCGGGCCGTCCGTGGCCAGGCTGCGGGTCAACAGTGTGGGGTCCAGCCAGTCGGCAGCAATGCGTTGCAAGCCGGCGCTGAAGTCTTCCAGTCGGTCGGGGGCGATCGAACAACCGGCGGCCATGGCATGACCGCCAAATTGCAGCACCACCCCGGGGTGGCGCTTGGCCAGCAGATCGAGGGCGTCACGCAAGTGAAACCCGGCGATGGACCTTCCCGACCCCTTGAGAACCGGCCCTTTGCCCGGTGACTCGCTGCGGGCAAACACAAAGCTGGGCCGATGGTGCCGATCTTTGAGACGCGAGGCCACGATGCCCACCACGCCTTCATGAAAATCGGGGTGGAACACGCACAAAGCGGCCGGGGGTGTACCGTCGGATGCCAACAGCGTATCGGCCCGGTTCAAGGCCTGTTCGCGCATGTCGCTTTCAAGTTCGCGCCGTTCACGGTTGATGCGGTCCAGCGCTGCCGCCAGTTCGTGGGCTCGCTGCGGGTCGTCGGTCAGCAAGCACTCGATGCCCAGGGTCATGTCCGAAAGCCGGCCAGCCGCGTTCAGGCGCGGCCCCAGCGAGAAACCGAAGTCCTGGCTGCTGGCGCGTGAGGGTTCACGGGAGGCCACCGCGAAGAGCGCCTTCAGGCCTGCCGGCATATGCCCTTTGCGCACCCGTGCCAGTCCTTGTGCCACCAGGCGTCGGTTGTTGGCATCCAGTCGCACCACATCCGCCACTGTGCCCAGTGCCACCAGAGGCAGCAAGGTGTCCAGGCGCGGTCCGGTATCAGCCGTGAATGCGCCGCGTCGACGCAATTCGGCACGCAGGGCCATCAGCACATAGAACATCACGCCCACACCCGCCAGGTGTTTGCTGGCAAAGGGGCAACCAGGTTGATTCGGGTTGACGATCACATCCGCGCTGGGCAATCGCTCGGCAGGCAAGTGGTGGTCGGTGACCAGCACCCGCAGGCCCAGGGACTGTGCCCGGGCCACCCCGTCCAGACTGGCGATGCCGTTGTCCACCGTGATCAACACATCGGCGCCGAGTTGCTGCACCCGCTCGGCGATCGGCGCCGTCAGGCCATAGCCATCCACCTGTCGATCCGGCACGATGTAGCTGACCCGTTCGGCACCCAACAGCCGCAGGCCACGCACGGCCACCGCGCAAGCGGTGGCGCCGTCGCAGTCGTAGTCGGCCACGATGCACAAGTGCTGCTGCTGCGAGAGGGCGTCGGCCAGCAGCTGGGCGGCGCGGTCCAGCCCAAGCAGATCGTCGGGGGGCAGCAGGTGCTTGAGCTCCATGTCCAGCTCCTGAGGGGACTGGACCCCGCGGGCGGCATACAGGCGGGCCAGCAAGGGGTGCACCCCCGATTGCTCCAGCGCCCAGGCGCTGCGGGGCGGTACATCACGTGTCAGGCATCGCATGACAGTACCTCTGAGGGGGTGAGTGGACGCCAAGCCCGTTTCCATCGGGTCCAGAGGCCGGGGGGCTGATGCTGCCACCAACGGGCTTCTCGTTGCCCGCACCAGACGACCTGCACGCCGGGGGTCTCCAGCCAAGCCGGCAAAACGTTCGCGTCGAGATGTTCCCAGCCGCGAGACCAGGCCTGAACATCGCGCAGCAGCCAGGGTTCGCGCAAATCATTCAGCAGCACGACTGGGGGCTCTGGTGCGGTGTTGGGGGCAGGCGAGAGCAGACGCCCGCAACCCTCGATCCAGATGGAGTTGATGGGCACGGGCCGCCGGTCGTTCACCGGGTGTTGGTACAACAGCATTTGCATTTCGTTTTGCAGCCGTCGCAACAGCTTCACGGAAGGGCTGAGTTCGGGCATTTGGGCACCCAAGAGCCAGGGTTCGATGGGCAAGCCCATGACGCGCTCCAGGCTGGCGCTGGCCAATCCCTCGAAGTGGGTGGAACGTGCCAGCCACTGCCCCGGGCGGTATGGGTGCAGGGAGATGCCGTCTTCCTCGAAATACGGTTGCATCGACTGAAAAAGCGCTTGGGATTCCTCTTCCCTGATCGGACCAGGGTCGGTGACGGTGAACTGGCCATTGCCCACCTGCCAGTGGCACAGGGTGATGAAGGCCCAGGCACCGTCGTGGTCAGTAACCGTCCGGGCCACCCTCGCAGCCCAGGGCAGGGCGCTGCCATCCAGCGGCCACCCCAGGGTTTGGGCCAGCGCCAGTTCGTGCGGCAGCGACAAGCCCTCGGGCGGGCTGACCAGGGTGTGCAGTGGCTGGGACTGGCTTAACCAACGACGCAAAAAAGGCAGTTTCAAACGCCCCAGGGCCTGAACCATCTCCACCGAGTCGGCGGGCGGTAGGGCGTGGTGCAGGATAACGGTGGGGGCAGATGAGGTCACAGAAGCAAGAAAGTGTCAGGGACAGGGCCGTTCAACCCGTTTGAAAGCGCATGCCAACTCCCGATTGTCTGTGATGCCACAATCTCCCCCCAAGACCATGTCTATTCCACGTATTCCTTACGAGCTTGTCCTGGGGTGGCGTTACACCCGGGCGGGCCGCTCCACGCGCCGCAACGGATTCATCTCCTTCATCTCTGGCGTGTCCATGCTCGGCATCAGCCTGGGGGTAGCGGCGCTCATCATTGTGTTGAGCGTGATGAACGGCTTTCAGAAAGAGGTGCGTGACCGTATGCTGTCGGTGCTGGCGCATGCCGAGGTGGTCTCTCGCGACGGTGGCGCACTGCCCGACGCCGATGCCCTGGCGCAAACGCTGCGCCGACATCCCGACGTGGTGGCGGCGGCGCCTTTTGTGGCTGCACAAGCCCTGCTGGCCCGTGGCGAGGACATGCGCGGGGTGGTGGTGCGCGGCATCGATCCGCCACAGGAACGGCAGGTGGCGGACTACGCGGCCTTGCTGCCCGCTGCATTGCAAAAAGGCTGGGACCCCGGCCAATTTGGTGTGGTGCTGGGCGTTGAAATTGCGCATCAACTGGGGGTCCGGGTGGGTGACCGGGTGACCCTGATCGCTCCGGGCGGGCAGGTGACGCCGGCGGGCGTATTGCCGCGTCTGAAGCAACTGGAGGTGCTGGGTCTGGTTGATACCGGTCATTACGAATTTGACGCCACCCTGGCGTTGATGCAGATCGACGATGCCCAGCGTCTGTTGCGCCTGGAGGGGCCCAGTGGGCTGCGCTTGAAACTGCGTGATGCCCAGCAGGCCCGGGCGGTGGCGGTGGATTTGTCCTTGCAGATCGACCCGGCGCTGGCAGTGCGCGACTGGACCCGGCAAAACCGCAACTGGTTTGCCGCCGTGCAGATCGAAAAACGCATGATGTTCATCATCCTCACCCTGATCGTGGCGGTGGCCGCGTTCAACCTGGTCAGCACCCTGGTCATGACCGTGACCGACAAACAGGCCGATATCGCCATCCTGCGCACCCTGGGGGCCTCGCCGCGCTCGATCATGGGCATCTTCATGGTGCAAGGCGCACTGGTGGGGGTGGTGGGTACCCTGTCCGGTTTGCTGCTGGGCTTGCTGGTGGCCTGCAACATCGATGTCATTGTGCCGGCCATCGAGAGCGCACTGGGCTTGCGTTTTTTGCCACAAGACATCTATCTCATCAGCCGTATGCCCAGCGATCCGCAACTGGCCGACATCGGGCCGGTGGTGGTGCTTTCCTTGCTGATGGCGCTGTTGGCCACCCTCTACCCGAGCTGGCGTGCCAGCCGGGTGCAACCGGCGGAGGCCCTGCGTCATGAGTGAAACCGTGCTGCGCGCTGTCGGCCTGGGGCGGCGATACCAAGAAGGCCCATTGGACGTCTCGGTCTTGACCGACGTGAATTTCGAGGTGGCCCCTGGCGAAACGGTGGCCATTGTGGGGGCCTCGGGGTCTGGCAAAAGCACGCTCCTGCATTTGCTGGGCGGGCTGGATCAGCCCACGCAGGGCGCGGTCGAGCTCATGGGTTCTCCGCTGGCCGGATTGTCGGCGGCGGCTCTGGGCGCTTTGCGCAACCGCCACCTTGGCTTTGTGTACCAATTTCATCACCTGTTGCCCGAGTTCAGCGCGCAGGAAAACGTGGCCATGCCCTTGTGGATACGCCGTGACGATCGTGAGCAGGCGGCCCGGCGTGCCAACGACATGCTGGCGGCGGTGGGCCTGGCCGAGCGGATCTTGCACCGTCCCTCCGAACTGTCGGGGGGGGAGCGTCAGCGTGTGGCCCTGGCACGGGCCTTGGTGGCGCAACCGGCCTGCGTGCTGGCCGATGAGCCCACCGGCAACCTCGATCGAGGCACCGCTGAAAAAGTCTGGGACGTCATGCTGTCCTGTGCCCGCCAGCAAGGCACCGCTTTTGTCGTCGTCACCCACGATGCCCGCCTGGCCCAGCGCTGCGAGCGCGTCTTTTCCTTGCAAGCCGGGCGTTTGCAGGCCTGGCAGGTTTGAGGCCGGGGGCCTGGCCATGACCTGGATCGACACCCATTGCCATCTGGACGCCCCCGAGTTCGATGGCGACCGCGATACCGTGCGCGAGCTGGCCAGGGCACAGGGCGTCACCGTGTGCGTCTATCCGGCGGTCGAGGTGGCCGCGTTTTCAGCGGTGCAAGAGCTCGCGCATCGCCATGGCGACGTCTATGCGCTGGGTATTCACCCGTTGTACACCCCGCAGGCCGGGGAGTCGGATGTGCAGGCGCTGGCCGATGCACTCACGAAGCACCGGGATGATCCGCGGCTGTTGGCGGTGGGCGAAATTGGTCTGGATGGCTTCGTGCCGGGGCTGGACATGCAGCGGCAGCAGCATTTCTTGCACGCTCAGCTGGAACTGGCACGACAACACGACCTGCCAGTGATCCTGCACGTGCGGCGCTCGGTTGACGCGCTGCTTCAGGCCTTGCGGCGGGTGCGGGTGCGAGGGGGCATTGCCCATGCCTTCAACGGCAGCTTGCAGCAGGCGCGCGCTTTGATTGACCTGGGTTTTTGTCTCGGGTTCGGCGGGGCGGTGACCTACGAGCGCGCCACCCGTTTGCGGCAACTGGCGGTGGAGCTGCCTCCCGAGGCCCTGGTGCTGGAAACCGATGCGCCGGACATTCCTCCCCACTGGCTTTACACCACGGCGGCCGAGCGGGCCTTGGGCCGTTGCCAAGGGCGCAACACCCCGGCCGAATTGCCCCGCATCGCCAGCGTGCTGGCGGGGCTACGTGGCGTTGCACACGAGGAGCTGGCGGCGCACACCGCACGCAATGTCCTTCGCGTGCTCGGGCGTCCAGGCGTGCCTTGGCCCATTCCCACTTCCAACCGATCAGAACCCGCATGACACGACGTGCCCCGAAACTGCCCGAAGTCAATTTCTCGGAATATGGACCGGTCCGCTACCTGCATCTGGGCACCCCCTGGGTGCAGGGCTCCATGATGTTGGACAAGCCCTACGATATTCATCTGGACTATGTGCAACGCATGATGGCCTGGTTGCTGTTCGTTCCTTTGGACAAAGTGGCCTCCATGCAGGCCATGCAACTCGGTCTGGGGGCAGCGTCGCTGACCAAATTCTGTTGGCGCCATCTGCGCATGAAGACCACGGCCATCGAACTCAATCCGCAGGTGGTAGCGGCTTGCCGCTTGTGGTTCAAGCTGCCTGCCGACTCCTCGCGCTTGTCAGTGGTCCTGGGTGATGCGGCCGAGGTGGCGGCGCACGAACATTGGCGCGGCCAGATCGATGCCTTGCAGGTTGACCTGTATGACCACAAGGCGGCGGCTCCGGTGCTCGACAGCGCGGCTTTCTATGCCGACTGTCGACAGTTGTTGAGCGAGAACGGCATCATGACGGTCAATTTGTTTGGCCGATCCAACCGTTACCCCGAGAGCCTGGACAAAATCCTGGAGGCTTTCGACCCTGCGGGTGTCTGGGTGTTCAAGCCCACCCGTGAAGGCAACACCGTCGTGTTGGCACAACGCAACCCGGTGACGCCCAAGCGGGGCGTCCTGATGGCCCAAGCCGAAGCTATCCAGGCGCGCTGGCCTTTGCCGGCCACGCGCTGGGTTCGGGTGCTCAAGCCCGCGGCCTGAACCCTCCCTGTGCTGCTTGGGTTTGTCGCTTAAGCGTCAGCGAATGGGCGCAATCCCCCCGAAGAAGGGCCTGAAAGCCCCGAATTTCCTCACGTTGTCGTCGGACATAGGTGAAATCCACATGACTGATTGAGGTGTCCCCGGCCACAATCCGCCCATCGAAATAATTTCGAGGAGAACTTTCGTGAACATCAAAAGTCAAAAAGACTTTTTCTCGGGACTTATGTTCCTGGTGGTGGGAGGCGCTTTTGCCTGGGGAGCCACTGCCTACTCGGTGGGAACAGGTGCCCGCATGGGGCCTGGTTACTTCCCGTTGTTGCTGGGGGTGCTTCTCGCCATTCTGGGCGGCGTCATCATCTTCAACTCCATGGTGGTCGAAACCGCTGATGGTGACAAGGTGGGTGGCTTTGCCTGGCGCCCCATCTTCTACATTTTGGGGTCCAACCTTGCTTTCGGTATCTTGCTGGGTGGGTTGCCCAGTATCAAGCTGCCCTCCATGGGTTTGATGGCTGCTATTTACGCGCTCACCTTCATCGCCAGCAAGGCGGGTGACAACTTCAAGCTGCGGGATGTGCTGATCCTGGCGACCGTGCTGGCCGTTGGCAGCTACATGGCCTTCATCGTGCTGCTGAAACTGCAGATGCCGGTGTGGCCCACTTTCATCGTCGGCTGAGGAGAACAAGAACATGGATCTGATCGCAAACCTCTCGCTGGGCTTCGGTGTTGCCTTCACACCGATCAACCTGCTGTACGCATTTGTCGGTTGTATGTTGGGCACCCTGATCGGGGTGCTGCCGGGCGTGGGCCCTGTGGCCACCATCGCCATGCTGCTGCCCGCCACCTATGCACTGCCCCCCGTGTCCGCCCTCATCATGCTGGCCGGTATCTACTACGGTGCGCAGTACGGTGGTTCGACCACCGCCATTCTGGTCAACCTGCCGGGTGAATCGTCCTCGGTGGTGACTACCATCGACGGCTACCAAATGGCCCGTCGTGGCCGTGCAGGTCCTGCGCTGGCGGCAGCTGGTTTGGGCTCGTTCTTTGCGGGCTCCATCGGTACACTGATCCTGGCCGCCTTCGCGCCTCCGCTGACCGAGTTGGCCTTCAAGTTCGGCCCCGCCGAATATTTCTCGCTCATGATTCTGGGCTTGATTGGTGCGGTGGTGCTGGCTTCTGGCTCGCTGCTCAAGGCCATTGCGATGATCATTCTGGGCCTGTTGTTGGGTCTGGTGGGGACCGACGTGAACTCCGGCGTTGCCCGATTCAGTTTCGACATTCCTGAACTGACCGACGGTATCGGTTTCGTCACCATCGCCATGGGCGTGTTCGGTTATGGCGAGATCATCAGCAACTTGTCGCGCCCGGAGGACGAGCGTGAAGTGTTCACCGCCAAGGTGCAGGGCCTGTTCCCGACTCTGGAAGACTTCAAGAACATGCTCCCCGCCGTGATGCGAGGCACCGCGCTGGGCTCCTTGTTGGGCGTGCTGCCTGGTGGTGGCGCCTTGCTGGCAGCCTTTGCGGCCTACACCATCGAGAAGAAAACCAAACTGCGTCCCGGTGAAGTGCCCTTTGGTCAGGGCAATATCCGCGGGGTGGCAGCGCCCGAGTCGGCCAACAACGCCGGCGCTCAAACCTCCTTCATTCCGCTGCTGACGCTGGGCATTCCCCCCAACGCCGTGATGGCGCTGATGGTGGGTGCCATGACGATCCACAACATTCAGCCGGGCCCGCAGGTCATGACCAGCAACCCGCAACTGTTCTGGGGTCTGATTGCTTCGATGTGGCTGGGCAACCTGATGCTGGTGATCCTGAACCTGCCTCTGATCGGCATGTGGATCAAACTGCTGACCGTGCCCTACCGCTTCCTGTTTCCCTCCATCGTGCTGTTCTGTGCGATCGGTGTGTACTCGACCAACAACAACACCTTCGACATCTGGATGGTGGCCATGTTTGGTTTGATCGGTTACATCTTCCTCAAGATAGGTTGCGAACCAGCCCCCTTGCTGCTGGGCTTTATCCTGGGCCCGATGATGGAAGAAAACCTGCGACGCGCCCTGCTGCTCTCGCGCGGCGACTGGTCGGTGTTCGTGACGCGTCCGCTGTCGGGTGGCCTGCTGGCAGCGGCACTGCTGTTGCTGGTCATCGTGCTCTTGCCAGCGGTGAAATCGAAACGGGAAGAAGCCTTCGTCGATGACTGAGCTTCTGGCCAGCGGTTGAAGCAAGCGGCCGCTTCTCTATCAAGCAGACCCTCGGGTCTGCTTTTTTTATGCCTGTCCAAGTCCGTGATCCAGGTTTGTCCCCGGGGTGCCGCCCAGGAGACCCGGCTGTGGGCGCGCAATGCGACAATCGACCACGTCTTCTCATGAGCACCCTGGCCAGTCCCCGTTCTCAACTCACCACCGGCATCGCGCTGGCGATTGCGGGTGCCATTGGTTTCAGCGGCAAGGGCGTGATCATCAAGCTGGCCTATCGACATGGGGTCGATCCCGCCACCTTGATCATGTACCGCATGCTGTTTGCGTTGCCGTTCTTTCTGCTCATGGGGCTGTGGGCCGAACGAAGCCCCAAGGCCAGTGCGCAACCGCTCAATCGACGCGACATGTTGGGCATCGCTGGCCTCGGGTTTCTGGGTTATTACTTCTCCAGCTATCTTGATTTTCTGGGGCTGCAATACGTCAGTGCCGGGCTTGAACGACTCATCCTCTACCTCAACCCCACGCTGGTGATGTTGCTGGGTTGGTTGCTTTATCGCAAGCCCATCACGCCAATGCGTGCCCTGGCCATGGCGGTCAGTTACAGCGGGGTGTTGCTGGTCTTCAGCCACGAATTCAGTTTTGCGGGGGCCGATGTGGCCTTGGGCACCGTGCTGGTATTTCTCAGCGCCATCACTTATGCGGCCTATCTCCTCTACAGTGGCGAAATCGTCAAGCGTATCGGCTCGGCCCGCCTGGTGGGTTGGGCCACCAGCGTGGCATGCATCTTGTGCATTCTTCAGTTCCTGATTATTCGTCCGCTGTCCGCAGCGGTGGTTCCGGTCGAGGTGCTGTGGTTGTCGCTGCTGTGCGCGCTGGTGTGCACTGTGGCGCCGGTGTTGATGGTCATGATGGCGATTGAACGGATCGGCTCTTCGCTGGCGGCTCAAACCGGCATGGTGGGGCCGATGTCCACGCTGTTCCTGGGCATGATTTTTCTCGGCGAGTCGATGAATGTGTGGATTGGTGTCGGTACCTTGCTGGTGCTCGGCGGTGTGTATCTTTTTTCAAAATACGGAGCAAACTGATGGATCTGGGACTCAAAGGCAAATGGGCGTTGGTGGGTGGTGCCAGCAAGGGATTGGGTTTTGGCTGTGCCAATTCGCTGGCACGCGAAGGCGCCAACGTCGTCATCGTGGCGCGTGGGGCTGAGGCCTTGGAAGCGGCTGCGCAGAAGCTGCGCGCCTGGGGCACCACCATCCTTCCCGTGGCGGTGGACATCACCACCCCTGCCGGTCGTGAAGCCATTTGGTCCGTGGCTGGCGGCCCGGGCAAGGCCTATGACATCGTGGTGACCAATGCCGGCGGTCCTCCCCCCGGCGATTTCCGTGATTGGGAGCGCGACGCCTGGATCAAGGCGGTCGATGCCAACATGCTGACCCCGATCGAGCTCATGAAAGCCACGGTCGATGGCATGGCTGAGCGCGGCTTTGGACGCATCGTGAACATCACGTCCAGCGCGGTGAAGGCACCGATCGATATCCTGGGCCTGTCCAATGGCGCTCGCAGTGGCCTGACCGGTTTTGTGGCAGGTGTGTCGCGCACTCCGAAGCTGGCATCGCGCAACGTCACCATCAACAACCTGTTGCCGGGTGCGTTCGACACCGATCGTCTGCGCGGCACCATGAAAGGCGCGGCGGACAAGCAGGGCAAGTCGATCGATGAGGTGGCCGAGTTGCGCAAAAAGACCATCCCCTCGCTGCGCTTTGGCACCGCTGAGGAGTTTGGTGACACCTGTGTGTTCCTTTGCAGCCAGCAAGCCAGCTACATCACGGGTCAAAACGTGCTGATTGACGGCGGCGCATACCCCGGGACCTATTGATCCTGTCGGGGCGGCGTGGGGGCTCAGTGGCTCACGACGTGGGCCTTTTCGAGGACACCACAATGCCGCCCACGATCAGCAAAAAGGCCAGGCCGTGAAACAGCTGAGGGGGCTCGCCCAGCATCAGCGCTGACATCACCGCCGCGAACAAGGGCGTCAGATTGGAGAAAAAACCGGCGATGTTGGGCCCCACCCGCTGCACCCCCAGACCCCAGCAACGGTAAGCCAGCAAGGCTGGCCCGATGGCCACGAACAGCAAGGCCGCCACCAGGCCTGGGCTCCACTCGATGTGCTGTGGCTGTCGCATCCATTCGACCGAGGTGAACAACCCGGACCAAAGCAAGCCGAAGCTGATCTGGGCCAACAGGAACTGGGCCCAGTTCGCCCGTATCTCCGGAGGGTCTTTGGGCTGTGTCAGCAGCCAGCTGTACCAGGCCCAGGCGGCGGTGGCCAACAGAACGTAAATATCGCCGCTCACCAGCCGCACCTGGACCAGCGTGGACCAGTCGCCTCGGCTGAGCACCAGCAACACCCCCAACACAGACAGTCCAGCCCCTACCCACTGACGGGCACGAATGGTTTGACCGAAAAACAACGCGCCGATCAGCAGCATGAACACCGGCGTGCTGGAGGCCACGAGGGTCACGTTGATGGGCGTCGAGGTTTGCAGGGCCAGGTATTGCAGGCTGTTGTAGGACCCCACGCCCAAAAAGCCGAGCAGGAAAAAGCGTTTCCAAGAACGCCACAAGGCACTGCCAGGACGCAAAACAGTCCAGGCCAGGGGCAGCAGCAGAAAAAAGGCCAGCACCCAGCGCAAAAAATTCAGCGTCATGGGGGGCACGGCCTCGTGGAAGAGTCGGCCGATCAGCGCATTGCCAGACCACATGAGGGGGGGAACCATCAGCAATACCGCGGTGCCAGGGGTGAGATGGGTGGACATGGCTGGACTCTACCTCAGCAACGGCCCAGACCGGGGCGGCAGAAAACCAGCGTGACACCCCGGGACACTCGATTCATGGCAGGATCGGCACCCTTCCTACATAACCTCTCTCAGGAGCGCAAAACATGACCCGTGCCGTTCGAATCGACCGCAATGGTGGCCCCGAAGAAATGAAGATCGTCGACGTCCAGGTGGGCGATCCTGGACCGGGCGAAATCCGCATCCGCCACAAAAACGCGGGCTTGAACTTCATCGACGTCTATCAGCGCACTGGCCTGTACCAGCTGCCCATGCCTTTGCTGATGGGCATGGAAGCCTCAGGCATCGTCGAAGCGGTGGGCGAGGGCGTGACCCATTTGAAGGTGGGTGACCGCGCAGCCTACGCCTCCAACCCCCCGGGCAGCTACAGCGATGTGCGCGTGATGCCCGCCAAACTGGTGTGCCGCCTGCCCGACAACATCAGCTTCGAGACCGGGGCCGCCATGATGCTCAAGGGCTTGACCGCCCAATACCTGCTCAAGCGCACCTTGCCCCAGGGGGGCTTGCAAGCTGGTGACCACATCCTGTTCCATGCGGCGGCGGGTGGTGTGGGCTTGATCGCCTGCCAATGGGCCAAGGCGTTGGGCTTGAAGCTGATCGGCACTGCCGGTTCGGACGAAAAATGCGAACTCGCACGCAAGGCCGGTGCCGCCCATGTCATCAACTACAGCCGTGAAGATTTTCAGGCCAAGGTCAAGGAAATCACGTCTGGCAAGGGCGTCAAGGTGGTGTACGACTCGGTCGGCAAAGACACCTGGGAGAAATCACTCGACTGCCTGTCACCCTTTGGCCTGATGGCCTCGTTTGGCAATGCTTCGGGTCCGGTGCCGCCGTTCTCCCCCGGCATTCTGGCGGGCAAGGGCTCTATCTATGTCACCCGCCAGACCTTGTTCAGCCATCTCTCCAGCCGTGAATCGGCTCAAGCCATGGCCGATGATTTGTTCGCCGTGGTTGGCAGTGGCCAGGTCCACATTCCGATCGACCAGCGCTATGCCCTGGAAGACGTCCAACAGGCCCACCGCGACCTCGAAGCCCGTAAAACCACGGGTTGCACCATCTTCACGCTCTGAGCGTGCGCAGTGACGGGGCGGTGCTGAAGCGTTAGTGCTTCGCGCGCCGCACCCGCAGCAATTCGTCCAGCAACAAGCAGGCAGCGCCCAGCGTGATGGCGCTGTCGGCTGCGTTGAAAGCCGGGAAATGCCAACCGGCCCAGTGGACATCAAGAAAGTCCACCACATAGCCGTGGACCAGACGGTCAATGACATTGCCCACCGCACCCCCCAGGATGCAGGCGATGGCAAACCCAAACAGCTTTTGTCCGGGGTGTGCGCGCAGCATCCACACCATCAGGGCCGACGCGCCGATGCCCAGCCCGGTGAAGAGCCAGCGTTGCCAGCCATCGGCCTGCGCCAGAAATGAAAACGCCGCGCCCGGGTTGTGCGCTCGAACCAGGTTGAAAAAACCGGTGATGGGGCGGCTGTCTCCCAGGTTGAATTGGCCCACGATCAACCATTTGGTGAGTTGATCGATGAGCACAATCAACAAGGCCAGCGCCAGCCACAACTGCACGGACGGCTGAGCGGTCGAGGGGCGCCGCGGGCTCATGCAAACAGACGGCTCTCGCCGCTGCCGTAGAGGTTGCTGGTGCAACGCCCGCACAGGGTGGGATGGGCGGCATCATGACCGACATCGTCGCGGTAGTGCCAGCAGCGATCGCATTTGTTGGCCGCGCTGGGGCGGGTGTCGATGTCCAATGCCGCGCCCAGTTGCAAACGCAGGGCCGAGGTGATGAAGACGAACTTGAGGTCGTCCCCCAGTGAGGACAGCAGGGCATGGTCGGCCGCGTCCACGGTGAGGGTCACCTCGGCCTGCAGCGAAGCCCCCACCGCGCCGGCGCTGCGCAGCGACTCGATGTTCTTGTTCACAGCGTCACGCAATTCGCGGATGCGAGCCCATTTGGCCAGCAAGGCGGCGTCGGGCGTCGGCCAAGCATGGTAGGTTTCGTGGAAGATGCTGCGCTGGTTGCCCAGCACATGCCAGGCCTCTTCGGCGGTGAAGCTGAGGAAAGGTGCCATCCAGCGCAACATCGCCTGGGTGATTTCCCACAGCACGGTTTGGGCGCTGCGGCGCGCCAATGAGCCGGGTGCGGTGGTGTAGAGGCGGTCCTTCAACACATCGAGGTAGAAGGCCCCCAGATCCTCGGAGCAATAGACCTGCAGTTTGCTGACCACTGGGTGGAATTCGTAGGCGCCGAAATGGCCACCCTCGAAGACCTGGCGTTCGCTGTTCCAGTGGCCGACGATATCGGCTTGCAACTCGGCCAGGCGGTTCAGGGCGTATCGGTCGATCTCCAGCAGTTGATCAGCGGCGACGGTGTCACTGGCGGGCTGGAAATCGCTGACGTTGGCCAGCAGAAAACGCAGCGTGTTGCGGATGCGGCGGTAAGCGTCCACCACGCGGGCCAGGATTTTGTCGTCAATGTTGAGGTCGCCCGAATAATCGGTGGCGGCCACCCACAGGCGGACGATTTCAGCGCCCAGCTTGTCGGTCACTTCCTGCGGCACCACCACATTGCCCAGCGACTTGCTCATCTTGCGGCCCTGACCGTCGGTGGCAAAGCCATGGGTCAGCAGGCCCCGGTAAGGAGCGCGGTCGTAGAGGGCGCAGCCCAGCAGCAGCGAACTGTGGAACCAACCACGGTGCTGGTCGTGTCCTTCCAGGTACAGATCGGCTTCGGGGCCCTGCTCGTGAAAGGGGGGGCGATCGTAGGCGTGCAGATGGCTGCCGCGCAGCACATGCTGGAAAGTGGAACCCGAGTCGAACCAGACTTCGAGGATGTCGGTGCTCTTGGTGTAATGCCGAGCCTCCTCGGCTCCCAGGATGTCCTCCGTTGTCATACGGCTCCAGGCTTCGATGCCTCCCTTTTCGACGATGTCCGCGGCCTGGTCAAGGATGTCCATGGTCCGGGGATGCAGCTCGCCTGAATCTTGATGCAGAAAGAAGGGCAGGGGCACGCCCCAGCTGCGCTGGCGCGAGATACACCAGTCAGGCCGGTTGGCAATCATGTCGCGCAGGCGGGCTTTGCCGTTCTCGGGGTAGAAACGGGTTTGCTCGATGGCCTCTAGGGCCAGTTGACGCAGGGTTTTGGGTGCCTTGTCACGGGTGAAGACGCCTTCGCCTTCATCCATGCGCACAAACCACTGGGCCGCTGCACGGTAGATCACCGGCGTTTTGTGACGCCAGCAATGCGGGTAGCTGTGGGTGATGGGCTGCGTGGCCAGCAACCGGTTGGCGCCGCGCAGCGTGTCCAAAATGACCGGAACCGCCTTCCAGATGTGCTGGCCGCCAAACAGCGGGAACTCGGGGGCGTAGGCGCCCTGGCCTTGCACCGGATTCAGGATGTCGTTGTAGGCCATGCCATGCGAGACACAGCTGTTGAAGTCGTCCAGGCCATAGGCAGGCGCCGAGTGCACGATGCCCGTGCCATCGCTGTCGCCCACATAGTCGGCCAGCAGGATCTTGGCGTGGCGCTGAAAGCCCGCATCCACCAGCCACAACGGATGTTCAAACGCCAGCTCGGCCAGCGCCTGGCCTTGGGTGGTCGCCAGCACCTGACCGGTCAGACCGTAACGCTCCAGGCATTTGTCGACCAGTGACGCCGCCAGCAGCAAGACACCCTTGTTGGTCTGCACCAGGGCGTATTCAATCTCTGGGTGGACATTGAGGGCTTGGTTGGCAGGAATGGTCCAGGCGGTGGTGGTCCAGATAACGACAAAGGCCTCGCCGCTGAGCGCGGGCAGACCAAAAGCGCGTGCCAAAGCTTGCGAGTCGGCGCTGCGGAAGGCCACATCCAGGGTGTCGCTTTTTTTATCGGCGTATTCGATTTCGAACTCGGCCAGCGAAGAGCCGCAATCGAAACACCAGTACACGGGTTTCAGGCCCCGGTAGACAAAGCCGCGCTCGATCACGCGTTTGAAAGCGCGCAACTGTCCGGCCTCATTGGCTGGATCCATGGTGCGGTAGGGGCGATCCCAGTCGCCCAGCACACCCAGGCGACGAAAGTCTTCGCGTTGTTGGTCGATTTGTTCGGTGGCGAAGGCGCGGCTTTTGGCCTGCATGTCGTCCCGGCTGAGCTTGCGGCCGTGCAGCTTTTCGATGGCGTTTTCGATCGGCAGCCCATGGCAGTCCCAGCCCGGGATGTATTGGGCATCAAAGCCGGACAGCTGCCGGGATTTGACGATCATGTCCTTGAGCACCTTGTTCAGAGCGTGGCCGATGTGCAGTTTTCCGTTGGCGTACGGCGGGCCGTCGTGCAGCACGAACAAGGGCGCACCGCGACGTGCCACCCGCAGACTTTTGTAAATGCCCTGATCGTTCCAGTCCTTGACCCAGGCGGGCTCGCGCTTGGGCAAGTCCCCGCGCATGGGGAACGGGGTGTCAGGCAGGTTCAGCGTGGAACGGTAGTCGGGGGCAGAGGAGGTCGACATGATCATATGGGTCCGCGGCAAGCGGGACGGCTGTTCGGTGAAAGGAGGCTGGCCGGCGCGGCGAGCCTGTCGGGGCGGCAGGGAGCGGTGCCGTTTAAATTCGATCGCGAGTGGTCTGGCGACGGGTGGTGGCGTGGGTCGAGCCTTGGGCGGCGTCGCCCAGGGCCTGGCGCTGAGCAAACCACTGGCGTGCCTGTTCGCAGTCGCGGGCAATGCCCTGTTGCAAGGCGTCCAGACCGTCGTATTTCAACTCGTCGTGCAGTTTGTGTAGCAATTCCACGCGGATGATTTTACCGTAGCCCCCCTCGGGGCCCAGGGTGGCCGGCCACTCCAGGCAATGGGTCTCCAGCAGGACGCGTCCGCCATTGACGTCGTTGGGGTCCAGCGAGGGCCGCACGCCCAGATTGGCCACGCCGGGCAGTGGGGTGGGGTGCAGGCCATGCACCCTGGCCACGAAGATGCCGCCCGCCGCCGGCTTCCAGTGGTGAAAGCGCACGTTCAGGGTGTGGCATTGCAACTCGCGTCCCAGCCGGCGACCATGAACCACGTGGCCGGAGATGGCGTAGGGCCGGCCGAGCAGGTGGGCCGTGGTTTCCAGATCGCCGCGGGCCAGCGCCGAGCGGACCTCGGAGCTGGACACACGCAAGCCGTCCACCTCGTAGCTGTTCATACGTGCCACATCAAAGCCTTGCAAGCGACCGGCCTGCACCAGCAGCTCATAGTCCCCGGCGCGGCGCGCCCCGAAGCGGAAATCATCGCCCACCAGCAAGTAGCGCACCCCCAAGCCCTGCAGCAGCACATCGTCGATGAAGGCTTGTGGCTGTTGATTGGCAAATGTGCGGTTGAAGGGCAGCAAGACACACTGGTCAATGCCACAGGCACGCAGCTCTTCGAGCTTGTCGCGCAAATTGGCGATGCGTGCCGGTGCCAGGGAAGGGTTGCCTTGGAGTTCGGCGAAGAAGTCGCGCGGATGGGGCTCGAAGGTCATCACGCAGCTGGGGATACCGCGGTGCCGGGCTTCCGAGCGCAGCAAGGCCAGCATGGCCTGATGGCCACGGTGAACACCGTCGAAATTGCCGATGGTCAGGGCACAGGCGTCTGCCAGTCCGGCGTGATGGAATCCGCGAAAGATCTGCATGAAACAGGCGATAGGGTGCGGCAGGGTGAGCCGACATCAAAACAAGGTATATTGTCTCTGATTCCCCACGAAGGAGGCTGATCTTGAAGGTCTTGAAGCTGTCTGCCCAGGGACTCCCGCAATCCTGGATCACGCTGGAACAGGCGGTGATCCACTACGCCGCCGGCGAAGTGCGCTGGGAGGCCGGGGTCGAAGTGGCGGTGTTTCGTGGCGGGCACAATGCCCGCACCGGTCAGCAATCGGTCATCCATGTCAACAGCATCGTCGGCACGCGTGGTGTGCCCAACATCAACCCCTTTGATCTCAAACCTGGCCTCACCAACAGCAAACTGTTTGCGCGTGACCGCAACCTCTGTGCATACTGTGGACAGACCTTTCATGAACACGAACTCACCCGAGAGCACATCGTGCCCTTTGCCCAGCAGGGTCAGGACACCTGGATGAATGTGGTGACCGCCTGTCGCGCCTGCAACCACCGCAAAAGCAGCCGCACCCCTGAACAAGCCCGCATGCCTTTGCTCTACACGCCCTACATTCCCTCCCTGTGGGAAGACTTCATCTTGCGCAACCGCCGCATCCTGGCGGACCAAATGGAGTTTTTGATGGCTCACTTGCCGCGCAATTCGCGACTTGCCCTCTGATGCGTTCCCTCGTCATTTTGATTTCGGGCAGTGGCTCGAACATGGCCGCCATTGTCCAGGCGGCCGAGCGCGAACGCTGGGCCGAGCGACTGCAGGCCCGGGTGGCCGCCGTGATCAGCAACCGCGCCGATGCCCCTGGGCTGGCCTGGGCACGACAGGCAGGTTTGGGCACCGCCGTCGTGGACCACCGGGCGTTTGCGGATCAACCCGATCCCCGGGCCGCATTTGATGCCGCCTTGATGGCGCAGATCGACTGCTTTGACCCCGCCCTCGTGGTCCTGGCCGGATTCATGCGCATCCTGACCCCGGGTTTTGTTCAGCATTACCAGGGGCGTCTGGTCAATATCCATCCGTCCTTGTTGCCAGCTTTCCCTGGGCTTCATACCCATCAGCGGGCCATACAGGCCGGTTGCCGCTATGCGGGCGCCACCGTGCATCGCGTGACTGCCGATCTCGATCACGGACCCATCCTGGCGCAGGCCGTCGTTCCGGTCCTGGCGGATGACACCCCCGAGACCCTGGAGGCCCGCGTGTTGAGCCAGGAACACCGCCTGTACCCGCAGGCCATTGCGAAACTGTTACTGGATCAGGGTTAATCCGAAAATCGCACGGTCGTGCTAAAACACCTCTCTCATCTGGAGATCTCCCATGGATTTGTCTTTCACCGCCGAAGAAGAAGCGTTTCGTCAGGAAGTCCGCAGCTGGGTCCACGCCCACCTGCCGGCCGCCACTGCCCACAAAGTGCACAACGCCCTGCGTTTGACCCGCGAGGATATGCAGGATTGGGCCAAGATTTTGGGTCGCAAAGGCTGGTTGGGCTACGCCTGGCCCCAACAGTTTGGGGGGCCGGGCTGGAACTCGGTGCAAAAACACCTGTTCGAAGAAGAGTGCGCACTGGCGGGGGCACCCCGGATCGTGCCCTTCGGACCGGTGATGGTGGCCCCGGTGATCATGGCTTTCGGCAACGCCGAGCAGCAACAGCGTTTCCTGCCAGGCATTGCCAGCGGCGAGGTGTGGTGGAGTCAGGGTTACAGCGAACCCGGTTCCGGCTCCGACCTGGCCTCGGTCAAGACGCGCGCCGAGCGGGTGGGCGACCACTACATCGTCAACGGGCAAAAGACCTGGACCACCCTGGGGCAGTATGGGGATTGGATTTTTTGCCTGGTGCGAACCAACACCGAGGGCAAGCCGCAAATGGGCATTTCTTTCCTGCTGATTGACATGAAGTCGCCCGGCGTGAAGGTGCGCCCGATCCGTCTGCTTGACGGCGAGTGCGAGGTCAACGAGGTGTTTTTTGACAATGTGAAGGTGCCGGCCGAGAACCTGATCGGCGAAGAAAACAAGGGCTGGACCTATGCCAAGCATCTGCTGGCGCATGAGCGCACCAACATCGCCGATGTCAACCGTGCCAAGCGCGAACTCGAGCGCCTCAAACGCATCGCCAAGGCCGAAGGGGTGTATGAGGACGCTCGTTTCCGCGATGAGATCGCCAAGCTCGAAGTCGATGTCGTGGCACTCGAGATGATGGTGCTGCGCGTGCTGTCGGCCGAGAAATCGGGCAAGCAGTCGTTGGACATTGCCGGTTTGCTGAAAATCCGCGGCAGTGAAATTCAGCAGCGTTACGCCGAGCTCATGATGCTGGCCGCCGGGCCCTACAGCCTGCCCTTCATTCAGGAGGCGATGGATGCCGGTTGGCAGGGCGATGCCGTGGGAGCGCTGCATTGCGCACCTCTGGCCTCGACTTACTTCAACATGCGCAAGACCACGATTTACGGCGGCTCCAACGAGGTTCAGCGCAACATCGTCGCGCAGACCGTGCTGGGTTAAACCCCGACCACACCAAGGACGCATCATGGATTTCAATTTTTCCGACGATCAAGAACAACTGCGCGACGCTGTTCGCAAATGGGTGGAGCGTGGCTATGACTTCGAACGCCGCCGCGCCATCACCGCGGAGGGTGGGTTTTCCCGCGCGGCCTACACCGAACTGGCCGAGCTGGGTCTGAGCGGCCTGACCCTGGCTGAATCTCAGGGCGGTCTGGGCATGGGGCCGGTCGAGAGCATGGTGGTGATGGAGGAGCTTGGTCGTGGCATCGTGCTGGAGCCTTTGGGGCAGTCGCTGATGGCGGGGGTGTTGCTGTCGCGCTATGCCTCACCCGGGGTACAGGCTGCCTGGAGCGGACCGCTGGCCACGGGCGAAGCCCTCATCGTGCTGGCCCAGCAGGAGCGTAAAAATCGATATCGTCTGGACCTGTGTGAAACCCAGGCCCTGCGCCAGGGCGATGGCTGGGTGCTGCAGGGCCACAAAAGCATGGTGCCGGTGGCCGATCAGGCCGACGCATTCATCGTGCCGGCCATGGCCGATGGCCGGCTGGCCTTGTTCATGGTGGCGCGCCAAGCGGCAGGGGTCACGACCCGCGGCTACCTCACACAGGACGGCGGACGGGCGGGCGAGCTCCTGCTGCAGGGAGCTGGCGCGCAGTTGTTGACCGATCAAGGCCTGGAGGCGCTTGAACTGGCGGTCGATGTCGGCACGGCGGCGCTGTGTGCTGAAGCCATTGGCGTGATGGACCGCACCCTGGCGATCACGGTCGAGTACCTCAACACCCGCAAGCAATTTGGCGTGGCCATCGCCAGTTTTCAGGCCCTGCGGCACCGTGTGGCCGACATGAAAATGCAGCTGGAGCTGGCCCGCTCCATGAGCTATTACGCCAGCCTCAAGCTCACTTTCCCGGCTGCCGAGCGCAGGGCCGCCATCAGTCGCGCCAAATTCCAGCTGGGCAACTCGATGCGCTTTGTGGGGCAGCAAGCGGTGCAGTTGCACGGCGGTATCGGTGTGACCGACGAGTACATCGTGAGCCACTATTTCAAGCGCCTGACACAGATGGAAATGAGCTTTGGCGACACCCTTCACCACCTGGGTGAGGTGTCGGCGCGCATGCAAGACACCGCGGGTGTCTTTGCCTGAGGTGCCAGGGGTGGGACAATACACCCCATGCATCCCCAAGCCCTGTTGGACGCCTGCGCCGAATTGGTCGGCCAGGCCCTGAAACTCGACCATCCTGCCGACGCCGTGGTCTCGCGTTATTTCCGCGAGCAACGCAAGCGACTGCAGCTTGGCCCCCGTGAGCGGGCCACGTTGGCCGAAACCACTTACCAGGTGTTGCGCCACAAATTGCGCTACGACCATTTCGCCCCCTCGGGCTCAGGGCCACGCGAGCGGCGCTGGGCCATCCTGGGCCTTTATGAGCACCTGCAGCGCCAGGGCCAGACCGACTGGATGCTCGGTGCCCTGAACGACAACGAGAAAGCCTGGCTGGCTGCCTGCAACCAGATTCGCACCGAAGATTTGCTCGAGCGTCATCGCCACAACCTGCCCGAATGGCTGGTGCAGCCCCTCAAGGCGCAATTGGGCGCCGAGTTCTGGGCGCTGGTGGAAAGCCTGGACCAGCCGGCTCCCCTCGACTTGCGGGTCAACGGCTTGCGGGCCAAGCGTGAGGCCGTGCAGATCGAACTCAAGGCTGCCGGCATCAAAGCCACGCCAACGCCTTATTCGCCCTGGGGCCTGCGGGTGCAGGGCAAGCCTTCCTTGAGTGCGGTTGAGGCGTTCACCCGTGGCGATATCGAGGTGCAGGACGAGGGCTCCCAGTTGCTGGCCTTGCTGGTGGACCCCAAGCGGGGCGAAATGGTGGTCGACTTTTGTGCCGGGGCCGGTGGCAAAACCCTGGCGCTGGGCGCGGCCATGCGCAGCACCGGTCGGCTTTATGCGTTTGACACCTCCGCCCACCGGCTGGAGGCTTTCAAACCCCGTCTGGCCCGCAGCGGCTTGTCCAACGTTCATCCAGCGGCCATTGCCCACGAGCGCGACGATCGGGTCAAGCGACTCTCGGGCAAGATTGACCGCGTGCTGGTGGATGCGCCTTGTTCGGGACTGGGCACGTTGCGACGCAACCCCGACCTCAAATGGCGTCAATCGCCCCAGAGCGTGGCTGAGCTGACGGTCAAGCAGTGCAACATCCTGGCCAGTGCGGCCCGACTGCTGAAATCCGGGGGTCGACTGGTGTACGCTACCTGCAGTCTGTTGCACGATGAAAACGAGGCCATCGCCCAGGCCTTCAGCGCCAGCCATCCAGGATGGGTCCCCGTCCCCGTGGTCGAATTGCTGGAAAGCCTCAAAGTGCCCAAGGCTGCAGACCTGTGTACACCGGACGGCCTGTACCTGCGGCTGTGGCCACATCGCCATGGCAGCGATGGGTTCTTTGCATCTGTTTGGCAAGCGCCTTAAAATGTCTAGCTAGCAAATACATGCTTTTAGGTTAATCAACTCATGTTTGTACACAACTCACCCTGGCTGGATGCTCTGGTTCAATGGCTGGGCCACGGCCTGCTCGACTTCAGCGGCTGGCAGTTGCTTCTCTATACCCTGGTCACCACGCATATCACCATTGCTGCGGTCACCATCTTCCTGCATCGCCATCAGGCCCACCGCTCACTCGACTTGCACTGGTTGCCGTCTCATTTTTTCCGTTTCTGGTTGTGGATCGGCACCGGCATGCAAACCAAGGCCTGGGCGGCCATCCACCGCAAGCACCACGCCAAGTGCGAGACCCCGGAGGACCCCCACAGCCCCCAGACGCGGGGATTGAAGACCGTGTTTTGGCAAGGGGCCGAGCTTTACCGGGCCGAGGCGAACAATGCGGAAACCCTCAGCAAGTATGGCCATGGCACGCCTGACGACTGGATCGAGCGCAATGTGTACACACGACTTCCCTGGCAGGGCGTCGGTCTGATGCTGATCATCAACCTGGTGCTGTTTGGCGCCATCGGGCTGAGCATCTGGGCGGTGCAAATGATGTGGATTCCCGTCACAGCGGCAGGCATCATCAACGGCGTCGGACACTACTGGGGGTATCGCAACTTCGAGGCCACCGACGCCAGCACCAACATCTCGCCCTGGGGCATCATCATCGGTGGCGAGGAGTTGCACAACAACCACCACACTTACCCGACCTCGGCCAAGTTATCGGTCAAGCCGTATGAGTTCGACATTGGCTGGTTGTACATCCGCATCCTGGAGACTCTGGGTCTGGCCACGGTTAAAAAGACCCCGCCCAAGCTGGCCTTTGGCGACGTCAAGCCCCAGGCTGATGAAAAAACCTTGGAGGCACTTATTGCCAACCGCTACGAAGTGATGGCCGGCTATGCCCGTGACCTGCGCGAAGCCTGCCGCCAGGAGTTGCAAAGCCTGCAGCAACGACCCGCCGACAGCGTGATCCAGGCGGCGCGTCGATGGATGCACCGCGATGTCGATAAGGTACCGGCTGCCGTTCGTGCCCAACTTGAGGCGGCCAGGGCTGCCTTGCCCACGGTGGACACCATGGTTCGCATGCGTGAAGAGCTGCGCCAGTTGTGGATGTCCACCAACCGCTCGCGCGAACAGCTGGCAGCTGACCTGCAGACATGGTGTCGACGTGCCGAAGACAGTGGCATTGCGGCGCTGCGTGAATTTTCAGTGCGTCTGCGCTCAGCCCACGTCTGAACCTGCAACGTTTTCTGGCTCCCCAACAAAAAACCCGCCGTCATGAAGAGGGCGGGTTTTTTTGAGGGGCACGTCCCGTCATGGGATGTGCCGGAACGGCTGAATCACTTCAGCTTGGTTTCTTTGTACTCGACATGCTTGCGAGCCTTGGGATCAAATTTCATGATCGCCATTTTCTCGGGCATGGTTTTCTTGTTCTTGCTGGTGGTGTAGAAATGACCGGTGCCGGCCGTTGATTCCAGCTTGATTTTTTCGCGTCCGCCTTTGGATGCCATGATCGTGTCCTTTCAGTGGGTGAGGTTCAGGCTTGACCACGTGCGCGCAGATCGGCGAGCACCGCATCAATTCCGTTTTTGTCGATCAGGCGCAGCGCAGCGCTGGAAACGCGCAGACGCACCCAACGGTTCTCGCTTTCGACCCAGAAACGGCGGTATTGCAGATTGGGCATGAAACGACGCTTGGTTTTGTTGTTGGCGTGGGAGACATTGTTGCCCACCATCGGGCCCTTGCCCGTGACTTCACATACGCGTGCCATAAGGACACTTCCTATAAAAACGGCCGAATGCTGACGCATGGGCCTGACCTCGCCAGAAAGGGGGGCGGTATCCCCGATTGATTCCGGCCGATCCCTCACGGGGGCGACACGAAACCAAAGATTATAGCCTGTTCAGGCCCCTTGTTCCAAGAAGCGCTGGGCGTCCAAGGCTGCCATGCAGCCGGTGCCTGCGCTGGTGATGGCCTGACGGTAGATGTGGTCCTGCACATCACCTGCGGCAAAAATGCCGGGCACGCTGGTCATGGTGGCAAAGCCTTGCAAACCACTGCGGGTGACGATGTAGCCATCCTTCATGTCCAATTGGCCCTTGAAAATATCGGTGTTGGGCTGGTGACCAATGGCAATGAAGCAGCCTTGCAGAGCCAGGTCGTAGGTGCTTTGGTCGGTGGTGCGACGCAGCCGCACACCCGTCACGCCCGATGCATCGCCCAGGACTTCGTCCAGGGTGGCGTGAACCTCCAGCACAATCTTGCCGGCGGCAACCTTCTCCATCAGCTTGTCGATCATGATGGGTTCGGCGCGGAATTTGTCACGGCGGTGGATCAGATGCACTTTGCTGGCAATGTTGGAGAGGTACAACGCCTCTTCCACCGCAGTATTGCCGCCACCGACCACGCACACGGCCTGGTCGCGGTAAAAGAAGCCGTCACAGGTGGCGCAGCCCGACACGCCGCGCCCCATGAAGGCCGACTCTGAGGGCAGGCCCAGGTACTTGGCCGATGCGCCGGTGGCAATGATGAGGGCGTCGCAGGTGTAAGCGCCGCTGTCGCCCGTCAGCTTGAACGGACGCTGGCTGAAATCGACGGTGTTGATGTGGTCAAACACGATCTGGGTGTTGAAGCGCTCGGCGTGTTCCTGGAAACGTTGCATCAGGTCCGGGCCTTGAACGCCATGCACATCGGCGGGCCAGTTGTCGACCTCGGTGGTGGTCATCAGTTGTCCGCCCTGCGCCATCCCGGTGATCAGCAAGGGTTTGAGGTTGGCGCGTGCCGCGTAGACAGCAGCGGTGTAACCGGCCGGTCCGGAACCGAGAATAAGGACCTGAGCGTGTTGGGGCGTGGACATGGTGAGCAGACGAAGAGAAGATCTCTATTGTAGGTAAGGACCCAAGTCCCCAGTCTGGCCAGGGAGTGTGCGAGTGACGTTGTGTGCTTTGGCTCGTCCCCCTTGATGCATTCAAGCAGAGACAAACAGACGATCGGTTAAGCTTCACACCCTGTCATGACCTACTCGCTGCACACCCTACAAAAAGACGCGCCTGTTCAGACGCCGTTGACGGGATTTCGCCGTTTTGCCCAGGAAATCGCTCTGACGCTCGGTTTCGTGTTCCTGGCCTTCTGGTTTCTGGCGCTGGTGACCCATTCCTCGCTGGACCCGGCCTGGACCACTTCCGGTGGGCACGGGGTGGTGCGCAATTGGGGCGGACGGCTGGGGGCCTGGCTGGGCGATTTGAGCTTCCTGTTGCTGGGCTACTCGGTCTGGTGGTGTTATCTGGCGGCCCTGATCACCTGGTTGATGGCGCTGGCCCAGCGTATGCGCAACGACGAAGATGCGTCGCCCGAACCCTCTCATGGCTGGATCCACACCCGCTGGGCTTTCTGGGCCGGTTTGGTGCTCCTGGTACTTTCCAGCACGGGCCTGGAGTGGACCCGTCTGTACCGCTTTGATGACCGTCTGCCCGGCTTGTATTCTGGTGGGGCGGTGGGCTACCTGGTGGGCTCATACGGTCTCAAGTGGTTGGGCTTCAATGGCTCGGCCATGATCTTCATCGTCTTTTTGCTGGTGGGCAGTTCATGGGTGTTCCGTTTCACCTGGCTGGGGCTGGCCGAGTCCCTGGGTGCCTGGGTGGATCACTGGTGGGTGCGCTTGCAGGAAAAGCGGGAAATCGCCCAAGACCTGGCGATGGGCCAGGCCGCCGCCAAAGAGCGCGAGGAGGTGGTGCACGAGGTGCGCGAGGAGATCGTGACCCACAAGCCCGCGCCGGTGTTGATCGTCGAGCCCGAGGTGGTGGACATTCCCAAAAGCCCACGGGTGGCGCGCGAGCGTCAAAAGCCGCTGTTCAGCGACATGCCTGACTCGCGCTTGCCGCAGGTCGATTTGCTGGATGCGAACACCGGTCGCCAGGACACGGTGCCCGCCGACACGCTGGAGATGACCAGTCGCCTGATCGAGAAAAAGCTCAAAGACTTTGGCGTCGAGGTCCGGGTGGTGGCGGCATCCCCCGGGCCGGTCATCACCCGTTACGAGATTGAACCCGCCACGGGCGTCAAGGGCTCGCAGGTGGTCAATCTGGCCAAGGACCTCGCGCGCTCCCTCAGTCTGGTGTCGATTCGTGTCGTCGAGACCATCCCGGGCAAGAACTACATGGCGCTCGAATTGCCCAACGCCAAGCGGCAATCGATCCGTTTGAGCGAAATTTTGGGCTCGCAGGTCTACAACGAGGCCAAGTCCCTGCTCACCATGGGTCTGGGCAAAGACATCGTGGGCAACCCGGTGGTGGCCGACTTGGCCAAGATGCCCCACGTGCTGGTGGCTGGCACCACGGGTTCCGGCAAGTCGGTGGGTATCAACGCCATGATTCTGTCGCTGCTGTACAAGGCAGAGGCGCGTGATGTGCGCCTCTTGATGATCGACCCCAAGATGCTCGAGATGTCGGTCTACGAAGGCATTCCCCACCTGCTGGCGCCCGTGGTCACCGACATGAGGCAGGCGGCCCATGGCCTGAACTGGTGCGTGGCCGAAATGGAGCGGCGCTACAAGCTGATGAGCAAGCTCGGGGTTCGCAATCTGGCCGGCTACAACGCCAAGATCGACGAGGCCGCCGCTGCCGAGGGATCCATCCCCAACCCCTTCAGCCTGACCCCCGATTCTCCTGAGCCCTTGCAACGCTTGCCGCACCTGGTGGTCGTCATCGACGAGTTGGCCGACCTGATGATGGTGGTGGGCAAGAAAATCGAAGAGCTGATTGCGCGCCTGGCCCAGAAGGCCCGGGCCGCAGGCATTCATCTGATTTTGGCGACCCAACGCCCCAGCGTAGATGTCATCACCGGCCTCATCAAGGCCAATATTCCGACCCGCATTGCCTTCCAGGTCAGCAGCAAAATCGACAGCCGAACCATCCTGGATCAGATGGGCGCCGAGGCACTGCTGGGCATGGGCGACATGCTTTACCAGCCCAGTGGAACGGGTTTGCCGATTCGCGTGCATGGGGCGTTTGTCAGCGACGAAGAGGTGCATCGCGTGGTCAGCTACCTGAAGACCCAGGGCGAGCCCGACTACATCGAAGGCGTGCTCGAAGGCGGTACGGTCGATGGCGAAGGCAACGAGGCGGATCTTTTTGGCGACGCCGGCGGCGAGAAGGACCCCATGTACGACCAGGCGGTCGAGGTCGTTCTGAAGAACCGCAAAGCCAGCATTTCCCTGGTACAGCGCCACTTGAAGATTGGTTACAACCGCGCCGCCCGACTGGTCGAGGACATGGAAAAAGCCGGGCTGGTCAGTGCCATGAGTGGCAGCGGCCAGCGCGAAATCCTGGTGCCAGCGAGAGCGGAATGATGCGCGGCTTCTGTCGTCGCTTTGACCTTGTCTTGGCCACTGCCATCATGGTCATGTGTGCGGGGTCCTCTCGCGCATGGGCCGACAGCCTGGACACCTTGAGTCAGTTTCTGCAAAGCACCCGCAGCGGTCGGGCCGACTTCACCCAGACGGTGAGCATGCCGCCCCGGGAGGGGCAGGCGGTGCGCAGCAAAGTATCGAGCGGACAGTTTGCGTTTTTGCGCCCTGCGCGTTTTCGTTTTGACTACCAGCGCCCGTTCCCACAAACGCTGGTGGGCGACGGCACCACGCTGTGGGTCTACGACGTCGATCTGGCGCAAGTGACGGCCCGCTCGCAGGACAAGACCTTGTCGGCCACACCGGTGGCGGTCATCGCGGCGGCCACCGATCTGAACGCCTTGCAGCGAGAGTTCTCCTTGCAGGCCCAGCCCGATCAGGAAGGCTTGCAGTGGGTGTTGGCAACCCCGCGCTCGCGTGAGGCCGCCGTGCAGAGCTTGCGTGTGGGCTTGAAAGTGCAAGCGCAAGGGGTATCGCTCGAACGCCTGGAAATCATGGACGCCATGGGCCAGCGCTCGTTGCTGCAATTTGCCCGTTTTGAAATCAATCCCGCGGGGTTGGGGGTGGGGGCCTTTCAGTTCACGCCGCCGCCCAAGGTCGAGGTGTTGCGGCCATGACTCGCTCGGGCCCACCGGTAGCAACAGGTTCAGACAGCGACGACCTGTTCGGTGCACCTGCCCCGGCCGCTCCGCTGGCAGAAGCCCTGCGACCGCGCACACTGGACGAGGTCATCGGCCAGTCCCATCTGCTGGGTGAAGGCAAGCCCTTGCGGCTGGCTTTTCAGTCGGGCAAGCCGCATTCCATGATTTTGTGGGGGCCGCCTGGCGTGGGCAAGACCACGCTGGCGCGGTTGACGGCGCAGAGTTTCGATGCCGAGTTCATCGCCTTGTCAGCGGTTTTTTCGGGCGTGAAGGACATCCGCGCCGCGATTGAGCAGGCGCAGCAGTCGCTGGCCCGTGGTCGCGCCACGTTGTTGTTTGTGGACGAGATTCACCGCTTTAACAAGTCGCAACAAGATGCCTTGCTGCCCTATGCCGAATCGGGCTTGGTGACCTTCATCGGCGCCACCACCGAGAACCCGTCCTTCGAGGTCAACTCGGCCTTGCTGTCCCGTGCCCAGGTGTATGTGCTCAAACCCCTGACGGCCGAAGAGCTGCGGTTGCTGTGGCAACGCGCTCACGACAAGGTGTTGACCGATCTTGAGCTGGATGAGGGCGCGCTCAGCACCCTGGTGGGTTATGCCGATGGGGATGCTCGCCGCATGCTCAACCTGCTGGAGCAATGTCATACCGCGGCACTGACCATGGGTCGGACCCAGGTTGACGCCGCTTTCGTGCAAGAGGCGTTGATGCTCAATGCACGACGCTTCGACAAAGGCGGCGACCATTTCTACGATCAGATCTCGGCGCTGCACAAGTCGGTGCGGGGCTCCGATCCGGATGCCTCGCTGTACTGGCTGTGCCGCATGCTCGATGGCGGTGCCGACCCACGTTATCTGTCGCGGCGCATTGTTCGCATGGCCTGGGAAGACATTGGCCTGGCCGATCCGCGGGCGATGCAACTGGCCAACGATGCCGCCCTGACCTTCGAGCGGTTGGGCTCGCCCGAAGGTGAGCTGGCGTTGGGACAAGCGGTGATTTACCTGGCCATGGCGCCCAAGAGCAATGCGGGCTACAACGCCTACAACCAGGCCCGTGCCTTTGTGAAAAAGGACCAAAGCCGTGAGGTGCCCGTGCACCTGCGTAACGCACCCACTCAACTCATGAAGACCCTGGGATACGGCCGCGAGTACCGCTACGCCCACAACGAACCCCATGGCTATGCAGCGGGTGAAACCTACCTGCCGGAGGGCATGGAAAACCCGGGTTGGTATCAACCCGTGGGGCGCGGCCTTGAAATCAAGATTGCAGAGAAAATGGCCTTTTTGCGCCAGCTCGATCAGCAGGCTCGGGATCGTGAGACCTGACGGGCTGGTCATCCGCTGAATTCCCCCGCCTGTTCGTGCCCAGGCGCAACACTGAGTCGACGTCGGAGAACACCCATGGACATATTGCTGCAACAGGTCATCAACGGCCTCGTGTTGGGCAGCATGTATGCCTTGGTGGCCTTGGGCTACACCATGGTTTACGGCATCATCAACCTCATCAATTTCGCCCATGGCGAGGTGTTGATGGTGGGGGCTCTGACCAGCTGGACGGTGGTGGGGTGGTTGCAAACCGCAGCCCCAGGGTTGCCGGGACCGGTCATGCTGGCGCTGTCGCTGGTGGTGGCTTGCACGGTGGCCGCAGCTCTGAACCTGGCGATTGAAAAGCTGGCCTACCGTCCGCTGCGCAACGCACCCAAGCTGGCGCCGCTGATCACGGCCATTGGTGTGTCCATCCTGCTGCAGACGCTGGCCATGATCGTGTGGAAGCCGAATTTCAAACCCTATCCGGCCCTCTTGCCGACCACGCCCTTGGACATCGCAGGCGCGGTCATCACCCCGACCCAAATCATGATTCTGGTGGTCACGGCCTTGTCCCTGGCAACCTTGATGTGGCTGGTGCATGGCACCCGCCTGGGCCGGGCCATGCGCGCCACGGCCGAAAACCCGCGGGTGGCCAGCCTGATGGGGGTCAAGCCCGATGCCGTCATCTCGGCCACCTTCATCATCGGTGCAGTGCTGGCGGCGATTGCTGGCGTGATGTGGGCGTCCAACTACGGCACGGTGCAGCATGCCATGGGTTTTCTGCCAGGGCTCAAGGCCTTCACCGCGGCGGTGTTTGGGGGCATCGGCAACCTGGCCGGTGCGGTGGTGGGCGGTTTGTTGCTGGGCTTGATCGAGTCGATCGGCTCGGGCTACATCGGTGAACTCACCGGGGGCGTGCTGGGCAGCCACTACGCCGATATCTTTGCCTTTCTGGTGCTGATCCTGATGTTGACCCTCAGGCCCTCGGGCTTGCTGGGTGAGCGGGTCGCGGACCGGGCCTGAAGGAGACAGAGGGCATGAACTCCGCGCGTCGTTGGATTCCCTGGCTGCTGGCCTTGTGTGTCTTGCCCCTGTTGCTGCAGCAAATCGGCAACGGCTGGGTGCGCATTGCCGACACGGCCTTGCTATATGTGTTGCTGGCGGTGGGACTGAACATCGTGGTCGGTTACGCCGGTTTGCTCGACCTGGGGTATGTGGCTTTTTTTGCAGTGGGTGCGTATTTGTATGCCTTGCTGGCCTCGCCTCATCTGCACGAGACCTTTACCTGGATTTCGGTCATGCTGCCGGGGGGCTTGCACACTCCCTTTTGGCTGATCATTCCGCTGGCGGCGGCTTTGGCGGGATTGACCGGCATGCTGCTGGGCGCGCCTACCCTGAAGTTGCGTGGTGACTATCTGGCCATCGTCACCCTGGGTTTTGGCGAAATCATTCGGGTCTTCCTCAACAACCTGGACCAACCCATCAATCTCACCAACGGGCCCAAAGGCTTGGGGTCCATCGATCCGATCTCGGTGTTCGGGCATCCCTTGTCGCGCAAGTTGGACGTGGGCGGCTTCGAGTTGCCTTCGGTCACCCTTTACTACTACCTGTTCCTGGCCTTGGTGGTGCTGGCGGTGCTGTTCTCGCACCGGCTGGAAACATCCCGTATCGGACGCGCCTGGATGGCCATCCGTGAAGACGAAATGGCCGCCCGCGCCATGGGCATCGACACCCGCAATCTCAAACTGTTGGCTTTCGGCCTGGGGGCCACGCTGGGTGGGGTGTCGGGGACCTTGTTCGCGGCGTTCCAGGGCTTTGTCTCTCCCGAGTCCTTCAGCCTGATGGAGTCGGTGATGATCATTGCCATGGTGGTGCTGGGCGGTTTGGGGCATCTGCCGGGGGTGATTCTGGGTGCCGTGCTGCTGGCCGCCTTGCCCGAGGTGTTGCGCTACACGGTGGGGCCCTTGCTGACCCTGACCGATGGTCGGCTCGATGCCGCCATCTTGCGTCAGTTACTCATCGCCTTGGCCATGATCCTGATCATGTTGTGGCGTCCGCGTGGCTTGTGGCCTTCGCCCGAACATGGGGTCGATGCCAAGCCTGCGCCAGTTCGTCATTCGCCAGGGGCAGATGCATGAACACCACCACCGCCCCGCTGCTTCAAGTCGACGGCATTTCCAAACGCTTTGGTGGCCTGCAGGCCCTGAGTGATGTGGGCCTGTCCATCCAGCCCGGTCAGGTCTATGGATTGATCGGCCCCAACGGTGCCGGTAAGACGACATTTTTCAATGTCATCACCGGGCTCTACACGCCCGACAGCGGGCGTTTTGAACTGGCAGGCAAGCCCTACCAACCGACGGCGGTGCAAACCGTGGCCCGGGCAGGCATTGCACGCACCTTCCAGAACATTCGCCTGTTTGCCGAGATGACCGCGTTGGAAAACGTGATGGTCGGACGCCATGTGCGCACCCATATCGGGGTGTGGGGAGCCTTGTGGCGCAGCCGGGCTTTTCTGCAGGAAGAACAGGCCATCGCGCAGCGTGCGCATGAGTTGCTGCAATACGTGGGCATCGACCGTTATGCCGCTCACAAGGCGCGCACTTTGAGCTATGGCGACCAGCGGCGGCTGGAGATTGCGCGCGCCCTCGCCACCGAGCCCTTGCTGCTGGCGCTCGACGAGCCCGCTGCCGGCATGAATGCCACCGAGAAACTGCAATTGCGTGAACTGATTGAACGTATCCGCCAGGATGGCCGCACGGTTCTGCTCATCGAGCACGATGTCAAGCTGGTCATGGGCCTGTGCGACCGGGTCACCGTGTTGGAAGATGGCCGCTGCATTGCCGAAGGCACCCCTGCCGAGGTGCAGCGCAATCAACGCGTCATCGAGGCCTATCTGGGCACGGGAGGACACTGACATGAAGGCCCCCTCACCGCTGTTGCAGGTGCGCGATCTGCGTGTTGCTTACGGAGGCATCCAGGCCGTCAAAGGCATCAGTTTTGATGTCTTTGCCGGTGAACTGGTGTGCCTGATCGGCTCCAATGGGGCAGGTAAAACCACCACAATGAAAGCGATCACCGGCACCCAGCCGCTGGCCGGGGGCGAGGTGCGCTATCAAGGCCAGTCGCTTGCGGGGACGGGGGCCTGGGACCTGGTGGGCCGAGGACTTGCCATGGTGCCTGAAGGTCGTGGCGTGTTTGCACGCATGACGGTCCGGGAGAACTTGCAGATGGGCGCCTACCTGCGCACAGACCGCGAGGGCATTGCCCGAGACATGGAGCGCATGTTTGCGCTGTTCCCGCGCTTGAAGGAGCGCCGGCAACAGCTGGCAGGCACCCTCTCGGGCGGCGAACAACAAATGCTGGCCATGGGACGTGCCCTGATGAGTCAACCGCAACTGCTGTTGCTCGATGAGCCCTCAATGGGCTTGTCCCCCATCATGGTGGACAAGATTTTCGAGGTCATTCAGAAAGTGGCAAGCGAGGGTGTCACCTTGCTGCTGGTGGAGCAAAACGCCAGCCGGGCCTTGCAGATCGCCCACCGTGGGTATGTGATGGAGTCGGGCGAGATCAGCATGACGGGGCCGGCGCAACAGCTGTTGAACGACCCCCGGGTGCGAGAGGCCTACCTGGGGCATTGAGCCCCGCTGGCTCGCCTCAATCCACCCGCGCTCCGCTGGCCTTCACCACCTTTTCGTATTTCAGGCGTTCGGCCGCCATGAATTCGCCAAAGGCGGCGGGCGTGGTGACCACCGGCTCGGCCATCAGCTGAGCGAAACGGGTGCGGGTTTGTGGGTCATTGAGCGCCTGCGCAAAGGCCTGGTGCAGGCGCTGGATGACATCCGCCGGCGTGCCAGCAGGCGCGACCAGGCCCCACCAGGTATCGATTTCCAGACCCGGCAAGGATTCGGACAGCGTGGGGAGGTCGGGCAACACCGATGAGCGGCGGGCGGTGGTGACGGCCAAGGCTTTCAGTTTGCCACTGCGGATGTTGGGGGCGGCGGTGGCCAGGTTGTCGATGTTGAAATCCACCTGACCGGAGAGCAAGGCCAGTTGGGCCGGATTGCCACCGTTGTAGGGGATGTGAACGATGAACAGACCTGCGGCCTTTTTGAACATTTCCCCGGCCAGGTGACCGGCGCTGCCATTGCCACCCGAGCCGTAGTTGAGTTGCCCAGGGTGAGCGCGCGCATAGGTGATGAGGTCGTTCAGGCTGCGGATGTGGAGACGCTCGGCGGTTTGCGCGTTCATGACCAGCACATTGGGTACCCGAAGGATCTGGGTGATGGGGCTGAAGTCGTGCGCGGCATCGTAGGGCATGCGGGAAAACAGCCACGGGTTGATGGCATGCGTGGCCACGGCTGAGATGCCGATGGTATGGCCATCGGGGGCTGCTTTGGCCACCAAGTCGACCCCCAGGTTGCCGCCCGCCCCGGGGCGGTTCTCGATCAGCACCGTGCCCAGGCTGTCCCGGACCCGCTCGGCCAGCCAGCGTGCCGTCACATCGATCGGGCCGCCGGCGGCGTAGGGGACGATGAGGCGAATGGGCTTGCCCGCTGCAGTCGGCGCAGCAGGGGATGGCTGGGCCCTCAACCCGGAAGAGGTGAGGAACCCCGCCCCCAGCAACAGGCTGCACAGGACCAGACGACGGCGCAAGTTGGGATGCAGGTGTGACAGCATGGGGGTACTTTCAGGGGTTGGCTTTGTCGGCTTCGCTGGTGAAGGCGTCGGCAAAAAAGGCTTCTTCTGGCAGGCCGGCCTGAGCGATGAAATCCCGGCGGGCCGATTCAACCATCACCGGCACACCGCAGGCGTACACCTCGTGCCCGGACAGGTCGGGCAGGTCCTGCAAAACGGCCAGGTGGACAAAGCCAGTGCGACCGCTCCACGCATCCTCGGCCAGGGCTTCAGAGATGACCGGCACATAGCTCAAGGTCGGCATGAGTTTCAACTGCGCTTGCACCCAGTCATCGAGGTACAAATCGCCCGGGCGACGGCCACCCCAGTACAAGGTCGCGGGCCGCTGAATGCCCTTGGCCTGCATGTGTTCCAGGATGGCCTTGAGCGGGGCAAAGCCGGTGCCCGAGGCCAGCAACACGATGGGTTTGTCCGAGTCTTCGCGCAGGAAAAAGCTGCCTTGCGGCGCCTCGATGCGCAAGATGTCCTTGAGTTTGAGGGTGCTGAAGACCTGGTCGGTGAACAGCCCGCCGGGCAGGTGCCGGATGTGCAACTCGACCGCCGGCGGGGTCCCCAGGGCGTGCGGGGCATTGGCCATCGAGTAGCTGCGGCGTGAGCCATCACGCAGCAAGACATCGAGGTACTGACCAGCGTGGAAGGGAAAGCTCTCGTTCGCGGGCAACTGCAGGCGCAGCTGCATGACATCGTGGGACACCCGCTCCAGACTGAGCACCCGTGCCGGCATTTTGCGCACCGGAAACTGGCCCACATCCACAACTTGACGTGACTCGAGCACCACATCGCTGCGGGCGGTGGCGCAGCAGGTCAGCACATAGCCCTTCGCCTCTTCCTCAGGGCTCAAGGCCTTGCTTTGGTGGTTCCCATGTTGAACCTGGCCCGAGAGCATTTTGCATTTGCACGAACCACAGGCGCCGTCCTTGCAGCCATAGGGCAAACCGATGCCTTGGCGCAAGCCGGCCGCCAGCAGGGTTTCGTCCGCTTCGGCCTCGAATTGACGGCCACTGGGCTGAACGCTGATCTTGAAACTCATCTTTCGGTATCCTCGGGGCTTCTTGCCCTACGCATTGTTGTGACCGCATTGTGCCTTCAAACCTGACTCCCCTTGGCGCCTTGCCGGCCCGTTTCCGGCGCGAACGCGTGCTCATCGTGGGCTGTGGTGACGTCGGTCAACGGGTGGCCGCTGCGCTGACGCGCCGGGCCAGGGTGCTGGCACTCACCTCTTCACCCGAGCGGATGCCCGCTTTGCGGGCCCTTGGGCTCACGCCATTGCGTGGGAACCTGGACGATCCCAGCAGCTTGCGCCGCCTGGCCGGCGTGGCCACCCGTGTGCTGCACCTCGCGCCCCCGCCGCAGGAGGGTGATCGCGACCCCCGCACACGCACCTTGCTGCGGGTGCTGGCGCGCCGCTCCCCGCCACGCTCGCTGGTGTACGGTTCGACCAGCGGCGTCTACGGCGACTGCCAGGGGGCCTGGGTGATGGAGTCCCGACCGCTGGCGCCCTTTACCCGTCGGGCCATGCGACGCGTGGACGCCGAGGATGCAGTGCGGCATTGGGGGCGTAGACAGTTGGGTATCGCCCGTGCCATGGTGTTGCGTATTCCGGGTATTTACGCGCCGGATCGCCCAGGCGGGACGCCACGGGACCGTTTGTTGCGGGGGACTCCCGTGTTGCAGCAACAGGACGATGTCTACACCAACCACATCCACGCCAACGATCTGGCGCGAGCCTGTGACCTGGCGTTGTGGCGTACCCGGGCACAACGGGTGATGCATGTCAGCGACGACAGCGACTTGCAAATGGCGGACTACTACGACTTGGCGGCAGATATGTATGGGTTACCTCGGCCACGTCGGTTGCCGCGTCAGGCGGCCGAGAGTGAGTTGCCGCTCATGCTGTTGAGCTTCATGAGTGAGTCTCGACGTCTGGACAACACGCGCTTGCGGCGCGAATTGCGTTTGCGATTGCGCTATCCGACGGTGATCGAGGGGCTGCAAGAAGACCCCCGTGTGCTGAAGCGGCCCTGACCGGGCCGAGACAGCGCCGAATCAATCCAGCTTGATGTTGGCGGCCTTGATGGCCTGGGCCCAGCTGGCAGTCTCGCGCTCGAGCAAGCGGGTCATGTCCGTCGGGGGCAGGAAGCGCACCTCCACCCCAGCGGCATCGGCGCGTTGCTTGGTCTCGGGCTGCTCCATGCTGCGCTTGACGTCTTGCGACAGCTTTTGAATGACAGCGGCGGGAGTGCCGGTGGGGACATACAAGGCGACCCACGACTCCAGTTCGAAACTGGGCAGGCCGGCTTGAGCCACGGTGGGCACCTGGGGCATTTGCGGGTGGCGCGATTTACCGGTCACCGCCAGGGCTTTGAGTTTGCCCGCTTGCACATGGCCCATGACAGAAGGCGGTGTGGTGATGAACACCTGCACTTGGCCTGCCAGCACGTCCTGGATGGCCTGGCCCGAACCTTTGTAAGGCACATGGGTCATGTCGATGCCGGTTTGCTGTTTGAAGATCTCGGTGCCGATGTGCGAGACCGAGCCGTTGCCCTGCGAGGCGTAGTTGATCTTGCCCGGATTCTGCTTGGCGTAAGCAATGAACTCTTTCAGGGTGTTGGCTGGCACCGAGGGATGCACCGCGATCACATTGGTGGCCACAGTGATCAGGCCGATGGGGGTCAGATCCTTGAGATCCCAGGGCAACTTGTCCATCAGGATGGGATTGGCCACGTGGTAGCCCGAGTAGGACACCAGCACGGTGTACCCGTCTTTGGGCGCGCGGGCCACGGTTTGGTAAGCCAGGTTGCCACTGCCCCCGGGTTTGTTCTCCACCACCACGGGCTGGCCAATCACGCGCGCCAAGGGTTCGGCGACCAGTCGGGCAGAAGTGTCAACCAATCCGCCTGGCGGGTTGGGGACGACCAGAGCAATCGATTTGGTGGGATAGTTTTGGGCCATGGCCAGGCCGCTGCACAGACTCAGGCCGAGCAGGGCGGCCCGCACAGAGGACCACGAAAAATAGGAGGGGTAAGCAGAGGGGCGCATGAACTCAGACACTCAAAAATTAAAAGTGAAACACAAAGAACACAAGGAGAAAAGAAAAAACAACTGGGGTGGCGCGACTCAACGCTGGCCGAAGCGGATTTGACCGAAGATGCCCTGCGCCTCGCGCGGCATGCTGCGCCAGTATTGGTGACTGGCCTGAACCTGACCGCCCAGGGCCGCAGCCGCTTCCCATCCCCACCGGGGCTTGTACAGCAGGCCACGTGCCAGAGCCACCAGATCGGCCTCACCTCGGGCCAGAATGTCTTCGGCCTGCTGGGGCTCGGTGATCATGCCCACGGCGATGGTGGGCAGACCACAACGCGCCTTGACCTGTTGGGCAAAGGGCACTTGATAGCTGGGACCGACGGGGATTTTCTGCAGCGGCGAAACGCCACCGCTGGAGACGTGCACATAGTCCGCACCGGCTTGTTTGAGGCGCAGTACCAGATCACAGGTTTCCTCGGCGTTCCAGCCGCCTTCCACCCAATCGGTGGCGGACAGGCGCATGCCCAGTGTTCCATCAAACACCTGTCGCACAGCCGAGAACACCTCCAGCGGCAAGCGAATGCGGTTTTCGAAACTGCCGCCGTATTCGTCGGTGCGCTGGTTCGCCAGTGGGGAGAGGAATTGGTGCAGCAGGTAGCCGTGGGCGCCGTGTAATTCAACGGCTTCCAACCCCATGTCCTGTGCACGGCGGGCAGAGGCCACAAAGTCTTGGACCAGAGAAGCGATGTCGGCGCTGCTGAGCGCGCGCGGTGCGGGTTCGTCGGGCAAATGCGACAGCGCCGAGGGGCCCACAGGTTGCCAGCCCCCTTGTTCCAGAGTGATCAGCTTGCCGCCGTTCCAGGGTGCAGCACTGGAGGCCTTGCGACCGGCGTGACTCAACTGCACACACACCGGAACCGGCGGAGCCAGGCGGCGCGCACGCGCCAGCGCGTCCGCAAAGGCGGTGTGGGTGGCGTCGTCCCACAGCCCCAGGCAGGTGGGGGTGATGCGACCTTCAGGGCTGACGGCAGTGGCTTCGATGATGACCAAGGCGGCACCGCTGTTGAGCAAATTGCTCCAATGGGAGAGGTGCCAGTCGGTGGCCCGACCTTCTTCGGCCGAGTACTGGCACATGGGGGCCACCACCAGCCGGTTGGCCAGCGTCAGCGGGCCGCGAGGGGGATGGAACTCAAAGGGAGAGAAAAGATGGCTCATGGGGTTCTTTATTGCGGTTCGATCTTGGCGTCTTTGATGGCTTTGGCCCATTTGGCGGCTTCGCGTCGGTTGCGCTGTGCCAGGGCTTCCGGGGGGCCGGGGTCGATCTCAAAGCCCAGAGAACTGAACTTGTCTTGAATCTCTTTGGAGTTGGCCGCGTCATTGAGCGCCTTGTTGAGCTTGGTCACGATATCGGCTGGAGTGCCGGCGGGGGCGAAGGTGGCGAAGTAGGCAATCAGCTCGTAGTCTTTGAGCCCCAGTGCTTCATTCACGGTGGGCAACTCGGGGATGGCGCGTGAACGCTTGGTCGAGGTCACCGCCAGTCCGTGGACCTTGCCGGCCTTCACTTGAGGCAACATGACAGCAAAGTCGGCGGTGAACATGTTGACTTGTCCACCGATCAGATCGGTCATGGCGGCCGGCCCGCTCTTGTAGGGGATGTGGTTCATGGAAATGCCAGCCATGTGCGCCAGCATCTCGCTGGACACCAGCTGTGAAGTGCTGGCGCTGGCGAAGGTGATTTGACCGGGCTTGGCCTTGGCGGCATCGACGAATTCGCGCAGGGTTTTGTAGGGCAGGGCCGGGTGAATGCCCACGATCAGCGGAACCGACCCCATGAAACCCACCGGGGTAAAAGCCGTGTCCTGGTCGTAGGGCAGTTTATTCATCAGGCTTTTGAGGGCCGCGTTGGTGCTGTTGGTACCGATCAGCAAGGTGTAGCCGTCGGGTGCCGCCTTGGCCACGGCATCGGCTCCCAGCATGCCGTTCACCCCCGGTTTGTTTTCAACCACGATGGGTTGGCCGAGTTGCTCCGACATCTTGGTCATGAAGGCTCGACCAATCTGGTCGGTGGCACTGCCCGGTGCAAAGGGCACGATGGCCTTGATCGGTTTGGTCGGGTAGGACTGTGCCAGGGCATGACCTGAGGACAACCCAAGGGCAGACACCAACAGCGTGGCAAAAAAAGCGGTCGAGCGGACAGCCGACAGCCAGGGGCGGTGGGAGTTGTTCATAACAATCAGGGGTATTGCGTCGGACATGGATCAGGGAATTGAAACCATCCAGGACGTGAGCCGGTCAAGAGACACGTGCAAATCACACAAAAGCAACAGCGCTGTTGTGTGGTTGCACGGTCCAGGACCTGGTGCCGGAGGCCGGAATCGAACCGGCACGGTGTTTTGCACCGGCAGATTTTGAGTCTGCTGCGTCTACCAATTTCGCCACTCCGGCGGCGAGGGAGAATCGAATTATGGCACAGTGTGGACTATGACTTATCCGACCATCGAATCCGCCATCGGTCATACACCTTTGGTTGCCCTGCAGCGCATCGGGGCCCAGGACAATTCCCGCAGGGGTAATGTGATTCTGGGCAAGCTGGAAGGCAACAATCCTGCTGGCTCCGTCAAAGACAGACCGGCATTGTCCATGATCCAACGGGCCCAGGAGCGCGGCGATATTCGCCCAGGCGACACCCTGATTGAGGCCACCTCAGGCAACACCGGCATTGCGCTGGCCATGGCCGCGGCCATCAAAGGCTATCGGATGGTGCTCATCATGCCCGAGGATTTGTCGATCGAGCGGGCTCAGACCATGAAAGCTTTCGGGGCCGAACTCATCCTGACCCCCAAGAGCGGCGGCATGGAGTACGCCCGCGACCTGGCCGAGCGCATGCAACGCGACGGCAAAGGCCGTGTGCTCGATCAGTTTGCCAATCCGGACAACCCACGCATTCATTACGAGACCACAGGTCCAGAAATCTGGCGCGATACCCAGGGGCGTGTGACCCATTTCGTCAGCGCCATGGGCACCACCGGCACGATCACCGGGGTATCGCACTACCTCAAGGAGCAGAACCCGGCGGTGCGCATTGTGGGCGCCCAACCCAGCGAGGGCTCGCGCATTCCGGGTATTCGCAAATGGCCGGAGGAATATTTGCCCAGCATCTACGACCCCAAGGCGGTGGATCAACTGGTCCTGGTCAGCCAGGAAGACGCCGAGGACATGTGCCGGCGCCTGGCGCGCGAAGAGGGTATTTTTGCCGGCATCTCGGCGGCGGGCGCGTGTTGGGTGGCGATGCAGATCGCTCAGCAAGTGGAAAATGCCACCATCGTTTTTATCGTCTGCGACCGCGGCGACCGTTATCTTTCGACCGGAGTGTTTCCCGCATGAGTGCTTTTCGTTTTTGCCCTTCCTGTGCTACCCCCCTGGAGTTGCTGACCCTGGAAGAAGATGGTGGCCCCAAAGAGCGCTTGCGCTGCGTCGGGTGCGGCTGGACGCATTGGAACAACCCCACACCGGTTCTGGCGGCCATCGTTCAGGTGGGCAACCAGATCTTGTTGGCACGCAACTCGGCCTGGAAAGGCCGTCGGTTTGCTTTGATCACCGGTTTCATGGAAGCTGGCGAAACGCCGCAAGAGGGCATTCGGCGGGAGATCCTGGAAGAAACCAACCTCACCGCGACCGAGCTGAGTCTGGTTGGGGTCTATGAGTTTTTCCGCATGAACCAGGTCATCATTGCTTATCACGCCAAGGCCGAGGGTGAAATTCGTCTCTCGCCCGAATTGGCCGAATACCAGCTGTACGATTTCAAGGATCTGGTGTGTTGGCCGGCGGGCACCGGTTATGCCCTGGCCGACTGGCTGCGCAGCAGCCAAGGCATCGATCCGCCCTTCATGACCCAAGAAGAACGCGACCGTCTTTGAACAGGTTTACCCCATGCATATCGATCAGGAACTCGACACCCGCGGGCTGAATTGCCCACTGCCCATACTGAAAGCCAAAAAGGCGCTCACCGCTTTGCAAAGTGGTCAAATGCTGCGTGTGGTGGCCACCGATGCCGGCTCGCTGCGCGACTTTGCCGCCTTTGCCAAACAGACGGGCCACGAATTGGTTGAGCAGCAGACCCAGGGCAACGAATTCATTCATGTGTTGAAGCGTCGCTGATCACGGCGCTTCAACGGCTTTCGTTCAGATAGGCTCTGAAATCCGCACCCACTTCAGGGTGGCGCATGGCCAATTCGACAGTGGCTTGCAGGAAACCGAGTTTGCTGCCGCAGTCGTAACGTTTGCCCAGATAGGGGTAGGCGAACACCTTGTCATGGCCGAGCAGACCGGCGATGCCGTCGGTCAGCTGAATTTCACCCCCCGCTCCTCGGCCTCCATGGCGGATGCGTTCAAACACCCCTGGGGTCAGCACATAGCGGCCTGCCACGGCAAGCCGTGAGGGTGCCTCAGCAGCTGGGGGTTTTTCCACCATGCGCTCGATGTCCACCAAACCATCGGGACGGGTCTTGCCCGCCACAATGCCGTAGCGATGGACCTGCTCTTGCGGCACCTCCTGCACGGCCAGCACGGAACCGCCGGTGCGGGCATGCACCTCGACCATCTGCTTGAGCACACCCGGTCCACCCTGGGGGCCGGTCATCAAGTCATCGGCCAGCAGCACGGCAAAAGGCTCGTGGCCGACCAGGTGCTCGGCACACAGCACAGCGTGCCCCAAGCCCAGGGCCCGAGGCTGACGCACATAAGAGCACAGCATGTCTGCCGGCTGCACCCCGCGCACCAGATCCAGCAGGGCCTGCTTGCCAGCGTTTTCGAGTTCATTTTCGAGCTCGTATGCGGTGTCGAAATGGTCTTCGATGGCGCGTTTGTTACGCCCGGTGACGAAGATCATGTGACGGATGCCCGCCTCATAAGCCTCCTCGACGGCGTATTGAATCAAGGGTTTGTCGACCACGGGCAGCATCTCTTTGGGCTGCGCCTTGGTCGCGGGCAGAAAGCGGGTTCCGAGGCCCGCCACGGGGAACACGGCCTTGGCGATGATGGGGGTCATGGTGGGTCCTTGTGTTTCAAGGGTCTTGATCAGCCCAGACGGGACAATTGGTCTTGCACCTTGGCCAAGGTGGCACTGAAATCGGCCAGACGTTTGCGCTCTTGCTCCAGCACCGCTGCCGGTGCCTTGGCCACAAAGGCTTCATTGGCCAGTTTGCCTTGGGCTTTGCCGATCTCCGCCTGCAGTCGCGCCACCTCTTTGCCCAAACGGGCCTTTTCTGCGGTGACATCCACCTGCATGAACAGACAGACGCGGATGTCGCCCACCACCGCGACCGGCGCGGCTTGTGCTGCAGCCGCCCAGGCAGCCGCGTCTTCAAAGACTTGCACCTCGCTCAATTTGGCCAGGGCTTGCAGCACGGGGGCCTGTTCACGCATGAAGGCGGTTTGAACAGGCGTGGCAGCCACGGCGTACATGGGTAACTTTTGCGCAGGCGAGACACCCATTTCGCCACGCAGGTTGCGGCAGGCGTCCACCAGCGCCTTGAGTTGCGCCACCTGCCCCTCGGCCACGGTGTCGATGCGCTCGGGTTGGCTGACCGGATAAGGCGCGATGCTGACCGAGGTCGGGCCGTCGGCCTCGCTGCGCCGCCCCGCCACCAATGACACATGCTGCCACAAGGCTTCGGTAATGAACGGAATGACCGGGTGCGCCAGGCGCAGAATGGTTTCGAGGATGCGGATGAGGGTGCGACGGGTGGGGCGTTGCACCGCTTCGTCGCCTGTTTGTAACTGCACTTTGGCTATTTCCAGATACCAGTCGCAGAACTCGTTCCAGACGAATTCATAAATGGATTGCGCCACCTGATCCAGGCGATAGTCGGCGAAGCCTTGCGTCACGGCGGCTTCAACGCGTTGCAGTTGTGAACTGATCCAGCGGTCCGCCTGGCTGAAGCGCATGTAGCCATGCGCTTTGCCACCGACCTGGCAGTCGGCCTTGGTGTGCTCCATCAAGCCGCAGTCATGGCCCTCGCAGTGCATGAGCACAAAGCGGGTGGCGTTCCAGAGCTTGTTGCAGAAATTGCGATAGCCCTCGCATCGCTTGCTGTCAAAATTGATGCTGCGGCCCAGGCTGGCCAGGGCGGCAAAAGTGAAGCGCAGGGCGTCGGCGCCATAGGCGGGAATGCCTTCCGGAAATTCTTTTTCGGTGGCTTTGCGCACTTGCGGCGCTGTCTCGGGTTTGCGCAGACCGGTGGTGCGCTTGTCCAGCAAGGGCGCGAGTGAAATGCCGTCGATGAGGTCGACGGGGTCCAGCACATTGCCTTCTGACTTGGACATTTTCTTGCCATGCGAGTCGCGCACCAGACCATGGATATAAACGTCCCGGAAAGGCACCTGGCCCGTGAAATGGGTGGTCATCATGATCATCCGGGCGACCCAGAAGAAGATGATGTCGTAGCCGGTCACCAGCACGCTGCTGGGCAAATACAGAGACAGGTCCGAGGTTTTCTCGGGCCACCCCAGCGTGGAGAAGGGGACCAGGGCGGAGGAGTACCAGGTGTCAAGCACGTCCTCTTCGCGTCGCAGCGTCTTGCCAGGGGCCTGAGCCTGCGCCTCGGCCTCGTTGCGGGCGACGTAGACCTGGCCTTCCTCGTCATACCACGCGGGGATCTGGTGGCCCCACCACAACTGACGGCTGATGCACCAGTCCTGGATGTTGTTCATCCACTGGTTGTAGGTGTTGACCCAGTTTTCCGGTACAAAACGCACCTGGCCGGACTGTACGGCGTCAATGGCTTTTTGCGCGATGGATTTGCCGCTCGGGTCTTGCGGGCTGACCCGGGTCATGGCGACAAACCACTGGTCGGTCAGCATGGGCTCCACCACCTGGCCGGTTCGGGCGCAGATGGGCAGCATCATCTGGTGCGGCTTGATCTCCAGCAACCAGCCCTGAGCCTCCAGGTCGCGCAGCACGGCCTTGCGGGCGTCAAATCGGTCAAGCCCCTGATAGGCCTTGGGCCCCTGGTCATTGATCTTGGCGTCCAGGGTGAAGATGGTGATCAGCGGGATGTTGTGGCGTTGGGCGCAGGCGTAATCGTTGAAATCGTGCGCGCCGGTGATCTTGACGCATCCCGAACCGAACTCGCGGTCCACGAAATCATCGGCAATGATGGGAATGCGACGGTCGCACAAGGGCAAGTCAACCAGCTTGCCCACCAGGTGTTGGTAACGGGTGTCTTCAGGGTGCACGGCCAGCGCGCCATCGGCCAGCATGGTTTCCGGACGGGTGGTGGCGATGGTCATGCCCCGTTGCAATTGGCCGTCAATCATTTGCGGGCCGTCGGCAAACGGGTAGCAGATGTAGTGCATGGCACCTTGGGACTCGGTGCTTTCCACTTCGAGATCGGACACGGCTGTCTTGAGCACCGGGTCCCAGTTCACCAGGCGCTTGCCACGGTAAATCAGACCCTGCTGATACAACTGAACAAAGGTCTCGGTCACCACCTGAGAGAGCTTCTCGTCCATGGTGAAGTACTCGCGTTCCCAGTCGACGCTGTCACCCATGCGGCGCATTTGCGTGGTGATGGTGTTGCCCGAAAGCTCCTTCCATTCCCACACCTTGGCGACGAAATTCTTGCGCGCCTCGGCGGGGGTGGGGCCCATCTCGTGGCGACGGATCCCTTTGTCCTGCAGCTGTCTTTCAACCACGATCTGGGTGGCAATGCCGGCGTGATCGGTGCCGGGAATCCAGGCCGTGTTGTGCCCCGCCATGCGGTGGTAGCGCGTCAAGCTGTCCATGATGGTTTGGTTGAACGCATGCCCCATGTGCAGCGTGCCCGTGACGTTGGGCGGCGGTAACTGGATAGCAAAGGCAGGCGCGCCGGCGCGGGGCTCTCCGGTGCCACGATAACCGGCGACACCATAGCCCCGGCGCTCCCATTCAGGGCCCCAATAGGCTTCAAGGGCAGCGGGTTCGAAAGATTTGGACAGGCTTTGCAAGCCAGGTTGTTCGGGGCTGTTGCTCATGGGGGAATGGAATCCAACGTGGAAATGGCAGACCACGCCAGTTGTGGTCTGCCCATAGGCACACGAATGCGCGTGTAAGAAAGGTCGATTTTATCCGGGGGCCGGCGGTGCCCGTCGGGCGTCAGGCCAGGGCCAGGGCTCGCTCGAGCAGTCTGACCACGCCAGCGCCCCAATCCTGACCCGTGCCACTCAGATAACCATCCGGACGCACCAGTGCCCAACGCTGTCCTTCGGCTTGGCAAGCTTGGCGCAAATGCCCCGAGTGGTCCAGGACATGTTCGCGCACCTGGGGCTGCTCCCCCTTGGCGAGCACCTGAACGGCCCTCACCGGGGCATGCCGGGTCAGTGAACGGATGCGTTGCAGCGCATCTGGGGTCTGCGGACCAAACACCAGCAAGAGCAAATGCTCGCCCGACCAGTTGAGCAGGTCATTCAGGCAGCCCCTGGACGCCTTCGACCATTGGAAGCCGACATTCTGGACCGACACCCCGGCGCTGGGTGCACAGGCGGGGCTGCGTGTGTAGGCATTGGCCACCGCCATGCGACCAGTGTTCACCAGCAGGCGGCCAAATGGATGGCGTTTGGCCAGGCTGATCGAGGCGCGGCGAAACAGGCTTTCCTGGGGGGTGCCCGGGCGCAGGAAGCGGGCGGTGCGATGGGTCACCATGACGTTTTCCTGCGCCGCTTGCAGTCGCTCGTCATCGTAAGTCTGCAACAGTTGTTCCGGGGCTTGGCCACGCACCACGGCGGCGAGTTTCCAAGCCAGGTTGTCGGCATCCGAAATGCCGGTGTTGCCACCGCGAGCACCAAAAGGGCTGACCACTTTGGCCGTGTCGCCCATGAAGAACACGCTGCCGATGCGCAAACGGTGCAGACACTGGCTTTTGTAAGCGTAGGGGCCGACCCACACGATCTCGCAGTCCAGATCGTCGCCGAATTGTCGTTTGAGCCGCTCGCGGACCACGTCCTCTCGGCTCACGTAAGCGGGGTCGGCATGGGGCTCCATCTGGTAATCGATGCGCCAAACCTCATCGGCCATCAGGTGTTGCCACACGGCCCGACCTTCGTTGAATGGGGCTTCGATCCAGGTGTGACGCTCGACCGGCGGCCGATTGCGGAAACGCACATCGGCAATGCACCAGCGGTCATCGCCCCGCCGACTGTCCATGGTCGCTTGGCACCAGGCGTGAAACGGGGTGTGTGAACCCGTGGCATCCATCACATAGTTGGCTTCCAGCGCATAGTCTCCTTGCGGGGTGTTGACCTGCAGCCGGGCAAATCCATCGCATTGTTCAAATCCGGTCACGCGGGATTGCCAGCGCATGTCCACACTGGGCTGGCTGGCATTCAATTCGGCGATGCGCTCGACCAAAAACCCCTCGATGTAGAACTGCTGGATGTTGATGAACGCTGGCTGCTGACTCAGCCTGGCATGGCCCTGTGCCTTGAGGTCGAAGGAGAAAACCTCGTCATCCCCTGCAAAGGTGCGCCCCACACTCCACTCGATGCCCTTTTGGGCAATGCGCTCGAAAACGCCCAGGCGATGAAAAATCTCGAGTGATTTCTGGGTGTAGCAGATGCCACGAGAAGAAGCCCCTTTCACCCCGACCGTGTTGTCCTCGTCCAGCAAGACCGCCTTCACTCCCCGGGCGGCCAGGCTGCAGGCCAGCGTCAGGCCGGTGATGCCCCCCCCTACGATCACGATCGGGTGGCGTCCCACCTGGCCTTGCTGAAGCTCAGGGGGGGGAACAAAGGGGTATTCAGGTAGCACATACCCGGACCCTTGTGTGAACTCATACCCGTTGGTGAAGGCCACCTGGGCAAATTGGGACCCAGAATGGGCTGGGGTGGTTGAACCGGTGATCGTGGCGGTGGAAGCGTTGGCCATCGTCTGATTCCTGCGTGAAAGGGGGCCGGGAGGCGGCGTGGGCGGCCTCGACAAAACAAATTCTATGCTTCGGTCCCGCCCATCGGGGCATCGTCTGTGCGCCGGCTCATTTATGAGCTCGATCAAGACCTGATGGGTTAATAGTCTTCTTTAATGACGGGAATTGATGGGTTCAATTAGACGACGGACAGGGAAGGCGGTAACCTTCGGTTTGTCTTCGACAAATCATCGAAGCTTTTCATCAACCCCCAAGGAGATTTCCATGGCAGCACTCAAAGGCTCCAAGACGGAAGAAAACCTGAAGGCCGCCTTCGCAGGCGAGTCCCAGGCCAACCGCCGTTACCTGTACTTCGCAAACAAGGCCGACGTTGAAGGCCAGAACGATGTGGCAGCCCTGTTCCGCTCGACCGCTGAAGGCGAGACCGGACATGCTCACGGTCACCTCGAGTGGCTGGAGCAGTGTGGGGACCCCGCCACCGGTCTGCCGATCGGTGCCACCCGTGACAACCTGAAAGCTGCTGTCGCCGGCGAAACCCACGAGTACACCGACATGTACCCGGGCATGGCCAAGACCGCCCGCGAGGAAGGTCACGACGAAATCGCTGACTGGTTCGAAACCCTGGCCAAGGCTGAGCGTTCACACGCCAACCGCTACGCCAAGGCGCTGGCCGAGCTGCAAGACTGATCGCCTCGAGCGTTCAGCGTTGGGTGTTGCCTGTTGTGGGCAGCGCCCTTCGCTCAGCGTTTGCAGCCGGTTCGACAGCCACCGCGTCTCGCCTGTCGCCCACCCACCCCCATTCGAGGGGTGTCACCAACGATATTCCCCCTTGAGGACTGCATCATGGCCCGTGAAGGAAGTTTAGAAGCCCCAACCCGTCACCCCATCGACTGGAAAAACCCTGCGTTTTACGACGAAGAGGCTTGTTTCACCGAGATGGAGCGTATTTTCGACATCTGTCATGGGTGTCGTCGCTGCGTCAGCCTGTGCGGATCATTTCCCACTCTGTTTGATCTGGTGGACGAAGGCCCGACCGGCGAGCTCGATGGGGTCGACAAGAAGGACTACTGGAAGGTGGTGGATCAGTGCTACCTGTGCGACCTGTGCTACCTGACCAAATGCCCCTATGTGCCGCCGCACGAGTGGAACCTCGATTTTCCTCACACCATGTTGCGTGCCAAGGCGATCAAATTCCGCCAGGGCGGGGTGAGCGGTGGAGAAAAATTCCTGGCCTCGACCGATACCCACGGCCAGTTCGCCGGCATCCCCATCGTGGTGCAGGCGGTCAACGCCATCAACAAAACACCGGCCGCTCGAAAAATGATGGAGTCCACGCTGGGGGTGGATCAAAAAGCCTGGTTGCCTTCACTGGCCACGCGTAAATTCCGCTCCAGCGCTCCGCAGGCGCAGGCCAAGCAAGTGGTGAACGGTGAGAAGACCCCCGGCAAGGTGGTGATCTACTCCACCTGCTACATCAATTACAACGAACCAGGCATTGGCCTGGATTTGCTCAAAATCCTCGACCACAACGACATCCCCTACGAACTCGTCAGCAAGGAGAAGTGCTGCGGCATGCCCAAGCTGGAGTTGGGCGATCTGGAATCGGTCAACGCCAGCAAGGAAGCCAACATCCCGGTGCTGGCCCGCTATGCCGAGCAAGGCTACGCCATCTTGAGCGCCGTGCCCAGCTGCACGCTGATGTTCAAGCAGGAAATCCCGCTCATGTACCCCGATGATGCGCAAGTGCAGGCGGTCAAGGAGGCCATGTGGGACCCCTTCGAGTACTTGATGGCGCGCAAACGCGATGGTCTGCTCAAGACCGAATTCCCGCAGGCGCTCGGAAATGTCAGCTATCAAATCCCCTGTCATGGCCGGGTGCAAAACATCGGCAAGAAGACCGAGGAAATGCTCAAGATGATTCCCAACACCACGATCAACACCATCGAGCGTTGTTCTGGACACGCGGGAACCTTCGGCGTGAAAAAACAATTCCACGAGCAGGCCATGAAGATCGGCAAGCCCGTGTTCAAAGCCATGGCCACCATGAAGGACGGCAGCAAGCCTGACTACATCTCGTCCGATTGCCCGCTGGGTGGTCATCACATCGCTCAGGGCTTTGAAAACAATGGGCTGGGTGCGCCTGAACTTCAGCACCCGCTCAGTCTGGTTCGCAAGGCCTATGGTCTTAAGCCCTGAATCAGGCACGTCCTGTTTCACGGGCACGACTGACGTTCACTGTCTTTCTCCAAGGAGCATCCACCATGCAAATCACCGGCGACATCACCCGCGACAGCCTCATGACGCTGGAGGCGTATTCCAAATACCGCAAGACCCACAAGGACGAGGTGCTGGCGCATCGCAAGCTGCGCAGCGTGCACCTGGGTGAACACATCACCTTGCAGTTTGAAAGCGAAATGACGATTCGCTATCAGATCCAGGAGATGCTACGCATCGAGAAAATTTTTGAAGAAGAAGGCATTCAGTCTGAAATCGATGCCTACGCCCCCCTGGTGCCGGATGGCAGCAACTGGAAAGCCACCATGCTGATCGAGTATCCGGACGTCAACGAGCGCAAGCGCGAGCTGGCTCGTCTGATTGGGGTGGAAGACCGTTTGTTCGTCGAAGTCGAGGGCCACGCGCGCGTCTACGCGATTGCCGATGAGGATCTCGACCGTGAAAACGACGAAAAAACCTCGGCTGTGCATTTTGTGCGTTTTGAGCTCAACCCTGCCATGGTGGCTTCGGTGAAAGCCGGGGCCGGGGTCCGTCTGGGTTGCGATCACACCAACTACCCTGCACACATGACGATTTCACCTGAGACGCTGGCCAGTCTCGCGGCCGATTTGCGTTGAGCTCATGACACAATCGGGAACCGTGGGCACCTGTTGAACGCCCACGGTTTCTCCAGGTGGACTGCGCATGTTGTTTCTTCTCTCGCCGGCCAAGTCGCTGGATTACGAAACCCCGCTGGGCAAGGTGCCGCACACCGAGCCGCAATTCATTCCACAGTCGTCCGAGCTGATCGGGTTGCTGAAAAAACAAACGGTCGACGACATCGCCGGGTTGATGGACTTGAGTGAGGCGCTGGCTACGCTGAATGTGGCCCGCTACCGCGACTGGTCTCCCAAATTCACCGCCAACAACTCACGCCAGGCCATTCTGGCTTTCAATGGCGATGTCTACGAAGGGCTGGATGCCCGTTCGCTCAAACCCAAAGACCTGGCCTGGGCGCAAGAGCACATCGCTATCTTGAGCGGGCTGTATGGCGTGCTGCGTCCCCTGGACTGGATGCAACCTTACCGCCTGGAAATGGGCACCGCACTGGCCAACCGCAAAGGAAACAACCTGTACAAGTTTTGGGGGGCTGGCATTGCGCAGTATCTGGATGCACAACTCAAGAGCCACCCGCAACCGGTGATCGTGAACCTGGCCTCGCAGGAGTACTTCAAGGCGGTCGATCGCAAAGCCCTGCAGGCGCGTGTGATCGAATGTGTTTTCGAGGAGCGCAAGGGCCCGGGGTACAAGGTCATCAGTTTCATGGCCAAGCGCGCGCGTGGGCTCATGGCGAGATACGCCATCACGCATCGTCTCAAGACCCCGGCGGCCTTGCAAGGTTTTGACCTGGAAGGCTATGCCTACACCCCCGCCGTCTCCAGCCCCGATCGCCTGGTGTTCAGACGCGATGCCGACTGACGGCACGTGAACGCATGAAGCTGCGCGTCAACCAGATCGAACTCGAGGTCGAGGACAGCGCCCAGCGTGACCGCCCGGCGGTTTTGTTGATCATGGGCCTGGGCATGCAACTGATCGCCTGGCCACCGCAACTGCTGCAAGCGCTGGATCAGAACGGATGTCGAGTCATCCGCTTTGACAACCGCGACTGTGGACTGTCCTCGAATTTCGACCATCTCGGGGTGCCCAATCTGTTGTGGAACGGGGTCAAGCAACGACTGGGTTGGTCGGTCAAGCGCCCCTACAGCTTGCAGGACATGGCCCGTGACGCCTTGGGCGTGCTCGATGCCCTGGATGTTCAGCGTGCCCACGTCATCGGGGTCAGCATGGGCGGCATGATTGCCCAGCGCCTGGCGTGGACAGCCCCTGAGCGAGTGAGCTCCCTGGTCAGCTGGATGAGTTCCAGCGGCGCAGCCGATTTGCCCGGCCCCCAGCCACAGGTGCTCAAGGCCATGTTGACTTCGCCGCGCCATGCCAGCGTCGATCAGGCCGTCGATCACACCGTTCGATTGCTCCAGCTGATCGGCAGCCCGTTGGAGCCGCAACACCCGACTCACCTGCGTGAACGCGTCAAAGAAGCGGTGCTGCGGGCTTACCGACCGGATGGCGTGCTGCGCCAGACCCTGGCGGTCATGAGTGACGATGATCGCGCCGAGCTGCTGCAAGACATCACCGCCCCGACCCTGGTGATTCATGGCCGGGCCGACCCAATGGTTCCCCTGGCCTGTGGCGAAGACACCGCCCGTCGCATTCCCCGGGCCAGCCTGCTGACCCTGGAGGGCATGGGCCACGACATGCCACCCGGTTTTCTCGACCAATTGTTGCCATCCCTGATTCGTTTTTTGCATGAACACCCCTGACCAATCGCTGCTCGGCAAGAGCACCTCCTACCCCAGCGAGTACGCACCGCAGGTACTGTTCCCCATGCCGCGGGCCGCACAGCGGCAAGAGATCGGTGTGGACGACAAGATGCCTTTCATGGGTGCCGATCTGTGGACCGCCTACGAACTGAGCTGGCTCACCCCCAAAGGCAAGCCGCAAGTGGCGATGGCGCGACTCGTGGTACCGGCCGACTCGCCCAACATCATCGAAAGCAAGTCGCTCAAGTTGTACCTGGGCAGCTTCACCAACACCCGTCTTACCGGTCCGGATGAATTGCTCACCCGTGTGCGGCAGGACCTGTCGGTGGCCTTGTGGCACGGTTCCGATCGACCCGGATCGGTCGGTGTGCAATTGATCGCGCCCGAGGCGTTTGAGCGGGAGCCGATTCAGGAACTCGATGGCCTGAGCCTGGACCGGCTGGACATTGAGTGCACCCGCTACCAGCCGGCCCCCGAATTGTTACGCGCTCAGTTCGATGAGCAACCCGTGACCGAAACCCTCACCAGTCAACTGCTCAAGAGCAATTGCCTGGTCACCGGTCAACCCGATTGGGGCAGCGTACAGATTCGCTACAGCGGTCCGCAGATCGATCAGGAGGGGCTGCTGCAGTACCTGGTGAGCTTTCGCAACCACAACGAATTCCATGAGCATTGTGTGGAGCGCATCTTCATGGATGTGTGGCGACGCTGCAAGCCCTCGCAGCTGTCGGTCTATGCGCGCTACACCCGGCGTGGTGGACTGGACATCAACCCGTTTCGCACCAGCCATCCGCAAACCCTGCCGCGCAGCATACGCACGGCCCGTCAATAGGGTGAATGAAGGCGGGCTGGCCCCGGCTATCGAGCCCTTCAGTCGTCCGGAAACAGACGGCCCGAAGGGTCTGGTGGCGCAGGCAAGCCTGGGAGTGATTCCTGCACTTGCAGTGCGGGGTCTTGCAGCGACGTCATGCTCCAAGGCTTGTTCGTCAATCCTTCGCTGGGCACCAGCGAGCCCACCCGCACCCCCAGCAGTCGGATGCGGCGGTGCAGGTCCACCCGCTTCAGACACTGACCAGCGATGCGACGCAAGGTGGCCGGCTCAGCGGTGTAAAAGTCCACGCTTTGATCGCGCGTCACGCTCTTGAAGTTGTCATAGCGCAGCTTGATGCCGATGGTTCGCCCCAGATAGCCTTTGCGTTGCAAGTCCTGCGCCACTTGCTCGCACAGCCGGGTGAAGACGGCACCCAGCTCGGCCCGGTCAAGCACCGCGTGCAGGTCGCGCTCGAAGGTGGTTTCGCGGCTGATGGACACCGGCTCGCTGTGGGTCACCACGGGCCGGTCGTCCCGCCCATGCGCTGCCTCATGCAGCCAGGCGCCATAGCTTTTGCCGAAATGGTCCAGCAACCATTCGCGCGGCACTTGTGCCAATTCACCAATCGTTTGGATGCCGGCGGCCTGCAATTTGGCCTCGGCCTTCGGCCCGATACCATTGATCTTTCGGCAAGGCAGGGGCCAGATCAAGCTCTCCAGGTCCGACTCCAGCACGATCGAGATGCCCTTGGGCTTGTTGAATTCACTCGCCATTTTGGCCAACAGCTTGTTGGGGGCGACGCCAATCGAGCACGTCAGACCAGTGGCGTCGAAGATGCCCCGCTGGATCAGGCGCGCCAGCACCCGGCCCCCTTCGCGTTGTCCGCCCGGGACCTCGGTGAAATCGATGTAGACCTCGTCCACACCGCGATCCTCCATGACCGGTGCGATCTCGGTGATCACCGCTTTGAACTGCCGCGAAAACTGCCGATAGCGATCAAAGTCAACCGGTAACAGCAAGGCCTGGGGGCACAGTCGAGCGGCTTTCATCAAGCCCATGGCCGAACCGATGCCGAACTGCCGTGCCGGGTAGGTGGCGGTGGTGATGACGCCGCGACCGACATACGAGTCCAGCCGTTGAAAAAATTCGAGCGGGATCTCGCTCTTGGGCGCCTGGGTCCAGTCGACCTCAGGGTAGGCCGACTGCAAGCGCTCGAGCAGGACTTCTTCCCGGTGCCGGCTGCCGCCGATGACCACTGGCAGCCCCTGCAATTGCGGGTAACGCAGCAACTCGACCGACGCGTAGAACGCGTCCATGTCGAGGTGTGCGATGCGCCGCAAGGTGTTCAGGTCGGGAAGGTGCCCGGCAGCAGAATGCTCTTGTCGACCTGGCCAATCTGGGTGCGCCCACAAAAGGCCATGGTGAGGTCGAGTTCGTTGTGAATGATCTGCAAGGCCTTGGTCACGCCAGCCTGGCCCATGGCACCCAGGCCATACAGCATGGAGCGACCGATGTAGGTGCCTTTGGCACCCAGGGCCAAGGCCTTGAGCACATCCTGACCGCTGCGGATGCCTCCGTCCATGTGTACTTCAATCTGGCTACCCACCGCATCGACGATGGCCGGCAAGGCCTGGATGCTGGACTGGGCGCCGTCAAGCTGGCGGCCACCGTGGTTGGAGACGATCAAGGCATCGGCTCCAGAGGCCACCGCCAGTTTGGCGTCCTCGACATCCTGAATGCCCTTGAGGATGATCTTGCCGCCCCAGCGCTTTTTGATCCACTCGACATCGCCCCAATTCAGGCGCGGATCGAACTGCTGCGCGGTCCATGCCGACAAGGAGCCCATGTTCTCGACGCCCTTCACATGGCCAACGATGTTGCCGAATTCGCGTCGCGGGGTTCCCAGCATGCCCAGGCACCAGCGCGGCTTGGTCATCATGTTGAGGATGTTGGGAAGGGTCAGTTTGGGAGGTGCTGACAAGCCGTTTTTCAGGTCTTTGTGGCGCTGGCCAAGGATTTGCAAATCCAGGGTGATGACCAGGGCCGAGCAGCCGGCGTTCTTGGCGCGATCGATCAGGCGACCGATGAAGTCGCGATCGCGCATGACATAGAGCTGGAACCAGAAGGGGTGGTTGTCGGTGCCCTTGGCCACATCCTCGATCGAGCAAATGCTCATGGTGGAAAGCGTGAAGGGGATGCCAAAGGCCTTGGCGGCGCGGGCGGCCAGGATTTCGCCATCGGCGTGCTGCATGCCAGTCAGCCCGGTCGGGGCGATGGCCACGGGCATGGCCACGGGCTGACCGATCATGTGGCTGGCGGTGCTGCGGCCTTCCATGTTGACGGCCACGCGCTGACGCAGTTTGATGGACTGAAAGTCGGATTCGTTGGCGCGGTAGGTTGACTCGGTCCAGCTGCCAGAGTCGGCATAGTCATAAAACATACGCGGCACGCGACGCTCGGCCAGTACGCGCAGGTCTTCAATGTTGGTGATCACGGTCATGCATGGGTCTCCAGGGGTTAATCGGGTCTCAGTCAGTGCCGGCACCCAGGCGCTCGCGATGACGCTGGAGTTGCGAGCGCACCTGGGCCGGTGCGGTGCCGCCCAGGGTGTTGCGGGCCTGCAGGCTGCCCTGCAGGCTGAGGCATTCAAAAACATCCAGTTCGATGGCGGGATGAAAGGCTTGCAGGGCCTGGAGCGACAACTCGCTCAGGTCGCAGCCCTGGGATTGGGCGGATTTGACTGCGTGCGCCACCACTTCGTGGGCATCGCGAAAGGGCAGCCCTTTTTTGACTAGGTAGTCGGCCAGGTCAGTGGCCGTGGCATAGCCTTGTTGGGCGGCGGCTCGCATGGGGTCGGGACGCACCTCGATGCCGCCGCTCAGGACACCGCTGGCGTCCCGTTGACCGCCAATCATTTCGGCAAAGATACGCAAGGTGTCGCGCAAGGTGTCCACCGTGTCGAACAGCGGTTCTTTGTCTTCCTGGTTGTCCTTGTTGTAGGCCAGGGGCTGGCCTTTCATGAGGGTGATCAGGCCCATCAGGTGCCCCACCACCCGGCCCGTTTTGCCACGCGCCAACTCGGGCACGTCGGGGTTTTTCTTTTGCGGCATGATGGAGCTGCCGGTGGTGAAGCGGTCTGCGATGCGGATGAACGCGAAGTTCTGGCTCATCCACAGAATCAGCTCCTCGCTCAGGCGGCTGATGTGCACCATCAGCAGGCTGGCGCAGGCAGTGAACTCGATGGCAAAGTCGCGGTCACTCACCGCATCCAGGCTGTTTTGGCAAATGGCTGGCTGGCCCTGTTCGTCCACCATGCCCAGCGCCAGGGCCACTTGTGCCCGGTCAAGCGGGTAGGTGGTGCCGGCCAGGGCTGCCGAGCCCAGGGGCAAGCGGTTGGTGCGACGGCGCACATCGACCATCCGTTCGACATCGCGGGCAAACATTTCGACATAAGCCAGCAGGTGGTGGGCGAAGCTCACGGGCTGCGCCACTTGCAGGTGCGTGAAGCCGGGCAGGATGACCTCGACATTTCGCTCGGCGACCGACACCAGGGAGCGCTGCAGGTCTTGCAGTAATTCGATGATCTGGTCGATTTCGTCCCGCAGCCACAAACGCACATCGGTGGCCACCTGATCGTTGCGGCTGCGACCAGTGTGCAGACGCTTGCCGGCGTCACCGACGAGCTGCGTCAAACGCGCCTCGATGTTGAGGTGCACATCCTCGAGTTCGAGTTTCCAGTCGAAACGGCCGGCTTCGATATCGGCCGTGATCTGAGCCATGCCGCGCTGGATGGCCGACAGATCGTCGGTGCTGATGATGCCTTGCCGAGCCAGCATGCCGGCATGGGCCAGCGAGCCGGCGATGTCGGCCCGCCACAGACGCTGGTCGAAGTTGACGCTGGCGGTGTAGCGTTGCACCAACTCGCTCATGGGTTCGGAGAACAGGGCCGACCAGCCCTGGGATTTTTGGTCGAGTTGATTGCTGGCCATGGCGGTGATTTTAGTGGCCGCAGGGGGGCTGGTCGCGGGCCCTGGCTTTCGCGGCGTCACCCGCGTGCTAGCATGACGCCGTCCCAACCCTAGATGAAGCACACTTGTGAGCTCCACCCCACTCACCATCGCCACCCGTGAAAGCCGATTGGCCCTTTGGCAGGCGCATCATGTCCAGTCTTTGCTGACCGAGCGCGGCCATGAGGTCCGTTTGCTGGGCATGACCACCCAGGGCGACCAAATCCTGGACCGAACCCTCAGCAAGGTCGGGGGCAAGGGCCTGTTTGTAAAAGAGCTTGAGGTGGCCCTGGAAGAGGGCCGTGCCGACCTGGCGGTGCATTCACTCAAAGACGTCCCGATGGACCTGCCGGCCGGGTTTGCCCTGGCCTGTGTGATGGAGCGTGAAGACCCCCGCGACGCCTGGGTGTCGGCACGTTATGCCCGCCTGCAGGACCTGCCCTACGGGGGCGTGGTGGGCACGTCCAGCCTGCGCCGCACCGTTTTGTTGCGTGCCCTGCGTCCCGACCTGCGCATCGAACCGCTGCGAGGCAACCTCGATACCCGTTTGCGCAAGCTTGACGAGGGCCAATATGACGGCATCGTGCTGGCCGCTGCCGGGCTCAAGCGCTTGGGGCTGTCAGACCGCATTCGCCACATTTTTGAGACCACCGAGATGCTTCCAGCCGCGGGCCAGGGGGCCCTGGGGCTGGAAGTACGTGCCGATCGTGCAGACTTGGTCTCGGCTCTCACGTCCCTGTCGCACCAGACCACCTGGCTGGCGGTGGCTGCCGAGCGAGCGGTCAGTCGGGCCATGGGGGGCAGTTGCTCCATGCCGTTGGCGGCGCATGCGGTCATGCAGGGTGAATACCTGCACCTGCGGGCCGCCTGGGGCGACCCAGAAGGGGATGCTGCGCTGGTGCGAGCAGAACTGATCGATGATTGCGCCGACCTGAACGCGGCCGAACGCATAGGCACCGCCGTGGCGGCGCAATTGCGTGCAGGTGGCGCCCATTAATCCCCCGTTGAGGTGAGACTCATCCTGACCAGGCCGGCGAACCAGACACAGGTCTGGCGTTCCGGTCTGCAGGCGCAAGGGCATGAGGTCTGGTCCTGGCCCTTGCTCGAGACCCGGGCCATGGCTGAGCCCGAGGCGGTGGATCAAGCCTGGCGGGACCTGGACGGTTTTCGTGCCCTGATGTTTGTCAGTGCCGCCGCCGTCAATCATTTCTTTGATCGACGTCCGCCCAATGGCCCGCCGCTGGCGGTTCGTTGCTGGGCCACGGGTCCCGGCACTTGCCGCGCCCTGCGCCAGGCGGGGGTGCCCCCGCAGTTGATCGACAGCCCGCCCGAGGATGCAGCCCAGTTTGACACCGAGCATCTGTGGCCGGTGGTCGTCACACAGGTGCTGGCGGGCGACACGGTGGCCATTATCCGGGGCACCGATGAAGAATCCGGGCCCGAGGCGGGCTCGGTCAGCGACTCAGGTGTGGGCCGCGACTGGCTGGCAGGGCAGTTGCGTCAGGTGGGCGCGCATGTCCGCTGGGTGGTGGCCTATCAGCGCAGCGCACCCCGTTGGGACGATGCCCAACAGGCCCAGGCTGCGCAAGCCGCTTCGGACGGATCCGTCTGGGTCTTCAGCAGTTCACAGGCGGCGTTGCATCTGACCAGTTTGATGCCAGGACAGGATTGGTCGGTGGCCCGAGCGGTCGCCACCCATGAACGCATCGCCACGGTGTTGCGGACGATGGGTTGGGGGCGGGTGTGCATCGGTCGTCCAGATGTGCCGGGGCTTGTGCAAGCGCTGGCCTCATTAGAATCCGATGCATGAATGCCGAGACTGACAAGCCCCCAGTGACCGAGCCGACGGCAACGTCTTCGGTGCCTTCCCCGGTGTCTGCCGCCACAGAGGCTCCGACGGCTGCAGCGGGTTCGTCAAATCCTTTTCGTGTTTCCCGTCCTTGGGCGATGACGGTGGCTGCGATTGCCGCGCTGGGCGTTGTCAGTTCAATGCTGTTGTGGCAAAAGCTTTCGGGTATTCAGGAGCAATTGGCGCGCCAAAGTGCAGACACCAGTGAACAGGCCGTGGAGGCCAAGGCTGCAGCCAAGCAGGCCCAGGAACTGGCGCGCGACACGGCCGCACACCTGGCGCTGACCGATAACAAGCTCAACGAGGTGGCGTTGCAGCGCAGCCAGCTTGAAGATTTGATGCAAAGCCTGTCGCGTTCGCGGGACGAAAATCTGGTGGTGGACATCGACTCGGCCATTCGACTGGCGCTGCAACAGTCGCAGTTGACGGGCAGTGTCCAGCCGTTACTGGCGGCATTGCGATCTGCCGAGACCCGGCTGTCCAAGCTCTCTCATCCTCGCCTGGCTCCCTTGCAACGGGCTCTGGCCCGGGACATCGAACGGGTGAAGTCGGCCACGGTGGCCGATACCCCAAGTCTGTTGATCCGTCTCGACGAATTGGCTCGTTTGGTCGATGACCTGCCCCTGGCCAATGCCGTGTTGAGCGCCCCGCCCAAATCGGAGCCAGAGTCGCGCCCTGTGACCAGCAGTTGGGCTCGCGCCATCAGCGCCAGTTGGTGGGAAACGGTGCTGGCCGATATCTGGGCCGATGTGATGAGCCTGGTGCGGGTCAGTCGCATTGATCGCCCAGAGGCGGGTCTGCTGGCGCCTGAGCAAAGTTTTTTCTTGCGTGAAAACCTCAAACTGCGCTTGCTCAACGCCCGACTGGCCCTGCTGACCCGTCACCTGGAAGCGGCACGAAGCGACTTGGCTCAGGTGCAGCGGGATCTCGAGCGTTACTTTGACGCCAGCTCCAAGCGAGGTCAGGCCGCTTTGGCCATGGTGCAGCTGGTGCAGACCGATATCAAACAGGTCGAGTTGCCGCGTGTCGACGAGACACTGGCGGCGCTGACCACAGCCGCGGCGGGACGCTGAGATGCGAGCCGCTTTGTGGTTGCTGGGGTTGTTTGGCGTCGCCGTGGCGGGTGCGCTGCTGGCGGGCAGCAATCAGGGCGTGGTGACCTTGTACTGGGCCCCTTACCGGCTGGATCTGTCGATCAATCTGGTGGTGCTGCTGCTGGTGCTGAGCTTTGCTTTGATGCATCTGGCCTTGCGCGCACTGGCCGCGCTGTTCGAGCTGCCGCAGCAGGCGAGGCGCTGGCGCGCGCATCAAAAGGAGCGTACCTTGCACGCGACGGTCTTCGATGCGCTGGCTCAACTGATGGCCGGGCGTTATTTGCGCGCCCGAAAATCGGCACAGCAAGGGCTGGAACTGGCGCAGAGCCTGCAAGATCAGGCTGTCATGAGCGAGCCCCCTCCGCGCCATCTGCCAACCCTGCGTGCGTTGGCCCATCTCATTGCGGCTGAAAGCGCGCACGCCTTGCGTGATCAGGGGGCCCGCCAGACCCATCTCCAGCAATCCTTGACGCCCACCGACCTGCGTCAACCACCGACCAGTGAGGTTCAGGACGCGGCTCGTCTCAGCGCAGCCCGCTGGTCCTTGTCGGATCGGGACGCCAACGCTGCCTTGGAGTGGTTGTCCAGCCTGCCGCAGGGCACTGCCCGGCGCACCCTGGCTCTGCGCCTGCGATTGAAGGCAGCTAGGATGACAGGCCGTTACGATCTGGCCCTGGACACGGCCCGCTTGTTGTCCAAGCATGGAGCCTTCTCAAATGACGCATCACTCAGTCTGATGCGCAGCCTCAGTCTGTCGCGCCTGGACCAGTGCCACGACAGTGCTCAGTTGCAGACCGCCTGGGCGGAAATGGATCGGGCTGAGAAACAAGTGCCTGAAATTGCATTGCACGCTGCCACTCGCTTGCTGGCGCTGGAAGGCTCACCCCAGACGGCTCTGCAATGGCTGTACCCCTTGTGGAACCGTTGGGTTGAGAACCCTGTGACCTTTGATGACTCGCAACAGTACACATTGATCACCGCGCTCGAGCAAGCCTTGATGGCACAAGAGCCCGAGACGGAATGGCTGGCGCGAACCGAGCAGGCTCGGTTGGCCCATCCCCAGCACATGGGCTTTGTCTATCTGTGCGGTCGGGTTTGCATGCGTCATTCGCTCTGGGGCAAGGCACAGCAATTGATGGAGCGTTGTGCACCGCGGCTGAGCCCAGCGGCCTTGCAACGTAAAGCCTGGTGTGCGGTGGCCGAATTGGCCCAGCAGCGCGGTGATGACCCAGCCGCCGCTCGTGCCTGGCAGCGAGCGGCGTTGATCCCTTGATGCCGGCCCCCTCACGCATAGGAGGGGGCTGAGCCCTTACTGCGAGGCTGAAGGGTTTTCGAACGGCATCGCCAGCTGTTGCAGATCGCGACGGGTTTCAACCAGGATCAACGGACCTTCATCAAGCACCACCGGGGCCGGGCGTTCGCGTGGAACGTGCACTGGACGCGGTTCAGCGGCGATGGCGGCTTGCACTTCGGCCACCCGCACCGGGTTGGATTGCACCCACTCCAGCTGGGAGGACCGGGCCAAGCTTTCCAGATCGCTGATGGGCAAGGAATACTGCCCGATGCGCGGCATGGCCGCGCGGCCTGAGACGCCTGTCGATGCCACCGGGGGCCGCTCCTGGCCAGGCTGCGTGACGGGTGCCGTTGACGTCGATTCGCTCTGAACTTCGCCCTCACGTGGCGCACGTTCTGCGCGCTCACCGCGCTCGCGGCGGTCACGACCGTAGCGGTCACGTGAACGACGTTCGCGGCGCTCGCCGTTGGCTTCGCCTGAAGCTTCGCCAGAGCCGTCGACGCTGTTGCGGTCTGGGTTCGTGCCTTCGTGGCGGACATCGTTGTTGGAGGCTGCCACGGGGCTATCGACAGCTGGTACACCCTCTGTGGTGATTGGTGTGGATGTCTGGGTGTCGGCGGTCAGCAGCTCACCCTGAACCGCGTTTTGGCCCTCGTCTTGACGAGGTCCCCGCTCGCGTCGGCCTTCTCCACGCTCACCGCGTTCGCGTCGTCCTTCACCGCGTTCGCGCCGGCCTTCGCCGCGTTCACTGCGTTCTCCACGCTCGCCGCGCGGAGCGCGCTCGGGGCGTTGCTCGGCGGAGCTGCCTTCTGCGGCTGGCTGATCGCTGTTGCGCGGCTCGGTGGCGCGTTGATCGTTGTTCCGCTGGCCCTGGCTTTCACGGCCAGGACGCGGTGGACGCTCCCCGCGGGGGGTCGAGCGCTGCTCGCCAGCGCCGGTCTCGCCACGGTTTTCGTGACGCCCCTCTGAACGGGCTTCACCACGGGCCTCAGAGCGGCCTTCACCGCGGCCTTCGCCACGTGCGGGGCGCTCGGTGCGCTCGCCACGCTCTCCTCGATCGCCGCGTTCACCACGGCGACCGCCGCGACGACCGTCCCGGCCCGAGTTACGGCCATCCCGGCGTTCTTCCTTCGCGGCGCTTTCGCTGGCACTGGCCGCTGGGGCCACGGCCGTTGGGGTGTCCTCAGCCTTGTTGCTGCCGAAGAAGCCCTTCAGCCAGCCCATGAAACCCCGTTCGGCGCTCGGTGTGGGTGGCACGGCGGCGGGGGCGGGCGCAGCAGCCCGAGTGGCGGCTGGCACCGGCTTGTCCACCACCGGTTTGGGTTCAACCACAGGGGCCGGCGCATCGGGCAGCACACCCTTGATCACCGGGGATTGCTTGTTGGTCGGCTCCTGCGAGCGACGTGTCATGGTCGTCGGGTCTTCGAACTCTTCGGCCATTTTGTAGCTGGCCTCGATGTTGTCCAGACGCGGGTCGTCGTGCTTGAGTCGTTCCAGCTTGTAATTGGGGGTCTCGAGGGTCTTGTTGGGGACCAGCAGGACACTGATGCGCTGCTTGATCTCGATCTTGGCGATCTCGGTGCGCTTTTCATTCAGCAGGAAAGAGGCCACGTCGACCGGCACTTGGGCGGGCACGGCGGCGGTGTTGTCCTTCATGGACTCTGCCTGGATGATGCGCAGGATCTGCAGGGCCGAGCTCTCGGTGTCGCGGATATGGCCCGAGCCACCGCAGCGCGGGCAGGGGATGGAAGCACCCTCGGACAAGGCCGGACGCAGTCGCTGGCGGCTCATTTCCATCAGACCGAATTTGCTGATGGTGCCGAATTGCACGCGGGCGCGATCCTGGCGCAGCGCGTCGCGCAGGCGGTTTTCCACCTCGCGACGGTTACGCGACTCTTCCATGTCGATGAAGTCGATGACGATCAGTCCACCGAGGTCACGCAAACGCATCTGGCGTGCCACTTCGTCGGCAGCCTCCAGGTTGGTGCGGGTGGCGGTTTCCTCGATGTCACCACCACGGATGGCGCGGGCCGAGTTGACGTCAACCGACACCAAGGCCTCGGTGTGGTCGATCACGATGGCGCCGCCGCTGGGCAGGTTGACCGTACGGGCATAGGCCGACTCGATCTGATGCTCGATTTGAAAGCGGCTGAACAACGGGGTGTCGTCGCGGTAACGTTTGACGCGGCTGGCATGCTCGGGCATGACGTGCGACATGAACTGCTGCGCCTGCTCGTAGATGTCGTCGGTGTCGATCAGAATGTCGCCGATGTCATTGTTGAAGTAGTCGCGGATGGCGCGAATCACCAGGCTGGATTCCTGGTAGATCAGAAAGGCGCCTTTGCCCGCCTTGGCCGCACCGTCGATGGCCGTCCACAGCTTGAGCAGGTAGTTCAGGTCCCATTGCAGTTCAGGGGCCGTGCGTCCAATGCCCGCCGTGCGGGCGATGATGGACATGCCGTTGGGGTACTCCAACTGGTCCATCGCTTCTTTGAGTTCTGCACGATCATCACCTTCGATGCGTCGGCTGACCCCACCCCCACGTGGGTTGTTGGGCATCAGGACCACATAGCGACCGGCCAGTGAAACGAAGGTGGTGAGGGCCGCCCCCTTGTTGCCACGCTCTTCCTTTTCGACCTGAACCAGCAGTTCCTGGCCTTCTTTGATGACGTCTTGAATACGCGCCTGGCTGGGTGACACTCCAGCCTGGAAGTACTGCTTGGAGATTTCCTTAAAAGGCAGAAATCCGTGCCGGTCTTCTCCGTAGTCAACGAAGCAGGCCTCAAGGGACGGCTCGACGCGGGTCACAACCGCTTTGTAAATATTGCCCTTGCGCTGTTCGCGCCCTTCAATTTCGATTTCGTAGTCGAGGAGCTTTTGCCCGTCGACGATGGCCAAACGGCGTTCTTCTGCCTGGGTGGCGTTGATCAGCATCCGTTTCATGATGCATTCCTTCATTGCTGTACGACACAGGCCCATGACGGGCCAACGATGCCGGAACCTGCACCAGAAAACGAAGGGAATGGGCGCGTGAACCGCCGTGGCCGATCAGGGCCGGGGGCGGTGTGTGGGCGCGTGGACAGGAGCGAGTCGAAGGACGGGCCTGGCCACTGAAAGGGGCAGGCAGTCGGGTCCGGGGGACATGAAACGGGTAACGCGTGCGACCAAGCTCTCGCGCACTGGCAGCAGCCAGCGTCGGCAAAGCATCCACATCAGCATCAACCAGTCCATGGTCGGGGTGTCTCGCTAAGATCCGCTGCCGTCGCCTTCATGGAGCGTCAGCAGCCTGGGTATTCCGTGTTCGTGGTTTTCTGGGTATCGGCTCAACCACCGGGGGTCTGCCATGCCTGTGATTCAGGCAGGTGAGACGGCCCTGGTGGGGCATCGACCTCACAGCGGGGGTTCGGCGTGCTCTAATCTACGAATTAAATCAAGCACTTGGATTCCGTCGCTGGTGAAGAACATTATAGGGGCAGCTCGCTCCACCCCGCCTCCTGAAGTCAAATTCTTGGTCGTTGACGAGGAATCTGACGGTCAGCGCCTGGACAACTGGCTGTTGCGCCATCTCAAAGGTGTGCCCAAAACCCATGTCTACCGAATCATCCGTTCAGGAGAAGTACGCGTCAACAAAGGCCGCGCCAGTGCCGATACCCGGGTGGTGACCGGGGATCAGGTGCGGGTTCCACCCTTGCGCCTGCCGGCGCCCCCTCTGCCGTCAACGGCGGTGGTCGCCCCGGCGCGCGAATTCCCGGTGTTGTTTGAAGACGACGGTTTGTTGGCCATCGACAAGCCGGCCGGTGTGGCGGTCCACGGGGGCAGTGGTGTCAGCCATGGCGTCATTGAACAACTGCGGCAAGCCCGTCCCGGAGCCCGTTTGCTCGAATTGGTCCACCGCTTGGATCGGGAAACCTCGGGCGTGCTGTTGGTGGCCAAGAAACGCAGCGTTCTGCGCCAGTTGCAGGACCAGTTTCGACAACGTGAGACGGGCAAGACCTATTTGGCTCTGGTGCCGGGGCAATGGCCCTCACGACAAAAGGTCATCGACATGCCCTTGCAACGCTACCTGGTGCCCACCGGGCAGGGTGAGGGCGAGCGCCGGGTGCGGGTGGTCGGGCCCAACGATCCGGAGGGGCAACGCGCCATCACATTGGTCCGGGTGGCTCGGCTGGTCGGAGACTTCAGCTTGCTGGAGGTCACCATCAAGACCGGTCGAACACACCAGATTCGAGTCCACCTGGCCAGCCTGGGGCACGCCATCGCGGGCGACGACAAATATGGCGACTTTGAGCGCAACCGCCAGTGGCACAAGCAAGGCCTGCAACGTATGTTTTTGCACGCCTGGCGGTTACAGTTCATCCATCCCCAGACCCTTCGACCCTTGACCCTCGAGGCGCCCCTGCCCCCTGAACTCCAAGCCTTTCTAGACCATGTCCAGCCACCGAACCCGCCGCTATGACCTGATTGCCTTCGATTGGGATGGCACGCTGTTTGATTCCACCCGGATCATCACGCGTTGCATCCAGGAGGCGGTGCGCGATGTCGGTGGCACCGTGCCCGATGATCGATCCGCGGCCTACGTGATTGGCATGGCGCTGATGCCGGCCCTGGCGCATGCTGCTCCCGATGTGCCGCAAGAAAAATACCCTGAGCTGGGGGCCCGATATCGCCACCATTACCTGCAGCACCGCAACGACATCAGTCTGTTCGAGGGAGTGTTGCCCTTGCTGGGGGCCTTGCGCGAACGGCAGCATTGGCTGGCTGTAGCCACCGGCAAAAGCCGGGTCGGGCTGGATGAAGCCTTGGGCAGTGTGGAACTGAACGGGATCTTCGACGCCACGCGCACCGCCGACGAAACCGCTGGCAAGCCCGATCCGCGCATGCTGCACGAGTTGATGCGCGAGATGGGCGTGCCAGCCGAACGAACGCTGATGATCGGTGACACCACCCACGATCTCGAGATGGCCCGGCGTGCCGGCTGTGACAGCATCGGCGTCAGCTATGGAGCGCATGAACATGTGCATTTCGAGGCCCTCGCGCCACGTTTCGTGGCCCATTCCGTGGCCGAACTGCAGGACTGGCTCCTGAACCATGGATGAGCTGGCTGTTCCCCTGTGCGCCTCGACCGACCTGGTCGACAGCGGGCGTGCCGTGCCTTTCGACGTGGTGTACGCCGGTCAAACCTGCCGCGCCTTCGCCGTGCGCTTTCAGGGGCAGGTCCATGCCTATCTGAACCGATGCACCCATGTGGCGATGGAAATGGATTTCCAGCCTGACCGTTTTTTTGACGACAGCGGTCGTTGGCTGATGTGTGCCACCCATGGGGCTTTTTATGCCCCCGATACCGGCAATTGCCAAGGCGGACCGTGCCGTGGCGGGCTGATCAAAATAAGCCTGAGCGAGCGCGAGGGCGTGGTCCACTGGCATACTGCGTACAACCTGAAACCTGTTGAGTTCTGACCCCATGAGTGATTCTGATCAGCCCGTTGCACCGGACGGCACCCCTCCCCATTCGTCCCCTCCCCCTCGCTCTGCCAGCTTGGAAACCCCAGGTTCGCCAGGCTGGGAGCGTGCCACGCTGGAACGCCTGGCCTTTGCGAATTTGCAGGAACAACGCTCGGCCCGTCGCTGGCGCAATTTTTTCCGCCTGGCCTGGCTGGTGTTGATCGTGGCGGTGGTGTGGATGAGTTTTTCGCGCAATGCGGGGCCGGCCCGGGTGCACCAGGCGCACACGGCGGTGGTGGAAATCAAAGGTGAAATTGCGTCGGGGGCCGATGCCAGTGCCGACTGGATCGTCGGCGCCTTGCGTGACGCCTTCGAGGACGAGGGCTCCCAAGCGGTGGTGCTGTTGGTCAACTCGCCGGGCGGCAGCCCGGTGCAGGCGGGCATCATCAACGACGAGATCCGCCGATTGAAAGCCAAGCACAAGAAGCCGGTGTACGCCGTGGTCGAGGAGTCATGCGCCTCGGCAGCCTATTACATTGCCGTCGCGGCCGATCAGATTTATGTCGACAAGGCCAGCATCGTGGGCAGCATCGGCGTGCTGATGGATGGATTCGGCTTCACCGGTTTGATGGACAAACTCGGGGTGGAGCGCCGTCTCATGACTGCCGGCGAAAACAAGGGCTTCCTGGACCCGTTCAGCCCCCAAACCAAGACACAACGCGTTTTTGCGCAGGCCATGCTCGATCAGATCCACAGCCAGTTCATTCAGGTGGTGCGTGAAGGGCGAGGCAAGCGGCTCAAGGAAACCCCCGACCTCTTCAGCGGTTTGTTCTGGACCGGTCAGCAGGCCATCGAATTGGGCTTGGCCGATGCCCTCGGGAGCCTCGACTATGTGGCCCGAGAGGTGATTCAGGCGGAAGACATCGTCGATTACACCCGCCACGAGAACGTGGCCGAGCGACTCGCCAAGCGTTTCGGCGCGTCCATCGGCGAAGGGGCCGTACGGGCCTTGCGATCGCTGCCCAGCATCCACTGAAGGGACACCACCAGGGCGTTTGAACGTCCTGTGTCCGGTGGACTCACACCCCCAGTCCGAAGACCGTTGGCAAACTCAGGTTGGGCGGGTTGCCGCTTTGCTTCCAGGCTTGTACCGACAGGCAACGGATGTATTGCTGTGGCAGGGTGAGGCCGCAGCACAGCGCCACCCGGGTTTGCGGCCCCAAGGTTTGCATCAGGCTGTCCCACAGGGCCACGTTGCGGTAGGGTGTTTCGATGAACCACTGGGCCACACCGTGCCGTTTGGCCAGATTTTCCAGGTCGCGCAAACGCTGAGCCCGTTCATTGGCCTGGGTGGGCAGGTAGCCGACAAAACTGAATTGCTGGCCATTGAGTCCACTGGCCGCCATTGCCAATGGCAGGGAGGAGGGCCCCACCAGAGGGCGCACGGCCAAGCCCAGCAAGTGCGCCGCCCGCACCACCGACGACCCTGGGTCAGCCAAGGCCGGCAGCCCGGCTTCACTGATCAGTCCAATGTCGCGGCCTTGCAAGGCCTTTTCCAGCAGAGGGCGGGCATCCCACTCGCCGTGGTGGTCACCTTTTTTGTGGACGGCACGTGGCAACTCGGTGAGGGTCAAGGATTGCAGGGGCAATGCCAATGGAACCAGGGCGTTTACCCGTTTCAGATAAGCCCGCGCCGACTTGGCGTTTTCACAAATCCAATGCTCCAGGCGGGCCGCAACTTGTAGCGTGCCGAGGGGCATCAGGTCTTGCAAGGGCACCTCGACATCACAGCCAAAGTCCAGCGGGGCGGGTACCAGCCACAGGCACCCGAGTGGAGCAGGGGTCGTACTCATCGCTTCCTCAACCCAACAGCGGCAATCCAGCCGATCGCAGCAAACGCGCCGTCCGGATCAGGGGCAGCCCCACCAGGGCGGTGGGGTCATCGCTCTCAATCGATTCCAGCAAGGCGATGCCCAGGCCTTCGCTTTTGGCACTGCCCGCGCAATCGTAGGGTTGCTCATGGCGCAAGTAGAACTCGATTTCGGCGTCGCTCAAGTCCCGAAATCGGACCCGCACAGCGGCCAGATCGCTGGCCTCGAAGCCACTGGACTGGCAGACCACGCTCAACGCGGTCTGGAAAATCACGGTCCGTCCCCGCATGCGCTGCAACTGCAGGGTGGCACGCTCATGGGTCCCCGGTTTTCCGAGCGGCTCGCCGTCCAGGTCGGCCACCTGATCGGATCCAATGACCACGGCTTCAGGGAAACGTTGTGCCACCGAGCGGGCTTTGGCCAGGGCCAGCCGTCGGGCCAGGGGCTCGGGGGCTTCGCCTGGCCCTGGCGTCTCGTCCACATCGGGAGACGCCACTTCGAAGGGAAGCGCCAGGCGGCTGAGGAGTTCACGCCGGTAGCGCGAAGTGGATCCGAGGATCACGGCCCGAGGAAGCCGGTGGTTGGCAGGTGAGTTGGTGCTTGGAGAGGACATGGCAGGATTCTCTTACACTGCCCTCATGAAACCGTCTCCAGATCCCGAACGTCTTGATGTGAAAGCCCTGGCACGCGCCGGCGAGACCCTCTCCGGGCAGACGCCAGTGGCTCAGAGGGAGCGCTTGCAGGCCGAACGTGCGCCTGCGGCCCCTGGTGGCCCCTCAGGACAGGAGCCGTTGATCGACTGGTCGATCAGGGGGGAGTGGCGGGAGCGTCTGGGGGCCTCCCCTCAGGTTTGGATGCATGTGAATGCTCGCCTGGTGCTGCCCCTGGTCTGCCAGCGTTGCCTCGGGCCCGTGGATTGCCTGCTGACGGTGGAGCGATCCTTCCGGTTCGTGGCCGATGAGGCCACTGCCGAGCGGGAGGACGAGAATGCCGAAGAGGATGTGCTGGTGCACAGCCCTGGCTTTGATGCACTTGAACTCATGGATGATGAGCTCTTGATGGCTTTGCCCTTGGTACCCCGGCATGAGCCCGACTGCCCGGTCCCGGTGCGATTGGCCGTCAAAGACGCTGCCTTCGACGATGGTGCCGGCCTGGAGCGCCCCCATCCCTTTGCAGCCCTGGCTCGTCTCAAGAAGGGTTCACGGGACGAGTGAGGGAGGCCGGCAGCGGGAAATTGACCGGTCCGGAGCCTATCGGCTATAATTTCACGCTTTGCCGGACAGTCCGGCCTATGCCTTGACGGCATTTTTTGAATTCATTTATGTCCAGGAGCCGATCATGGCTGTTCAGCAAAACAAAAAGTCTCCTTCCAAGCGCGGCATGCACCGTTCGCACAACGCCCTGAACGTTCCGGGCATTGCTGTCGAGCCGACCACCGGTGAAACCCATCTGCGTCATCACATCAGCCCCAACGGCTTTTACCGTGGCCGCCAGGTGCTGAAGAACAAATCTGAAGCCTGATTACTTCAGTCGACACTGGGCCCGTCGCTCACTTGGTGGCGCGGGCCTTTGTGTTGATGAACGCTTCTTTTTGACTGCTTGTCCACGGGTTTGCCAATGACCACCCTGGCCGTCGATGTCATGGGCGGGGATCATGGTCCCGCAGTCACCTTGGCTGCCGCCCGCCGCTTCCTGGATCAGCACCCGGACGCCTGTTTGTTGCTGGTTGGGTTGGCCGAAAGCCAGGGCTCCTGGAGTCATCCACGCGCGGAGTGGGTAGATGCCTCCGAAGTCGTCTTGATGGATGACCCGGTAGAGGTGGCGTTGCGTCGCAAAAAAAATTCCTCCATGCGTGTCGCTGTCGAGCAGGTTCGGGACGGACGTGCCCAAGTAGCAGTATCTGCTGGCAACACGGGGGCTTTGATGGCCATTTCCCGTTATGTGCTCAAAACCCTGGAGGGCATCGATCGCCCCGCCATTGCCGGCCAAATGCCCAATGCCAAGGGAGGCGGTACCACCATGCTGGATCTGGGCGCCAATGTCGATTGCACGCCTGAGCATTTGTTGCAATTCGCGGTGATGGGCTCTGCTCTGGTGTCGGTGCTGCACGACATCGAAAACCCCACCGTCGGTCTGCTCAATATTGGTGAAGAAGTCATCAAAGGCAATGAAAACATCAAAAAAACCGGCGAACTGCTTCGAAAAGCGGCCAACAACGGCGATTTGAATTTCTATGGCAATGTGGAAGGCAATGACATCTTCAAGGGTACAACCGATATTGTCATTTGCGATGGGTTTGTCGGAAACGTGGCTCTCAAGGCGAGCGAAGGTTTGGCCGCCATGGTGTCAGGTATGCTCCGCGAGAGTTTTTCTGCCAATATATTTTCCAAATTGATCGGATTGTTTGCCTATCCGGTTCTATCTTCTTTTAAAAAGAGGGTGGATCACCGCCGTCACAACGGGGCCGCACTGTTGGGTTTGCGCGGGCTGGTGTTCAAGAGCCATGGCTCGGCCGATGTTCTGGCCTTCGAGGTGGCCTTGCAGCGGGCGTATGAAGCAGCCAAACACGAGTTGCTGGAGCGGGTCCGGACCCGGATTGCCCATGCAGCTCCTTTGTTGGTGGTTGCCAGCGAGGATAATGGCGCCATGGACGGAGCCCAGGCCTGATGAATCTTTTTTCACGTATTTCCGGAACCGGAAGTTTTCTGCCCGATCGTCGCCTTTCCAACGAAGCGTTGGTGGCCGAGTTGGCTGAGCGGGGGGTGGAAACCTCCTCTGACTGGATTGTCGAGCGAACCGGCATCCGGGCACGTCACTTTGCCGCCCCGGGGGTGGGCAGCAGCGACCTGGGGTTTGAAGCTGCGAAACGGGCACTTGAGGCTGCGGGCCGACAACCGCAGGACATCGACCTCATCATTGTGGCCACTTCAACCCCAGACATGGTGTTTCCCTCGACGGCCTGCATGGTGCAGCACAAGCTGTCCCAACTGGAAGACGGCGGGGCTGGCATTGCCGGCGCAGCTGCTTTTGATGTTCAGGCGGTATGCAGTGGGTTTGTGTACGCCCTCACGATCGCGGACGCCATGATTCGAGCCGGTACGAGCCGTCGGGCCCTGGTGATCGGTGCTGAAGTGTTTTCTCGCATACTCGATTTCAATGACCGCACCACATGCGTTCTGTTTGGTGATGGTGCAGGCGCTGTGGTCCTGGAAGCCAGCGAGCAACCGGGCATCCTGGCCGCAGACTTGCATGCCGATGGCAAGCACGTGGGCATCCTGTGTGTGCCAGGCCATGTCAGCGGCGGTCAGGTGCTCGGCGATCCTGTGCTCAAAATGGATGGGCAAGCGGTCTTCAAGCTGGCCGTGGGTGTGCTGGAGTCGGCTGCACGTGCGGTGCTTGACAAGGCGGGCTTGCAGGACCAGGACATCGACTGGTTGATTCCGCACCAGGCCAACATTCGCATCATCCAAAGCACTGCCAAAAAGCTCAAGTTGCCCATGGACAAGGTGGTACTGACCGTTCAGGATCATGGCAACACGTCGGCCGCCTCCATTCCGCTGGCGCTGGATACCGCTGTCCGTGCCGGGCAAATCCAACCGGGTCAGCGTTTGCTCCTGGAAGGTGTGGGTGGTGGTTTTACCTGGGGGGCCGTTCTGGTCCAGTTCTGAGACTTGATCGCCATGAAATCATTTGCATTCGTTTTTCCTGGTCAGGGTTCGCAGTCCGTCGGCATGCTGGATGGCTGGGGAGATCACCCCGTCGTTCGGCAGACGCTTGAAGAAGCCTCTGCCGCCCTGGGTGAAGACCTGGGTGGATTGATCAAGAACGGGCCCAAGGAAGACTTGGCCCTCACCACCAACACCCAACCCGTGATGCTGGTGGCGGGCGTGGCCGCATACCGTGCCTGGCGGGCCGAAGGTGGCGATGCACCCGTGGCTGTGGCTGGGCATTCGCTGGGGGAGTACGCCGCCCTGGTGGCGGCAGAAGTCATGACCTTGGCTGAGGCTGTGCCATTGGTGCGGCTGCGCGCCCAAGCCATGCAGGAAGCCGTGCCGGTGGGGCAGGGGGCCATGGCCGCCATTTTGGGTTTGAACTCGACGCAGGTGGTCGAAGGCTGTGCCCAGGTTCAAGCCGATTTCGGCCCTGGCAGCGCCGAAGTGGTGGATGCAGCCAATTTCAACGATCCGGCCCAAACCGTGATCGCTGGCAGCAAGGCTGCGGTTGACAAAGCCTGCGAAGTGCTCAAGGGCATGGGGGCCAAACGAGCCCTGCTGCTGCCGGTGTCGGCACCTTTCCACTCTCGCCTCATGAAGCCGGCGGCCGACCGACTGCAGGCCCGCCTGGCGGAGCTGAATTTGCTGGCGCCGCGCATTCCTGTGGTGAACAACATCGACGTGGCTGTCGAAACCGATCCAGCACGCTTGCGCGATGCGCTGTACCGACAGGCATTTGGTCCGGTGCGTTGGGTGGAATGTATTCAGGCCATCAAGGCCCGTGGCGTGGAGGCGGTCATCGAGTGCGGGCCCGGCAAAGTCCTGGCCGGGCTGACCCGGCGCATCGATGCCGAATTGCTCAGCGGTGCCGTGTTTGACCCCGCCAGTTTGCAAGAAACCCGAATCCTGTTGGCTGCTTGAGCGGTCGCAGTCCTCTGGCTTTATTTTCATCACCTGACCATGTCTCAAGAACTCGCATTTGCCGGCCAAGTAGCCCTGGTCACTGGCGCCTCGCGCGGCATTGGTGCTGCCATCGCTCTCGAATTGGCCCGTCAAGGCTTGCGCGTGGTGGGCACTGCCACCACCGAAGCTGGCGCCAGCGGCATTACCCAAAGCCTGTCCAGCCATGAAGGCTGTCGAGGCGTGGTGCTGGATGTCAATGACGGTGCCGCTGCCACCGCTTTGATCGACGAGATTGTGGCTCAGCAAGGCGCATTGCATGTGCTGGTCAACAATGCCGGCATCACCCGTGACACCTTGGCCATGCGGCTCAAGGATGAAGACTGGGATGCGGTGCTCGACACCAATCTCAAGGCGGTGTTTCGCCTGTCTCGCGCCGTCATTCGCCCGATGATGAAGCAGCGGTATGGTCGCATCATCAGCATCACCAGCGTGGTGGGTGCCAGCGGCAACCCTGGTCAAGCCAACTATGCGGCCGCCAAAGCGGGTGTCGCCGGCATGACGCGTGCCCTGGCACGCGAGCTGGGCAGCCGTCAGATCACGGTCAACTGCGTGGCCCCCGGCTTCATCGAAACGGACATGACGTCTGCTTTGCCCGAGGCACAACAGCAGGCATTGCTGGCTCAAATCCCGTTGGGCCACCTGGGTAGCCCCGCAGACATTGCCCATGCGGTGGCTTACCTGGCCAGCCCGCAAGCTGCGTACGTCACTGGTCAGGAACTGCACGTCAATGGCGGCATGTACATGGCTTGATGTCCTTTTGTGAATACGACCCAATCCCCCTTTTTCAGCCGGACCGTCCGCCCGGGTAAAATCGCGGACTTCAACACAACCCTCTGAGGGAACCATGAGTGATATCGAAGCACGTGTCAAAAAAATCATCGCTGAACAACTTGGCGTAGAAGAGTCTCAAGTCACCAATGAAAAAGCCTTTGTGGCTGACCTGGGTGCCGACTCGCTCGACACGGTCGAACTGGTGATGGCTCTGGAAGACGAGTTTGGCATCGAGATCCCCGACGAAGATGCCGAAAAAATCACCACCGTGCAAAACGCCATCGATTACGCGATGTCGCATCAGAAGAGCTGATTTCCGAAAGAGTCTCCCGCATGAGCCGTCGACGCGTTGTCGTGACTGGCCTAGGCTGTGTGAGCCCCGTGGGAAACACGGTGGACGAGTCCTGGGCCAAACTGCTGGCTGGTCAATCCGGCATCGGCATGATCACCAAGTTCGATGCCTCGGCCTTCGCCTGCAAGTTTGCGGGAGAGGTCAAGGGGCTGGACCTGGATTCCTACATCCCGCCCAAAGAAGCGCGCACCATGGATGCTTTCATCCATTATGGTGTTGTGGCTGCTTTACAGGCGGTGCAGGACTCCGGTCTGCCAACCGGTGACGCTCTGGATGAAGAGTTGTCACACCGCATCGGCTGCTTGATCGGATCAGGCATCGGTGGGCTCCCTCTGATCGAAAATACCCATGCCGAGTTGGTCCAGCGGGGACCACGACGCATTTCCCCCTTTTTCGTGCCAGCGTCGATCATCAACATGATCTCTGGCCACGTGTCCATGCGCCTGGGCTTCAGAGGCCCCAATCTGGCGGTGGTCACGGCTTGCACCACGGGCTTGCACAGCATCGGTGAGGCTGGACGCATCATCGAATACGGCGACGCCGATGTCATGGTGGCGGGTGGTGCTGAATCCACCGTTTCGCCGCTGGGTGTCGGTGGTTTTGCCGCCATGCGCGCCCTCTCCACCCGCAACGACGATCCCACCACGGCTTCGCGCCCCTACGACAAGGACCGTGATGGTTTTGTGCTGGGTGAGGGTGCTGGCGTCGTGGTGCTGGAGGAGTACGAGTTCGCCAAGGCCCGCGGTGCCCGCATTTACGCCGAGCTGATTGGCTATGGCCGCAGTGCGGACGCTGGGCACATGACTGCACCCAATATGGATGGTCCGCGACGTGCCATGGTCAACGCAATCCGCAATGCCGGCATTCCCGTCGACCAGATCAACTACCTGAATGCCCACGGTACGTCCACGCCCCTGGGCGATGTGAACGAAATCAATGCCATCAAGGCAGCCCTGGGTGAACATGCCCACAACATCGTGGTCAACTCCACCAAGTCCATGACAGGTCACTTGCTGGGTGGGGCCGGTGGCATCGAAAGCGTGTTCACCATCAAGGCGGTTCACGAACAGATCAGTCCGCCGACCATCAACGTGTTTCATCAGGACCCGGAGTGTGACCTGGATGTGTGTGCCAATCAGGCGCGTGATCTGAAGATCGACATCGCGGTCAAGAACAACTTTGGTTTCGGCGGTACCAACGGTACCCTGATTTTCAAGCGCGTCTGACGGCCATTCATGCGCTGCGCACCGCCGGTGCTTTATCCGCTCGACCCGGGTGGTTTGGGTGCTGGTGTTTTGTGCACGGTGGCGGCGTCTGCTTTGTTGTTCACCTTGTCTTGCGTCTCGCAGCAAGCGGTGGCGGTCTCGACAATGTTACCCGTCCTGGCCTGTCTGTCCGGGTTAGGTTGGGTTTGGCAGGCTTGTCGTCAGGCACGAACCATGGCGGCAAGCCCCACTTCCTTGTCCTGGGACGGTGACAGTTGGTGGCTGCTGGACGCGCCCAATCATCAACCGGGACAACTGCGAGTGGTTTGGGATTTCCAGGCCGTCTTGCTTTTGGAATTCATTTCCCCATGTATTTCAGGACGCCCATCGGCTCAATGGCTGTGGGTGAGGCGGCGCGCCAACCCTGCCTGCTGGGCGGATTTTCGGCGCGCGGTATATTGTTTGGTGGCTTGAGCGTTTAGCTGTCGGAGTTGTTCATGAACATCATCAAAGCATTGGCGGGATCTTTGTGCGGCCTCGCACTGGTGGGAGGGCTGACCCTGGCTCCCGTGACTTCCGCGCTGGCCCAGACACGGGCCTTGCCCGACTTCACCGATCTGGTGGAGCAGGTCGGGCCTTCAGTGGTCAACATCAGAACACTTGAACGCGTCTCGGCGCGCCCCTCGGCCGGTACCCCCGGGAACCCAGGGGACGAAGAAATGCAGGAGCTGTTCAGGCGCTTTTTTGGTATTCCGCTGCCCAGTGTTCCCAATACCCCACGTCAGCAACGACCCAATCGCCCCCAACAGGAAGAGGAGCAACCCCGCGGCGTGGGCTCGGGCTTTGTGCTGACGTCCGATGGCTTCATCATGACCAACGCCCATGTGGTGGACGGTGCGGACCAGGTGCTGGTGACTTTGCCGGACAAGCGGGAATTCAAAGCGCGTATCGTGGGTCTGGACAAGCGCACCGATGTCGCGGTGGTCAAAATCGAGGCGACGGGTTTGCCGGCGGTTCGCATTGGCGATGTCAGCCGCCTCAAGGTGGGTGAATGGGTGATGGCGATTGGTTCCCCCTTTGGCCTGGACAACAGCGTGACGGCGGGTATTGTTAGCGCTAAGCAGCGCGACACGGGTGACTACCTGCCCTTCATCCAAACCGATGTGGCCATCAACCCCGGCAACTCCGGGGGGCCGCTGATCAACATGCGAGGCGAGGTGGTGGGTATCAACAGCCAGATCTATTCCCGCTCCGGTGGCTTCATGGGCATCTCCTTTGCCATTCCGATTGACGAAGCCGTGCGTATCAGTGACCAACTGCGCAGCACGGGGCGTGTGCAACGCGGCCGTCTGGGGGTGCAGATTGACCAGGTGAATAAGGAGGTGGCCGAGTCGCTGGGGCTGAGCCGTGCGCAGGGCGCACTGGTGCGCAGCGTAGAGCCAGGTTCACCCGCTGAAAAGGCAGGGTTGGAGGCTGGTGACATCATTTTGAAGTTTGATGGCAAACCGATTGAAAAATCTGCTGATCTGCCACGACTCGTGGGCAATACCAAACCTGGGACGCGCAGCACGCTGACCGTGTGGCGACGTGGTGCCCAGCGTGATCTGCCTATTGTGATTGGCGAATTTGAGCCCGAGAAGGCAGCGACCAAGGCGGCTGCGCCCGACAAACCGACAGTCACTGCTTCGGTGCAGCACCTGGGCCTGACGGTCAGCGATTTGACCGAAACGCAAAAGCGAGAACTCAAGCTGCGTACGGGTGTTCGCATCGAGTCAGCCACCGAAGTGGCTGCTCGCGCAGGTTTGCGCGAGGGGGACATCATTCTTGCGCTGGCAAACACCGAGGTGACCTCGGTGAAAGATTTCGAGGCGCTGTTGGCCCGGCTGGATAAAAGCAAGGCTGTGAATGTGCTGTTTCGACGCGGAGAGTGGGCTCAATACACGCTGATTCGTCCGGCCAAATGAACGACCTTTGGACCGGTAGGGATGACAGAACTTCCCGGTCCAGAGGCTAAAAGCCACCTGACGACCTGGGTTATTGTTGTAATCGGGACCAGCAAATTTTTTTTTTCGATGGTACTTTTCATCTTAATTGACCGATTGGTCATTAGTGTTTAATTCCATCTTGTATAGAATACCCACCTCCATTGCAGAAAAAACATATAAAGAAACACTTTCAATCCACGATGCGGGATGGTCAGTCTCGGTCCACAGACCTTCCACAGTTCACCCACAAGTTGTCCCATGGATGTATGCTCAGTTCTGTGATTAAGTTGTGGATAAAATTTGTGTGGTGGTTCCGCAACGACGACCTTGAGCCTCTTTTGACACTGTACGGACGGGGCTTTTTGCCTACAATGAAGTCCCAACTTTCGCAGTTGCCAATGATTGTTGGTTCAGGGCGCGTCCACCCGTGACGCGCCCTTTTTTATGTCGCTGTACCTTTTGAATTCAAACACTTAAGTCTCCCGCTTGATGAAGCACATCAGAAATTTTTCAATCATTGCGCACATCGATCACGGTAAATCGACGCTTGCCGATCGACTCATCCAGCGTTGTGGAGGACTCGAAGAGCGAGAGATGGAAGCGCAAGTGCTCGACTCGATGGACATCGAGAAAGAGCGTGGGATAACCATCAAGGCCCAGACCGCTGCGCTGCAATACAAGGCACGTGATGGTCAGGTCTACAACCTCAATCTGATCGACACACCAGGTCACGTCGACTTCTCTTATGAGGTCAGTCGATCTCTGTCGGCCTGTGAAGGCGCTTTGCTGGTGGTCGATGCCAGCCAGGGAGTAGAAGCTCAGACAGTTGCGAACTGCTACACCGCTCTTGATCTCGGTGTCGAGGTGGTGCCGGTGCTGAACAAAATGGATTTGCCGCAAGCCGATCCCGATAACGCCAAGTCAGAGATTGAAGACGTCATCGGCATCGATGCCTCGGAGGCGATTCCTTGTTCAGCCAAAACCGGCATGGGCATCGATGAAATTCTGGAAGCCATCATCGCGAAGATTCCGTCACCGCGTGGCATTGCGGCAGGTCCTTTGCGGGCCATGATCATCGACAGCTGGTTCGACAGCTATGTGGGTGTTGTGATGCTGGTGCGTGTGGTTGATGGCCGACTCGCCCGAGGTGACCGCATCAAGATGATGGCCACCGGTGCTTCCTACATTGCCGACAACCTGGGCGTTTTTACACCCGCCAACCAGCCGCGCGACTCGCTCGAGGCGGGTGAGGTGGGTTACATCATTGCTGGCATCAAAGAGCTGCAGGCGGCCAAGGTGGGCGACACCATCACCCAAATCAAGGCCGGCTCCGGTGGTGCCGCCGCCACCGCTACCGAGCCGTTGCCTGGCTTCAAGGAAATCCAGCCGCAGGTGTTTGCTGGTCTGTATCCGACCGAGGCCAACCAATACGACTCCTTGCGCGACAGTCTGGAGAAACTCAAACTCAACGACTCCTCTTTGCACTACGAACCCGAGGTCTCGCAGGCACTGGGCTTTGGCTTTCGTTGCGGCTTCCTGGGTTTGTTGCACATGGAAATCGTGCAGGAACGCCTGGAGCGAGAGTTCGACCAGGACCTGATCACCACCGCCCCCAGCGTGGTCTATCAGGTGGAGAAAGCCGATGGCGAGGTCATCATGGTGGAGAACCCCTCCAAGATGCCCGACCAAGCGCGCATCCAAGAAATCCGAGAACCCATCGTCACCGTTCATCTTTACATGCCCCAGGACTATGTTGGTCCGGTCATGACGCTGGCCAATCAGAAGCGAGGCGTCCAGCTCAATATGACCTACCATGGCCGCCAGGTCATGCTGACCTATGAGTTGCCGCTGGGGGAGATCGTTCTCGATTTCTTTGACAAGCTCAAATCGGTCAGTCGCGGTTATGCCTCGATGGATTACGAATTCAAAGAATACCGGGCATCGGACGTGGTCAAGGTTGACATCTTGCTCAACGGCGAGAAAGTTGATGCTTTGTCCATCATCGTGCACCGCACCCAGGCGCAATACCGGGGTCGGGCGGTTGCCGCCAAGATGCGCGAGATCATCAGCCGACAAATGTTCGATGTCGCCATCCAGGCCGCCATCGGCGCCAACATCATCGCGCGAGAAACCATCAAAGCGATGCGCAAGAACGTGTTGGCCAAATGTTATGGGGGTGACATCACCCGAAAGCGTAAACTGCTCGAAAAACAAAAGGCAGGCAAGAAACGCATGAAACAGATTGGATCGGTCGAGGTGCCCCAAGAGGCATTCCTGGCCATTTTGCAGGTGGAAGACTGATGCCTACCCTCACCGCTGCCGTGCTCGCGGCCTTTGTCGGCTATGCCCTGTCCTGGTATCTCGGCATGATCGACGGCAACTTCGCGTTGCTGCTGATGATGGCCACGGTGGTCTCGGGCCTTTATTGGCTGGGCGAGCGCTTTTATTTTCTCCCACGCAGACAGGCCGCCGCAGCCGCCCTGGAGGCCCAGAAAACCCGGCGTCAGGCCGAGTTGCGTGGCATGGGGATTCAGAAGGTCGACATTGACCTCGGCCCTGCCCGCGAACAGGCATTGCGGCAGCCCTGGTGGCTGGATTGGACCGCCGGTCTCTTCCCGGTCATCGCGGTCGTCTTTGTGCTGCGTTCGTTTCTTTTCGAACCCTTCAAGATCCCGTCCGGCTCCATGATCCCCACTTTGTTGGTAGGAGACCTTATTCTGGTGAACAAATTTCACTATGGGCTGCGCCTGCCGGTCATCAACCTGAAGATCACCCAGGGCAATCCGGTGCAACGTGGGGACGTGATGGTGTTCCGCTACCCACCCAAGCCCAGCCTGGACTACATCAAGCGCGTCGTCGGGGTGCCTGGTGATGAGGTGGCTTACCTCAACAAGCAGCTTACCGTCAACGGTCAGCCGGTGCCCAAATCACCCTTGCCTGATTTCTTTGAAGAAGACAGTCTGCGCTACATCAAGCAATTCCAGGAAACCTTCCCGACGGGCAGCAGCCCTCAGGTCCCCGGTCCGACCAAGGCGGTTCGCCTGCTCAACGATGCCGAGCGACCGGCTTTTGTGGCGGGCGCCGATGACTTCGCCTTCAAGGACCAGTGTCGCTACACGGTGGAAGGGGTGACCTGCAAGGTGCCGCCTGGCCATTACTTCATGATGGGTGACAACCGGGACAATTCCCTGGACTCCCGCTATTGGGGTTTTGTGCCCGAGCGTAATATCGTGGGCAAAGCCTTTTTTGTCTGGATGAACTTTGGCAACATCAAGCGCATTGGCGGATTTGATTGAGCATGCCCGAAACCCGTGGACAAGGTAATGTGACATGGTGACCGAGGCATCCGCTCTTGAAGCTTTACAGCAGCGACTGCAACACCGCTTCATCGATGCCCGCTTGCTCCATCAGGCCCTGACGCACCGCAGCTTCAGCGCCGACCACAACGAGCGGCTCGAATTTCTCGGGGATTCGGTGCTGAACCTGGCGGTTTCCCGGTTGTTGTTTGCCAGCCTGGCCCATCTTCCTGAAGGCGATTTGTCGCGTGTGCGCGCCAATCTGGTCAAGCAAGACACGCTGCACCGCCTGGCGCTCGATCTGGGGTTGCCGGGACTGATCCGCCTGGGTGAGGGCGAACTGCGTTCGGGTGGCCAGCGACGCCCGTCCATTCTGGCCGATGCCTTGGAAGCCCTGATTGGAGCGGTCTTTCTGGACGCTGGTTACGACATCGCCCAGCATCTGGTGGTTCGCCTGTTCGAGAAGGTCGAGATCACACCGACCATGTCCGCTGCCGCCAAGGACGCCAAGACCCAATTGCAGGAATGGCTTCAGGCCCGACGCCACCAATTGCCGATTTATCGGGTGGTCGGGACTCTGGGGGCCGCGCACCAGCAGACCTTCGATGTCGAATGTGAAGTGCCCGAACTGGGCCTGAGCGAGCGCGGCATTGGCGGTTCGCGCCGTGCAGGTGAGCAGGCGGCTGCCCAAGCCATGTTGCAGGTGTTGCTGGAGCGTAAGTCATGAGCGAGAACGACATGGGTGAGACTCCCATCCCTCCGGACCAGATGTCCCCTGCACCTGCCGATGCCCTCGGGCAGCGGTGCGGACTGGTGGCCATTGTTGGCCGCCCCAACGTGGGCAAATCCACGCTGCTCAATGCCCTGGTCGGGCAAAAAATCAGCATCACCTCGCGCAAGGCGCAAACCACGCGCCATCGCATCACCGGCATCCGAACCCTGGGCCAGACCCAGTTCATGTTTGTCGATACCCCGGGGTTTCAGACCCTGCACAACAATGCGCTCAACCGTTCGCTCAACAAAACGGTGATGGGGGCGGTCGGCGATGTTGACCTGGTGCTGTTTGTGGTCGAGGCAGGTCATTTCACGCTGGCTGATGCCAAAGTGCTGTCCCTGCTGTCACGCGACACGCCGGTTATTTTGGTCGCCAACAAGCTCGACCGGGTGCACCGCCGGGGCGAAATCGCGCCCTGGTTGCGCGACATGCAGTCGCGTCACCCCTTCGCCGAGTTCATGCCCATGTCGGCCAAACAGACCAAGGATATCGAGCGCTTGCTGGGAGTGTGCGAAAAATATTTGCCCGAGCAGCCCTGGTGGTACGCCGAAGACGAATTGACCGATCGCAGCGAGCGTTTCCTGGCGAGTGAAATCGTGCGAGAAAAACTGTTCCGTCTGACCGGCGACGAGTTGCCCTATACCTCCACAGTGGTGATTGATAAATTCGAAGAGGAGCCCGGCAAGACCGTCAGCCGGATGGTGCGCATCGCTGCCACCATTGTGGTGGAACGCGACGGCCACAAAGCCATGGTGATTGGCGACAAGGGCGAACGTCTCAAGCGCATCGGCACCGAAGCGCGGCAAGAGCTCGAAAAGCTGTTCGATGCCAAGGTATTTCTGGAGCTTTGGGTGAAGGTTCGCTCGGGGTGGGCGGACGACGAAGCGCGGGTGCGCAGCTTTGGCTACGAGTAAATCACGTTCGGCCCATCGCATCGCTGACGAACCGGCGTTCGTCCTGCACCGTTATCCCTGGAGTGAATCCAGCTTGATCCTGGAAGTCTTCACCCGCCACCATGGCCGCATTGCCCTGATGGCGCGCGGAGCGCGCCGACCCAGCTCTAATTTCCGTCCGGTGCTGTTGCCCTTGCAGCCGCTGCGGCTGGACTACGGTGGCGAATCCGAGGTGCGCTCGCTCAAAGCTGCCGAATGGGTGGGCGGCCATGTCATGCCGCGTGGTGAGGCCCTGTTGTCGGGGTATTACCTCAATGAATTGCTGATGCGATTGCTGGCACGGGATGACCCTCACCCGGCTTTGTTCGACGTGTATCGTCGCACGGTGCAGGTGTTGGCCACCGAGGCGGGGCAGACCACCTCGCCGGTGCTGCGCGCCTTTGAGCTGCTCTTGCTGCGCGACGTCGGGCTGTTGCCGTCTCTGGATCAGCAGACGCTGACCCTGCAAGCGCTCGATCCGCAAGACATTTACGAGTTGTCTGCCGAGGGCGGCCTGCGCGCGTCCTGGCGCGTGGAGGAGGAGCCCGGCAGCACGCGGGGTGCCGTGACTGGCCAGGTCTGGTGCAGCTTGCAATCGGCTCTGGATGGACACTCTCCCTGGATGGACACCTTGCGCGCCTGTGCTGCCCTGACTTCGGAGGCTCGCGGGGGCTTGCAAGTGCAATTGCGTGCCCTGTTGCACCACCACTGCGGGGTAGGCACCTTGCGTACGCGACAATTGATGATGGAATTGCAGTCGCTGTGATTCCCTCTTTGCCCCTGGACCCCACTGTCACTGTTTCCGTTGCCGCTGGATCGACCGCCATGTCTGCCGCTTCATCAACCGCCCTGTCCGTCAACCTCAACAAGGTTGCCCTGATCCGCAACACCCGCCATCTGGGTATTCCCAGCGTACTCAAGGCGGCTACGCTGTGCCTGCAAGCCGGCGCTCAGGGCATCACGGTTCACCCGCGGCCCGATGCGCGTCACATCCGGCCCGACGATGTGCCGGCGCTGGCGGCCTTGCTCAAGCATTGGCCAGGACGTGAATTCAACATCGAGGGCAACCCTTTCCACAACCTGATGGACTTTGTGATTCCGTTGCGACCAGATCAGGCGACCTTCGTGCCTGACAGCGAAGGCCAGTTCACCAGCGATCACGGCTGGCGTTTCCCTCAAGACGCCGAGCGCCTGCGCCCTCTCATTGCTCAGGCGCATGCGGCCGGGGTGCGGGTCAGCCTGTTCATGGATCCCGAGCCTGAGCAGATGGCCGCCGCTCGGGCCGTCGGTGCCGACCGGGTCGAGCTCTACACCGAGCCCTATGCCCAAGCCCATGGCACGGCCCGCCAGGCCGAGGTGCTGGCCCGCTATCGCGACAGCGCACGGGCGGCCCGTGACGCGGGTTTGGGGGTGAATGCCGGCCACGACCTGAATCTCCTCAACCTGCGCGACTTTCTGCAAGCTGTGCCGGAGGTGGCCGAGGTGTCGATCGGTCATGCGCTCATCTCCGATGCCCTGGAACTGGGCTATGCCGCCACGGTGCGCGCCTATCTGGACTGCATCCTGGGGCGAGCATGATTTACGGGATTGGCACCGATATTTGCGATGTGCGGCGCATTCGCGCCTCTTTGGAGCGGCATGGAGACCGCTTTGCCGGCAAGATCCTGTCCGACCATGAAATGAACACCTGGCGTCAGCGCAGTGAACGCTGGCCCGAGCGCGGGGTGCGTTACCTGGCCACCCGATTTTCTGCTAAAGAAGCATTCAGCAAGGCCATTGGGCTGGGCATGCGCATGCCCATGACCTGGCGCCTGTGCGAGATCGGTCGTCTGCCCTCCGGGCAGCCCGTGGTGGTGCTGCACGGGGTGCTGAAAGATTGGTGCGAGGCGCGAGGCCTGCAGGCGCGAGTCAGCGTCACCGATGAGTCCGATTACGCGGCCAGTTTTGTCGTTGTTGAACAAAACCCGACCCTGCTTTCCAACCCGACTTCCCTTGTTCCATGACACCTCATGCTCCCCTGATTCTTGATATTGCCGGCACTGAGCTCAGCGCCGTGGATCGCCGCCGCTTGTCTCACCCGCTGACGGGCGGGCTGATTCTGTTTTCCCGCAACTGGCGAGACCGGGCCCAACTGACTGCTTTGTGTCAGGACATCAAGTCGGTGCGTTCCGATCTGCTGATTTGTGTGGACCATGAGGGCGGACGGGTGCAACGCTTCCGGACCGATGGGTTTACCCATCTGCCCACCATGCGCGCGCTGGGCGAACAATGGATGCAAGATGCGAGGGGGCAGTCGGGTGAGGGGGCCATGCGGGCCACCCGGGCTGCCACCGCATGTGGTTTCGTGCTGGCCAGCGAGTTGCGTGCCTGCGGTGTTGATTTCAGCTTCACCCCGGTGCTGGATTTGGACCATGGCAGCAGCGGAGTGATTGGTGACCGGGCTTTTCATCGCGATGCACGGGTGGTCAGTATGCTGGCCAAGAGCCTCATGCATGGCCTGTTACAGGCCGGCATGGCCTCGTGCGGCAAGCATTTCCCGGGGCATGGCTTTGTACGCGCGGACTCGCACACCGAGATCCCGGTGGACCGACGCTCGCTCAAGGCCATCTTGCAGGACGACGCCTTGCCCTATGCCTGGCTGGGCGGGACACTCTCGAGTGTGATGCCGGCGCATGTGATTTACCCCAAGGTCGACTCGCGACCGGCAGGCTTCTCGTCGCGCTGGTTGCAAGACATCCTGCGTGGTCAGTTGGGTTTCACGGGTGCCATTTTCAGCGACGATCTGTCGATGGAGGGCGCGCGTCGCCTGGACGGTCGCCTGGTCAGTTACACCGAGGCAGGGGTGGCCGCCTTGCAGGCTGGTTGCGATCTGGTGCTGTTGTGCAATCAAAGCACCCCTGCCAGTCCTGGGGGAGGGCTGGCGGTGGATGAGCTGCTGGACGGGCTGGCCGAAGCTTTGCTCAAGGGCGCCTGGACCGCCAGCGAGGCCTCAGAATGGCGTCGCCAGGCCCTGTTACCAGGCCGTGAAGCCCCGTATTGGGACCACCTGATGACCCAGCCGGACTACCTGCAGGCCCTATCCTGGCTGCCTTGATCTGCCAGCCTGGCGACTCGCAATCCCCATGACTGCATCATGTCATCCTGTGAGGGTGGGGTAGGGCTGCTCGGGAGAGGTTAAAATCACCCTTTAGCCGGCGCGTGGCGGCCGGCCGTGAGACAACCAAGGAAGTTTTGTGGCGACCAAATCTGGAAAAACCCAAGTCGACGAGTCGGGTCTTCGCTTCACCAGCCGTGAAAACGGCTCTCCCTTTATTGGGATGGGCAAGGTCGGCGAAACCATGTCTTGCATCAAGTGTGGACTGCACAAACCCCGCCGTTTGGGAAGTCAACGCCGTTTTGCGGGTGGTTTGGCCTTTTTCTGTCACGACTGCAAACCCCCCCAGCCGAAGTAAGTGCTTTTTGATGGGGCTTTTCAAGTTCCATAGGATTCGAGTTTGTCATGGGGAACACCACTGCTGGGCAGGGGCAACCCGCGGTATTCCTTGAGTGCTTTCAAGACCATGGCTGAGCGAATTTCCTTCACGCCTGGCAGCTTGTTGGCCTGACGCGTGATGAAGTGGGCGTAACTTTCCATGTTGGTGGTGATGACCCGCAGCAGATAGTCCCCCGTGCCAGAGATGACATGGCAAGACACAATGGCCTCGGTGCTCAAGACCGCTGCTTCAAATTGTTGAAACCCCCGCTCATCGTGCAATGCGACATTCACTGTCACAAACGCCTCAACCCCGTAGCCCAGCAAAGATGGCGAGAGCTCAGCCCTGTAGGCGCGGATGACCCCCAGCTCTTCCAGTCGTTTGATTCTTCGCCAGGTGGGGGTGACAGAAATGCTGAGACCGGCCGCGACATCTGCGCTGGACAGCTTGGCGTCCTTTTGCAACTGGGCCAGTATGGACAAGTCGATGGGGGAAAGATCACCTTTCATGCGGGGGTGTGAAGTTGTGAAGTCTGGGATCTGACATTCTTCTCACGAGAGGCCCCTTCTGATATAGCAGGAACAAGGGGGGTGCCTCGCAAAAATTTTCAATTTACCCCCTGCATGAACTGCCCAAATGCTTTTCAAGGGATGAGCTCTTGTGGCGGGTGGGATGTCTCTGCCGCCTCGTCTGCCAGGCCATCGAACAGGCGCCGAAGACGTTGCCACTCGGCCTGAATCTCTTGCATTTTGGCCAGCTTGACCGGACCAAATCCACGCACCTGTTGGGGCAGCCTGGCCAGGGCTTGAGCCGTCAAATGGTTGTCGGGGTTGAGGTTGGCGGCCAAGTGGTCCAGCAGCAGCTCATAGTCACGCAGCAAAGACCGCTCAAGACGCCGTTCAGCCGTGTAGGTGAACACATCCAATGGGGTACCTCGCAGAAAGCGAAGTGCTGATAAGCCCTTGAAGACCCTCAACATGTACCCTCCGAACACCCGTTTGCGAGGCCGCTCTTGATGGCCATTCAAAAAGGGGGGAGCGAGATGGAATTGCAAATGATCCCAGGATTCGAATTGCTCGCGCAAACTGGCTTCAAACTCAGGGTTCGCGTACAGGCGAGCGACTTCGTACTCGTCTTTGATGGCCAGCAACCGAGCGTATTGATCAGCCACGATCCGGGTCAGCGGCAGAGCGTCTTGGCTGCGAGAGGGGGCGTCCGTCTTGATGAGGGACTCCTCAGCTTGACAGATTTTTTCAACGCCTTGTGCGTAGCGCTCGGCATACGCTGCATTTTGGTAACGGGTCAGCATGGCTACCCGACGAGCCAGCAGGCCTTGCTGGCCAAACAGCGTCTCTTTTCTGTGTTGAAAGTGAATGGGTTGCTGATTTTGGGTGTTCGACATCTTTAGCCATTGCGGCGCCGCCACGGCCAGGCGGCCGAGAGCGAATGCCAGTTGGTTGATCTCGACGGCAACCCCATTGAGCTCAATCGCACGCATCAGCGAGGCTTCCTGCAAGGGCACCAGGCCGAGTTGCCAACAGGCGCCCAGCATCACGATGTTGCTGGACTGGGTGTCCCCCAGCATGGTCTGTGCAATGTCTTGTGCATCGAGGCAGTGCAGCGCCGCATGGGATCCACAGGCATCGGTCAGTTTTTCCAGCAAGGCTTCTTCGTGCCACTCAACATCGGGGTCGCGTAAAAATTGTGCGGTGGGTGTCGTGTGAGTGTTGGCCACGACTCGGGTATGGCCTTTTCTGACGGTGTTCAGTGCCTCCACACTGGCGCCCACCACCAGATCGCACGCCAAGAGCGCGTCGGCCTGCTGGGTGTCGATGCGCACCTGATTCAGTGAATCGACGGTGGCTCCCAGCCGGACAAAGGACAACACAGCGCCTCCCTTTTGAGCAAAGCCCATGAAGTCGAGTACCGATGCGTAACGTCCCTCCAGATGCGCGGCCATGGTGACCAAGGCACCCACAGTCACCACGCCCGTCCCCCCAATGCCGCAGACCATGAGATCGAAGGGGGCCGCCCATGTCCAGGCCGGGGGAAGCGTGATGCCACGCAGGACCTCATCAGCGCGTCGATGCATGGACTGAATATCTTTGGGCTGAGTTTGTTTTTTGAGAACGGCGCCTTGCACCGTGACCATGCTGGGGCAGAAACCGTTCAGACAGGAATAGTCCTTGTTGCAAGAGCTTTGCTCGATGGCCCTTTTGCGGCCCTCGTCGGTGTCGACAGGGACGATAGACAAACAATTGCTGGCTTGGCCGCAATCGCCACAACCTTCGCAGACAGGCGCGTGGATGAAGACACGCTGGGGCGGATCGATCAATTCTTTCTTCTTGCGCCGCCGGCGCTTCTCGGCAGCGCAGGTTTGTTCGTAAATGATGGCGGTGACACCTGGAATGGTTCGAAATTCGCGCTGAACCTGGTCAAGTTCGGATCGATCATGAAAGCTGCAATCGGCCGGAAATTCTTGACCTTGCTCTTGCCAGACAGCCACTTGGTCGGACACGATGGCCAGTCGACGCACACCCTCTGCTTCCAACTGACGCGCCATACGTGGTACCGACAAGATACCGTCCACCGGTTGACCGCCGGTCATGGCGACTGCATCGTTGTAGAGAATTTTGTAGGTGATGTGGGCGCCTGCGGCGATGGCTTGTCGAATGGCCAACAACCCGGAGTGGAAGTAGGTGCCATCGCCCAGGTTTTGAAACACGTGTTTTTCATGGGTGAAGCGTGAAGCCACCACCCAATCCACCCCTTCTGCCCCCATCTGCACCAGTCCTTCGGTGCTGCGGTCCATCCAGTTCGCCATGAAATGGCAGCCAATGCCTGCCAGGGCACGGGATCCTTCCGGAACGCGTGTGCTGGTGTTGTGCGGGCAGCCCGAACAGAAGTAGGGCAGGCGTTTGACACCATCGGCGGCGTTGGACAGCAGCGCCGGAGGTGTGAAGTCAGACACCAGGTGTCGTCGATCCAGTGAAGGGTGCGCACGATACAACCACTCGGCCAATATCGGCATAAGGCGAGAGGGACGAAGCTCGCCCAATGCACTGATGAGTGCCTGGCCCTCGGAGTCCTCTTTGCCCAACACCGTCACATGAGAGCCTGAGGCACCGTGATAAAGCAGGTTCTTGATCTGCGATTCAACCACTGGCGCCTTTTCCTCAATCACCAGCAACTCTGACAACCCTTGCGCAAAGCGCTTCAGACGGGTGGGTTCCAAAGGGAAAACCAATCCCACTTTGTAGACTCGAATGCCAGCCTGCTGGAGGGCTTCGGTGCTGATGTCCAGGCGACGGATGGTTTCCATGAAGTCGAAATGGGCCTTGCCGACCGTGACGATCCCGCGGCGCGCGTTTGCGCTGTGCACAATATGTTTGTCAATGGAATGGATTCTTGAAAACAGCTGTACGGCTTTGAGCTTTTGTTGCAGACGCGATTCGAGCGCCAGAGAAGGCAAGTCGGTCTGTCGGATGTGAAGTCCGTCGGTCTCAGGCAGATCTTCGACACCGTCAAGACAGCTCAGGTCCAGCGAGTCCAGGTCCACGGTCATGGCCGACTCCACCACCTCGGAGATGGCTTTGAAGCCGACCCAGGCGCCGCTGTATCGCGACAAGGCCCACCCATACAGGCCGAAGCTCAGGTATTCGGCCACATTGCCGGGATGCAGAATGGGCATGCTCCAGGCTTGCAGGGCTTGATCGCTTTGGTGAGGCATGGAAGAAGACACACAGCCATGATCGTCACCACAGACCACCAGAACACCGCCCAGCGGGCTGCTGCCATACGCATTGGCGTGTTTCAGGGCGTCCCCGGCGCGGTCCACGCCCGGGCCTTTGCCGTACCACATGCCAAAGACCCCTTCGACATGGCGCTGGGGATTCAGTGCTGCACGCTGTGAACCCAACACGGCCGTGACGCCCAGATCTTCGTTGATGGCTGGCATGAATTGAATCGCGGCTTCTTCGAGCCGGTGACGCGATTTCCAGAGCTGCTGATCCACCATACCCAGCGGTGAGCCCCGGTAACCTGACACAAAACCTGCGGTGTTCAGCCCCCGCGCGGCATCCCGCGATTTTTGGGTCAGCAACAGGCGAATCAAGGCTTGCGTTCCGGTCAAAAATATTTTGCCCTGTGTGGCCTGAAAGCGATCAGCAAGTTGATAGTTGACCAGTGGGACGGGTTGGGTTTCCATGCAATTGATTTCCATGAGTAGACAAAAAAATTCTAGGAATACGAAAGGAAATGAATCGTTCTATTTCTGTCCAAAAGCTCTCATGAAACGCAAAAAATATCTTTTTCAGAACGACGCGAATTGAATGCACAGGTGTCAAAAATAAGTCCTGCATGCTCGTTACTTTCGATAGTGAGTTTTTGTTTTGTGCAATGAATTTGTCCAAATCGGGGGTAATTCAGGGGGGGGGAACGAAAAGAATTTCCAGACCCAATTTCTAAAGTGGATGGCCTGAGGTGTCCGGTGTTCGGTCCTCTACTTTTGATCCACTTTGGGGAAATTCAGATGAAAAAAACGACGGGCTTGATGATGGCTTGCATGGCCTCAATGGCGCTGATGAACAGTCAGCGCGCCATGGCCGAGGAGAAGGCGGGTGATTCGGCAGTGGTGTACGGCTTTGTGCGGCTGGATGCGGTGTACGACCGACAAGCGCAAAGCGCAGATGATTGGGCCAGCTTTTTGATGACTCAGCCCAAAGAAGGGGCTCGAACCAATGACCGGCTCTACATGACCGCCCGCACCTCGCGTCTGGGCGTCAAAGGCTCATTCGCCCAGGGTGCAGTCAAGTACCAGCTGGAGGGGGATTACAACGGCAACACCATGGAGCAAGATTCGGGCAACGCATCAGGTGGAATCCGACTGGGGACGCTGGGCACCAACTCCATGGGCTTTCGATTGCGCCAGGCGAATATTCAATTCGGCAACTGGACAGTGGGTCAAACGTGGTCGACTGCGTTCGATGGCGCGTCCATGCCCGAATCGGTCGAATTCAATCCGCCGTTAACGGCCACCGCCCTGCGACAGCCGCAAGTGCGCTACAGCGTCGATCTGGGGCAGGGCGCCAGTGTGCATGTGGCGCTGGAAAATCCCTCCTCCTCACTGGTGGCCAACAACGCCTGGGCAACCCGCAATCGCCAACCCGATCTGGTGGGACGGCTGTCGCACTATGCCGATTGGGGGCATCTCTCGGTCATGGCGGTCGCGCACCGTTACGACGTCTATGAAAAAGACAAAGAGAACGGTTTGACCGCCAGCGCCGTCGGACAGCTCTTCTCCCTGGGGGGCAGTTTGAACCTGGGTGCCGATCGTCTGGTCTATGGCGCCGCCTCAGGCAATGGTGCCGGCCGCTATCAATGGGCCTCATTGCTGCAAGGCATCGCAATGAGCAACGATGGGTCTATTCAGCGTTTCAAGTCGACCGGTTTTCACGTGGGATATACCCACAAATGGTCAGCCGACGTGCGCTCCAACATCAACTATGCCCGTACGGTGTTTGATGACACCCAGACATTTGTTGACGGATTGCATAACAAGCGATTGAGTCAATCACAAATCAACACCATCGTGGGCTTGGCAAAGGGCGTTGAGGCAGGCGTTGAATACGAGCAAGGCGAGCGGGTTCAGCTGGGCACGGCCGCAACCACCTCCAAAGAGGCGCGCATGAATTTCATGGTGATGGCCAGTTTTTAAATCGCCCCTCACCCATTCTTAGGAGTACACATTGATGAAATTCACAACGATTCGTGCTGCCATCAGCGCGCTGATGTTGGCCACCCTGGGCGTGGCCAGCGTCTGTGCGGCCGAAAAAGTGGTGGCTGTGACCGCCATCGTCGAGCACCCCGCATTGGATGCGGTGCGAGACGGTGTTCGAGAAAGCCTGAAAGAAGCGGGCTTTGCCGAGGGCAAGAACCTTCGGTTCGTCTTCCAGACGGCGCAGGGGAGCCCCGCCACCGCGGCTCAGATTGCGCGCAAGTTTGTGGGTGACAACGTGGATGTGATCGTGCCCATATCCACGCCGTCGGCGCAGGCGGTGGTGTCTGCCACGCGCAACATACCGGTGGTGTTTTCGGCCATCACCGACCCGGTGGCGGCCAAGCTGGTCAAAAGTTGGGATGCGTCGGGCACGAATGTGACCGGTGTCTCTGATCTGTCACCAGTCGATCGTCACCTGGAGTTGGTCAAAAAGATCGTGCCTCAAGTCCAGCGGCTGGGGGTGATCTACAGTCCTGGCGAGGCCAATTCGGTGGCCATCATCGAGTTGTTGCGCAAAGAAGTGAAGACACTGGCCATCGACCTGGTGGAAGCCCCGGCACAACGAACGGTGGATATCGCTGCCGCTGCTCAGCGCCTGGTGGGCAAAGTGGATGCGATTTATGTGCCCACCGACAACAACGTGATTGCCGCCATTGAAGCCGTCATCAAAGTGGCACAGCAGGCCAAAATTCCGCTGATTGCCGCAGACACTGACAGTGTGAAGCGCGGCGCGGTGGCTGCACTGGGGGTCAATTACCACGATCTGGGACGACAAACTGGACGCATGGTGGTACGCGTGCTGCAAGGGGAGCCAGTGGGTCAAATGCGTTCCGAAATCAGCTCGCGTTTCGAGTTGCACCTCAACCCAGAGGCCGCACTCAAGCAAGGCGTCACCCTGTCGCCAGATCTGATCAAGTCGGCCGCCGTCGTCATCCCCTAAATTGCTTTTTCATTGTTAGCGCCCGGCAGATTTGTGTCGGGCGCACTTTTACTTTTCGATTGTTATCTTTATGTCACTGATCGCCTCACTGGGCGCTTTGGAAATTGGCGCCATCTATGCCTTGGTTGCTTTGGGCGTTTTGCTCACTTTCCGAGTGCTCAATTTTCCAGATTTAACGGTCGATGGCAGCTTCCCTTTGGGGGGGGCCGTTGCCGCAGCCTTGATCGTTCATGGTCAAGACCCATTTTTGGCCACCGGCGTTGCATGTTTGGCCGGCGCGCTGGCAGGCTTTGCCACCGCGTACCTGCATGTACGGCTGAAAATCATGCAACTGCTGGCCAGTATCCTGGTCATGATTGCGCTCTACTCCATCAATTTGCGCATCATGGGCAAGCCCAATGTGCCTTTGCTCGACACCAGCACTGTATTCACGCTGACCGAGTCCTTGGGCTGGTCGGCCGAGTGGGCCAAGCCTCTGGTTTTGTTGGCAGTGGCGTTTGTCGTCAAGCTGATGCTGGATGTGTTTTTCAACACCGACCTGGGTCTGGCCATGCGAGCCACAGGGGGAAGTGCTCGAATGGCCCGAGCACAGGGTGTTTCGACAGACGCCTTGACCTTGGGCGGACTGGCACTGTCCAACGGCATGGTGGCGCTCGCGGGCGCCCTGTATGCCCAGTCACAAGGTGGTGCAGATATCTCCATGGGGGTCGGGACCATCGTCATTGGCCTGGCGGCGGTGATCATCGGTGAAACATTGATCCCTGCTCGGCGCATGGCCTGGGTGGCGTTTTCTTGTGTCGTTGGCGCATTGATGTATCGATTGGTGATTGCCGCCGCGTTGAATGCCGATGTGGTGGGTTTACAGGCCCAAGACCTCAACCTGGTGACGGCTGTGTTGGTCACGCTGGCTTTGATGATTCCGGGGCAGCGTGCGCGCTGGCAACGCCGGCGGGCTCAGGCTGAACAGCGATCCACCCAGGCCAGCATGGGAGAAGCGGCATGATGCTGGACATCCAACAACTCCACCTGACGTTCAATCGCGGCACACCGATTGAAAACCGTGTCTTGCGCGGTGTTAATCTGAAGATTGAAAAAGGCGAATTCGTGACGGTCATCGGATCGAATGGTGCAGGCAAATCCACCTTGCTCAATACGATCTCGGGCGACTTCACTCCAGACCATGGGTTACTGAACATCGGCGGTGTCAATGTGCTGGGCCAGAGTACTCATGAGCGTGCCAAACGTGTGGCCAGGGTGTTTCAAGACCCCTTGGCAGGGACTTGCGAGGCTTTGACCGTCGAGGAAAACATGGCATTGGCCATGATGCGAGGTCATCGGCGCGGATTCAAGTTCGCCCTGAACACGCAAAGACGCGAATTTTTACGTGACAAGCTCGCCATGCTGAGGTTGGGTCTGGAAAACCGACTGACCGATCGAATGGGCTTGCTGTCTGGAGGGCAGCGGCAAGCGGTCAGTTTGCTGATCGCTTCATTGACTCCTTCGGACATCCTGCTGCTGGACGAACACACCGCAGCGCTGGACCCCAAAGCCGCTGCCGATGTTTTGGAGCTCACGAAAACCCTGGTCGATGCGGGGCAGATGACCACCTTGATGGTGACTCACAGCATGCGTCAGGCCTTGGACCACGGGACCCGCACCATCATGCTGCATGAGGGAAGAGTCATTCTTGATGTTTGCGGCGAGGTCCGGCAGCGGCTGGATGTCCACGATTTACTTCAGCTGTTTGCGGCCCAGGCGGGCAGCGAGCTTGACGATGACAAGCTGTTACTGGGGCAAAACTGATCATCCCATACCCACGAATTGATGGAAAACTATGAATAACTTGACCAATACCCAGACAGAAAATCCCATGGGCTTGATGGGTTTTGAATTTGTCGAATTCACCTCTCCTCAGCCGCAGCAACTCAAGGCCTTGTTGACCCAGCTGGGTTTCACCCATGTGGCCAGACATCGCTCCAAGGCGGTGCATCTGTATCGACAAGGTGGTATCAACTTCATCGTCAACCATGAACCTGCCAGTCAGGCTGCCTATTTCGCAGCAGAGCATGGCCCCTCCGCCTGTGCCCTGGCGTTCCGAGTGCAAAACGCAGCGCTGGCTTATGCCCGTGCTCTATCGCTGGGCGCAGAACCCTTGGAGGGCTCGTTCGGCCCTATGGAGTTGCGCTTGCCTGCGATCAAGGGCCTGGGGGGCATGCCTCTGTATCTGGTGGACCGTTTTCAGGAAGGCCAATCTATTTATGACATCGACTTTGAATTTTTGCCCGAGGCGCAAGCCCATCCACAGGGTCATGGCTTGCTGTCCATTGATCACCTGACCCACAACGTCTACCGAGGGCGCATGGGGCATTGGGCGGCCTTCTATGAAAAATTGTTCAATTTCAGTGAATTGCGCTATTTCGATATCAAAGGGGAATACACCGGTTTGACCTCCAAGGCCATGGTGGCTCCTGATGGGCTGATTCGCATTCCGTTGAATGAAGAGGCTTCGTCGGGCGGAGGACAGATAGAGGAATTTCTCAAGCAGTTCAACGGCGAGGGTATTCAGCACATTGCCTTGCAAACCCAAGATCTGTGCCGAACGGTGGATGCGCTTCGTCTGGCAGGTGTCCCTTTGATGACGGCACCCACCGACACGTATTACGACATGCTGGATGAACGCTTGCCTGGGCACGGGCTGAATGTCTCTGCCTTGCAGGCCCGTGGCATTTTGGTGGATGGCTCCACCACCCAAGGCAAGCCCCGATTGCTGTTGCAAATATTCTCTACTCCTGTCTTGGGGCCGGTGTTTTTCGAATTCATCGAGAGACAAGAAGATCAAGGGTTTGGTGAAGGCAATTTCAAAGCCTTGTTTGAATCCATGGAGAGAGATCAGATGCGGCGTGGAGGATTGGAAGCTTTCAAAAAAAATTGAACTTATAGCCATATGAAGTCCACTAAGTGGATACGAGCGGACTGGATGAAATTCCTCTCGTATTCACTTTTTCAATTCAAAGGAATTCAACATGGCAATTTCATACAACAATGCGGCCTTCGACACCACTTCAGGCTCTGCTTCCGCGGTAGAAACAGCTAAAGCCGAAATGGAAAAAACGTTCAACAATGCGACCGTTGCTGGACTCAAAGGGCAAGTGGACATGATGAAAACTGGCGTGGATCAACTTCATACCAAGCAAAAGACAGACACGCTGAACTCCGTGCTGGAAAATGCCAAGGCTGTTCGCCTGTAATCGTCTCTTGTTTAATTTTTTTGGAGAGTGATATGGGACAAACATCGACCAACTCCACCAACGGCTTGGACCTCAGTGTTTCGCAACAAATGTTGCAAAGCATGCAGTCCGATCACCGCACGCAAATGCAGACGCTCAGCGAAATGCATAAGGCGGATATTGACGCCATGCGGGCGGAGCATCAGGCCTCAGACGCCAAATTCAGCGAAATGTTCAAGGATTTGACGGGCTTCATGAAAAACTCGATCAGTGAGATGAGCGGTGTCATGAAACAGTGTCAGCAAATGTCGGCCATGACCACCGAGTCGTATCTGGGACAGATGGGGAAAATCATTCCCCATTTCCTCTGAGTTCGAGATCGCAGTTGATTCGTGAAAAGGAGTAGGTATGGAAACCAGCACGTTGAACGCGATGGAAGACCACATCAACCAACACCGAAAACGCTGTGTCGGGGAGTTCATGGATGGTAATCCTGCCGTTTTCTCCCCTTCCACCTCCGGGGCTTGTTGGGTGGATACCCTGTTGTCATCACCAGTGATCGATGGGGCTGACCGACATGTGGTGGACAAAGCGCTTGGCCTGCTGGCTTCCACCTTGAGGTCGGCTCATCAAACCATGGACAGTGGTGTGGTGCTTGGCCAGGCCATCTCGCCCGAGCGTATTCCCGACATCGACTCGATCGAGCCAGATGCTGCAGCCATGTTGATTTTTGATCATGCAGATGATGAAGATAAATCAGAAGCAGTGGCCTTTGCGCGAACCATCACGTTGTACAAGCAACTGGTGGATCAAGAAGTGCTTGAACCCGACATGCTCTATGAGACCCTGGTTCAGGTGATGGATGATTTGCCAGGGACGTCTGCACTCAGCCGATCCGTGATTGATACCCTCAAGCGCATGGCACGATTGGACATGGAAGCCATGATGGCGGTCCGCTGACGCGATCCATTCTTTCGAGCGGTCACCACATGAATACTTACCGTGTCATTTCAAATTCGCCCCTTCGAGGGGGTGAACCTTCTCTGGAAGGGCATTCGGAACACGCTGACGGCAGCGGGCTTGCTCGATCGGACCATCTGCATGCATTTCAACAAGTGCTGGATGGTGTGGGGTCTTCGGGGCGATTGCTGAAAAAAGTGTCAAGCCATCAGGCGCCGATCAAAAGCATGTCCTCTGCAGAACCTGGAGTCCGGCCTATGGGCCCGTTGAGTCATTTGTCCGACTATCTCAAGGCCAAGCATGAACATATCTCTGGCATGGTCGGGTCTGTGCTGGTTTCGCGTGATCCAACAGCGGTGAACCGGGTGACCGCAGCCATGGCGGACAGTGGCGTTGAAAGTGATTTTATGGCCAAGGTGCTGGGCAAGACCATCTCTGGCGTGGATCAGCTCACCAAGTTGAATTGATCGGCAAATCAACGATGAGTGCATTGCCAGCTCTGTCCTGGAGTCGGGCCCGCTCGCAAGACGCCGCTGCCATGTTGGCCATTTATAACGAGGCTGTGGCCTGTGTCGGACAACTGCCCATGACCCAACCCGCCACCTTGGATTCAGTGCAAATGACCTTGCGCAATTCCCAGCGCCTGGGTTGTCCGGTCTGGGTCTATTGGCACGACAACCAGATCGTGGGATGGTCGCAAATCCGGCCGCTCACCTGGGGTGGCGCCTGTACCCAAACCACCGGCGAACTGTCGATTTATGTGGCTGAAGCCTGGCATGGTCGTGGCGTCGCTGCCCAAGCTGTTTTCATTGCCTTTACGCAGTCGATCCGATTGGGATACCGATCCATCACCTGCTGGATTCTTGGAGAGAACCGAAAAAGCCGTCAATTGGCACGTGCCTGCCGCATGGAGCGCTGGGGTGTGCTGCCTTTGTCGGTGCATCATGGCGATCGATCTTTTGATCTCGAGATATGGGGTTGTGATCTCGAAAACCCGTCTTGGCGATTGCACATGGAAAAAATTCAGCGTCGACTGGCCCGCCGTGCCTCCACCTGGATGCAAGAGCGCAAATGGGCTTCAGTCACGGTGATGTGTGACTCCGATCTGTCTGAGTAGGCCCATGTTGCACCACCCGTCTTGGCAACAATGGCTGTTGACGCTGCTCTTGCTGGGGACGCTGACGGCTTGCACGCCCATGCTGGATCTTTACTCGGGGTTGAATGAGCATGATGCCAATGACTTGATTGCAGCGCTGAAGGAGGGGGGAATCCACGGTCAGAAGCAATCGGCCAAAACCGGTTTCATCATCAAGGTTCCCGAATCCGAGTTGGCAGCATCGGTGTCGCTGCTGCGCAGCCAGGGCCTGCCGCGACATTCATTCGCTCGCATGGGTGATATTTTTAAAAAAGACGGCATGATTTCCACCCCTACTGAGGAACGGGGCCGTTATTTGTATGCCTTGTCGCAAGAGCTGGAAAACACCTTGACCCAGATTGATGGTGTTGTGTTGGCCCGTGTGCATCCTGTGCTGCCAGAGCGCATCGTGCCTGGTGAACCGGTGCAGCCGTCTTCATGTTCTGTGCTCATCAAACATCGGCCACAGTGGAACCCGCAGCATTATGAAGAACGCATCCGACGTTTGCTTGTCTCCAGCATTCCGGGTCTGACCAAGGCTTTACCCACAGCCGTTTCGATTGTATTTGTCCCGGTGATGGAGGACATCGATGACCACAGCCCTGCCATCGAGCAGCCTCATGCGGATGCTAGGCATGACTTGCTGCGCATGGGCATCATGGTATTTTTGGCCTTGGGAGGCTTGCTTTGCGTGGTCATCCTCGCACGCTGGTATGGCGTTGATGTTCTGCGGAGGATCAAGCGGCCTCGCCCCTCGTCATCGGAATGAAGGGTAAACGTCATGATTCCCCTCTGGCATCAGGCTTGCCTGCGTGGGTGGTTTGAGCCTTGGCAGGGGGTCCATCCACAATGGATGGAGCAACCCGAGTGGCCGAACTGGACCACGACAGTGCTGCATCGAAGTCCGATGGCCATGCGTTATGCATTCATGACCTGGTGCGATCAAATGGCTTTACCCACCGAACCGCCCGAGTGGCTCTTGACGCCAGACGCGTTCAATGAACACTTGTATGTGTCCCCCGAACAGTGCATGCGTTCAGCGGCATTCATCGGGGCTGTTTGCTGGTTCAGTCAACCTGAAGCCATCGTAGCTTGGCCTGGCCAGCAATCAACACTTACACCATCCGATGGCGAAGGTAGGGCGGGGCTTGATATCGCCTTATTGCGCACGGCTGCACGTCTGGCCCGTTGGCACTCCGTGCCCGTGCTGTTCGAGTGGCGCAGCCCTGTATTGACGCAAGAAGCCATTTTGATTCAGGGGATGGCCTGGATGCGACGGGTGGTTGATGGCCACTGGTGCGGGTGGTGGTCGCGCCTGCGCTTGCGATGTGCGCCCGCGATGGTGAGGGAGCTGGAAGCGCAGATGTTGAACTGTGCAGGGGCACCACCGAACAACGACCACAAAGCGGTACTCATGGCTTGGCGTCAAGCTTTACAGACATGACGCACACCCTCTGGGATGCCATGCCCCTGGCTTTGCAGGCCATGGCTCTGTCCATGGCTCGGGCTGTGGGATGCAGTCTGTTCTTGCCCTCCTGGGGGCGTCGGCACATGTCCTCGATGCACCGCAACGCCATCTGTTTGGCGGTGTCACTGCCCCAGGCCATGGCGCAATGGGAATTCCTGATGCATCAGACGCAATGGGTGCTGCACCCGATGCTCATGGTCTTTAAAGAAGTGTTGGTGGGAGGGCTTCTGGGGGCCTTGTTGTCTATTCCGTTTTGGATATTCCGCGGCGCATTCACCCTGGTGGACAACCAACGCGGTGCCAATGCGGCTCAGATGAACAATCCGTCCATGGAGGCAGATTCGTCCTTATTGGGGGAGTGGGTCGAGCGGTTGCTGTTGGTCTTCTTGGTCGAGACGGGGGGATTTTTGTGGGTGTTTGAGGCTCTGTCAGAGAGCTATCTGACATGGCCGTTGACGTCGACCTGGCCTTTGCTTTCGGAACAGGTCACCACACAGGTGCTGGCTGCCTATGCCCGCTTGATGATGGATGTGCTGTTGCTGGCCTCGCCATTGTTGCTCTTGTTGCTGGCGATCGAGTTTGGCATGGCGATTGGCAGCACAGCGGTCCAGGGCATCGATGTTTATCAAACGGCGATGCCCATCAAGAGTCTTGCAGCGCTGATATTTTTAGCCGTCAGCGTCAATCAATGGTTTCAGCACATCATGGGGCGCTTCGAATTTTGGTGGGTGGAAGGGGTCGTGAAAACCTTGGGGTTGCGATGAGTGAAAAAAACCTGCCTCCCAGCCACCAACGCCTGGAGCAGGCGCGCAAGCAAGGACAGTTGGGGATCAGTCAAGATCTGGTCAAGCTATTCAAGATGGCTGTCATTGCTGAAACCGCATTTGCATTGGAATCGATGGTCTTGGATGCCATGGCCGATTTGGTGTCAGCCGCAAGCCTGTTTATAGCTTCGCCACGTGGCATGCGATGGCAGGCCATATTGGAATTGTCGACCCCATTGCTGGGCGTTTGTCTACTGCTGGCCTGTTTGGCGGGGCTGGTGACATGGGCGCTGACCCTGCTGCAAACCGGTTTCAACATCGCCTCCGAGGCGATGGAGCAAGGACCCAAAAAACTCAATCCAGTGAGCAATCTCAAGCAAATTTTTTCTTCACAAAAATTGCTGATGCTGGGGCTCGGTCCTTTGAAGATCGGGTCTGTGCTGTTCGTCGTCGCTCATGAGCTTCAGTCCTGGATTCCCACCCTGGTACAAGCCGATCGCATCACACCCGCGGCCCTGTGGCAATTGTCACTGACGATGCTGCAGCGGATGGAGCGCTCATCGCTCATTATTCTCCTGGCCTGGGCGATATTTGATGTGGCCCTTCAGCGCTGGCAGACTTACCGTGGTCTGCGCATGGATCTGGAGGAGCTCAAACAAGACCACAAAAGCAGCGAAGGCGATCCTCATGTCAAAGGGCATCGAAAGTCCACCGCCCGACAGATGCTGTTCGAACCACCCGCGGCCAAGCTGCCCAAGCCCACCGCCGTGGTGGTCAATCCGCAACACATTGCCATCGCAATTGCTTATCGATTCGAGCCCAACACGCTGCCTAGGATTGTGGCCAAAGGTCGTGATCGCCAGGCCCAGTCGATTCGAGACATGGCGGCCAGGGAGGGGATTCCCATCATTCGCTATGTGGGATTGGCGCGCCAGTTGTACGCCACGAACCGTGTCGGGGACTTGGTTCAAACCGATGCTTTGCGAGCGGTGGCGTTGGTGTACCGGGCCGTGCGTGAGATGACCCAGGACATGGATCCTGCGGATGTGGCCGGCGTCTACGAGTTGGACGAGGACATGGCGGCACACATACTGGCTGAGTCTTGAAACTGACCCGCCCTTCTCAGCAACTCATTGAGAGCTCATGTCGTTGGAAAGATCCGCACCATCTTCGCTCTCAAGGGGATCGCCTTGGCCATGTGTGGCTCTGGCCTCCAACGATTGTTGCAACAATTTACGAGCTCGATTGACGCGCGAACGAACAGTACCGATGGGGATTTGCATCTGAGCGGCCACATCTTGATAGGAGCGCCCCTCAAAACACACCAGCTCAAAGGTTCGACGCAAATCGGTGGGAAATTGATTGATCTTGGCAGAAAGACCTTGAACGAACTCGTTGAACTGGCAGGCGATATCGGGTCCGTCGGTATCCAACTGACGCTCTTGCCAGGCGACATGACCCAACACGTCATCGTCAGCATCCAAACTGGTGATGCGTTTGGCTTGCAGTGTATGGCGTGCGACGTGTCGTCTGGCCACGTTGGCGGCGACACCAAAAAACCAGGTTTCGATCGAAGAGCGATATTCGAAAGAATGTTCACTTCGCAAGGCTTCAATCACCGCATCCTGGATGATGTCCTCGATGTTTTCTTCATTGTGCTCGTAGCGCCAGATGAACTTTTTCAACTTGCGGGAATCGTTGATTGAGATGCGAATGATTTGATTCATGAAGGCATTGGAGTTGATGCCGACACTGTCCATGTCGGGGGAATGCGTAGTCAAGGGGGGCATGGGCGTACTCGATAAAGTGAGGGTTGTCGAATCAAGGGGACAGACGTCCCCGATGGGAAATATGAGGAATCGAGCTCAGTGCCTGATCGGCCAGGGCCAGCAACTCCACCCCGATCCAACGTCCCACGAGTGCCAGCATGAGGCCCACTGCGATGAGCTTGAAGGCAAAGGGCAAGGCTTGGTCCTGCACCGACAGGGCTGTCTGGATCAGGGAGATGAGGATGCCGATCAGAACGGCGATCGCCAGGGGTGGCAAAGACAGCCAGACGACCAACAGCAAGCCCTTTTGGAAAAATGCAAAGGTCTCTGTCATGGGTAGCCCCAGGCGTACGATTGAACCAGCCCCTCAAACACCTTGGTCCAACCATCCAGGACCACGAACAGCAAAATTTTGAGCGGCATGGAGATCACCATGGGAGACACCATTTGCATCCCCAAGGCCAACAGCAGGTTGGACATCAAGAGATCGATTACCACCATCGGCACATACAACACAAAGCCAATTTCAAAGCCCAGTTGCAACTCAGAGATGACAAACGCAGGAATCAGAACCACATAGTCTGAGTCGCGAATATGTGTGGCACCGGACGTCGCCTGTTTTCGAGCCATGACCAGAAAGCGCTCGCGTCCTTCGGGCAAGGTGTTGCGCAACATGAAGCGGCGCAATGGCTCAATCGCGGTGGCCACGTCATCCACTGTGAATTTGCGCAGATTAAATTCGGAGGACCGGGACAGCGGTGTGCTTGCTCCGATCTCGCGCATCACGGGAGCCATCACAAACAGTGTGATACTCAAGGCAATGCCGTAGATGGCAATGCTGGGTGGGACTTGCTGTACCCCGATGGCGTTGCGAAGCATGAGCAACACCATCGATACCTTGAGAAAGCAAGTGGTGCAGACAAGCATCAGCGGCATCAGTGACAAAGCTGCCAGAAACAGAGCCAGGCTGAGTGGGTCGAACTGTTGCAGACTCATGTGCTTGAAGCCATGGTCAAGACCTCAATGGCCAGACGCCCCTCTATGTCGATCAACTCACCCGTTCCGATGTGACACCCGTTGACCGACATCATGACCCGAGTGCTGGTCGGTTGCTGTAATTCAATCACCTGGCCGATGCTCAATGACAACAATTGCCGCATCGGCAGCGAGATATGCCCGACCGTGAAGATCAGCGACACGGCAATGTCGTCTACACAAGACAATCGTTGAAGAGACTCATCGGACTTTGTCTCTCCATCCATCGTTCCGAGAATGTTCTGTGCTTGTGGGTTTCCCATGTTCTTCCATCCTTTACAAATCCAAGAGTGCTCTTCATGTTTCATGAGGTACAGCAACCACCCATCAAACAGGCATCGTGCGGATCCAGGTGGATCCAGTTCTTGTGAGTCGATGAACACAGCGTCACCTGACCTCAAGGCGGCGAGTGAGTGAAGGTCCACAAGCGTTTGCCCCAGCAGCCATTGCCCCTGACAACTCATGAGTGACCACAGGGGGTTCGTTTCAGTCATTGGGTTGGCGTTCATCGGATGCCATTGCGGGTTTTGCAACCACTTCATGATGGTTGACGAAGGCAAGAGCAAGCTGTGAACGTGGCGATGAGCGGTCTCTTTGGCCACCAGCGTCAAGCGGCACCTCTGCCAATCGTCAATCGGTTGGAAGTGGGAAGAATCGATGAGTTGCAACTGCCCACCCATGGCTTGCAGCAGATCTGGGTCCCATAGAACGCCAGCCATCTCCAGCAAGCTGCGCACCGTGGTTTCTGGCCATCGTGAATCCCAAGTGATTCCGCTGACCAATTGCACCAGACGAATGTCGCAACAGCCTGCGACTTCGCCATCGCAATGCAGCGTGACCCAATCGGCAGCTTCTGAGCCATTGAGCAGACCTTCGTTCTCGACTAGATCAGCGCGCGTTAATTCAAAACGTTGCCAGCGATGGTTGTCAGAGGCGTCCCACCTCTTCCCTGGACTTATCTGAGTTTGTGCACGGGCGAATAGCGCAGACATTTGTTGTAGACCGACAAATCGGTTCGGTTGAATTGAGCTATTCGAAATGGTTTTCATGATCGGTCAAGCATTCATTCATTAGATTGAAAATTTAGTGCGCCAGTTCGTGCGCTGGTTCATTTGTTTGTATGCGTGGTTTCACCGACTGAATTGCAGATCTCTTGTTATTGACCTATCGAAACTCGGGGGTCGAATTTGGAAAATGACTAGATATAAAAGAGTGCATCAAGTTTCCTGAGGCGCTGCCCATCAAAAGAAATTCGACGTGAGGTGAACTCTGAGCGCGCCCACATCACTCACGCCATGAATGTCAGTGGGTTATTTCCATGCAATTTCCTGTCGTACGTCGCCGCGCATTGTTCACGTCTCCCGCGATTCCCCTGACCGGGCCGAGGGTGCCTGCGAATTTGTTGCGCAGCATGGAAACGGCTGAGCAATTGCTGTCAGTGGCGCAAACGCAGTGTGATACCTTGCTTGAGCAGGCACGGATGCAGGCGCAAGAACTGGCATTCGAGGCAACTCGTGACGCTCAACGTCAAGTCTGGCAAGGGGTCTTTGAGCAATGGGAGGCGTTTTGCACCAGTCGCCAGCATTGGCAAGACATCGCGCATTCGCTGTTGCTCGATGTGCTTCGCCTGGCGCTGCATCGGCTGAAGGTAGATGTGCCTCAGGAGCAGCAAATGCAATCCAGCGTGCGGTGCGTGATGCAAGAGTGGACGGGTTCTCAAGAAGCGTTGCTGCGAGCCCATCCATTGGACATGCCGGTGGTCGTTGATCTGCTGGGAACGCGGCCACATTGCCAAGTAGTGGCCGATGAGAGTTTGCGCAGAGGTGTGTGCGAGCTTCATGCCTCATCGACCTTGTTGCGCTCCGATTTCAACGCCAGTGTCGATGCACTGATGGATGTGTTGTCCTCATCCCCCACCTCAAAGGAGTCATCATGAGCATTCAAGGACCCATGGAAAAGTACATGCATGCCTTGGGACCGGCTGTGGCCCGGTTCGAAGAGGAAATGCAAGACATTGACCTTCGGGACATCAACAACGGTCGAGCCTATGTTCGCGGTTTGCAGGAAATTCAATTACACAACTGGGCTGCCGGGATGGCCTCGGGAAAGCGCAACGGACTGCTGAAAAAGATCATGGAGGAGGTGCGGTGACGACCGCTGTGAGCCATCCCCTTCAGCAAGTCAGAGCACAGATCGCGCAGTTTCTGGGCCATCCCAGTGATGCTTCTTCAAGCATTTGTCTATCGATCGGAGACCCCCATCAAATTCAACTCGAATGGCGTGATGCAGGTGTGGCATTGCAAGCCGATGCGCAGATGGCACGCCGGCTCGATGCGAAGACGCTGGAGCATGCGTGCCAATTGGCCATTCCCAGCATGCAGCATTATCGAAGCGTGGTGTTGATGGATGAACGCCACAATCGCATGCGTTGGTTGCGCACGGGTTTGCGTCCGTTGGCCGTCGAGATCGAGATCGCACTTGAGCAGATGTTGAATCAAATCGACGTCTGGGAGCACTTGCTGATCGGTGGCCCCATGCAGACGAGGCCAAGATGATGCAAGGCGTTCGTGCACGCCGTGTTGGACTTTGTCTCTGCATGATGCTTTCCTGGTCTGCATCCGCAGTGACGCCAGACAGTTGGAAATCGATGACCTACAGTTACCGGGAAAATCCCCGTTCGCTGGGGCAAGTGCTGACAGCGTTTGCCAATGCCATGGGACTGCGACTCAGCGTCAGTTCGGCCAAACTCCTGGAGCATCGGGCCATCGCCGATCCCGCGGCCGTGCCACCCGCGCAATACATGGAGCGACTCGGGTTTGTTTACGGCCTGAGCTGGTTTGTTCATGCCGGTGCGCTGCATGTCAGTGAAACCTTGGATGACAAGATTGAACGCATTCCAATGGGGTCTATAACGGCGAGTGCGGCCAAACAAACCTTGATTGGGGCAGGCATCTTTGAAACCAGGTTCGGCTGGGGGGAGCTGGATGACTCTCCGCCGGTGGCTGTGGTCACAGGTCCGGTGGCATACATCGAGTTGGTCCGCTCAGCAGTGGGCCGTGTGGCGAAGGATCGATTGGCGGAAGAACCTCAAGTGATGGTGTTCCCGCTCAAATACGCCTCTGCCGCAGACTTTGAAACCCATGTGCGAGATCGCCCCATGGTCAGACCCGGTGTGGCCACCACTTTGCGCAATCTGCTGGCGACCGTTCGCGACCGATCTGCCGTTGACGATCCCAAAGCCCTGGGGCCGATTGCCAGTGCGCGTCTGTCCGCGTCTGAATCGGGTTTCAACGGTTTGCCCAGCCCCTCAGGCTTGGGATTTTCGCCGGGTGCGACGATGCCGACGACTGCCTATTCTTACGCTCGGCGAGGTGCATTCACGCCGGTGATTGAGGCCTATTTGCCGCTCAACGCAGTCATTGTTCGGGACTATCCGGAGCGTCGACCGTTATATGACACCTTGTTCCAACAGCTTGATGTTCCCATCCGAAAAGTGGAAATCGTAGCCGCCATTGTGGACGTCGATGTGGGATCCCTGCGCGAATGGATGCCTAGTCTCGATGTCGGTGGAGCCCGGCAATCGTGGAGCAGTCAACCCGGCAGTCTGGCGGAGACATCTTCACTGAGCGGCACCCGATCGGTCAGCAGCGGTGCGAGCGATCCGACCGTGGTGCTGATCTCATCAAACCAGTTGTCCCTCAAAATCCGAAGCCTGGAATCCCATGGTCGGGCTCAGGTGCAGTCACGCCCCTCCGTGTTGACGCTGGACAACCTGGGGGCGGTTCTGGATCTCAGTCAATCGGCTTATTTCAAACTGTTGGGTGAGCGCACGGCGGACCTCAAATCGGTCACTGTCGGGACGATGCTGAAAGTGACGCCTCGGGTGTTGGGGGCCGATCAGGCCTCCTCCATCCGGATTGAGGTGGACATCGAGGATGGTGCATTGCTGGGCAGTGCCTCTGCGTCCGACGCTGGCCAAGCGACCCGCAGTTTCATCAGTACCCAGGCCATTATTCGACCCGGGGAATCCCTGGTGATCGGGGGCTATCAGCGCGATCACTCTGAAAAATCCAACAGCGCGGTTCCCATGTTGTCCAAACTGCCATGGATTGGACGTCTCTTTGAATCGGACGTGCAAGGCTCTCGGCGTCGAGAGCGTTTGTTCGTTCTGACGGCGCGCGTGGTCGCAGAAGAGCTGGCGACCGGCTTGAATGTCCATCCCATTGCTGATCTCACCAAGGACGCTCCCCCATGAGCTGGCAGAAGACCGACCCCGTATCCTCGATCGGAGATGTGCGCGGCGTGATTGGCTCCGAGGGCACGACAGCCCCCGAGGCACTCCCTGCGGCCTCGATGCCGTTCGCGTTTCCATCCCCAGAAACGACGACGATAGATCCGCAAGCCTGGCTGGCGAGAGCCTCTGAAGAGCTGACTTTTCAGTTCAGCGAAACGGTGGAAGCCCGAGAACATGCATTGGAAGCGCGGATGGAGCTGCACAGCGGCGATCACGATGACAAGGCGTTACGTATCGAACAAGTGCAGGCCATTGCCCGGCTGATGGAGGGGCGCGAAGGCTTTGAAACTTTGCGCGCGCAAACACGTGCTTTTGCAAACGCGTTCCAGAAAGACCCGCAACAGGCCTTGGCCATGTTGAACCTGGAATCGATGACGCCCGATCGTCGATATGCGTTGATACGCATGGCGCAGCAAACCCTGGAATCGCGAGGCATCGGGGAGGGGCCGCTGCAAGCTTTGCAAGAAATGCAGAGGACGCCTGCAACGGGGGCCAGTGCTGTGTGGCGTGCCGATACACTGGCCAACGCCGTGTTTGAAAACACCGATCGGGTGCAGTCCGATCTCGAGTCTTATTACAGCTTGATCGCCACACAGCCTTCGGCCAGAACGTTGCTGGACAGCGCTGTCGAACTGGGAGGACAAGACGGTCTGCTGGTGGCCTTGAACCGGATGCAGAGAACCTGGGGGCGCAGCTTACCTGTGGGTGAATTGGAGCAGCTGGGGGGCTTGTTGATCGTCAACCGGCTGGTCCATGTGGTGCGTACCATGTACCACGATGCGGGTCGCCTGTTGGCGCAATTCGGTATGCTGGAGGCACAGCAATCAGTCGCGCTCAATCGTCATGTGCGCAGCCTGCTCGATTTGACCCAGTCGAGTTTACCGGCCAACCTGATTGACAAACTCATCACCGCATGGACGGCCAGTCCCCGGGCTTGCAGCCGTTGTCGGCCGCGCACGGTGATGCGTTGCACCACCTGTGGCCACTCGCGCGCTCAGTGCCTGTGTCCCGCACAGGCCCGGACCTGCACCTGTTCGGATACCAGGTTGCATCTGCTGAGTTTGTTGCATTTGCATGCCCGGGCCTGGCCCCCAGCCGTGTGGGCCAGTGCCGAGACGAAAAAGTCGCTGTTGGAACAGCTGATCAAGAAGCAACCGACGCGCAGCAGCCTGGATCTGGCAAGGAGCGCGCGATGATCAGATCATCCGAGAGCGACCGCTCCGCTCGATTGCTGCCCGTGGTGCAAGCGCTGGGGCAAGGCCAGTGCTTGGAAATGCCGGTGAGCTGGCAGAAAAACATGATCTCTGTGCTGGATAACGGAATTTTGTGTATGTGCCCACGGTTTCGATCGAACGGCATGGACAAGGCTCGGCAATTGCTGCGCTTGCAGTTTGAGGCTGGGACCGACTACCAGCAGGTCCAGGTGGCCGTCAACCAGGGTGGACAACTGTGCTTGCTGATGTGGGTACAAGACCTCGATGCCTTGTCGGTGCCCCGCTTGCTGGAAGTGATGGCACCGGCCTTGAACTTGTTGTCGCAGGTCGGCCTGAGCGTGCAGGATATGGTTTGACTTCGAAATCGTCAAAGGCATGGATGGAGCAATTGCTGCCGCGTGGTGGGCGCTCCGAGGTGATGGCGGCCGCGCTGGTGGTGGCCATCGTCATTTCCATGATCTTGCCGGTGCCAGCCTGGTTGCTCGATGTCCTTATCGCAGTCAATATTTGCACCGCCTGTCTGCTGGTGGTGTTGGTCATGCAACTCAAGACCCCAACCCACCTCAGTGCGTTCCCGTCGCTGCTGTTGCTCACCACCCTCTTTCGGGTGTCCATCAATGTGGCCAGTACCCGGCAGATCCTGCTGGAAGCGTCGGCAGGGCACATCATCGAAGCGTTCGGTGAGGTGGTGGTGGGGGGCAATCTGGTGGTGGGCCTGGTGGTGTTCATCATCTTGACGCTGATTCAATTCTTGGTGATCACCAAAGGGTCGGAGCGGGTGGCTGAGGTGGGGGCACGTTTCACCTTGGACGCCATGCCGGGCAAACAGTTGGCGATCGATATTGAACTCAAGTCAGGCACGATTTCTTCCGATGAGGCGCGCCTGCGCCGACTTCGACTGGGGCAGGAAAGCCAGTTTTTCGGGGCCATGGATGGTGCACTTAAATTCGTCAAAGGCGATGCCATCGCCGGCATCGTGATCACGCTCACCAACCTGATTGGCGGCTTGACGATTGGCGTGACTCAACGGGGCATGTCAGGCGCTGAAGCGGCGCATCTTTACTCGGTCTTGTCAATTGGGGACGCCTTGGTGGCACAAATCCCCGCCTTGCTGATGTCGCTCACCGCAGGCCTGCTGATCACCCGGGTGGCCAATGGAGAGGATGGCCCGAGCGACATCGGTAAAGAAATCGTCACACAGCTGAAGGCCTATCCCAAGGCCTGGATCACAGCCAGCGGGGCCATGCTGATTTTTGGTTTTGTCCCTGGCATGCCGACGCCCATATTTTTGGTGTTGGGTCTGGCGTCTCTCGCATTTGGCTTGAATTGTCTTCGACGCACGATGACCGAGAGTGCATCCCTGGATTCAGACTCCGATCCCGACATGGAGGAACAGCGGGAGTTCCAGACCATTCATCCCTTCATGCTGCGCTTTTCTGTTCAGACAGAGGATACGGAGAAGTGCCTGGAGTTGCTGCGCCTGGTTCGTGGCGTCAGAAATCGTTTGGTGAATCAATCGGGTTTGGTGACACCCGCCATTGAGAGCCAGACCGGGTGTTCGTTCACTGATGCCGACGCCGAGTTTTGTCATGACGAGGTGCGGGTGTTCGCCCTGGACTTGCCCCAGGGGCGGTGCTTGGTGGAGGGTGATCCTGTATTGCTCTCTGCCCTGAGTGTCGAACCGTTGCGTCAAGAGCCCCATCCGCGCTACCCACGCTGGGTCAGGGCCTGGTTTGCGGCGGAGGCTGCCGAGATCTTGAAGGCCAGCGGCTTGAGTCCGATCACGGATCGGGAACATGCCGAGCGCAGTGTTGAAAAAGCCTTGTGGCGACTGGGGCCCCGTCACTTCGGCATCGAGCAAGCCACTCGCTTGTCGCGATGGATCATGGATCAACATCCCGATCTGGGCAAGGAGCTCGAACGCGTGATACCGACGAGTCGGCTGGCGGAAGTCATGCAAAAGCTGTTGGCGGAACGGGTGAGCATCCGCAATCTGGTGCGTATTGCCGAGGCCTTGATCGATTGGGGGCAAAAAGAGCGCGATCCGGTCGTGTTGACCGAATGCATTCGTTCTGTGCTCGGGCGTGAAATCTGTAATGCCTATGCGGTACAGATGCAGCTGCATGCGGTGTTGCTGGACCCGGCCATCGAAGATCGCATCCGTGGTTCGATTCGCCAAACCGCTTATGGCGACTACCTCACCCTGGACCCCGCCGACAGTGATGCGTACTTGGACGCGCTGGCCGATGTGCTGATCCAGGTGCCTGCTTATCCGGTACCCGTCATATTGTCGGCCCAGGACATCCGTCCTCTGGTGCGGCGTCTTTTTCAAGACCGGTTTGAGGAAGTTCCTGTTCTGTCGATGACCGAGGTACCGCCGGATCTCAAGGTGCAGGTTCTGGGCGTATTGGGGCGTGAACCTGTGGAGACTGGGGTCGCTGCATGAGTCATGACGCGTCATCGAATACCGCCGGCGTGAAGGACCTTGCGCTTGAGTTGCGCATGGTGCATGGATTGCATGCAGGGGCGGCTTTGCGCTTGTTACCCCCGAAAGTAACCCTGGGCAGTGATGAGCGCTGTGATGTGGTCCTGCTGGATCCCGGTGTTCAAGCTCAACATCTGGCATTGGTTCATGATGATTTGCTGGGCTGGAGCATCGAGTCCTCGGGGCAGGGCTTGTCTCTGAATACCCCGATGCCTATCGGTGAGGCGGTGTTCATCGTCTGTTCTCCCGAGCAAGCTTGGTTGCTGCCTCATGAGTGGCAAGCCATGCTGACGTCGGCGCAGGCCCCTGTTGAGCCCTCCTGGGTCGATGCGGTGCCGACCGAATCTGCCGCTTTCGAATCAGCGCCTGCTGAACGAAAGCTTGTCGCTGGGTCCAGAAGCATGTCGATGCAGACCCGCACCCGCTTGGTGCTGGTGTTGCTGCTGCTGTTCTTGCTGGCACTTTGGTGGCTCAGTGGATGGGGACTGGGTGTGTCCAGTCGGCCCTCAATCCGCGCTCCGATGCCGAGCGATGCGCTGAAATACCGTGAACCTCTCAACCAGGCGCTGCCCCGTCCAGTGCCGGAGGTGCCTTTGGCCGATCGGGATGACCGCCCGCCAGTGCCTATCCAGGGGATCGTGATGGGGCCCGTTTCCTATGTGATGTTGGCCGATGGTCGTCGTCTGTACGAAGGGCAATCGGTGGCCCATTGGCGACTGGAATCCATTCGCGCGACGGAAGTCGTCTGGACGGGCCCACGACGCATCGAGATGCCTTGGTGAGGAAGTCATCATGACGCTTGAGCAGGCAGCTACCCATATCGCCCAGAGCGCCCGCGATGCCTTCGCGCGGACTTCGCTGGTCACGGTCCTGGGGCGGGTTCAACAGGTGCTGGGGACGCTGATCGAGGGCACGGTGCCCAACGCCAGCATTGGCGAGCAATGCGAAATCTTTCACCCCGATCGGCCCGAGCGCAAACTGCCCTGTGAGGTGGTGGGCTTCACCGAGCAGTCGACCTTGCTGTCTCCCTTGTCGGTGCTGGAAGGGGTGTCCTCGTCGTTCCTGATCCGGCCTCTGCGCCGGGTGCACCATGTGGCGGTGGGGCGCGCGCTGCTGGGCCGTATTCTCGATGGGTTTGGGCAACCTATCGACAACAAGCCACCTTTGCGCGAGGGTGACCCCGGAGTCGTGTGGCGGCCTGTGATCAGCAGCGCCCCTTCGCCCAGCGATCGCCCGCGCATCACCAACGGGTTCCCGACTGGGGTGCGCAGCATCGACACCATGCTGACCTTGGGACAAGGCCAGCGGGTGGGTATCTTTGCCGGACCCGGCTGCGGCAAAACCACGTTGATGGCGGCGATCGGTCGTGGCAGCGACATTGATGTGATGGTGCTGGGCCTCATCGGCGAGCGAGGCCGTGAAGTGCGTGAATTTACCGAGCATGAACTGGACCCCGAGCTGCTGTCACGCTCGGTGATCGTGTGTGCCACCTCCGACCGCACATCGATTGAACGGGTGCGCGCGGCTTTCACCGCCACCGCGATTGCCGAGGCGCTGCGCGACCAGGGCTTCAAGGTCTTGTTGATGATCGACTCTTTGACCCGGCTGGCCCGTGCGCAACGAGAGATCGGACTGGCGGCGGGAGAGGCGCCAGCCCGCGCTGGATTTCCTCCGTCGGTCTACGCCTTGTTGCCTCGATTGATCGAGCGAGCCGGGCTGACCGAGCAGGGGTGCATCACGGCTCTCTACACCTTGCTGTTGGAGGGTGACCTCAAGGCCGACCCCATCAGTGAAGAGGCCGTGTCCTTGTTGGATGGGCATATTCTCTTGTCCAAAAAGCTGGCCGAACAAGGTCACTATCCGGCGGTGGATGTGCTGCCCAGCATCAGCCGGGTGATGTCCAACATCGTGAGCCGGGACCACATGCGCGCCGCTGCCCGAGTGCGACAGGTGATGTCGAGCTATCGCGATGTGGAACTGTTGATCCGGTTGGGTGAATACCGTCAAGGGGTGGATGCTGACATGGACCGGGTGGTGCAAACCTATCCCGAGGCCATGACCTTGCTACAGCAAGACACACGACAATCGTCGCCTTGGGCAGACAGCCTGCAACAATTGTTGACCTTGGCTGAGCAGAGCCGAACTTCGAAGCCGGCCTGACCATGCGCAACGATCGTCGATCCTCTCGGCGTTTGCATGAGGTCGCCGCCGAGCCGCGCCGACCAGAAGCGTTTGTCCGCGACCTGGACCGCTTGGGCCATTTGCAGTTGATGCGCCAGGCACTGCTGGATGCCGACTTGGCCATGGCGCGTCGCCTGCTGATGCAACTGGAGCAAAGGCTTGAGCAGACGCGCCAACAACTGGCCCATCAAGCCGATGCAGTCAAGCAGCAGCGAGCCTTGGCCTTGCTCGAACGCCAGACCCAGGCAGCTTACATGACCACGGTGAATCGATGGTTGAGTGACGAAAGAAAACTGCTGCTGTCACTGGAAGAAAAAAAGGGCGAAGTGGTGGCACAAGCCAGACACGTGCTTGACGCTGAGCACCAACTGGAGGATACCCGGCAGCGCCGCCGCCGGATCGAATCGCGTCGCCTCAAATTCGATGAGATTCGGAATGCGATGACGTCGGAGTGAGCGGTTGCGAGGTCTCTTGCGAGGTGGATGCGATGGGCATATCGATGACAGTTTCTGCCACCGGGCTTCGCTGTGAGCGAGCATCCGAACGGGCAGCAACCAGTGCCATCGCGCTTGCCGAGGTGGTCGAGTGCTGTCTAGGCAAGACGTTTGCAGACCATTGGGCCAGACGCGTTGACAAAGCGTCAAACACGCGATCAACCACCGGCTGCAATTGGGTTGCCGAAACCGTGGCCACCATGGGTATGCTGGCCGACATCAGTCCCATCATGGCGGTGCTGTAGCTGCGCTTTTGAACCGCGGTCATCACATGGATGTTGTCCTTGAAGAGGTCGACACCATGGATCAAGTCGGTGTCGTTGTGTCCGGTGGTGTTTCGAATCGTGCTGTTGTGTTGGTCCGCGTATTGCGTGCTGCCGTTTTGTTCGATGCCACGATAACCTGCGAACAGCATTCCGATGAAAGCGCCGATGGTGCCCGCCAGGACTGAGGGCGTGACCGATGTGAACGTATCCTTGAGTCCCTGGAGTCCGCCCTTGACCGCATCCCATGAGGCAGAGGAGACCGACTCTTTGGATTTGGCAAGCACTTGATCCAGGTCGCTGCGAAGCAACAGCCGTTCAACATACAGGGGTCCTGGATCGAGTTTTTTGTATTGTGCGTAGGCATTCGAAACGAACCCCCCTACACCGTCGAGTTGCAAGTCGAATTGGTCGTGCGTGGCTGTGTTGATGAATTGATGTTCTGACGCCGGGGTATTCAACCCGCGTTCCACCGCGTATTGAATACCTGGCGCCACCATCCGAGTGGAGTTTTTGATGACATTGGCGGCCGTGGAGCGCAGCAAATCGTCGATGAAACGTTGGCTGGTGTCGATGGCTGGATAAGAGGGAGGAAAGTTCTCTTGTTTGCAGCGCGGGTTGTAGGTGCGAGCATCCACAGCGCCGCCGCCCACCATATTGCACATGACGTCGATGGCTCCCACCGCCAAGCCCAGCACCAGACCCAGCAAAGGACCGTTGCTCAGGACTTCCTTGGGCAGTTTGTCGGCAAAACCAGCGGAGCCGGCGTTCATGCCCACCACATAACCGATATTGCTGGAAATGGAGCCTCCTGTCATGGCCAAAGCGGCGTCATGATGCCAACATGTTCGAATGTGGTTTTGGGCCTTGTCGGGGCTGTCAAACCCCGCTTCATACAGCCGGGTGGCACTTTGCATCAGGCGCCCTTCAATGTCGGCGGGGCGGTGACCTGGTCGCCCACACGCCGACAAGCGATCACCCAGTGTCGTATCAAGGACCTTGTAAATCAGTCCGATGGTGTGGTCCTTGATCGAGAAGGGCTGAACCTCACTGACCGCGCTGGCTGCAGACGTCTGCGCTGTCAGATTATCTTGAATGGGGGGGGGCGTCATGGGTTCACTCCTGTCAAAGAGAGGGATGGTTTCAGAGATATGTTGCACGGTATCCTCCAAACCCTTGAGTGCAGACACATCACCAAAAAGTTCACCCATGATGTGAATCATGGGTGACAGACAGGCGTCAACAGAAACCGATGGGAGCAAGTGGGGCCGCTGGCCCCAGGGGACAGATCAGCTCTCGCGCCGCAAGGCGGGGAAGAGAATCACGTCGCGGATGCTGGGGCTGTCGGTCAGCAGCATCATGAGGCGGTCGATGCCAATGCCGCAGCCGCCAGTGGGGGGCATGCCGTATTCCAGGGCACGCACAAAATCGTGGTCGAAGAACATGGCTTCATCATCGCCGCTGTCCTTGGCTTCGACTTGGGCGTGAAAACGCGCCGCCTGGTCCTCGGCGTCGTTCAGTTCGCTGAAACCATTGCCGAACTCGCGACCAGTGATGTAGAGCTCAAACCGCTCCGTCACCTCGGAGCGTGAGTCGCTGGCGCGCGCCAGAGGAGAAATTTCGACCGGATGCTCGCAGATGAACGTGGGTTGCCAGAGTTTTTCTTCGACGGTCTCTTCAAAGTACAGCACTTGCAGGCTGGCCAGACTGCGTGTGGACAGCTTGTTTTTCTCTTCGCTCAAGCCGAGTTTGCTCAACGCGTTGATGAGCCAGGTGCTGTCATCCACGCCTGCTCCGGCCTCGGTGTACTTGAGGATGGCTTCGCGAATGGTCAGGCGCTCGAAGGGTTGGCTTAAATCCACTGCCTGACCGTTGTAGGTCAGCAGCAGGGTACCCACGGCCTTTTGCGCCGCATCGCGAACCAGCTCTTCGGTGAAGTGCATGAGATCCTGGTAGTTCCAGTAGGCCGCATAAAACTCCATCATGGTGAACTCGGGGTTGTGACGCACCGAGATGCCTTCATTGCGGAAGTTCCGGTTGATCTCGAACACCCGTTCGAAACCGCCCACGATCAATCGCTTGAGATAAAGCTCAGGGGCGATGCGCAAATACATCTCTTGATCGAGCGCGTTGTGGTGCGTGACGAACGGCCGGGCATTGGCGCCGCCCGGGATCGGATGCAGCATGGGGGTTTCCACTTCCAGGAAGCCGTGTTGCACCATGAAGTCGCGAATGCCGCTGACCGCCTTGCTGCGGGCGACGAAGCGCTTGCGAGCGGTCTCGTCGGTCATCAGGTCGACGTATCGCTGACGGTATTTGAGTTCTTGATCGTGGACGCCGTGGAATTTATCCGGCATTGGGCGCAGGCTCTTGGTGAGCAGGCGAATGCGGGTGGCATGGATCGACAACTCACCGGTGCGGGTTTTGAACAGCTTGCCCTCTGCCCCCACGATGTCGCCCAAATCCCAGTGCTTGAAATCGTTGTAAATGTCTTCGCCCACATCGTCGCGGGTGATGTAGATCTGGATGCGGTCGGTGCTGTCTTGCAGCGTGGCAAAGCTGGCTTTGCCCATGACGCGCTTGAGCATCATGCGACCTGCCACGCGTGTGATCTGCCCTTCGGAGGTCAGTTGTTCGGGCGTCTTGTCGCCATGGGTTTCATGCAGCGTGCCAGCATGGTGGGCAGGCTTGAAGTCGTTGGGGAAAGCCACGCCTTGTCCGTTGGCCTGTCGCTGACGCAGGACCTTCAGTTTTTCACGCCGCTCGGTGATGAGTTGATTCTCGTCAATGGCGGTGGAGGCGGCAGGAGCGGTCGTGGCCACAGGGGACGTGGCGGTGCGTGGTTCGGTCATGGAGCGGATCAGGAGATGGCGTCAGCGGGTTGCCGCTGCAGCATGGCCAGCAGGCTGGAGATGGTGGTGCGCAGTTCGCGGCGGTCACAGATCATGTCGACGGCGCCTTTTTGCTGCAGGAATTCGGCACGCTGGAAACCCTCGGGCAGGGTCACACGCACGGTGTTTTCAATCACACGCGGGCCGGCAAACCCGATCAAGGCCTTGGGCTCAGCGATGACGACATCGCCCACAAAGGCGAAGCCGGCCGAAACACCACCCATGGTGGGGTCGGTCAAGACGCTGATGTAGGGCAAGCCTTTTTTAGCCAGACGGGTGAGGGCCGCGTTGGTTTTGGCCATTTGCATGAGGGAGAGCAACCCCTCTTGCATACGCGCCCCCCCGGTGGCGGTGAAGCAGACAAACGGCACTTTCTGTTCAATGGCCGTGTGCACCCCGCGCACGAAGCGCTCACCCACCACGGAACCCATGCTGCCGCCCATGAAGTCAAATTCGAAGCAGGCCGCCACCAAATTGATGCTGTGCACCGAGCCACCCATCACCACCAGGGCATCGGTCTCACCGGTGGATTCCATCGCCTCTTTGAGGCGCTCGGGATATTTGCGGCTGTCTTTGAATTTCAGCGCGTCGACCGGCACCACCTCCTGGCCGATTTCGTAACGGCCCTCGGGGTCAAGGAACGCGTCCAGTCGTGCGCGTGCCGAGATGCGATGGTGATGACCGCAGGAGGGGCAGACATTTTGATTTTGCTCGAGGTCGTTCTTGTAGAGGACGGTTTCGCAACTCGGGCATTTGATCCACAGACCTTCGGGGACACCACGCCGATCGGCGGGATCGGAGCGATGGATTTTTGAGGGGAGCAGTTTTTCGAGCCAACTCATGTCGTCTCTCCATTGGAGCAAGGGTTTGATTATCCTACGAGGGAAGGTCGTTCGGGTTTTGGCCGGCCAGTGTCATCACATGGCGTCCAGCGCCTGTCGGATATCGCGCAGGAACATCTCTACCGCGGGCAGAGCTTGATCCGGTGTGCCCGACTCAAGCAGCTGAATCAGGCGCGTGCCAATCACGACGGCATCGGCCACCTTGCCCACCGCCGTGGCGGTGGCGGCATCGCGGATCCCGAAACCCACGCCCACGGGAATCTTCACATGCTGCCGAATGCGCGGCAGCATGGCTTCGACGGCGTCGGTGTCGAGGTGCCCGGCGCCTGTGACCCCCTTGAGCGAGACGTAGTACACGTAGCCGCTGGCCACCCGGGCCACCTGGGCCATGCGCTCATCTGTGCTGGTGGGGGCGAGCAGGAAGATCAGGTCCATCTGATGGGCCCGCAGCTCGGCGGCAAATTCCTCGCATTCTTCCGGCGGGTAGTCAACGATCAGTACCCCATCCACGCCGGCGGCTGCCGCATCACGCACGAAGGCGCCCGTGCCGTGACGCAGGTTATAGCTTTCAACGGGATTGGCGTAACCCATCAGAACCACCGGAGTGTTCGGGTCTTGCTGGCGGAAGCGCCGCACCATGTCCAATACTTGAACCATGCCGATGCCCAGGCGCAAGGCGGCTTCACCGGCTTTTTGAATCACCGGGCCATCGGCCATCGGGTCGCTGAAGGGAACCCCCAGTTCGATGATGTCCGCACCGGCAGCGACCAGGCGGTGCATCAGCGGCGGGGTGATGTCTGCCTGCGGAAAGCCGGCCATGACGTAGGGGATCAAAGCCTTGCGGCCTTGAGACTGGAGACGGTCGAGGGTGTGTTGGATTCGGCTCATGCGGCGACTCACGGTTTCATCTGGATGACGGATTCGAACTGACCCTTGACCGACTGCCCTTGGCAGCTGGGACGGCAGTAAAAATCGGCATGGCTCAGGTCGGCGACTGTTCCAATGTCTTTGTCGCCCCGGCCCGAGAGGTTGACCAGGATGGATTGATCGGGCGACATGCTGGGCGCGAGCTTCATGGCGTAGGCCACCGCATGGCTGGATTCCAGCGCGGGAATGATGCCCTCGGTGCGGCACAGGTAATGGAACGCTTGCAGGGCTTCCTGATCGGTGATGCCCACGTACTCGGCCCGTTTCGTGTCTTGCAGCCAGGCGTGCTCGGGGCCCACCCCGGGGTAGTCCAGGCCAGCGCTGATGCTGTGGGTCTCGGTGATCTGACCATCGGTGTCTTGCAACACATAGGTGCGGTTGCCGTGCAGCACGCCCGGCTCGCCCCGCTGCAAGGAGGCGGAGTGACGGCCGCTGTCGAGTCCTTCGCCGGCGGCTTCGACGCCAATCAGGCGGGTGCCTTCATGTGGGATGTAGGGGTAAAAAATGCCCATGGCATTGCTGCCGCCACCCACACAGGCAATCACCGCATCGGGTTGACGGCCTTGGTGCATGTGAGGCATTTGCTGCAGGCACTCTTCGCCAATCACGCTTTGAAAATCGCGCACCATCATCGGGTAAGGATGCGGGCCAGCCACGGTGCCAATGATGTAGAAGGTGTTTTCGACATGGGTCACCCAGTCGCGCAAGGCCTCGTTGAGCGCGTCTTTGAGGGTGCGGCTGCCGCTGTCGACGGGAACCACTGTGGCCCCGAGCAATTTCATGCGGTACACATTGGGGCTTTGGCGTTTCACGTCTTCGCTGCCCATGTAGACCACGCACTCCAGGCCATAACGCGCACAGATGGTGGCGGTGGCCACGCCGTGCTGGCCGGCGCCGGTCTCGGCGATCACGCGGGGTTTGCCCATGCGGCGGGCCAGCATGGCCTGACCGATGGTGTTGTTGATCTTGTGCGCGCCGGTGTGGTTGAGATCTTCGCGCTTGAGGTAGATTTGCGCCCCGCCCATTTCGCGACTCATGCGTGCCGCGTGGTAGATCGGGGATGGGCGCCCGACAAAATGTGCCAATTCGCTTTTGAATTCAGCCATGAACTCCGGGTCCTGGCGGTAGCGGTCGTAGGCTTCGCGCAGTTCGTTGATGGCGTGGGTCAGCGTTTCGCTGACGAAGCTGCCGCCATAGGGGCCAAAGTGGCCGCGGGCATCGGGTTGCTGGTAGGTGTACATGAGGTCTCCAGGGGGGCCGGCAGGCCGGGCAGGAATCGAGGATGAGCGGCAGTTGTTGGCCGCGATGACAGAGCAGGAGGCTCAGTCAAGTTGATCGGCAGCGCGGACGGCGGCCACGAAGTCGTTGATGAGGCCGGCATCCTTGATGCCTTTGGCCGTCTCCACGGCCGAGCTCACGTCAACCCCCAGGGACCAACCCCGGCCGCGCAAGGCGCGCAGACCATCGCCCACGTTTGCAGGTGTGAGTCCACCAGACAAAACGAGGTGAGCGTTGACGCTTGTTGGCAGCCGTGACCAATTGAATGCCTTGCCGCCCCCGCCATACCCCTCGACGTGTGCGTCAAGCAGCAGGGCGTGGGCCTGTTGATGTGATACCGCGTATTTTACGAGGTCGAAGACTGGCCCCTCGTCCCCCAGGGGGATGCGCGCGGCACGCAACCAGCGTCGCCCCAGGCCCTGGGCCACGCGCTGACAAAATTCGGGCGATTCGTCGCCGTGAAACTGCAACCAGGCCCCTGGGACGGCCGCGCAGGCTTCAGCGATGGCAGATTCGGATTCGTTGACGAACAACAACACCGGGCAGACGAAGGCCGGCAGGCGGCGGGACAGCTCAGCTGCCCGCGCAGCGCTCACCGCCCGTGGGCTGCGTGGATACAGCACGAAGCCGATGGCTTGCACACCGGCGTGCACGGCAGCATCGACATCCTGCTCGCGGGTCAGGCCGCAGATCTTGATGGGGGTGAAATGGGGCGCCTGGCTCATGGCAGCCAATCATACGCAGGTGTCTGGGCCGGCAGGCCCCACTCAGGCTCGTAGCGCGGGCCCAGGAAGTACAGGCCATCGGGAGAAAACGTAGGGGCTGCCATGTCGCGTGAACGCGAGGCCAGCACCTCGGCGATCCATTCCGGGGGGCGAAGCCCCTGTCCGACCTGGATCAGGCAGCCCATCAGGTTGCGGATCATGTGGTGCAAGAACGCATTGGCTTCAAAGTCAAAGCGCCAGTAGGCCGTTTGCGATGGGCCACCCCGGCGTTCGATGTCCAGCCGCATCAACGTTTTGACGGGAGACAAGGCTTGACAGGAGGACGCTCGAAAGGCGCTGAAATCATGCTCGCCCAGCAGGTGTTGCGCCCCGGCGCGCAAGGCTTGCAGGTTCAGGGGACGGAACACCCAGCCCACCCGGCCAGCCTCGACACTGGGACGCACCGGTGACTCCAGCAGCACATAGGCGTAACGGCGCGCGCGCGCGCTGGCACGGGCGTGGAAACGGTCGGGCACTGGGTGAGCCCACTGCACCGCGATATCGGAGGGCAAGAATCGGTTGGTGCCGCGCACCCACGAGAACGGATCGCGTTCGATAGAGGTATCGAAGTGCACCACCTGCATCAAACCGTGCACGCCTGCGTCGGTTCTGCCTGCGCACAACGTGTGGATGGGTTCGCAAGCGAACGACTGCAAGGCTTTTTCGAGTTGGTCCTGCACGGTGCGCCCCCCCGGCTGGCTTTGCCAGCCCTGATAGGCTTGTCCGGCATAACTCAGGCCCAGTGCCAGGCGCATCTCAACCCCGGCCAGCCAGCCAGGTACGGGCTTGCTGCTGCAACTCGCCGCACGCCTGCTCAGCCACCTCTTCCGCCAAGGCGCGAGCTGTGTGCGGCTGGCCCACTTCCCACAAGGCTTGGGCCAATTCAAGTCGGATCTGAAGGTTGTTGTGCTGCGGATCGGCATCGAGCGCAGCATTTGCGGTGTCGGCAGGCGGCAGGTCCAGCGACAAACCCGCAAAGGGCATGCCCAGGGGTGGACGTTGCGAGGTGTCGGTTGTCTGGGGGGAGGCGGACAAACCGCTGTTCAACGTGGCCGAAGGCAATGGGCTGGAGGCAGGTGGCTCGTCCTCGGGCAAGGGGGTGTCGTAACGCGGCAGCTCCAGATCGACATCGATGGGCAAGGGCGGCAAAGGCGGCAAGGGCGATTCAGGCGGCAAGCCCCTGGGGTCTGCGCTGACACCGTTGGCACGGACCCGGCTGCGCCACAGGCTCATCAAGACCAACAAGGCCACCAGGCTGCCCGCCGCCACCGGCGTGAGCGGGTGTTCGCTCAAGACGTCAATCAGTCGGCTGTGTGAAGGCGTTTGCGGGCTGGGCAGGGGGATGCCGGTTTTCGGGTCGGCGTTACCCGTTGTGTCGGCCCCGGCCAGTTTGCCTAGCTCGGCAATGTTGCGCGCCAATTCGGCGGCACGCTCGGCACTGTCTTGCGCCTGACGTTGCAGGGCGATGCGCTCCTCTGTGCCACTGCCCGGCTTGCTCAGTTCCAGCCGGTCCTGTGGCGCACCAGAGGGCACTGCCTGGCGCGAGGGCATTTGCAGGCGGGCGGCATCGGTCGTGTCAGGTGCATCACTGGCGGTGACGCGCTGGGCCAGCCCGGCGCGCCAGTTGTCAAAGGCTTCTGCCTGTTGTTGCAAGGCCTCGCGGGCGGCCTCGCGACCCGTCTCGTTGGCTTGTGCAGCGCTGGGCAAGGACAAGATGGCCCCGGCCTTGAGCCGGTTCACGTTGTCTTCGACGAAAGCCTCCGGGTTTTGTTTGAGCAGTGCCAGCAGCATTTGCTCCAGGGAGACGCTCTCGTCCTTGTGGTTGCGGGCCAAATCGCTGGCGGTGTCCCCAGGTTGTACGACCAGGCGCGAGGGGGGAAGGCTGGGTGGCTTTTCGCTGGCATTGGCTTGCAGCAGCACGGTCAGCTCGCGCAGCTGGCGCCCGCCCGCCCATCGCAACTCGATCAACAGATCCAGAAAGGGGGATTGAACCGGTTGTTGACCGCGCAGCACCAGGGTGCGGCTGCCATCCGGCCGGGCTTGGAGCGACAACTCCAGCGCATCCAGGCTGGCGGAGCGCTCCAGCCGGGCGGCTGCGTAGGCGTTTTCATCGGCCAGGCGCACCTGCAGATCGCGCGATTCGGTCGCGCTGATGCGGGTCAGTGGAAACTCGACCCGCAACGGTTCGCCCAAAGCGGATGACACGACCGCGGGGCCGATGGTCAAGGCCTGAGCCGACCCCAGGGATGACAGACCCCAGACCAGCATGACCGCTGTGCCGAGGCGACCGAGCCGTTGGAGCCAGGACGCCTCAGCGGTCGAAGACCGCGAGGCTGTGAGAGAGGGTCGAGAGATCATGGGCATGTTTGAAACTGTATTGTGCCCCGACTTGCGACTCAGCCGACGCCGCCAGGATGCGGACAGGATCACTGCTCAAGCAGGATGCGCAGCATGCGACGCAGCGGTTCGGCCGCGCCCCACAGCAACTGATCGCCCACGGTGAACGCACCCAGGTACTCGGGCCCCATCGCCATCTTGTGCAAACGGCCCACGGGGACGGTCAAGGTACCGGTGACGGCCGCGGGGGTCAGTTCACGCTCGGAGATTTCGCGTTCGTTGGGCACGACCTTGACCCAGTCGTTGGCCTGAGCCAGCAGGCCTTCGATGTCAGACATGGGCACATCACGGCGCAGCTTGACGGTCAGCCCTTGAGAGTGGCAGCGCATGGCGCCGATGCGCACGCACAACCCGTCGATGGGAATGCTGCCCGGACTGCGGAATGCAGGACGCCCAAGGATTTTGTTGCACTCGGCGCCGCCCTTCCACTCTTCCTTGCTTTGGCCGTGCTCGACCGGCACGTCGATCCAGGGAATCAGGCTGCCGGCCAGGGCGGTGTTGCGGAAATTCTGGGTCGGGAACGATGCGTCGCGCATGGTGGCGCTGACTTTGCGGTCGATGTCCAGGATGGCTGAAGCCGGGTCGGCCAACTCGGTTTTGACGGCATTGTGCAGAGCACCCATTTGCTGCAGCAGTTCGCGCATGTTTTGCGCGCCAGCTCCGGAAGCGGCCTGATAGGTCATGGCGCTGACCCACTCGATCAGGTCGTTCTGGAACAAGCCCCCCATGGCCATCAGCATCAGGCTCACGGTGCAGTTGCCGCCGATCCAGTTGCGCCCGCCCTGGGTCAAGGCCGCATTGATGACGTCCCGGTTCACCGGATCCAGGATGATGACCGCATCGTCGGCCATGCGCAGCGCCGAGGCGGCGTCGATCCAATGTCCTTGCCAGCCCGCCGAGCGCAGTGCCGGATACACCTCTTTGGTGTAATCGCCGCCTTGGCAGGTGATGATGATGTCGCAACGCTTGAGTGCCGCGATGTCGTGGGCGCTTTGCAGTTTGGTTTCGTTGCGGGCCATGGACGGCGCTTGGCCACCGCTGTTGGAGGTCGAGAAAAAGAGGGGTTCGATCAGGTCGAAATCTTTTTCCTGGACCATGCGGTCCATCAGCACCGAGCCGACCATGCCACGCCAGCCTACCAAACCTACTAACTTGCTCATTTCAAGGCCCTTTCAAGATGAATAACAGTGTCAGACCTGACTGTTTCCCCGGCTCGTCTGGCCGGGGAGGGCGCACGACGAACCAGAGGATTTCAGTCCTTGGTGGTCGTTTTGATGGTGCTTGCACGCACGGCCGTGCCAGCCGGAGCGGCGGGCAGGGGGTTCGACGAGAACACGCGGGCGTGGAACATAGGCGACATTTTAGCGGATGCCAGAACCCTGACCCCGGTGAGCCCACCTGGGCCTGATATTCAGCCCAGCGCCTTCACCACGGCGTCCCCCATCTGGCTGGTGCCGACCTTGGTCGTGCCTTCGCTGTAGATGTCGGGGGTTCTCAAGCCCTGCGCCAGCACTTTTTGTACCGCAGCTTCAATACGCTGGGCGGCCGCTTCCTGGTTGAGGGAGAAACGCAGCATCATGGCGGCCGACAGAATGGTGGCCAGCGGGTTGGCTACCCCTTTGCCTGCGATGTCGGGCGCACTGCCGTGGCTGGGCTCGTAGAGCCCCTGGTTCTTGTTGTTGAGGCTGGCCGAAGGCAGCATGCCGATCGAGCCTGTCAGCATGGACGCCTCGTCGGAGAGGATGTCGCCGAACATATTGCCAGTGACCACCACGTCGAACTTCTTGGGCGCGCGCACCAGCTGCATGGCGGCATTGTCAACATACATGTGCTCGAGCTCGACGTCGGGGTACTCCCTGCCGACCTCGGTGACCACATCCTTCCAGAATTGGAAGGTTTCCAGCACGTTGGCCTTGTCCACGCTGGTGACTTTTTTGTTGCGCTTGCGGGCGGCCTGGAACGCCACGTGGGCGATGCGCTCGATTTCCGGTCGGCTGTAGCGCATGGTGTCGAAGGCCTCTTCAGCCCCCGGGAAATGACCGTCGGTGGCGACGCGCCGGCCGCGTGGCTGCCCGAAGTAAATGTCGCCGGTGAGCTCACGGATGATCAGGATGTCCAGGCCCGCGATCAGCTCGGGCTTGAGGCTGGAGGCACCGACCAGCTGCTCGTAGCAAATGGCGGGGCGGAAATTGGCGAACAAACCCAGGTTCTTGCGCAGGCCCAGGATGGCTTGCTCAGGGCGCAGGGCGCGTTCGAGCTTGTCGTATTTCCAATCTCCCACGGCACCAAACAGAATGGCGTCACTGGCCTTGGCCAGCGCCAGGGTGGACTCGGGCAGGGGGTGGCCGTGGGATTCGTAGGCGGCGCCGCCCACCGGGGCGGTTTCCATCTCCAGGGGCAGATTCAGGACCTTCAGCACCTTGACCGCTTCGGCCATGATTTCGGTGCCAATGCCGTCACCGGGGAGAACTGCAATTTTCATGGGGTGTGTTCCAGCGTGAAAGGGCTTCAGACGGTGTGGGCCAGCCAGGGTTTGGTGGCCAGACGATGGGCTTCGTATTCGCGAATCTTGTCGGCATGACGCAGGGTCAGGCCAATGTCATCCAGTCCGTTGAGCAAACAGTATTTGCGGAAGGGTTGGACATCGAAAGGAATCTCTTCACCCTGATCTTTGACCACGACTTGACGGTCCAGATCGATGGTGAGTTGATAGCCGGGGAAAGCCAGCACTTCGTCGAACAAACGTGCCACTGCCGACTCGGGCAGCACGATGGGCAGCAGGCCGTTCTTGAAGCAGTTGTTGAAGAAGATGTCGGCAAAGCTGGGTGCAATCACGGCGCGAAAGCCAAACTGGTCGAGCGCCCAGGGGGCATGTTCGCGCGAGGAGCCGCAACCGAAGTTCTTGCGCGCCAGCAAAATCGACACGCCCTGGTAGCGCGGTTGGTTGAGCACGAAATCGGGGTTGGGCTTGCGGCTGGCAGGATCCTGACCAGGGTAGCCCGGGTCCAGGTAGCGCCACTCGTCAAACAAGTTAGGGCCAAAGCCGGTCTTGCGGATCGATTTGAGGAATTGCTTGGGGATGATGGCATCGGTGTCGACGTTCTCGCGGTCGATCGGGGCCACCAGGCCTTTATGAACGGTGAATTTCTGCATGACTGGTTTACCTGGCTGTGATCAAGAGAACTGGCGGACGTCAACAAAATGACCGTGCACGGCAGCGGCGGCTGCCATGGCCGGGCTTACCAGGTGGGTGCGGCCACCGGCCCCCTGACGACCTTCGAAGTTGCGGTTGCTGGTCGAGGCGCAGCGCTCGCCCGGCTACAGGCGGTCGGCATTCATGGCCAGACACATGGAGCAACCGGGTTCGCGCCACTCAAAGCCTGCGGCCTTGAATATCTCGTGCAGGCCTTCGCGTTCGGCTTGTTCCTTCACCAGGCCAGAGCCCGGGACCACCATCGCCACCTTGACATTGCGAGCCACTTTCTGGCCCAGTCGCTTGACCACGGCAGCGGCTTCGCGCATGTCTTCGATGCGGCTGTTGGTGCAGGAGCCGATGAAAACCTTGTCAATGGTGATGTCGGTGATGGGCTTTCCAGGTTCGAGGCCCATGTAATTCAGTGCCCGCTCAATGGCTGAGCGCTTGGTGTCGTCTTTTTCTTTGTCGGGGTCGGGCACGCGACCGCTGACGGGCGCAACCATCTCGGGCGACGTGCCCCAGGTGACTTGCGGCACCAGTTCGCTGGCGTCCAGCGTCACGGTGGCATCGAAATGGGCATCGGCGTCAGAATGCAGCGTCTTCCAATAAGCCACGGCCTGGTCCCATTCGGGACCGGTGGGAGACAGCAAACGACCTTTGACGTACTCGATGGTCTTGTCGTCAACGGCCACCAGACCGGCGCGGGCGCCGGCTTCAATGGCCATGTTGCAAACCGTCATGCGAGCTTCCATGCTGAGCGAGCGCATGGCAGAACCGGCGAACTCGATGGTGTAGCCAGTGCCGCCAGCGGTGCCGATCTTGCCAATCACGGCCAGCACGATGTCCTTGCCCGTGCAGCCTCGAGGGAGCGTGCCCTCGATCTTGACCAGCATGTTCTTGGCTTTTTTGGCCAGCAGCGTCTGGGTGGCCATGACGTGCTCGACCTCGCTGGTGCCGATGCCATGGGCCAAAGCGCCAAAAGCACCGTGTGTGGACGTATGTGAGTCCCCGCAAACCACGGTCATTCCCGGCAAGGTGGCGCCGTTTTCGGGGCCGATCACATGCACGATGCCCTGGCGCTTGTGCAGGAAGGGAAAGTAAACGGCCGCGCCATAGCTGGCCATGTTGCTGTCCAGTGTGGTCACCTGCTCCTTGCTGATGGGGTCGGTGATGCCGTCATAGCCACGTTCCCAGCCGGTGGTGGGGGTGTTGTGGTCGGCGGTGGCCACGATGGAGCTCTTCCGCCACAGGGGGCGTCCGGCTTGCCGCAGCCCCTCAAAGGCCTGCGGGCTGGTGACTTCGTGCACCAGGTGGCGGTCGATGTACAGGATGGAGGTGCCGTCTTCCTCGGTGTGAATGACGTGTTCGTCCCAAATCTTGTCGTAAAGGGTGCGTCCCATGGCTTTCTCAGGTGTGGATCGTGGAACGAAACATTGTAGGTGTTTCGCAGAGATCGACCCTGTCGCCAGGGTGTGCGGGTGACAGCTGGGCCTGCGTGTACAGGCCCAGGTGCAGCCGACGCCCAGGCCTCAGTCGCCGACGATCAGGGCTGGGTTCAAGCGGCGTGCGCGGGGGTCGACGTAATAGCCCCCGAACTCGGTGTATCGCAGCACCTGTTGTCCGCAACGCTGGCAGGCATGAACATCGCAGCGGTTGGTCGGGAAATGTGCCAAGGACACGGGCGCTTGAGGGTCTTCATACCGGGTGCCGTTCGGGTGGTATTCCTCGAAGGTCGGTTCAAGCACGTCGCTGTCACGCAGGGTCGCCACGGGTCTCAACTGGGCAGTGGACCAGTCGGCCTCAGACAGGCTTTCCCAGCCGGCACAACGCCGCAAAACGCATTGACAGTCGGTTTGCGGAGCGTCGGCCAGCGCACGCAGTTGGGCAGCGGTGGTCAGTCGAGGCAGCATGTGAAGATTTCTGCGGCACTTGCCGCAGAAACCATCCGGATCAGCGCTTGCTGCTGGCCGGCACGTCGCGGCGTGGGGATCCGCTGAACAGCTGGCGCGGGCGTCCGATCTTGTACTCGGGGTCGCCAATCATCTCGTTGAGCTGAGCAATCCAGCCCACGGTGCGGGCCAGGGCAAAAATACCGGTGAATAAGTTGACCGGAATGCCAATGGCGCGCTGCACGATGCCCGAGTAGAAGTCGACGTTCGGGTAGAGCTTGCGCTGCACGAAGTAGTCGTCCTCGAGGGCGATTTTTTCCAGCGCCTTGGCCAGCTTGAACAGGGGGTCGTTCTCCAGGCCCAGCTCGGCCAGCACCTCGTTGCAGGTTTCTTGCATGAGCTTGGCGCGCGGATCGTAATTTTTGTACACGCGGTGACCAAAGCCCATGAGCTTGACGCCCGAGTTTTTGTCTTTCACCTGGTTCATGAACTCGCCGACCTTGGCTACCCCACCCATGGCCTGGATTTCCTCCAGCATGTTCAGGCAGGCTTCGTTCGCGCCACCATGTGCCGGACCCCACAGGCAAGCCACGCCAGCAGCGATGGCGGCGAACGGGTTGGTGCCCGAAGAGCCGCACAGACGCACGGTCGAGGTGGAGGCATTTTGCTCGTGGTCGGCGTGCAGGATGAAGATGCGGTCCAGCGCGCGCTCAAGCACCGGGTTGACTTTGTAGTCTTCACATGGGGTGCCGAACATCATGCGCAGGAAGTTGCCCGAGTAGCTCAGCTCGTTGCGCGGGTACATGTAGGGCTGCCCAACACCGTATTTGTAGGCCATGGCCACCAGGGTGGGCATTTTGGCGATCAGGCGGATGGCCGCGATGTGGCGGTGCTCTGGGTTATTGATGTCGGTGCTGTCATGGTAGAAGGCTGACAGCGCACCCACCAGACCGGTCAGCACCGCCATCGGGTGTGCGTCGCGGCGGAAACCACGCAGGAAAAATTGCATCTGCTCGTTGACCATGGTGTGGTTGATCACGAGCTTGTGGAAGTCGTTACGCTGGGTCTCGTTGGGCAGGTCGCCATTCAAGAGCAAGTAGCAGGTGTCGAGGTAGTCGCAGTTCTGCGCCAGTTGCTCGATGGGGTAGCCGCGATACAGCAGCTCGCCCTTGTCACCGTCGATGTAGGTGATACCGGATTGGCAGGAAGCCGTCGACAAAAAGCCCGGGTCGTAGGTGAACAAGCCGGTTTGACCATACAGCTTGCGTATGTCGATGACATCGGGACCGATGGTGCCGTTATAAACGGGCATCTCGATGCTGGGGCTGCCGTTGCTGAACGACATGGTGGCTTTGTAGTCGGCTTGTTTCATGGGGGGTTCCTGGTTATTCGTTCGGGGTGTCAGGTGCGCAGCATGGCAAGCACGTCTTGTGCCCGCGTCTGAGTGAGCATGCCTTCGGGTTCGCGGCGGTTCAACAGCAAATCCAGAAGGTCGTTATCGGCCAGCTCCATCAGGTCGTACAACCCTTGGGCCTGACCGACGGTCAAAGTGGTGGCATGGCGTTCAAAAAAGCGCTCGATGATCAGGTCGTTTTCCAGCAGACCGCGTCGGCAGCGCCAACGCAGCTTGCTCAGGCCCCTCGGGTCGAGGGCCTGGGACGGGTCCAGGGCATCGATACGCTCGTCTCGCATGATCAGACAGCGCGGCGCACCATCAACTCTTTGATCTTGCCAATGGCCTTGGTCGGGTTCAGCGACTTGGGGCACACATCCACGCAGTTCATGATGGTGTGGCAGCGGAACAGCCGGTACGGGTCTTCCAGGTTGTCCAGACGCTCGGCGGTGGCCTGGTCACGGCTGTCGGCGATGAAGCGATAGGCTTGCAGCAGACCGGCGGGACCGACGAATTTGTCGGGGTTCCACCAGAAGGACGGGCAGCTGGTCGAGCAGCTGGCGCACAGAATGCACTCATAAAGCCCGTTCAGCTCGTCACGCTCTTCGGGGGACTGCAGGCGCTCTTTTTCGGGCGGCAGCGTGTCGTTCACCAGATAGGGCTTGATGGAGTGGTATTGCTTGAAGAACTGCGTCATGTCCACGATCAGGTCGCGAATCACCGGCAGCCCGGGCAGGGGTTTGAGCACAATGGTGTCGGGCAGGCTCAGCATGTTGGTCAGGCAGGCCAGGCCGTTTTTTCCGTTGATGTTCATGGCGTCCGAGCCACACACGCCTTCACGGCAGGAGCGACGGAACGACAGGGTCGGATCTTGTGCCTTGAGCTTCATCAGCGCGTCGAGCAGCATGCGCTCGTGTCCGTCCAACTCGATCTTCACCGTCTGCATGTAGGGCTTGGCGTCCTTGTCCGGGTCGTAACGGTAGATCTGGAAAGTGCGTTGCATCTTGGGTCCTTGATTCGGTTAACTGGAATTGATGGGGGTCAGATTCCAATGAAGGGGCCTATGAAATCGGTGGTTGAAACCTGGGTTCAGAACGTCCGTACCTTGAGCGGCACGCTGTCAACCGTCAAGGGCTTGAGGTTGACCGGCTTGTAGGTCAGCGAGTTGCTGGCACTGTGCCACAGCGAATGCTTGAGCCACTCCTCGTCGTTGCGGCCGTTCGGATGCTGCGGGGTGTCGTTGTAGTCGTCCACGGTGTGCGCGCCACGGCTTTCGTGCCGGGCAGCGGCGGATTCCATGGTGGCTTGTGCGCACTCGATCAGGTTCTCGACTTCCAGCGCTTCAATGCGGGCTGTGTTGAAGACCTTGGACGTGTCTTTCAGACCCAGGGCCTTGGTGCGCTCGCGCAGAGCAGCGATTTTGCGGACACCTTCGTCCATGCTGGCTTGCGTGCGGAACACACCGGCGTGTTGCTGCATGCTGGCGCGGATGTCGTTGGCCACGTCCTGGGCGTATTCGCCGTCGCGAGCCGATTCCAGGCGCGCCAGGCGGGCCAGGGTGCGGTCAGCGGCGTCGGCGGGCAGCGGTTTGTGTGACTTGTTTTTGAGGTTGAAGTCGACGATGTGGTTGCCCGCAGCGCGTCCGAACACCAACAGGTCGAGCAACGAGTTGGTGCCCAGGCGGTTGGCGCCGTGGACCGAGACGCAGGAGCACTCGCCCACTGCATACAGGCCATTGATCGGGTCGGCATGGCTGTTGGCCGTCTGTGCCACCACTTGACCGTGAATGTTGGTCGGAATGCCGCCCATCTGGTAGTGGATGGTGGGGACGACGGGGATGGGCTCTTTGGTGATGTCGACGTTGGCAAAGTTGTGGCCGATCTCGTACACCGAGGGCAGGCGCTTCATGATGGTTTCTGCGCCCAGGTGGTCGAGTTTCAGCAGCACGTAATCCTTGTTGGGTCCACAGCCGCGGCCTTCCTTGATTTCCTGGTCCATGGAGCGCGACACGAAATCACGCGGGGCCAGGTCTTTCAGCGTCGGGGCATAGCGTTCCATGAATCGCTCGCCATTGCTGTTGAGCAAAATCGCGCCCTCACCACGGCAGCCCTCGGTCAGCAACACGCCTGCACCGGCCACGCCGGTGGGGTGAAACTGCCAGAACTCCATGTCTTCCAGCGGAATACCCGCGCGCGCCGCCATGCCCAGGCCGTCACCGGTGTTGATGAAAGCGTTGGTGGAGGCAGCGAAGATGCGACCAGCACCACCGGTGGCCAGCAGCACGGTCTTGGCTTCCAGGATGTACAGGTCACCGGTTTCCATTTCGAGCGCCGTCACGCCGACCACATCGCCTTCGGCGTCGCGGATCAGGTCCAGTGCCATCCACTCGACGAAGAAGCTGGTCTTGGCCTTGACGTTTTGCTGGTACAGGGTGTGCAGCATGGCGTGGCCGGTGCGATCGGCGGCGGCGCAGGCACGCTGGACCGGTTTTTCGCCATAGTTGGCGGTGTGTCCGCCGAACGGGCGCTGGTAAATGGTGCCATCAGGATTGCGGTCAAACGGCATGCCCATGTGCTCGAGGTCGTACACGACTTTGGGCGCTTCACGGCACATGAATTCGATGGCGTCCTGGTCTCCGAGCCAGTCGGACCCCTTGACGGTGTCGTAGAAGTGGTAGTGCCAGTTGTCTTCCGACATATTGCCCAGCGACGCGCCAATGCCACCCTGGGCTGCCACCGTGTGTGAACGGGTGGGAAATACCTTGGACAGCACGGCCACATTCAGCCCGGCGCGGGCGAGTTGCAGCGAAGCACGCATGCCGGAGCCGCCGGCACCGACGATGACGACGTCAAAGCGGCGACGTGCGATGGATGAACTTGTCATTTTTTAGAGCCTCCACAGAACCTGAATCGCCCAGCCGGCACATGCCAACAACCAGACAATGGTGAAAATTTGCAGGACCAGTCGCAAACCGACGGGTTTGACGTAATCCATCCAGATGTCGCGCATGCCGACCCACACGTGGTAGACCAGGGCCAGCACGACAGCGAAGGTCAAGGCCTTCATCCACTGAGCTGTGAAGATGCCGGCCCACAGGTCGTATCCGATCTCGCCGCGCGAGAACAAGACCTGTGCCAGGATGGCGGCGGTGAATAAAACGATCAGGACGCCGGTCACGCGCTGGGCGAGCCAGTCACGCAGACCATAGTGAGCGCCGGTGACGATACGTTTGGAACCGTAATTGACGGACATGTGAAAACTCCCGGGAAATCAGTACAGGCCAAAGAGCTTGGCACCCAGGGCCGCGGTCAGCACCAGGCTCAAGGTCAGGGTCACGATGGCAGAGGAACGACCAAACTCTTTGGTCACCGCATGGTGCACGTCCATGTAGACGTGACGCAGGCCTGCGATCAGGTGGTGCAAGAAGGCCCAGATCAAGGCCAAAGCCACCAGTTTGATCATCCAGCCGGGCAAAAACCCCAGGCCGACGTTGAAAGCTGCCTTGAAGCGGGCAAAGGAGTATTCAGAGGAGACGGAGGTGTCAAAGAGCCAGATGATGAAAGGCAGCAACAGGAACATGATGGCCCCGCTGATGCGATGCAAAATGGACACGATGCCTGCCGCAGGCAGACGATAGGTCGGTAGGTCCGTGAGGGCGTTGATGTTGCGGAATTCAGGCCGCTTTTTGGCAATTTCGGTCATGTCAAGTTCTTTCAGGATGCACCTGCAGGAAGTTGGGTTCGCAAGAGTTCAGGTCTTCAAGGCAGTCAGCGCGCGGAATTCTATTTCAACCGCTCAAGCTGACAACAGGGTTTCAGTGCGGGTAATGCGTAGGCGATGTTACGACGAGTGCGAGGGGAGGGATTTCAGGAGGAGTGATGCCCGTTTTCAGCTCAAGGAGTTGCGGTAATGCCGGGTGTCGGTCCTGTACAGGCCGCGACGCCATTCCATGGGGGTGTCGTGGTAAGTGTAGGCCACGCGCTCCACGCTCAGCAGCGGGGTGGTCGTGGTGACGCCCAGCCACTGGGCCTGTTCGGCATCCGGGTGGACGGCCCGGAGCTGTTCTTCGGCTCGGACCATGCGCACGCCGAACTCGGTTTCAAACAGGGCATACATGGCCCCCTGGTGAGCTCGCAATCGTTCGGCGGTGAGGCCTTTGAAGGGCCCGCCCGGCAGCCACAGGTCTTCCAAAATGGTAGGGACCCCGGAAAATGACAGCACTCTGCGCACTTGCAGCACCGCTTCGCCACTGCGCAGTCGCAGTGCCCGAGCCACTGCGGCACCCGAGCGTACACGTTTGCAGTCGATGATGGTGCGCTGGGCCGGGCCTTCACCCGTGTGTTCACCCGCGTTGGGGACCAGCTTGAGAAAACGGTATTGCACCTGCTGTTCGGCATGGGTGGCAACGAAGGTGCCTTTGCCCTGACGACGGGTCAACAAGTTGTCAGCCGAAAGTTCGTCAATCGCCTTGCGCACGGTGCCTTGGCTGACGCGGTAGCGACTGGCGAGTTCGATCTCGCTGGGAATGGCTTCCCCGGGTTTCCATTCCCCCGCCTGCAAGCTTTGCAGGATCAGCCCTTTGATTTGTTGATACAAGGGGCTGAAAGCGGGGACGGAGCTGCCGAAGGGCCCTGGGTCAGCCCCCTCGGCGGGGTCCTGAAAAATCGCGGACAAAGAAGCCATGGGTGAAGGAAAGGGGTGGCGGTTGCAAAGTGGGGTCAAGTGGCGCCCACGGGCGAACCCGGCGAGGGTGAACCCGATGGACGTCAGGTCAATGTCAAGCCGGCATCATATCTTCTATAAGACATAAGAGATGCCTGATCGAGATTTTCGAGGGTAAACTCTCATCTCTGCATACATGCAACACGATTCATTACCCACTGGAGTTTTTACATGAGCAAGAAACCTGTTCGCGTCGCCGTCACGGGTGCCGCAGGTCAAATCGGTTACGCACTGCTGTTTCGTATCGCTGCAGGCGAAATGCTGGGCAAGGATCAGCCCGTCATCCTGCAACTGCTGGAAATCCCCGATGAAAAAGCCCAGAAAGCCTTGCGTGGCGTGATGATGGAGCTTGAAGACTGCGCGTTCCCTCTGCTGGCTGGCATGGAAGCCCACGCCGACCCGATGACAGCTTTCAAAGACACCGATTACGCCTTGCTGGTGGGGGCTCGTCCGCGCGGCCCCGGCATGGAACGTGCCGACCTGCTGGCCGCCAACGCCCAGATCTTCACCGCCCAGGGCAAGGCCCTGAACGCGGTGGCCAGCCGCAATGTGCGTGTGTTGGTGGTCGGCAACCCCGCCAACACCAATGCTTACATCGCCATGAAGAGCGCTCCCGATCTGCCGCGCAAGAACTTCACCGCCATGCTGCGCCTGGACCACAACCGTGCGGCCAGTCAAATCGCTGCCAAGACCGGCAAGCCGGTGGCAGGCATCGAGAAGCTCACGGTGTGGGGCAACCACTCTCCCACGATGTACGCAGACTACCGTTTCGCCACCATCGGCGGCGAGTCGGTCAAGGACCTGATCAACGACCAGGAGTGGAATGCCAACGTGTTCCTGCCCACCGTCGGCAAGCGCGGTGCAGCCATCATCGAGGCCCGTGGCTTGTCCTCTGCCGCTTCTGCGGCCAATGCAGCCATTGACCACATGCGCGACTGGGCGCTGGGCACCCAGGGCAAGTGGGTCACCATGGGTATCCCCTCCGACGGTTGGTACAACATCCCCAAGGACACCATGTTTGGTTTTCCCGTCACCTGTGAAGGCGGGGAATACAAGGTTGTTGAAGGCCTGCCGATCGATGAGTTCAGCCAGACCTGCATCAACAAGACCCTCAAAGAACTGCAAGACGAGCAAGCCGGCGTTGCCCACCTGCTCTGATTCAGGATTCCTCGCATGACCCATCCACGCGAGGTCCTGCTGGGGGCGCAAGCCGGGGCGGTCAGTCTGCCGGTTTGTGACCACTACAGCGGGGTCGAAGTTCGCATGCGCAAAAGCCTGCAGTTGCAGGCGGAAATGATGCAGGAATTCGGTACCTGCGTTTTCGACGTGACGCTCGATTGTGAGGATGGCGCTCCGGTTGGCGGTGAGGCCGAGCATGCCGATCTTGTGACCCACATGGCTTTGCAGGCCGATCCGGCTGCCCGGGTGGCGGTCCGGGTTCATCCGGTCGACCATCCCGCTTTCGAGGCCGATGTGGCCACGATCGTGGGCCGTGCCGGCCATCGGCTGTGTCATGTCATGGTTCCGAAAGTCGAGTCCCCGGCCGATGTGGCGCTGGCCGCTCAGTCGCTGGACAGGGCGGGTGCTCCCGAACTTCCCCTGCATGTGCTGGTAGAGTCCCCCGCCGCGGTTCACCGGGCCTTCGATATTGCTGCGCATCCGCGGGTGCAGTCCATCAGCTTTGGGTTGATGGATTTTGTCTCGGCCCACGGCGGTGCCATTCCTGCCAGCGGCATGGGCGTGGCAGGACAGTTCAGCCATCCCTTGGTGCTGCGGGCCAAACTGGAGATTGCCAGCGCTTGCCATGCCCATGGCAAGGTGCCCTCTCATTGCGTGGTCACCGAATTCAGTGACATTGCTGCCATGCGTCAGGCCGCCTCACGTGCCGCTCGGGAATTGGGTTACACCCGCATGTGGAGTATTCATCCGGCCCAGATCCGCCCCATTCTGGAGGCCATGGCGCCCGATGCCGAAGCGATTGAGCAGGCCAGTGCTATCCTGCTGGCAGCGATTCAGGCCCAATGGGCCCCAATCAGCCATGCCGGGCAACTGCACGATCGCGCCAGTTATCGCTTTTTCTGGCAAGTCCTGCAACGTGCCTTTGACACCGGACGCGCCATGCCCGCTGAGGTCCGGGGCTTTTTTCAGCCAGCCTAGGAGATGACGATGAGCTCGATGTACCGTGGTGTCGTGTTGGGGCTGATTCTGGCGGTCGGTGGTGCTCAGGCTCAGACGGATCCCGCAGAGAAGGCAAACAAAACGCGAGCGAGTGCCACCAAGCCCTCGTCAGAGCCAACCCGCCGCCAGGACGCATCCAGCAAATCGCGCTCGGCGGCTTCCCACAAGGCAGCAGCTGCCGTGCCCCAGACGTATGAGGTCTTGCCCCCGTTGTCGCCTGATTTGATGGCGGTTGCCGAACAAGTCCATCTGGGCCAGATGCCTTGCGAGCTGGGGCAAAACGTGGTCTTGACGTCAGATGAGAAGTCCCCCGGGCGATTTTTCATGCACCACAAGCACCAGACGTTTCATTTGAGCCCGGTGGAGTCCAGGACGGGGGCCATCCGCCTTGAAGATGTCAAGCAAGGGGCGGTCTGGATTCAGTTGTCCAACAAGTCCATGCTGATGAGCAGCAAGCTGGGTCAACGACTGGCCGATGAGTGCCAAAGCCCGGCCCAGGCGGCTGTTGCCCAGGCCATGAGACTGGCGCCTCCGGTCAACCTGCTGGAAGGCCGCCGCGAGTTGGCGCGCCAATAATTTTTTCGATCTATCAATGACAGGAGAGTTCCCCATGTTGAAAGCCTACCGTGATCATGTGGCTGAGCGCGCAGCGCTTGGCATTCCCCCTCTGCCCCTGTCGGCCCAACAGACCGCCGAGTTGATCGAGCTGATCAAAGCACCGCCCCAAGGCGAGGAGGCGTTCCTGGTCGACCTCATCACCCATCGCGTGCCTCCTGGTGTGGACGATGCCGCCAAGGTCAAGGCCTCTTTCCTGGCGGCGGTGGCCCATGGTGACTTGTCGGTGGCTCTCATCAGCAAAGCCAAGGCCACCGAGTTGCTCGGCACCATGGTGGGTGGTTACAACGTCAAGCCTTTGATCGACTTGCTGGACGACAAGGATGTGGCGGCGGTGGCCGCTGAGGGCTTGAAGAAAACCCTGTTGATGTTCGATGCCTTCCACGACGTCACCGAAAAAGCCAAGGCAGGCAATGCCAAAGCCAAAGAAGTCATTCAAAGCTGGGCCGATGCCGAGTGGTTCACCAGCCGACCGGAGGTGCCCCGAAGCATCACCGTCACGGTGTTCAAGGTGCCCGGTGAAACCAACACCGATGATTTGTCGCCCGCTCCCGACGCCTGGAGCCGTCCCGACATTCCCATGCACTATCTGGCAATGCTCAAGAACACCCGTCCCGATGCGGCTTTCAAGCCGGAAGAGGATGGCAAGCGCGGCCCGATGCAGTTCATCGAAGACCTCAAGAAAAAGGGCCATCTGGTGGCCTATGTGGGCGATGTGGTGGGAACGGGTTCGAGCCGCAAGTCGGCCACCAACAGCGTGATCTGGGCCACGGGTCAGGACATTCCCTTTGTGCCCAACAAGCGCTTTGGCGGCGTCACCCTGGGCGGCAAGATCGCTCCCATTTTCTTCAACACCCAGGAAGATTCGGGCTCCCTGCCCATCGAAGTGGACGTCAGCAAGCTCGAGATGGGCGACGTGATTGAAGTCCATCCCTACGATGGCAAGATCACCAAAAACGGTGCCACTGTCGTCGAGTTTCAACTCAAGAGCGATGTCTTGCTCGACGAGGTTCGTGCGGGTGGACGTATCAACCTCATCATTGGCCGCAGCCTGACTGGCAAGGCGCGTGAATTCCTGGGCCTGCCGGCCTCGACCCTGTTCCGCCTGCCCCAGGCACCTGCTGCCACCAAGGCCGGTTTCACGCTGGCGCAAAAAATGGTGGGTCGCGCTTGCGGTTTGCCCGAAGGTCAAGGTGTACGCCCCGGTACTTACTGCGAACCCAAGATGACCACCGTGGGCTCGCAGGACACCACCGGCCCCATGACCCGTGACGAATTGAAAGACCTGGCCTGCCTGGGTTTCTCGGCCGACATGGTCATGCAGTCCTTCTGTCACACCGCCGCCTATCCCAAGGCGGTGGACGTGAAGATGCACCGCGAACTGCCCGCCTTCATCAGCAACCGGGGTGGCGTGGCCCTGCGCCCCGGAGATGGCGTTATTCACTCCTGGCTCAACCGCTTGTTGCTGCCCGATACCGTCGGTACCGGTGGCGACAGCCATACCCGCTTCCCCATCGGTATCAGCTTCCCAGCTGGCTCGGGTCTGGTGGCCTTTGGTGCGGCCACGGGTGTCATGCCTTTGGACATGCCTGAGTCGGTGCTGGTTCGCTACAAGGGCAAGATGCAGCCGGGCGTCACCCTGCGCGACCTGGTGCACGCGATTCCGCTGTACGCCATCAAGGCAGGTCTGTTGACCGTCGAGAAAAAGGGCAAGAAAAACATCTTCTCGGGGCGCATCCTCGAAATCGAGGGTTTGCCAGACCTGAAGGTCGAGCAGGCCTTCGAGTTGTCCGATGCGTCGGCCGAGCGCTCTGCCGCGGGTTGCACCATCAAGCTCAACCAGGCACCGGTGGCCGAGTACCTGAAGTCCAACGTCGTTTTGATGAAGAACATGATCGCCAACGGCTACGAAGACAAGCGCACCCTGGAGCGCCGCATCAAGGCCGTCGAAGCCTGGCTGGCCAAGCCCAGCCTGCTTGAGGCCGACAAGGATGCCGAGTACGCCGCTGTGATCGAGATTGATCTGGCCGACATCAAGGAGCCCATCGTCTGCTGCCCCAACGACCCGGATGACGCCAAGTTCATGTCGGAAGTCTCAGGCACCAAGATCGACGAAGCCTTCATTGGTTCTTGCATGACCAACATCGGGCACTTCCGGGCGGCCTCGAAGGTGTTGGGCGGCGCGCGTGATATCCCGGTTAAATTGTGGGTGGCTCCCCCTACCAAGATGGACGAGAGCGAACTCATCAAGGAAGGCCATTACGCCACCTTCGGCGCTGCCGGTGCTCGCACCGAAATGCCCGGCTGCTCGTTGTGCATGGGCAACCAGGCCCAGGTGCGTGAGGGCGCGACGGTGGTGTCCACCTCGACCCGCAACTTCCCCAACCGTCTGGGCAAGAACACCCAGGTATTCCTCGCCAGTGCGGAACTGGCGGCGGTGTGCTCCAAGCTGGGCAGAATCCCCACCGTGGCCGAGTACCAGGAGGCCGTGGGCATCATCAACCAGGATGCCGCCAACGTCTACAAGTACATGAACTTTGACCAGATCGAAGAGTACGCAGACACGGCCAAGGGTGTGACGGTTTAAGCGACTGTCACAAGTCACAACGAACGGCCTTCGGGCCGTTCGTTGTTTATTAACCTTCCATGACCGAATGATTGCTGATACTCAGAGCACGATCTTAAACAGCCTCAGCATCTGGTTGACTGTTTTGCCGTGACAGTCAATGCAAGACCTGTGAGCGCAGTAATTGTTTGAAATCAGTTGGATTGAATTCAACCGTTTTCCCTGTGTAATAGTTGGCGCGCATGAATTGCTTGACGCCGACAATTTTCTGACTCTCTGTCACAGCGAGCACAAAACCAGGTGTGTTGTTGAGTCGATATTGCATATGGATGATCTCGGCTTCCAACAGACGCTTGGCACTGGTGGCGGAGATGACAATCAATGGGTTGGCTTCGCTGCCAATGAGGTGATCGGCTTCCAATTCACCTGAAATCGGTAATCGAGCATTGTGCTGAACCGGCACTTTCAGATGGCTGCAAATCTCATTCACGATCTCTGTGACGAGTTCCTTAAAGTGACTCGCCTGCCGTTCCTTGTGGGCGGTGGCCAACGTGTAAAGCTGTTGTGCGGCAGATGTCACGCGAAACAAGGTTGGCGCCAGCATCTGATGGCTGAACACCCGAGAGCTGAGTGTTTCTTCCTCAGCAAATTGGACACTGTTGTCTCGTTCTAAATCAATGGCCCAGCGTTGCACGTTGTCGTTCCCGACGTCCCCCCCGTTCATTCGGGCATACATCGCTGCTTCGCCGTTTTCATCTACCAGCCAGTGATCATCCTTGGGGCGAACGCGCAGAACGATGTGATCATGGCTTCCAGGGTACTCTAGCGGAGTGATCACGCGTTGCACGCCGGATTCGTCCTCATGCACTTCAAACAGATTGCACATGGCATGTTTGAGGTTGAAGTTCAACTCCATAAATCGCCCCCCCGTCCCATTTGGATACCGCAAGCCTTGCAAAACTGGTAGATGAGCACCAAACGCCCCTCCTCGGTACGCGGATCTATGAATCCTGCTGTTCTGAGGTTCAGTTCAGGTGCTTGAGGTAATAGCCGTTGAGTGTAGTTCAGCTGCGTTAAGCAGGGCAGTTTGACATGCACGCCTTTGTGTCCTGGGTGGTAATGAAACTCCAGTAAGGGGTACAGATGGCCGTTGTCGAGTGAGCACATGAGCCACGCCAGAAAAGCGCAGTCGGTCAGCAACTCACCATCGCGCCAGAAGAAAAAGGCACGATGGCTATTTGATACAGATATTTCTCCCGACGCATGAATCCGCGGGCCGCGCATGGTGTGAAATGGTTTCGGTAGCTTGGGCCCAGTTTGTGGCCTTGAAAAAACAGGGGGAGTTTGCAGTCGCTTGATGGTGTTCTTGTGCGCTAAAAGCTCTGATGGTTTCATCGCTCGTCATTGTAAAAATAGTTCTAAAGTGATCAATAGTTAAATCTCATGAGTGAGGAGATCCAGCGTAATATCTCAAGACTTGTGATTCAGCTATGAGCATTCAGAGCATGCGTGTGTTGAGTCGCTACACACTCATTTCCTCAAACCACCACCATGAACGACTCCGACCTGCCCACCTTGCTCATCACTCCCCCCGGGTTGTATCGACACTACAAGGGCGGGTTGTATCAAGTCATCGACACCGCCCGTCACAGCGAGACCCTGGAACCCATGACGGTTTACCGTGCCTTGTATGGACAGCATGGGTTGTGGGTCAGGCCTGCGGCGATGTTTGCCGAGATGGTGGACGTGGATGGTGTGACGCGACCGCGCTTTGAAAAAATTTCTGATGCCTGAATGACAACGGGGCACGCCATGTGGGGTGCCGTTCGCTGACTCTCGCTCCATGGCGTGGGTGATGTAGGCCCGAGTATCAGACCTGTGGGGCTCTCACATCAGCAGATGTTCGCCCGCGTTGTCTCCACCCAGGATCACATAGTTCACCTTGCGGATGTCCATCAGCTTGGTGCCCCCCGCATAAGAGATGGAGCTTTGCACGTCCTCCTGCATCTCGCGAAGGGTATCGGCCAGCGTGCCCTTGATGGGTTCGAGGATGCGTTTGCCTTCCACGTGCTTGTATTCACCCTTGTTGAAGTCCGAGGCCGATCCGTAGTATTCCTTGAACAATTCGCCATCGACTTCGACGGTTTTACCAGGGGACTCTTCATGACCCGCAAACAAGGAGCCGATCATGACCATGGTGGCCCCAAAACGCACGCTCTTGGCAATGTCGCCATGGCTGCGAATGCCACCATCAGCGATGATGGGCTTGGTGGCCACACGGGCGCACCATTTCAGCGCTGACAACTGCCAACCACCGGTTCCGAACCCGGTCTTAAGTTTGGTGATGCACACCTTGCCTGGCCCCACACCCACCTTGGTGGCGTCGGCGCCCCAATTCTCGAGATCGATCACGGCTTCTGGTGTGGCGACGTTGCCAGCGATCACGAAGGCCGATGGCATCTTCTCCTTGATGTAGGCAATCATGAGGCGCACGCTGTCGGCGTGGCCGTGGGCAATGTCGATGGTGATGTAGTCGGGGATTAAGCCTTCGGCCAGCAGTTGGTCCACGGTCTGGTAGTCGGGTTGTTTGACGCCCAGTGAAATCGAGGCAAAGACGCCCTTGCTTTTCATGTCTCGCACAAAAGCAACGTTGTCCAGATCGAATCGGTGCATGACATAAAAGTAACCGTTGCGGGCCAGGTATTCGCAGATCGATTCGTTGACCACGGTCTTCATGTTGGCCGGCACCACGGGCAGCTTGAAGGTGTGCGCGCCCAGGGTCACGCTGGGGTCACACTCCGAGCGGCTTTCAACGCGGCATTTGCGCGGCAGCAAGAGGATGTTGTCGTAGTCAAAAATTTCCATGATGTCCAAGCTCCAATAAATCTATGCAATGGATGAGCGCTTGGCTTGGCCGGTTGGATGGTGTCTGCGCCCGCTTGGGGCATTCTTCAGACACAAAAAAACCGGGCGCAAGAAACTTGGGCCCGGTGGCTGATTCTACCCCTTTGGTGAGGAGTGGGCTCTCTACAATGCGTTCCATGTCCCAATTCCCCGGCTTCGATGACCCCTTTTCCTCCCCGGTTGCCGGGGCAGGCGCTCTCGCCTCCTCAGAGGGCCCTTTGCTGCAGGGGCTCAACCCCGAGCAACGAGCCGCTGTCGTGTTGCCCCCCGAGCATGCCCTGATCCTGGCGGGGGCCGGTTCGGGCAAAACGCGTGTGCTGACCACCCGCATCGCCTGGTTGCTGCAGACCGGGCAGATCAGCCCGGGTGGTTTGCTGGGTGTGACCTTCACCAACAAAGCCGCCCGTGAAATGCTGGCACGCTTGTCGACCCTGCTGCCCATCCAGGTGCGGGGCATGTGGGTGGGCACCTTTCATGGCCTGTGCAATCGTTTATTGCGAGCCCACTGGAAGCTGGCCAATTTGCCACAGACCTTTCAAATCCTAGACACGCAAGACCAGCTCTCGGCCATCAAGCGCCTGTGCAAGCAACTGGGGGTGGATGAAGAGCGTTTTCCGCCGAAGCAGACCCAGTGGTTCATCAACGATTACAAGGAAGAAGGGCTGCGTCCCGAGGCGGTCGAAGCGCGCGACTCGGACACCCGCCGCAAGATCGACATTTACGCCCACTATGAGGCGCAATGTCAGCGCGAAGGTGTGGTCGATTTTGCCGAACTGATGCTGCGCTCGTATGAGCTGCTGCGCGACAACGACCCGGTGCGAGAGCACTACCAGCGGCGCTTTCGGCATCTGCTGATCGATGAGTTCCAAGACACCAACCGCTTGCAATACGCCTGGATCAAGCAACTGTGTGGCCCCCATTCAGCGGTGTTCGCGGTGGGCGATGACGATCAAAGCATCTATGCGTTTCGCGGTGCGCGGGTGGGCAACATGGCCGACTTCGTGCGCGAATTCCAGGTGCAGCATCAAATCAAGCTCGAGCAGAACTACCGCAGCTGCGGTGCCATCCTGGACACCGCCAATGAACTCATCAGCCACAACCGCAACCGCCTGGGCAAGAACTTGCGTACCGATCAAGGGGCGGGGGAGCCGGTGCGGGTGGTCGAGTCGACCAGCGATTTCGCCGAAGCCCATTGGCTGGTCGAGGAAGTGCGACAGTTGTTGCGGGATGGCCAGAACGGCGACGGTCGCCAGGGCGTGGCCCACCGCAGCGAGGTGGCGGTGCTGTACCGCAGCAATGCACAAAGCCGGGTGATCGAGACGGCGTTGTTCAACGCCGGATTGCCCTACCGGGTCTATGGCGGGCTGCGCTTTTTCGAACGCGCCGAGATCAAGCATGCGCTGGCTTATTTGCGCCTGCTGGAGAACCCGAACGATGACACCAGTTTTCTGCGCGTGGTCAATTTTCCGCCGCGCGGCATCGGTGCGCGCAGCATCGAGCAGTTGCAAGATGCGGCCCGACAGGCTGCCAGTTCCTTGCACGACGCGGTGCCTCGGGTGAGCGGCAAACCCGGCACCTTGTTGAGCGCTTTTGTCGCCAAAATCGACGCGCTGCGTGCCCAGACCGAGGGGCTGAACCTGCGCGAGATCATCGAGCTCATCCTGGATCAAAGTGGTTTGCTAGAGCATTACCGGGCCGAGCGTGAAGGTGCCGACCGGGTCGAAAACCTGGAGGAACTGGTCAATGCGGGCGAGAGCTTCGTCATGCAAGAAGGCTTTGGCCGCGACGCCGTGGCCATGCCTGAGGAGCTCGGGGGCGGGGCAGCCGGCACCGAGTCGGACCCCAGCCGGCAGGCCCTGATGACCAATCAGGACACTGGTGAAACCCTCTCACCCTTGGCGGCCTTCCTGACCCATGCCGCGCTGGAGGCCGGTGACAACCAGGCACAGGCCGGTCAAGACGCCATTCAATTGATGACGGTGCACTCGGCCAAGGGCCTGGAGTTTGACTGTGTGTTCATCACCGGCCTGGAGGAGGGCTTGTTTCCGCACGAAAACTCGCTCAGCACAACCGATGGTTTGGAGGAGGAGCGTCGACTCATGTATGTGGCCGTGACGCGGGCACGCCGGCGCTTGTACCTGAGCCACTCCCAGACCCGCATGTTGCACGGCCAGACCCGCTACAACATCCGCAGTCGCTTCTACGACGAAATGCCCGAACACACCCTCAAGTGGATCAGTCCCAAAACGGGCCTGCCACCGCAACGTTGGGGCAGCGATGGCGGCTTCGAGCGTCGTCAAGAGCGTTCGGGTGCCTGGCAGGATTGGGCCGGTGCCACCTCCAGATCCGGTGGCGCATCGGGCTCGAGCAGCTTTCCCAGCCCGGCAGTGCCCAGCCGTGCTCCATCGGCCACGGCCAGCGGACCGAATGCGTGGGTGCGTTCAGGCATTCAGGTGTTTCACACCAAGTTTGGCGAGGGCACGGTGCTGTCGATGGAAGGCAGTGGCGAGGACGCTCGGGCTCAGGTGAATTTTCCGCGCCACGGGGTCAAGTGGCTGGCCCTTTCGGTGGCCAAGCTCACGCCGGTCTGAGGCGGCCGGGACGGTTGGCTGGAGACTGTGGCGTGAGACAGGACCCATCCAGGCTTAGGCCAGGAGGGGATCGCTGACAAAGCTGTCCCGGAAGGTGAAGTAGCAAGAGGTGAAAAACATGGCCGCCATCAGCAGCATCAGCGGCAGCAGAACCACCGAGGCCAGCTCGGCGCTGTCGGCCAGGGCGGCGATCAGCAACACCCCCATGGACACGGCGCCCAGCACGCCCATCCAGGTCAGCAGATAAACACCCATGGCGCGCCAGTTGCCCAGGCAGGCGACGATGCTGAAGAAAATGCTTTTGATGGCGGGTTGCCCATGCCAGTGCACCAGGGCCGGTGCGTGCCAGAACATGGCCGACAGGGGCAGGTAGAGCAAGGTGGCGAACCACATCGCGTGCTGAAACTCGGGGCGCATCAAGGTGTCACGCGAGAAGTTGCCACCCACCAGGTAGAGACGGGCAAAGTCGCCGCCGTCAAACAGGGTGGACAAGCCCATGACCCCCAAAAAACCCAGGGCATAAAGCACCCCCAGAATCAGCATGTCCTTTTTGCGTTGCTGACCAGCACGCAGCGCACTGACCAGCACGGTGGGCATGGGGAATTTGCCCAGACTGGCTTCGCGCGCCGCCGCCATCAGGCCCAGGGTGGCTGCTGGCAACAACATGAGCGCCACCACACCGCCCGCCACTGGCAGCAGGGACGACAAGGACATGATCGCCATGAACATGAAGAACAGGCCCGACAGGGCAATGGGCTGGCGCCAGAAGGTTTGAATACCCAGCCGCACCCACAAAACGCCGGTACGGGCTGGAACGATGTTGAGCTTCATGGTGTCAGGAAGAAAGGACCAGGGGGTGCTCGACCCGCTGGCGCAAGACGCGCTCGAAGTGGGTCGGGTCGTGCGCCTTGAGCAGATTGGCCTCACGCGGGAGATGATAGTCCCACAGACGAGAAATCCAAAAGCGCAAGGCCCCAGCCCGCAGCATGGCATTGAGCAACTGACGCTCGGCGGCTTGCAGCCGACGCACCGACTGATAAGCGGTGAGAAAAGCGCTCAGGCGTGCGTTGTCGAACGCTCCCGTGTCCAGATCGACACACCAGTCGTTCAGGCACACGGCCAGATCGAAGAGCCAGCTGTCCACGCCAGCAAAGTAGAAGTCGAAACAGCCGGTCAGCTCGTCCTGGTCGAACATGACGTTGTCACGGAACAGGTCGGCATGGATGGGGCCGCGCGGCAGGGCGGCATAGGCACTCTCGCCTGCGATGTGGTGCTGCCAGGCCAGCTCGCTTTGGAGGAGTCGGGCTTGCTCTGGGTCGAGAAATGGCAGGACCACGGGCACGGTCTCGCTCCACCAGGGCAGGCCGCGCAGGTTGGGTTGCTCGCGCTCGAAATCGCGGCCGGCCAGGTGCATGCGCGCCAGCGTCGCGCCCACGGTTTGGCAATGCCAGGCCTGTGGGGCCAGCTCGCTGCGACCGCGCAGGCGGTTGACGACGGCGGCTGGTTTGTTTTGCACGGTGAACAAGATGTCGCCTTGCCGGTTGGGCACCGGATCGGGCACGGGAATGCCGTGCTGAGCCAGGTGCTTCATCAGGTACAGGTAGAACGGCAACTGTTCATGCTGGAGGCGCTCGAACAGGGTCAGCACGTATTCGCCCGCCTCGGTGGTGAGAAAGTAGTTGGTGTTCTCGATACCGCCCTGGATGCCTTGCAAGGCACGCAATTCGCCCAGTTGCAGGGAGTCAGCCAGCGCCTGGGCCTGGTCTTCAGTCACTTCGGTGTAAACGGCCATGGCGAATTGTAGAGGGCTCCCGCACGGGTGCTTGGGCCAACCCGGGCGCTACAAGGCACAATCCCGGGATGAGTCAAGACACCCTTTTGCTGGTCGATGGGTCCAGCTACCTGTACCGGGCCTTTCATGCCATGCCTGACTTGCGGGCAGTGCCTGGTGACCCCAACAGTGCCGCCACCGGGGCCATCCGCGGCATGATCAACATGATGCAGAGCCTGCGGCGCGAGATCCCCGCGGCCTATGCGGCCTGTGTGTTCGATGCCAAGGGGCCCACCTTTCGGGACGACCTGTACCCGGAGTACAAAGCCCATCGCTCCCCGATGCCTGATGATTTGCGCAGCCAAATCGAGCCGATCCATGAGGTGGTTCGCCTGATGGGGTGGACGGTGCTGGATGTGCCCGGCGTCGAAGCCGATGACGTCATCGGCACCCTGGCAGTCACCGCGGCACGCCAAGGCATGGAGGTGATCGTCTCCAGCGGGGATAAGGACCTGAGCCAACTGGTGAACGAGCACATCACCATCGTTGACACCATGAACGGCAAGCGTCGGGACGTGGCGGGCGTGACCAGTGAGTTTGGCGTGCCGCCCTCTCTCATGATCGATTACCAGACACTGGTGGGTGACGCCGTGGACAACGTGCCCGGCGTTGAGAAGGTGGGCCCCAAGACGGCCGCCAAATGGCTGACCGAGTATGGTTCATTGCAGGCCCTGGTCGAGCGCGCGCATGAGATCAAAGGCGTGGCGGGCGAGAACCTGCGTCGGGCCCTGGACTGGTTGCCCAAGGCCCGCGAATTGCTCACCATCAAAACCGATTGTGATCTCAATGGGTTCGTGCCCGGCATGCCCTCACTCCAGGCCCTGGCTTGGCGCGAGACCCAGACCGAGGCGCTCAAACAACTTTATGTGACCTACGGCTTCAAGGGCTTGGTGAAGTCGCTGGAAGGCGCCGCCGACGAGGCGGGAGGACGCTCTGCGTCTGGTGCGGCAAGCGCGTCCGGGCGGGGAGCGATGGGCGGGGCATCGGGCGATTTGTTTGATTTGCCGCCCGGGCAGTCACAGGCCGGGACACGTCAATACACCACCGTGCTGGACTGGGACACCTTTGATCGCTGGCTGGAGCGGGTGCGAGCTGCCGAGCTGGTGGGGCTGGACACCGAAACCACTTCTCTGGTCGAGATGCAGGCTCAGATCGTGGGTATCTCGCTGTCGGTGCAGGCAGGCGAGGCGGCCTATATTCCCCTGGGGCACAGTGGTCCGGATGCACCCGTCCAATTGCCGCGCGAGCAAGTGCTGGAAAAACTCCGTCCCTGGCTGGAAGATGCGAAGGCGCACAAGCTGGGCCAGCATGTCAAATACGACCGGCATGTGTTTGCCAACCACGGCATCGAAGTGCAAGGCTATGTGCACGACACCATGCTGCAAAGCTATGTGCTGGAAGTGCATCGCCCCCACGGCTTGGCCAGCCTGGCCGAGCGTCATCTGGGGCGCAGTGGGCTGAGTTATGAGGATCTGTGTGGCAAGGGCGCGCATCAAATCCCGTTCAGCCAGGTCGACGTGGAGCGCGCCACGCAGTATGCGTGCGAAGACGCCGATATGACCGTCGATGTGCATGGCGTGCTGTGGCCACGCTTGCAGGCCGACGAGCGCTTGCGCGCCGTTTATCAATTGGAAATCGAGAGTTCCGAGGCCCTGTACCGCATCGAACGCCATGGGGTGCTGATTGATGCGGCCACCCTGGCGGCGCAAAGCCATGAACTGGGGCAACGCATTTTGGCGCTGGAGCAAGAAGCGCACGCGCTGGCAGGGCAGCCCTTCAATCTCAGCTCGCCCAAACAGATTGGAGAAATCTTCTTTGGACGGTTGGGTTTGCCGATCGTCAAAAAAACCGCCACCGGCGCGCCCAGCACCGACGAGGAGGTGCTGGAAAAGCTGGCCGAGGACTACCCCTTGCCCGCTCGCATCCTGGAACATCGAGGTCTGTCCAAACTGAAAGGGACCTACACCGACAAGCTGGCCGCCATGGCCCACCCGCGCACCGGACGCGTGCATACCCACTACGCCCAGGCGGTGGCGGTGACCGGACGGCTGTCCAGCAACGATCCAAATCTGCAGAACATCCCCATCCGCACCCCGGAGGGCCGGCGCGTGCGCGAGGCTTTCGTGGCTCCAGCCGGTTGGCGCATTGCCAGCGCCGACTACAGCCAGATCGAGCTGCGCATCATGGCCCACTTGAGCGAGGACGCCGCCTTGCTGCGCGCGTTTCACGAAGGCCTGGATGTGCACCGTGCGACTGCGGCCGAGGTATTTGGTCTTCAGCCCGAGGAGGTCAGCAGTGAACAACGGCGCTACGCCAAGGTGATCAACTTTGGGTTGATCTATGGCATGAGTGCTTTTGGTTTGGCCAAGGCGCTGGGCATCGACAACACGGCGGCGCGCAACTACATCGACCGTTACTTCCAGCGTTTTGCCGGCGTGCGTCGTTATATGGATGAGACCCGTCAGCTGGCCAAGTCGCGCGGCTACGTCGAAACCGTCATGGGTCGGCGTCTGTACCTGCCCGAAATCAACTCGCCCAACGGGCCGCGCCGCGCGGGTGCCGAACGCGCGGCCATCAATGCGCCGATGCAAGGCACGGCAGCCGATCTGATCAAGCTCAGCATGGTGCAGGTGCAACAACTCATCGATCGCCAGCAACGTCGGACCCGCATGATCATGCAGGTGCATGATGAACTGGTGTTTGAGGTGCCCGAGGATGAAATCGACTGGCTGCGTCAGGAGATCCCGGCTTGCATGGCGCAGGTGGCGCAATTGCGCGTGCCCTTGTTGGCCGAGGTGGGCGTGGGGCACAACTGGGATGAGGCGCATTGATGTCTCACCGGCGGATGGGCAGGACGCTTGTCAGCTGCATGACAAATGTCCGGGTTGCCGAGGGCCAATCTGAGATGATCGGCCTATGACTTTGTTGGCGATTTTTCTGGGGACCTTGGCGGCCGGCTTGGGCAGCGTGCTGATCGCAGCCTTGCTCGCCTACGGGCTGATGTCCCGCTATACCCAGCACATGCTCAGTTTAGCGGCAGGTGCCTTGCTGGCCACCTCGTTCATGCACATGCTGCCAGAGGCCTTTGAGTCGGGCGCCTCGCCGCAAAGCCTGTTCATGACCTTGCTGTTGTGCGTGGTGTTTTTCTTTTTGCTCGACAAAGCCGAACTGTGGCACCATGGGCATGAGCACCACCATCACGGGCATGGTCATGAACATGAGCATGAGCATGAAGAAACCCGTCCTCACGCGCATGGCCACGCCCACGTGGATGCAGGAGCACCCGCGGGATCATCCACCGGCAGTTGGGCGGTCTTGCTGGGGGACAGTGTGCATGCGTTCGGTGACGGTGTGTTGGTCGCTGCGGCCTTCATGGCAGATATGTCGCTGGGGCTGGCCGCTGCACTGGCTGTTCTGGTGCACGAGGTGCCGCACCACATTGGCGACTTGGTCGTGCTGCGTCAAAGCAGCCAGCAACCGCGCGATGCGGTGGTCAAACTGCTGTTCTCGGGCGCTGTCACGGTGCTGGGGGGGGGCTTGGGCTACGCCTTGATTGCCGGTAACGAGACCTGGTTGCCGTATCTGCTGACCGTTGCCAGTGGCAGCTACATTTATGTCGCCTTGGCCGATTTGATCCCCCAATTGCAGCGCAGGCTCAATGCGCGGGCCACCGTGTCACAAATTGTGTGGCTGTTTCTGGGGATGGCGATGGTCAGTCTGGCCACCCACAGCCTGCACTAGACCGCATCGATCACTCAGTGCCCCATGACCCGGGGCAACAGGCGAGTCAGACTCAGGCTTTGGCGCAGGGCAGGCCTGGAGTGGTGCACCACTCGCTCCAGCTGCCCGCGTACAGACCGCTGCGGCCCAGACCGGCGACTTCCATGGCAATCAGGTTGGGCAGTGCGCTCACGCCGCTGCCGCAATGGTGCACCACGGTTTTCGGGTCGTGTGAACCCAGCAACTGTTCAAACTCTTGCCGCAGCACCGACGCCGGTTTGAACTTGCCGTTCTCGCCCAGGTTTAACCCGAAGGGGCGGTTCAAGGCACCGGGAATGTGACCAGCGACCGGATCCAGCGGCTCGGTCTCGCCACGAAAACGGGGCGTGGCGCGAGCGTCAATCAAGGTCATGCTCGGTTGATTCAACTGTGCAGCCACCTCGGTGGTCTGTGTCAGCACGGCGCGCTCGGGGCGCAGCGTGAATGTCTTGGGGCTGGGGACAGCCTGTTCGCCCGAACTGACTGCGCGCCCTTCCGCCACCCAGGCCTGCAAGCCGCCGTCGAGAACAGCAACCGCTTCGTGGCCACACCATTTCAGCATCCACCACATGCGGCCGCAGTAATTGACGCCGTTGCGGTCGTAGACGACAACTTGGGTTTGGTCATCCACCCCTTGGGAGGACAACCATTGCGCAAAACGCTCTTTCTTGGGCAGCGGGTGGCGCCCGGCATTGACTGCGTCGGCGGCATCGTGTGCGCTCAAGACGCGGTTGATGTCGGCATGCAGTGCGCCCGTGATGTGGCTTTCCAGGTAGGTGGCGTTGCCTTGCTCGGGGCGCATGAGGTCAAAGCTGACGTCAAACACCCGCACCGGGGTGGAGCTTTGCAAGAGAGCGGCGAGCTCGTGGGTCTGGATCAGGGTGGTGTACATCATGGTGTCATTCGTTGTCGATACCACTCGTGGAAGTGCTGCATGCCGTCTTCCATCGGGCTTTGGTAGGGGCCGACTTCATTGTCGCCTCGCTGCAGCAGTGCCCAGCGACCGGCATCCATGCGTTCGGCGATCTCATCGTCCTCGATGCAGGTTTCCATGTAGGCGGCCTGCTGGGCCTCGACGAACTCGCGCTCGAAGGCGACGATTTCCTCGGGGTAATAAAACTCGACCATATTGAGTGTTTTGCGCGGACCCATGGGGTGCAACGTGGAGACGGTCAGCACATGGGGATACCACTCGACCATGATGTGCGGGTAGTAGGTGAGCCAGATGGCTCCTTGTTGGGGCACCTCACCGCTGCGGTATTGCAACAGGGCTTTTTGCCAACGCTCGTAAGCCTGGCTGCCGGATTTGCCCAGACGGTTGGCCACGCCCACGGTTTGTACCGAGTAGTCGCGGCTGAATTCCCAGCGCAAGTCTTCGCAGGTCACAAACTGTCCCAGGCCGGGGTGGAATGGCCCGACGTGGTAGTCCTCCAGGTAGACCTCGATGAAGGTTTTCCAGTTGTAGTTGCACTCATGCATCTCGACGCGGTCGAGGCAGTAGCCGGTGAAGTCGAGTTGCGACCGCGGGCCCATGCCTGCCAGTTGGGCCTGAATGTCGACTCCGTTGTCCTCGAACAACAAACCATTCCACTCGCGCAGGCGGTAGTTGTTGAGATTCAGACAAGGATCGTGTGAAAAGTGGGGAGCTCCCAGCAGCTGACCGGAGCCTGAGTAGGTCCAGCGGTGCAGAGGACAGACGATATTGCCCCCGGCCGAGCCCTGTTCGCGAGCGAGGTTGCCTCGGCCTTTGAGCATGACCGCCTGTCGATGGCGACAGACGTTGGAGATCAGCTCGATGCCTTGGCGGTTGTGAACCAGCACCCGGCCTTCATTTTCATGAGGCAATGCGTAGTAGTCGCCCACTTCGGGGACGGCCAACTGGTGCCCGACGAAACGGGGTCCTTGCTGGAACAAGAGTTCGATCTCTCGTCGGTACAAAGACTCGTCGAAATAGCTGGAGACCGGGAGTTGGCTGTTGGCCTGCTGCAGTTGAAGACTTAAATCAGACATGGGTGACCTGACCTAAAGACTCCCCACAGGGAGATACAGGAAAAAAAACCGGCACCAAAGGGCCGGAATGGAGTTTCGTTACCCAGAGGTAGCGGAAAAGAGGAGGGATTGTACCCTCCTGCCAAAGCCGCGTATCAGGACATACCCATAAAATGTGCGGTTTAGGCCTTTCGCCGAACCGGATTCCCAAACGCCATGCCCAAAACCGCCACGCTCGCCGCCCCAGCCACCTATGAGGCAGCCGTCCAGGAACTCGAGCAGCTCGTGGCTCGCATGGAGTCGGGCCAGTTGCCCCTGGAAGACATGCTGGATGCCTACCAGCGCGGGGCCAGCCTGTTGACTTACTGTCGCGAGCGTCTGGCCGCTCTCGAAACACAGGTTCGCCTGTTGGACGACGGTGAAGCCAAGCCCTGGACACCGGACTGAAACACTTGCCTATGTCCCATCCCTCTTTTGATCTGGATGCCTGGAGTCGGGCTCGCCTGGAACTCGTCGAACAGGCCTTGATGCGCTGGATTCCTGCCCAGGCACCCGCTCGGCTGACCGAAAGCATGCGCTATGCCGTGCTGGATGGCGGCAAGCGGCTGCGCCCCCTGCTGGTGCTGGCGGCCCGTCAGGCGGTGGCTCAGGGCCTGGCGGATGCGTCACTGGACAACGCAGCCTTGCGCGCTGCTTGTTCGGTGGAACTCATTCACGCCTATTCACTGGTTCATGATGACATGCCTTGCATGGACAACGACACCCTGCGGCGTGGCAAACCGACGGTGCATGTGCAGTTCGGCGAGGCCGAGGCCTTGCTGGCTGGCGATGCCCTGCAAGCCTTGGCCTTCGAAATCCTGACCCCTGAGACTCATGAAGGTGGGCTGGGTGGTGCGCCTTCCTTGCAAGCTCGCCTGTGCCAGTTATTGGCCCGTGCTTCGGGTCACGCCGGCATGGCCGGCGGTCAGGCGATCGATCTGATGAGTGTTGGCCAACCGCTCAGCGAAGACCAGTTGCGTCACATGCATCGGCTCAAGACGGGTGCCTTGCTGCAAGTCAGCGTGGCCATGGGGGCAGCCTGTGGGCAAGCCACTGCGCCCGCCTTCAAGGCTCTGGAGCAGTTCGGTGAGGCCGTGGGCCTGGCCTTCCAGGTGGTGGACGATATTCTCGACGTCACGGCCGATTCAGCGACACTGGGCAAAACCGCAGGCAAGGATGCCGCCCACGACAAACCCACCTATGTCTCGCTGATGGGGCTAGAACGCTCGCAAGCGTATGCCCGAAGCCTGATGACCCAGGCCTTGAGCGCGCTGGACGCGAGTGGTTTGAGCGATACACAAGCCCTGCGCGCCCTGGCCCATATGGTGGTCGACCGGAAGCATTGACATGACCTCACTCCTGCAACACATCAACAGCCCTGAAGACCTACGCCGTCTCTCGCGCAGCCAGCTCAATTTGCTGGCCGACGAGTTGCGCGCCTATCTTCTGGACAGCGTTTCCAAGACCGGCGGACACCTGAGCTCGAACCTGGGAACGGTCGAGCTCACGATTGCCTTGCACTACGTGTTCAACACGCCGCACGACCGGCTGGTCTGGGATGTGGGTCATCAGACCTATCCGCACAAAATCCTGACTGGCCGTCGCGACCGCATGTCCACGCTGCGCCAGCTCGGCGGGCTAAGCGGCTTCCCGCGCCGTGACGAGAGTGAGTACGACGCCTTCGGCACCGCCCACTCGTCCACCAGTATTTCAGCCGCACTGGGCATGGCGCTGGCGGCACGTCAAAAGGGTGAGAACCGCCGCGCCGTGGCCATCATCGGTGATGGGGCCATGACGGCCGGCATGGCTTTCGAGGCGCTGAACAACGCGGGCGTGTCCGACAGCAATCTGCTGGTCGTGCTCAACGACAACGACATGTCCATCAGCCCGCCGGTCGGGGCGCTGAACCGCTACCTGGCGCAATTGATGAGCGGCCGCTTTTATGCCGCGGCCAAAGAGGTGGGCAAACAGGTGCTCAAAGGCGCTCCCCCGCTGTTTGAACTGGCCAAGCGACTCGAAACCCAGGCCAAAGGCATGGTCCTGCCAGCCACCTTGTTCGAGAAATTCGGCTTCAATTACATCGGCCCCATCGATGGTCATGATCTCGAATCCCTGATTCCTACTCTGGAAAACCTGCGTCATTTGCAAGGCCCTCAGTTCCTGCACGTCGTCACGCGCAAGGGGCAAGGCTACAAACTGGCCGAGGTCGATCCGGTGGCCTACCACGGGCCGGGCAAGTTTGACCCCGCGGTCGGCCTGGTGCCATCCCCCACGGCAGCCAAGACCACCTTCACCCAGGTCTTTGGCCAATGGGTTTGCGACATGGCCGAGCAAGACCCGCGACTGGTGGCCATCACGCCAGCCATGCGCGAAGGCTCCGGGCTGGTGGAGTTTGAAAAGCGTTTCCCCGGGCGTTATTACGACGTTGGCATTGCCGAACAACACGCCGTGACTTTCGCGGCGGGTTTGGCCTGCGAAGGCCTCAAGCCGGTGGTGGCCATCTACTCCACCTTCCTGCAACGCGCCTACGATCAATTGATCCATGATGTGGCAATTCAAAAACTGCCCATGGTGCTGGCCCTCGACCGCGCCGGCATTGTGGGGGCTGATGGTGCCACCCACGCTGGGGTCTACGACATTCCTTTCCTGCGCTGCATCCCAAATGTCAGCATTGCCTGCCCATCCGACGAAAACGAATGCCGTCAATTGCTCACGACCGCTCACCAGCAAGACCACGCTGTGGCGGTGCGCTACCCGCGCGGTGCCGGTGTGGGTGTCACGCCGCAGCCGGGCTTACATGCATTGCCTTTTGGCAAGGGCGAGGTGCGGCGTCGTGGTCAGGGGGTGGCCATCCTGGCTTTTGGAACCTTGTTGTATCCCGCGTTACAGGCCGCCGAGTCCCTGCAGGCCACGGTCGTGAACATGCGATGGGCCAAGCCGCTCGACCTGGAGTTGCTGCTGGAGACGGCCAGAACCCATCAGGCGCTGGTCACGGTGGAGGAGGGTGCTGTCATGGGCGGCGCCGGCAGTGCCGTGCTGGAGGCTTTGGCTGCCGCCGGGCTCACGGTGCCGGTTCTGACCTTGGGCATTCCGGATCTCTTCACCGAGCATGGCGATCCAGCCAAGCTCTTGTCGCAGATGGGGTTGGATGCCGCGGGTATTCTGGACTCGGTGCATCGTCGATTCGCCCATCTGTTGCCATCCCGTGAGGCGGTGCCTGGCGCCGGCCAGGGGCTCAAACTGGTCAGCTGAATCCGCGCTCTTGAGCGGATTTCAAGGCGTGTGAATTTTTTTGATAAACCCTGTCGTCAGGGGTAAACCCGCCCTGAACAGGGCATGGCACAAATCTAGAATTTGTTACTCTCAGTCAGTACTGACTGTCTGTCTAACTCATTTATTTTTTACTGGAGCAATCCTGATGGATCGTCGTTCTCTGATCAAGCAAGCCGGTATTGCCGGCGTTCTGGCTGCTGGTGTGGCCCCTGCTGTGCATGCCCAGGCCACTGTCCGTTGGCGTCTGGCTTCCAGCTTCCCCAAGTCGTTGGACACCATTTTCGGTGCAGCCGATGTGTTTGCCCGTCATGTCAAAGCCTTGTCAGGCGGCAAGTTCGAAGTGTCGGTGCACGCTGCCGGTGAAATCATGCCCGCCTTTGGTGTGGTTGATGGCGTTCAGCAGGGCTCAATTGAAATCGCTCACACCGCGCCTTATTACTTCTTTGGCAAGGATGAGACCTTTGCCCTGGGATGTGCCATTCCCTTTGGCCTGAACAGCCGCCAGATGACCGCCTGGATGTACGAGGGTAACGGTCTGAAATTGATGCGCGAGTTCTATGCCAAGTACAACATCGTCAACTTCCCTGGCGGCAACACCGGCGCGCAAATGGGTGGTTGGTATCGCAAGGAAATCAAGACCCTGGCCGATATCAAAGGCATGAAAATGCGTATTGGTGGATTCGGCGGCAAGGTCTTGGAGCGTATTGGTGGCGTGCCACAAAACATTCCTGGCGGCGACATTTATCCTGCCCTGGAAAAAGGCACCATCGACTCCGCCGAGTGGGTCGGTCCTTACGACGACCTGAAGCTGGGCTTCAACAAAGTGGCGCCCTTCTACTACTACCCCGGCTGGTGGGAAGGCGGTCCCGAGCTTGATTTCTTTGTCAACAACAAGGCCTATGAAGCCCTGTCTCCCGAGTACAAAGCCATCGTCGAAGCCGCCTCTGCCGCTGCCCACGTGGACATGCAGGCCAAGTACGATGCCCGCAACCCGGTGGCATTGAAGCAACTGGTCGGAGCCGGTACCAAGCTGCGCGCCTTCCCCAAGGACGTCATGAATGCCGCTTTCAAGGCTGCCATGGAGTACTACGAGGAGTTGAACGCCAAGAACGAGAGCTGGAAGAAGGTCTATGCCGACTACTCCAAGTTCCGTGCCGAGCAAAACCTGTGGTTCCGCTTCACTGAAGCCAGCTTCGACAGCTTCATGCAAGCCCAAAAGCTCGGATGAGACTGCGGCCGCTCTGCGACTTGCAGGGCGGTGTTCAAACAAAAAGCCGCTGCCCATGGGGTCAGCGGCTTTTTTAATGGGGCCTACCGTCGTTGAACGTGCAGGTGGCGCCCCCAGCGGGCACTCAACCTGGGCGTCTGAATTCGGTCAGCGATTTGACCAATTGCTCTGCTTGCGCCATCAAGGCTGGATCGGCGATGTAGAAGACGGCAAATTTGCCCAACAGGGTTCGCACATACAGGCGTGGTGCCAACAACCATTCCAGCCCACGCACCCGAATGAGCCTGGCATAAGCCAGTTCACGGCAGGGCATGTGCTTGTTCCAGATCCAGGTTTGCGACAAGCCTTCTGCATCCAGTCGCGTTCGGCTGCGCAGCACAGCCCATGCGGTCCAGGCCATGAGCATCAAGGCCACCAGAAACCAGCCGCCCCCTTGGCCGGGCTGATCGCCCCAACGGCCTTCATTCCAGAGCTTGAGCCACCACAGTGCACCCGCCACCACCACGCCCACCACCAGGACTTTGTAAGACCGGGTGAAGGCCGGCCCCTCGACGGGACCGGGGTCGGGGGTGAACCGGAAAGGCGGCGGTCCGAACTCGTCGGGAAGCATGGGCGTTGGCGCCGCTGTTACTTCTTGATGTTGAAGAGGTCTTCCAACTTCTTCTGTTCATCTTCTGGGCTGGACTTCTCCTCGCCCTCGGCGGCCGGGTCGTCCTGGGTAGGCATTTCAATGGTCACTTTGTCGAGGTCGATTTTTTGTTCTTTTTCCAGGAACATGGTCACCGTCTCTGGCACAAAGATCACGATCACCACCAAGACCAGCTGCATGATCACCCAGGGAATAGCCCCCAGGTAAATGTCATTGGACTTGACCGGCTTGTCGAGTCGGCCTTCCTTGAACAGGGTGTCGGCGATGCCACGCAAGTAAAACAGCGCAAAGCCGAAGGGGGGATGCATGAAGCTGGTCTGCATGTTCACGCACAGCAACACGCCAAACCACACCATGTCAATGCCCATCTTGTCAGCCACGGGTCCCAGCATGGGCAGGATGATGAAGGCAATCTCGAAGAAGTCGAGGAAGAAGGCGAGGAAGAACACAAAGACGTTCACCACCAACAGGAAGCCCACCTGGCCACCGGGCAATCCCGACAGCATGTGCTCCACCCAGCGGCCACCGTCCACTCCCTGGAACACCATGGAGAACACGCGAGAGCCGATCAGGATGAACACCACCATGGCGGTCAGACGCATGGTGCCGTGCATGGCACCCCAGATCAAGGGACCATTGAGGCGGTTGTGCATGGCCGCCAGGACCAAAGCACCCACACAACCCATGGCGCCAGCTTCGGTCGGGGTGGCGATGGCGGTGTTGATGCCGGGCAAGCCACCCATAGAACCAAGCACCGCAAAAATCAACACGGCCGAGGGGATGATGCCGCGCAAACACTTGCGCCACAGGGCCCAGCCTTCCAGGGTGCGGGCTTCGCGAGGAACACCAGGCACATGGGAGGGTTTGATCAAGCCCAGGGCGAAGGTGTAGAGCGCGAAAATACCGACTTGCATCAGCGAAGGGCCCCAGGCACCTTTGTACATGTCGCCCACCGAGCGGCCCAGTTGGTCCGCCATGACCACCAGCACCAGCGAAGGGGGGACCAGCTGCGTGATGGTGCCGGAGGCTGCCAGCACGCCAGTGGCATATCGCATGTTGTAGCCGTAGCGGATCATGACCGGCAGGGAGATCAGCGCCATGGCGATCACCTGACCAGCCACGGTACCTGTGATGGCACCCAGGATGAAGCCCACGATGATGACGGAGTAGCCCAAACCGCCGCGGACCGGGCCAAACAGCTGGCCCATGGAGTCCAGCATGTCCTCGGCCAGCCCGCACTTTTCCAGGATGGCCCCCATGAATGTGAAGAATGGGATGGCCAGCAGCAGGTCGTTGGCCAGAATGCCAAATACGTTCAGCGGCAGATTCGACATGAAGCTGACCGAGAACCAACCCATTTCAATGGCGAAAAAGCCACAGCCCAGACCCAGTGCCGCCAGCGAGAAGGCAACGGGGAAGCCGATCAGCATCACCAGCACAAGGCCGGCGAACATGAACGGTGCGAAGTTTTCCATTTGCATAGTGTTCTGCCTGGTCTCGGTTTATTGAACCGGTTTTTCGTAGTGGGTATCCATCTCGTATTCGCCGCGCAGGTATGCGACGCGCTTGATGATCTCGCTCAGCCCTTGCACGCAGATCCAGGCAAAGCCGGCTGGCAGCAGCAGCATGGCGGGCCAGCGGATCAATCCGCCGGCGTTACTGGACATTTCGCCCGACACATACATCTTGACGAACAGCGGCCAGCTGAGCCAGGCCAGCAGCAACATGACTGGCAACAGGAAGAAGACCAGACCGAACAAGTCGATGTACACAGGCGCGTTGCGCTTGAGCTTGCCGTAGATCAGGTCTACTCGCACATGTTCATTCAGCTTGAGCACCAGGGGCGAACCCAGCATGACAGTCACACCGAACAAGTACCATTGAATTTCCAGCCAGGCGTTGGAGCTGATGTCCAAGCCATAGCGGATGAAGGCGTTGCCAGCGGAGATCAGTGCTGCCAAAAGCACCGCAACGGCCGCGATTCGGCCGAATTTTTCGCTGATCCAGTCCACGCCCAAGGCGAATTTGAGAAGTCCTGACACGAGGGGTTCTCCGGTGAATCGGTTGAAGGGGCAAAAAACCATGTCATTAGGTCTTTTCGCCAAACCCACTATGGTATCAACTTGCTAGCCCAGATCACGAGATGACCGTGAAATGTGTGTCAGCGATGTGAAATTTGTTTCACAAACCATTCATGTTTTTTTGGGTTTCAGGGCCCACCACGGCAATTCCGCCCGCAAAGAGTGCACCGCACCGCCAGAACCAGCCTGGTAGCCGGGCAGTTGATCCAACTCTTGCTGCCAACTCACTTGTTGAAGCAATTGCCGCAAGGCTGCGACGGCGGGTGAATCGATGGCCGATCTCAAGCAGACCAGGTAGTAACGCTCTTGCACCAGGGGGACAAAGTCCAGGCCATGGGTGCGGGCCGCGCTGGCGATCCCCAGAGCCACATCGGCCGCTCCAGAGGCCACGGCGGCGGCACAAGCCAGATGGGATGGCTCTTCCTGGTGGTTGAGAGAAAAATCATCCCATGAGAGCTCCGCCTGGGCGGCCAACTCTTCCCACAGCAAGCGCGTGCCCGAGCCTCGGTCGCGCAAGACCAGCCGAGCCCGTTGTTGTGCGATGGTTTTCAATGAATTCAATTGAAGGGGGTTGCCTGCCGCCACCATCAGACCTTGGCTGCGATCGGCAAACCCGATCAGTTTGTGTTGTCCGGGTTTCAGCATGGGGCGAAAGGTGCGCGCCGACAGGCTGCGCGGCCCCGGGCGCAGCGGCACATGGAAACCGGCCAGCAGGCATCGCCCTTCGTTGAGTGCGCGAATGGCATCGACACTGCCGCAAAAACGCACATCCAGGTGCAGCCCTTGGCCGGCGGCCAAGCTCTGCAAGCGCGTCAACGCCGCGTCATGACTGGCGTAAAAAGTCAGCACATGAGCGCTGGGGTCAAAGGCGACGGCAAAAGTCCGCTCCAGGTCAGCGCGCAAGGCTTGGATTTGGGGTGCCAGACGGGCCTGGGTCTGACGTTCGGCCCACATCAGTTTGGTGCCAAATTCGCTCAGACGGGCCGAATGGCCCTTGTCCCACACGATCAAGGATTGACCGAGCGTGGTTTCCCAGCGCTTGAGCTCCCCCCAGACATGACGATAGGACAAGTTCAATTGCCGGGCCGCCGCCGAGATAGAACCCTGCTGATCGACCGACTGCAGCAAGGCCATCAGCGGATGCTGGAGCAGCCCCTCGCCAGTGGCCCCCGAACGCTCGGCGGCTGGGGGAGTTCCCAGGGGATCCAGGGTGTATTGAAGTCGGATGCTATGCACGTCGGTTCATATGGATTGAATTCCAGTCATCGCCTACGATACCCGATTCGCAAAGCCCTATGTCCACTGTCTCGCAAAGCCTCTCCACCGCTGCTGCCCTGGTCTGGCAACTCGACCCGACCTTGTTGTCCATCGTGGTCCGGTCTCTGACGGTCAGCGCCCTGGCCTGCGCCTTGGCTTGCGGTGCGGGCCTGTGTCTGGGGGCGTGGCTGGGGGTGGCCCGTTTTCGTGGCCGCGATGCGGTGCTCACTCTGCTCAACACCTTGTTGGCCTTGCCTTCGGTGGTGGTGGGCTTGCTGGTGTATTTGCTGCTGTCTCGCAGCGGCCCCTTGGGTCACCTGGGTTGGTTGTTCAGCCTGAAGGCGATGGTGCTGGCCCAGGCCGTACTGGTGTTGCCAGTGGTCACTGCCCTGGTTCGGCAGTTGGTGGAAGACGCCGAGCGCTCGCACGGCGAGCAATTGCAATCTCTGGGCGCCGGGGCCCTCATGCGAAGTCTGCTGCTGGCCTGGGATGAGCGATTCGCCCTTCTGACGATCATCATCACCGCATTTGGACGCGCCATTTCGGAAGTTGGGGCGGTGATGGTCGTAGGCGGCAACATTGAAGGCTTCACCCGCGTCATGACGACAGCCATCGCTCTGGAAACCAGCAAGGGGGATTTGCCGCTGGCGTTGGCGCTGGGGTGCGTGCTCATGGTGGTGGTGCTCCTGCTCAACACCTGTATTTCCTGGCTGCGCCGTTGGCGTCAGCGTGTCGATGGCTTTGCCGGTCCAGCCCTGGGGGGGACGATTGCATGAAACCCGCTCCGGCTTTGATCGAGTTGGACGAGATCAGCTTGCGCTTTGGCGCCCACACCGCTTTGAGACAGGTCAGCCTGCGGCTGCACGCGGGTGAGCGTGTTGCGTTGATTGGCGCCAATGGCTGTGGCAAAAGCAGCCTGTTGCGCATCCTGCACGGCCTGCTGTCCCCCACCACCGGTTCGATGCGCGTGCAAGCCAACGTTCGCCAGGCGATGCTGTTTCAACGGCCCTACATGATGCGGACCCAAGCCTGGCGTCATGTGGCCATTGGCCTGTGGCTGGCCGGGCGCCCCTGGACACAAGCCAGGGAACGGGCGCATGAGGCCTTGCACCGCGTTGGACTGGAACAGGTGGCTAAACAGGCGGCCCACACCCTGTCGGGTGGGCAGCAGCAGCGCCTGGCCTTGGCCCGGGCCTGGGCGCTGGAGCCCGACATCCTGTTTCTCGACGAGCCCACGGCCAGCCTGGACCCGCACGCCAAGCGCGATGTCGAAGGCCTCGTTCAGCAACTGGTCGGCCCGCAGGCCGACCGTGCGCAGGGGCAGTCTGAGGTCACGCTGGTCTTCAGCAGCCACAACCTGGGGCAGGTCAAGCGCCTGTCGTCAAGGGTCATCTACCTTCAGCAAGGTCAGGTGTTGGCCGATTTGCCCACCGACCATTTTTTTCAGGGACCGCTGGAGCACAGCCATCCCCAAGCCCATCTGTTTGTCAAAGGAGAATCCTTGTGAGCGTCAGCACCCTTATTCACCCCGACCGGCGAGCTCGACTCATCCAGGGCCTGTTGATCGTCTGGCTGGGACTGTCTGCGCTGTGGGCTGTACCCAGAGCCGCACAGGCGCAGGCTTTGGTCATGGCCTCCACCACCTCCACCGAGCAGTCCGGCTTGTTTGGCCACTTGTTGCCCGCGTTCCGCCAGGCCACCGGCTTGGAGGTCAAGGTGGTGGCGCTGGGGACCGGGCAGGCGCTCGACATGGGGCGTCGCGGGGATGCGGATGTGCTGTTCGTTCATGACCAGGTGGCCGAAGAGAAGTTTGTCGCGGACGGGTTCGGCCTGCGCCGTTACCCGGTGATGTACAACGACTTTGTGCTGGTGGGACCGGGCAACGATCCCGCCGGTGCTCGGGGCAAGGACATCCTCGCGGCACTGCGCAAACTGGGCGCCGCCCAGGCTCCTTTCATCTCGCGCGGAGACAAGAGCGGCACCCATGCGGCCGAGTTGCGTTATTGGAAGATGGCCGGCCTGGAGAACAACCCGGGCAGTGGTTACAAGGCCTGCGGTTGTGGCATGGGCCCGGCCTTGAACATGGCGGCTTCGATGCAGGCCTATGTGTTGACCGACCGTGGCACCTGGCTCAGTTTCAAGAACCGGGACGGATTGGCGGTGTTGGTGGAGGGGGACACTCGTTTGTTCAATCAGTACGGCGTGATAGCGGTCAACCCCGCCAAACATCCCCATGTTCGGGTGGCGCAGGCCCAGAAGTTCATCGACTGGGTGGTGTCGCCGGCAGGACAAGCTGCCATCGCGGCCTACCAGGTGGGTGGAGAGTCGCTTTTCTTTCCTAATGCCAAGCCCTGATTTCGGCCCAGTGGGGACATTAAACAACCGAAGTCGGTGGGTTTAAGACCCTGCGGCGCCCTTCGGTCCGAACCCCACGCTTAGAATGCACCGAAGATTCTGCATCCTGCGGGATGTTCACCGACGGAGACCTGCATGCGCGTTCAATTTCAAGTCAATGGAAAGCCAGTGTCTATCGACACGGCGCCCAATACCCTGCTGGTTCAAGCCCTGCGTGGCGAGTTACAGCTGACCGGCACCCACGTCGGCTGCGATACCGCCCAATGCGGCGCTTGCACGGTGTTGGTGGATGGCCGTTCGGTCAAATCCTGCAATGTGCTGGCCGCTCAGGTCGACGGCTCGCACATCACCACCATCGAAGGGCTGGCCGCTGCCGACGGAACCCTGCATCCCATGCAGGCTGCCTTCAAAGAGTGTCATGGCCTGCAATGCGGCTTTTGCACCTCGGGCATGGTGATGAGCGCCATTGACCTGTGCCAGCGCCACCCCGAGGCCGACGAGGCCCAGATTCGCGAACAGCTCGAAGGTAACCTGTGCCGCTGTACCGGGTACCAAAACATCGTCAAGGCCGTCCAGCAAGGCGCGGCCGCCATGAAGGCCTGAGCCCGCCGAACCCATTCCCGAGCAAGGACCCGACACCATGTACAACTTCACCTACGAACGCCCCTCTACCCTGTCCGATGCCCAGCGTCTGATGGGGGCTGGTGGCCAGGCCCTGGCCGGTGGCCAAACCCTGTTGGCCTCCATGAAGCAACGTTTGTCCAGCCCCGAACAGCTGGTCGATCTGGGGCGCGTGGCCGAGATCCAGGGCATTTGCCAGGACGGCAACGCGTTGGTCATCGGCGCCATGACGCGACATGCCGATGTGGCTGCCAATGCACTGGTGCTGCAACACATCCCCGCATTGGCCGAATTGGCAGGGCAAATCGGCGACAAGCAAATCCGCGCCATGGGCACCTTGGGGGGCTCGGTGGCCAACAACGACCCTGCAGCCTGCTATCCCAGTGCTGTGCTGGCGCTTGGGGCCACGGTGCGCACCACCTCACGTCAAATTGCAGCTGACGATTTTTTCCAGGGCATGTACACCACGGCATTGCAGGCGGGTGAACTGATCACCTCGATCAGCTTTCCCATTCCCCAAAAGGCCATCTATATGAAGTTCAAGCAACCCGCCTCGCGCTTTGCGCTGGTGGGGGTGTTTGTGGCCAAGACGGCGCATGGGGTTCGTCTCGCCGTGACCGGCGCTGCCGGCTCCGGGGTGTTCCGCCACGCCGGGCTGGAGGCCGCGCTGACCCAGAGCTTCACGCCGCAGGCCGCCGCCGCGGTGAAGGTGGATGCAGCTGACCTCAACACCGACTTGCATGCCAGTGCCGACTACCGCGCTCACCTGATCAGCGTGCTGACCCAGCGGGCGGTGAAACAACTCGGCGCCTGACGCGGCGCGTGGGCGGCATGACCTCCATCGATGCCCTGATCCAGGCCTTGCAGGCCGAGGGCTACGAAGCTGACCGCCGTCTCGCGACGGCGGTTTTTTTGGCGCTGCGCCTGCAGCGCCCCCTGTTGCTGGAGGGCGAGCCGGGGGTCGGCAAAACCGAGTTGGCCAAAGCCCTCACACGGGTGCTGCAACGCCCCTTGTTGCGGCTGCAGTGCTACGACGGCATGGAGTTGCGTGAAGCGCTCTACGAATGGAATTACGCCGCCCAAATGTTGCATATGCGCGCAGCCCAGGGTCAATCGGGCAGCGAACAGATGGAGCGCGAGGTCTACCAGCCACGCTACCTGATCCGGCGCCCCCTGCTGCAAGCCTTGCAAACCCCGGCCCCGGGGGCCCTGTTGCTGATTGACGAGGTCGACCGCGCGGACGAACCATTCGAGGCTTTTTTGCTCGAATACCTGGGCGAATACCAGGTCACCATTCCCGAGCTGGGGACCCTCTCGGCCGAGGCGCCGCCGGTCACCATCCTCACCAGCAACCGCACGCGCGACTTGCACGACGCTGTCAAGCGGCGCTGCCTCTATCACTGGATGGAGTACCCCGACCGTGCCCGCGAGCTGGCCATCGTCCGACGGCAAGTGCCCGAAGCCAGCGCCGCGCTGGCGCAGCAGGTGGCCGATGTGGTTTCCCGCCTGCGCAGCCCCGAGTGGGCCGAGCATTTCCAGCGCAGCCCAGGCATTGCCGAAACGGTCGAATGGTCGCGCGCCCTGGTGGCCCTGGGAACCCAGTCGATCGATCCCGAGGTGCTCACCCAAACCGCCGGTCTGCTGTTCAAGCAGCGTGAAGACGTGGCCGCCTTGGCCCATGTGGCGGCGCCGCTCCTGCAACCCGCCTGAGCTCGAGGGGAAGATGTTCGTTGCCGACAACTTCATCGGTTTTGGCCGCGCTTTGCGACGCGCCGGCGTGCCGGTGGATGGTTCGCGCATGGCGCTGGCCATCGAGTCGGCTCGATGGGTGGGCTTGAGTCGGCGGGATGATCTGAGTGCGGCCCTGGAAGCGGTCCTGGTCAGCCGAGAGCAGGACCGGGCAGTGTTTCGCGAGCTGTTTGGCCGTTATTTCAAAGCCCCACGCGGGGGTGGATTGGCTGACCTGCTCCAGCAGCCCCATGAAGGGCCCGCGACTGCCACCGACTCCGCCAGCGCTCCTCAACGTGCGCTCGACGCGCTGGACGTGGCCTGGCAGGCTGATGCGGACTCTAAGCCGGACGAGCAGGACGAGCAGGAGGACGAGCAGGTCAAAGCCGACGCCCGTTTCAGCGCTAGCCAGCGTGAACGCTGGCAGCACGCCGACTTCCGGTCGCTCGACGCCTGGGAGTACCGGCGCGTCGAGTCGCTGGCGCGCGAGATCCGCTGGCCCTTGCCAGAGCAGCCCGGAAGGCGAACCCGCGCGGGATCTCGTGGGGCGCGTGTGCACTGGCAAAGGGCGTTGCATGAAGCAGCGCGGTTGGAGGGGGAGCTGCTGCGGTTACCGCGCCGGCAGCGTCGTTGTGAACCTTTGCCGCTGTTGATTCTGATTGACGTATCCGGCTCGATGGAGCGTTACACCCGTTTGTTGATGGCATTTCTGCACGTGGCCACCCGCTCGGCGCGACGTCGGGATGTATTTGCCATTGGCACCGGCTTGAGCGATCTCAGCCCGGCTTTTCGCCTGGCCGACACCGATCAGATGCTGTTCCAGGCCGGTCGGCGCATTCCTGACTTTGCCGGCGGTACCCGATTGGGGGCCGCCTTGGAGACTTTGCAGCGTGAGCACGCCCGACGCCTGGTGGGGCGTCGCACGGTGACCCTGATCATCACCGACGGGCTGGACACGGGCGAGCCGGCCGAGCTGGACGCGGCCCTGGCCTGGCTCAAGCGACACACGGGTCGCTTGCTCTGGCTGAACCCGATGTTGCGTTTTGACGGCTATGAACCCCTGGCCCGTGGGGCCCGTGTCTTGCACAGGCAGGCGGATGCCATGCTGCCGGTTCATAATCTTGACTCTTTGCAATCCCTGGCCCAGTCCCTGCAGCAGCTGATGCGCGCCTGAGACGGATGAAACGCCAGGATTCGCAACCTCTCTCAGCCCCTGCTGTCACCTTTTTTCACGATACGTTTTCCGGAGCCTTCTGCCATGGACATGCAAGCCAGCCGTTCCCTCGCCGTCACCCAGCAACAGGCGTGGGAAGCCCTCAACGACCCCGAAATCCTCAAGGCCTGTATCCCCGGGTGTGACCGCCTGGAGAGCACCGGCGAGCTGGCCTACGCGGTCGGCATGGCCCTCAAGATCGGTCCGGTGTCGGCCAAGTTCAGCGGCAAGATTCAGCTCTCCGACATGCAACCGCCCGCCAGCTACACCCTCACGTTCGAAGGGCAAGGCGGGGTGGCCGGTTTCGGCAAGGGAACGGCGCAGGTCAACCTGGTGCCCACGGATACCGGTTGCGACTTGAATTACACCGTGCATGCCCAGGTCGGCGGCAAGATCGCACAGTTGGGGCAGCGTCTGATCGACGGTGCTGCCAAATCCTTGGCTGAAGATTTTTTCAAGCGTTTTGAGGCAGCCACCGCTGAGCGATTCGCGGCGGCCTCCGAGCCGACCGAGCCGGCGGCGGCTGCATCGCCCGAGCCCGAGGCGAGCAGCCGTTCCAACACGGGTTGGATCGTGCTGGCCGCCGCCGTGGTGCTGGCCGCTGTGGGGTACATCGCCACTCGCTGAAGCCCATTGCCGCGCTGCCCATGTTGCCGACCTTGCAACTGTCCAATCGGCTGCTGTGTGTGGGCCATGTGGCGCTGGACCTGGCCTTTGGCGTTGAGGCATTTCCCGATCACCCTACCAAAACGCCGGCGCACAGCTTCCACCAGGGCGTGGGCGGCATGTCGGCCAACGCCTCCGTGGCCCTGGCCCGATTGGGGGCTGAAGTGCGCTTTGCCGGCCCGGTCGGAGACGACGCCACCGCCGAGGTGTTTCGTTCGCATTTCCGCCGCGAAGGGGTGGATGCCTGCGGCCTGATGGCCGCCAAAGGTCAAAGCAGCTCGGTCTCCACCATCGTCATCGATGCGCGTGGCGAGCGCATGATCTTCAACCACCGGGGTTCGGCGTTGACATCGCCACCCGAGTTCAACCCGAACTGGCTGGACAAGGTGCAGGTGTTGCTGACCGATCCCCGCTGCGTGTCTTGGGCCGAGGCGGCCTTGCTCGAAGCCGGACGTCGAGGCATTACCCGTTTGCTCGATGGCGATGTGGCGCCTGTGCAAGACCTGGCTCGCCTTTTGCCCCTGGCCGATTGGGTGGCCTTTTCCGAGCCCGGATTGTCTATTCAGCGAAGTGGCCCGCCCGAGCAGGCCCTGGAGGCTTTATGGCCCAGTGTAGGCGACGGCCCGCAAGTGCTGGTGGTCACTCTGGGTGAGCGTGGTTTGTTCTGGCAGCGGCGCGGGCAGTCGGTTCAGCACCTGCCGGCATTCAAGGTGCCCGATGTGTGCGATACCCTGGGGGCCGGGGACACCTTTCATGGTGCCTTGGGGTTGGCCTTGACCCAGCGCTGGGACGATCTCACCGCGTTGCGATTTGCGGCGGCCGCCGCCGCGCTCAAATGTCAGCGACCACACGGCATTCTGGGGTCTCCCCGGCTGCACGAAGTGCTGGCATTGTTGAACGGCTGATCCCACGCAGTCCGGGATTTAAGCAGCGGTCCAGTCACCTGGTGCAAACGCGCTTTCAAACTTCGTCAGCCAGGCCTCCGCTGCGCACCACCCGGCGTTGACACGCCTGACGCAGCAAAACCTCGTTGGGGGCGCAAAACACCAACCGCTCGCGTGCCCGTGTCAGCCCGGTGTAGATCAGCTCGCGCGTGAGCACGGGGGTGTCCTGGCTGGGCAAGACCAGCATCACCTGATTGAACTCGGAGCCCTGGGATTTGTGGACCGTCATGGCAAACACCGTTTCGACCGCATCCAGCCGTGCGGGGGCCACCCAACGCACCCCCGAGCCCTCGGGAAACGCGACCCACAGTGCGGGGGGCTGCGAGCCATCCTGGCGTGGCAGGCACAGACCGATGTCACCGTTCATCACCCGCAGACCGTAGTCGTTGCGCGTCACCATCACCGGGCGTCCAGCCGCCCAGCCAACCACAGGCAGCCCCAGCGCCTCGCAGCTGAGCTGGTTGATGGCTTGCACGCCCCAAGGCCCCTCACGCAACGCACACAGCACGCCCCATTGTGAAAAACCGTCCAGCAAGGCGCGGGCCTGGATGTCATCGCAGCCCTGGGGGTGCTGTTGCAGGGTGGCGCGCAATGTTTGCCACCAGGGGGCCCAGGCTTGCCGCAGGACAGCGGTCAGCCCAGGCTGGCGAACCGTGTGCTTGGTTTCAGAACTGATCGTGGGGCGTGGCGGCGCCAGATCCAGGCGGGTCACCCGGGCTTCGGGATGGCTCAGCCCCATCGGGGTGGATGCCCACAGCGCCCGCATGCCAGGCCCATCGGCCTGCTGGATGGCAGCGGCCCAACGGGCGATGTCGCCGCCGGCGGCGAACCGATGGCTGAGGGTCAGGGTGGCCGTGTGGTCGCGCATCAGTGGCCCCTCGCACAACTGAGCCAGCACAGCGCCTGCTTCTACCGAAGCCAGCTGATCCCGGTCACCCAGCAGGATCAGCCGAGCCTGTGTGGGCAACGCCAACAGCAAGCGGGCCATCATTTCCAGATCAACCATGGACGCTTCATCCAGCACCAGCACATCGGCACTCAAAGGGGTGGGCGAGCGGGGGTCACCCCGTCCCGTGCGGGAGCCCGAACCCAGCAAGCGGTGCAGGGTTTGGGCCGGGACGGGCTCGGGCCATACCCAGTTGGCGGGCAGCCCCTGACGGGCCTGGGCGATCGACGCGTTGAGTCGCGCGGCGGCCTTACCCGTGGGGGTCGCCAGCAGGATATGCAACCGGGTGCTTGAGGCGCGTTGCAACAAGGCCAGCAAGCGCGTCACCGTGGTGGTCTTGCCGGTGCCCGGTCCACCCGTGATGACCAGGGTACGCCGCCGCATGGCCAGGGCGCAGGCCAGCCGCTGCCCATCGCGGCCGGGGTCGCCGGTGGCCGGTTCGAACAAGGCATCCAGCCAGGTCGCGAGCTCAGCCGGGGTGCTTGGGGGCAGGGGGTGCCGTGCCAGGAGCTGTTGCCGTATCAACTGCTCGGCATGCCAGGCGCGCTGCAAATACAGCCGTTGCCCATGCAGCACCAACGGGGCACTGGGGCCGTGCCGCCAGGGCAGGCTCTGTGCCGCCTCGGCCAGTGCATGGGGCAAAAGGGCCACAGAGGCGGTGTCCCAGGCCAACAGATCGCCCGGGTCAAGTTGCAGCCGTTGGAGATCCAGGCAAGCGTGTCCGCGGCCCCATTGGTGGCTGGTCAGCGCCGCCAGCCAGCGATGACGCGGGTCGTCGCTGGGCGCACGCGCGTGCAGAAAATCGGCCAGGGCCAGGTCCAGCGCAGACAGTGGCGTGTGCTTCATGCCGACACCTCCTGTCTCAGCGCCTGGTCCAAGGCCTCGATCAGTGACCGCGCCGGACGATGCAGGTGCACGCCCGCGCCAGGCATGTCAATGCCACGCAAAAACAAATACAGGGCGCCACCCACATCACGGTCGTAGTCGTAGTCGGGCAATCGCAAGCGCAGCAATCGGTGCAGGGCCAGCGTGTACAGCACATACTGAACCTCGTAGCGGTGATGCAGCACGGCGCTCAGCAAGTGGTCGGCGTCATAGCTGGGCAGCAGGTTCGATTTGTAGTCGATGATCCAGTAACGCCCGGCGTGATGAACCACCAAATCCATGAACCCGGTCAGCATGCCTTGCAAGCGACGGGGTTGCAGGGCCGGTCGTTCGATACCGGGAAACACCTGTCGATGCAACTGCGCCTCCAGCCAGAGGCTGTCCAGGCTGTGCACTGGCAGGCTGAAAGACATTTCCGCCCAATAGGCCTCGGACGCGAGCGAGGACAGCACCAGGGGCGGGGCGGCGGGCATGTCCGGCGTCGACACCGGCATCGATGCGCTCAGCAGTCGGCAGATCCAGGGCGTGATTTGTTGTTGGGCCTCGTCGCTCAGGCGCAACCAGCGGCATTTGCGCAGTAACCAATCGTGCCAGCCCGGATGTGCGGCGCCGACCCAGCCGTGTTGGGCCTGCCACTCCAGGGCGTCATGCAACAGCGTGCCGTACTGGGCGCCGGCCGGGAAGGTCTGCCAGTCTGAGACAGAGCCGTCTGCCTTGGCGACAGGGGGTCGATCAGGCGGCAACGTCACTTGACGTGTCGGCAGGGGGGCGCCGACCGCCGGGTTGTCGGTGGCTGCGTCGGCCCAGGCCTCCTCGTCGGCCGAGTGGGTGTCCAACCCGCGCGTGAGACTGCTGAAGCTGGCGGTCCACCAACGGCTGACATGCTGTCGTCGAGGCACCAGGGCCCCTCGCGTGGTTGCTTGGGTCGTTGGGGGCTGGTAGTGAATCGCTTGCGCAGGGGGCAAGGGCTCCAGTCGAATCGCGGGGCAGGGCCCCCACTGCGCTTGCAAACACGGCCACAGGTCGCCTCGCTCTTGACGTTGCAGCAAGTGCGATAGCGCGCTGCGTTGCAAGTTACCCTTGCTCACTTGCCCTTTCAAGTCCGAGCGGCTTTCCGTCACACCCAGCCAAAGACCCCGCCGGGCCCGTGTGAAGGCCACGTACAACAGGCGAATGTCTTCTTGCAGGGAGGCGAACGCTTCGTCCTCGGCGTCGGTGTCAGACGTGGCCTCGCTGTCCTGGCCCGATGCAGGGCCTGAGTGTTGTGCTGAAGCCGCAGTGTCCTTCGAGGACTCCACCTTGAAGCTGCCCAGAAAAGGGGTGAACACCAAGGGAAACTCCAACCCCTTGCTCTTGTGGTACGTGATGACTTGCACGCACTGGGCGTCGGTCTCCAGGCGCATGCGCAGGGCTTCGGCCTCATGGCCGGGGTCCATCAGGCGCCGGGCCAGGTGGTGCACCAAAGCAGCTTCGCCGTGCAAGCGTTGGCTGGCGTGTTGCAGCAACTCGCCCAGGTGCAGCACGTGGCTGAGTCGACGCTCGTCCAGTGGGGCTTGCCACAAGCGCTGCGCCACCTGTTCGCTGTGCAGCCACTGGTGGATCATTGGTAGCACACCGCGTTCGCGCCAGGTCTGTTGCCATTGGTGAAAGGATTCAAGCAAGCGTTCCCAGCGCACCTCGTCTTGCAACAGGTTGGCCAGCGCCGTCGCCTCCAAGCCCCACAGACGGCTGCCCACGGCGCTGCGCACCCAGGCGCCTTGCCGCGGCGAGGCCACCGCGCGCAGCAGTCGCCACAAGTCCAGGGCTTCATCGGTGGCATACACGCTGGCCTGGTCCGACAGGTAGACGCTGGGCAGTCCGCAATCACTGAGGGCCTCGCGCATGGCACGCGCTTCATGGTGGTTGCGCACCAGAACCGCCATGTCGCCAGGACCCAGGTCGGACAGCGACGGGGTATTGAGCAAGCCCGCCATCTGTTGGGCGAAACGGCTGGCCAGGACTTGCCGAGCAGCATCGACGTTCCACAAGTCGGCCCCCTCGGGCGGGGGCAAGTGCCAGACCGTCAGAGGTTGGTGCGGCTGCGTGGGCACAGGCGGGTCTTCACCGCGGGCCAGCACCCGTACGAAGTCCAGAGCACCGGGACCGCTGGCAAAGGGGTCGTCGAGCTGGCCGAAAACATGGTTGACCGCTTCCACCAGCAGCGGTGTGGAGCGACGGTTCTCGATCAGGGTGTGCAAGCTGTTGGCATTCGACTGACGTGTTTGCTCGCGGGCCCGTAAATAGGTGGCCAGGTCGGCCCCGCGAAAGCGGTAAATCGCCTGCTTGGGGTCACCGATCATGATCAGGGCATGCTCTGGCGTCGCCTGCAACGGGTCGTGGATGCGGTCGAGCGTGCCGTATTGCCAGGGGTCGGTGTCTTGGAATTCATCGACCAGGGCGACCGGGTACTGCTGGCGCAAGGCGGCGGCCAACCGCCCGTCCTCGGCCATCACGCCGAGGTACAGGTGTTGCAGCAGGTCCGCAAAGTCGAACACCCCTTGTTCCCGTTTGGCGGCGGCGTACAAGCCACGCACCGTGTGGGAGGCGTGGGCAATCAGCCGTTGCGCCGTGTCGGGGGCTTGTTGGCGCATCTCGAGCCAGCGGTCCAGGTGGCTGAAAAAAGGCGACCAGCTGTGTATGTCGATGGGATAGGCCGACAACGCCTGGCCGCTCAAGCGCGCCAAGGTGTCGACCTTGACCTCTGTGCCCGCTTGCGCCCATTGGGAAAGTTCATCCACCCATTTCGCAAAGTTGACCGTCGTGATGCCGCGTTTCTTGATCAGACCGTCTGCCTGCGCTTGTCGCAGACGCTCTGCCAAGGAGGGGTCCCAGGCTGCGCGGGCCACCTGGGCCTGTTGCGCGAGTTGGTCTTCCCACTGGTCATGGGCGGACAAAATATGGGTCACCATTGTGGGCTGTGCTGGTGACAGGGAGGTCTGGTCGGGGTCGGCGTCAGCGTTAGCGTTGACAGCTGGGGCTGGCGAGCGGTCTTCCTCATGCCAGCGTCGGCGCAACAGGGTCAGCAATTCGGATGGGTTTTTCCCCACCGCCGAGTTCAGGTGACGCAACCACCGAGTGGGCAGGGCGTAGTAATGGCTGCGCCAGTAGTCTTGCACCAGGCGTATTTGCAGCGCTTGCGGTTGTTCCAGATGGGTTTGTTCAAACGGGTGGTGACATTCCATCGCATGTTGCTTCAGCATGCGGTGCGCCCATCCATGCAAGGTGTGGATCGCAGCTTCGTCCATCCATTGCAAAGCCCGCTCCAGCTGGGTCGCGCAGGCGGGCCATTGCAGCGGATCAAAAGCGTCCCGCAACTGGATCAGCAAGTGGTCATCAGCGATGGGCGCGGGCGGCGGCTCGACCTGCGCCCAGGCTTGAAAGCCTTGCAGGGCCTCTTGCAGCCGCCGTCGAATGCGCTCCCGCAATTCGGAGGTGGCGGCTTCGGTGAAGGTCATGACCAGGATCTGCGGTGGCAGCAAGCCCTGGCTGGGATCGAGCGGATGGCGCAGGGTGTCATCGGTGGGCAGGTTGCCATCGCGGTGCCCCAGCACCAGGCGCAGGTACAAGGCGGTCAAGGTCCAGGTTTTTCCGGTCCCGGCGCTGGCCTCGATCAGTTGCCGACCTCGCAACGGCATCTCCAAGGGACGCAATGCTTGTGGCTTCATGGAGTGGCCTCCGCTGAGCCTGAGTGAACCGTGCGCGCCGGATCGGCCAGGTTCCACAGTTGAGCGCTTTGGAACATCGGGCCGTACAGCCGCTCGGCCCAGCTGGGCAGCCCGACTGTCAGGGCGTCAAACCCTTCGAAGGCGCGCAACAGAGAGGGCGTTTGGGCGTGCTCGCCGGGCCTTTGAGCCGTGCCCTCGAAGACCTTGCGCGCTGCCAGCAAGGGGTCATCCAGCCCCAGGTGTTGGGCCTGCAACCAGGCGCCCGCCGTCTTGCGCGCCAATGGCAACAACGCTTGCCAAGCAAGCCGGTAGATCTCGACCAGGTCACGCAAATGGTCTTGAGCGGTGGTGACCGACAGCGCAGGCAGGCAGGCCACGGCGTCCATGCCGATCAGCCATCCGGTGCAAGGCTGACCAGCCGCATGGCAAAGCAAGTGGTGCAGCCAAGCATCGATCAGGGTGTGGGGTTTCAACACGGCCTGGCCACGGTGCTTGTCCGCGATGGCGCCAGGCCGCAGCGTGACATGTGCTCGTCCACCGTCCGAGGTGCTGCGCCAGGCCCGCTTGGGCAAGGGCCAAGCGGTGTGCAGCCAGGTCATCGAGTTGTCTCTGGCCGTCAGCTGGATCGGAGTTGACGGCGCTGTCTGGACCGGTCCCAGCTCCAAAGCGTCCAGTCGCGCCAACAGGGTGGCCACGCGCTCGGACAATTCCTGTTGCTGCAATTCACCAAACCCGGACAGCGACAGCGCACCCGATCGTTTCAAGTGGGCCAGCGCTTGTGTCGGATGGGCCGCGCTGGCGACCTCGAGCGTCCATTGGTAGCGGCTGAGTTCATCCATCGAAAAGCGCTCATCCTCGGTCTCCTCTTGAACCGGATGGTCCAGGCGCACACGCAACCGGTCGATCAAAAACACATCGACCGGTTGCATCAACAATCGTCGCAGGTGGGCGGCCTCCAACACCTCTGGGGGTGACGCTGTCGCCGGAAGGGGCTCGTCCTGGTTGTTGGCTGCTGGGGCACAGACCACTTGCTCCCATTCCTGGGCGTAGGTCTGCCATGGTGAGCCCTGCCGAAAATAGATCGGTGAAAACGCATGCAGTGGTTGCAGTGGTGCCTCCAATGGGGTGCTCCACACCCGGTCCAGGTACTGCCGCAGTTGTGCCACCAGCAGGCTGGGTTGCAAGTCCTCGTGATCGGTGGCCCGTTTGCCGCGCCAGCTCAAGAACAGGTGCTGGCGTGCGGACAACAGGGCCTCAAGGAACAGGTAGCGGTCGTCTTCGCGGCGTGAGCGGTCGCCGGCTCGCCAGTGTTGCGGGTCGCTCAGCAGGTCAAAACCGCGTGGCGCAGAAGGGCGCGGGTAATCGCCATCGTTCAAGCCCAGCAGGCAGACCACGCGAAAGGGAATGGACCGCAGGGGCATGAGGGTGGCGAACTGCACGCCGCCCCCCAGGAAACGGCGTTGCATGCCCAGCGCGGGCAGCGCAGCCAGCCAATATTGACGTATCACCGTTAACGGCAAGGGCTGGTCGAAGGCGGCCCATTCGGTGTCGCGCAACCCGTTGTCCAGCGGGGCCAGCACGCGGTGTAGCAGCTGGCTCTGGGCTTCATCGACCGGATCCACAAACCGCTCGATCAAGGCGGGCAAGCAGTCGACCCAGTCGGCTGGGGTGCGTTCCACCGACAGCAGCGCCAGGGCTTCGTCCATGTGTTCCAGCCAGTGGATCAAGCCCGCCAGGACCGGGGCGTCCAGGCCGGATACACCGGGCAGGGGAACCGTGTCGCCCCAGCTTCCATCGCCTTCCTCGCCGTCGGTGATGGTCTTCTCGTCAGCGTCTTGTGCGGTCAGCAAGGGGCCGTGGGCGTATCCCAGCAACAGGCGTCGCAGGCCAAAGGACCAGGTGTTTTGATCGATGTCGGCGTCGCCGGCGGGTAAGCCCCAGCGTCGGCGGTGTTGGGCATTCAGCCCCCAGCGCACGCCGGCATCGAGCAGCCATTGACGCAGCGCTGGAATGTCGTCGGCCGACAGGCCAAACCGTTGGCGAATGGCGGGCACCTCGAACAGGCCCATCCAGTCGTCCAGGGTGATGCGCTGCTCAGGCAGGTGCAGCAGCCATTCAATGGCCTGCACCATGGGCTCGGTGCGGGGCGTGGTGTCGGCGACCGAGTAGGGCAGGTGGCGCGATTCCTGCGCACGGAAACGACCAAACACCGCATGGATGTGGGGTGCAAAAGTGGCCATGTCGGGCACCATCACCATGATGTCGCCGGGCTGCAGGGTCGGGTCGGCATCCAGCCAGGCCAGCAAACGGTCGTGCAGCACCTCGACTTCGCGCTGCACGCCATGCGTTTGCACCATGACGATGCTGTCGTCTTCGGGCGAAGCTTCCAGAGGGGTTGATGGCAACGGGGAGAGGTGCAGCATCGACGATTGCAACTGTTCCAGACGACGCAGTGGGCGGGGCGGGTCTGCTGCCTCTTCGGCGGGATCGATGAAGGCGTTGATGCGCTGAATCGGTTGACCCTGCACCTGATCACCTTCCATGCGTTCGAGCAGCATGAGGTGATCTCGACCCTGCTGTCCCCAGGCGGCCAGCAACGGGTGTTCGCGGGTCAGGCTCCACGGGTGTTGGCACGGGTTGGAGACACAGACCAGCACCTGGGTCACGCGGCCCAGCACCGCCAGGGCTTCCAGGGCTTGAGGCCCCAGTGAACTGACCCCGAACACAATGAGCCGGGGTGGAACCCCAGGCATGGGGTGACCGGCGGGGTGGCGCTTGACGGCTTGTAAAAACGCCTGATGCACCTGCGCCACCGAAAGGAACGGCGTGTTGATCGGGTCGCCGTTGGGTCGCCTGGGGGGGTGATCACTGACGTCTTGCAAGAGCGCTCGCCACAGGGCGGCCTGCCAGCGCTGCGACGCTGACAGCGGGGCATCGTTGCCTTGAGCCCATTGGGACAACCAGTCAGATCGGTAATGCTGGTAACCATCCAACACATCGGCCAGCTGTTGCGCCAGTTGCCAGGTGCTCATCGGGTCGGGGCTCGCCCCCAGATAGTCGCGCAGCATCACGAATTCTTCGCGCTCACTCAACGCGGGCAGCAAGCGCATCAGGCGCCAGGTCAGCACAGGTTTGTCCAGCGCCAGTTGAGCGGGTACCCGTTCAGCCCCCAACACGTGGCGGTACATGTCCCACAGCACGGTGGCGGGCAGGTCGATGCGCGAGGCCGCCACCACGCCCAGCGCATCATCGCGCGCGAGTTGCAACTCGAGCCAGTGCTTCATGCCCAGGCTTTGCACCATCACCATTTCGGGACAAAGGACCGGCAAGGGGTTGTTGCGCAGATGCTGGGCCAGCACGGTACTCAGCCCTTCCAGCTGGTTGCTGTGCAGCATGAGGAAACCACAGGGATGGGTCATCGGGGTGGTCGTTTCGGGGTCGGGTGGTTGTGGGCGGGGCCGTGCATGGAAAGCATGTCTGGAATGATTGTGCATGATCGCGCTATGCTTCACCCCATGCGTTTGTTGTTGGATTCTTTTTGGCGTGCCTTGGCCTACACCCTGCATGCGCGGGTGATGGCTTATTCGCTGCTGCCCCTGGTTTTGATGGTGGTGTTGGCCTTGGCCTGGGGCTATTACTTCTGGGAGCCCTCGGTGGCCTGGGTGCGGGACAGCTTGTCGACCTGGGTCTGGACCCAGGTGGTCTGGGGCTGGCTTCGATTGCACGGCGCCCCCGACCTGACCGCATCGTTGGCACCTTTGCTGGTGATTTTTGCCATCACGCCTTTGCTGGTGGTGCTGAGCCTGCTGGCGGTGACCTTGATGATGACCCCTTTGCTGGTCAATCGCGTCGCCCAGCGCCGGTTTCCCCACTTGCAGCGGCGTCATGGGGCGGGCTTGCTGGCCAGTCTGGGATGGACCGCTGGCTGCACCCTGCTGGCGCTGGTGGCTTTTGTGCTCACGCTGCCCTTGTGGTTGATCCCGCCGCTGGTGCTGTTCATTCCGCCCTTGGTGTGGGGTTGGTTGACCTATCGGTTGATGGCCTTTGACGCGTTGTCTCAGCATGCCAGCCGCGAAGAGCGCATTGAGTTGTTGCGCCGGCATCGCTGGCCGCTGTTGCTGATGGGCCTGGTCGGGGGGTACCTGAGTGCCGCGCCCAGCCTGGTCTGGGCCTCGGGCGCTTTGTTCGCAGCCGCTTTTGTGTTGCTGGTGCCCTTGGCGATCTGGATTTATTCGCTGATCTTCGCCTTCACCTCGCTGTGGTTTGCGCATTACGCCCTGGCCGCCCTGGAAGCCCTGCGGCGCGAACCGGTCACTGCGCAAGTGACACCCGTGCCGGACGACGACGCGCTAGCATTGTCTGATGAGCAAAACCCCAACCGCCGCTGACACCCGCCCCGACATCGGCCTGATCATCGTGGGCGACGAGATTTTGTCGGGCAAGCGTGCCGACAAGCACATGCCCAAGGTGATTGAGTTCCTCAATGCCCGTGGCCTGCAACTGGCCTACGCCGACTATGTAGGCGACTCACCCGAACGCATCACCCGCACCCTCAAACGCGCCTTTGACAGCGGCGATCTGGTGTTTTCCTGCGGAGGGATCGGTGCCACCCCGGACGATCACACCCGCCAGTGTGCCGCCAAGGCGCTGGGCGTGGGGTTGGAGCTGCACCCCCATGCCGAGGTCTTGATTCGCGAGCGCATGCAGGATGTGGCGCGCGAGCAGGGCCTGCCCTATGAGCCAGACCGCGACGACAACGTGCACCGCCTGAACATGGGTGTTTTTCCGGCTGGTGCCGACATCATCCCCAACCCCTACAACAAGATCCCAGGCTTCAGCTGTCGTTCCCCCGGTGGGCAGGGGGCGGTGCACTTTGTGCCAGGTTTTCCGGTCATGGCCTGGCCGATGATCGAATGGGTACTGGACACCCACTACGGTCACTGGTTTCAGCGCGCCAGCTGGGTCGAGAAATCGGTCATCGTGTTTGGCGCCATGGAGGCCGCGCTGACCCCCTTGATGGAGAAACTGGAGTCTCGTTTCGAAGGCGTCAAAGTCTTCAGCCTGCCCAGCGTGGACCATCCCGAGTACGGACGGCACATCGAGCTGGGGGTGAAGGGCAACCCGGACCTGGTCAACCAGGCCTACCCCGCCATGCTGGCTGATTTGCACGTCTTTGGTGCAAAATTGGGCCCTCAATTGGTGCGATAATGAAATTGCACCGTATTGGTGCGATTTCAAAGAAGGCTATGGATCGCGACGTCGCCACCCAGAGCAAGTCACGCCTGCCCCTGGAAATATCTGTCTCTCCCGGGCCGATCGGGTCTGTGAAAGCAGGCACAATGGAGGGTTTTCTGCCTGTTGCCAATCCGTTGACGGCGTGGCATAAAAACTGCTCTGACAGCAACAACCTATTTCACAACCCACCCCTTTGCAGGAGATTCTGATGGCCAAGACCGTCGCTGACGTGATGAAGATGGTGAAGGACAACGAAGTCAAGTTTGTCGACTTCCGCTTCACCGATACCCGTGGCAAGGAGCAGCACGTGAGCGTGCCCCTGTCGCACTTCAACGAAGACAAATTCACCGACGGCCACGCCTTCGACGGTTCTTCGATCGCCGGCTGGAAGGGCATCGAAGCTTCGGACATGTTGCTCATGCCCGATGCCAACACCGCCTTCATCGACCCCTTCTTCCAAGAGTCCACGCTGGTGCTGTCTTGCGACGTGCTCGAGCCGGGCGATGGCAAGGCCTATGACCGCGACCCCCGCTCTATCGCCAAGCGCGCTGAAGCTTACCTGAAGGCCTCTGGCCTGGGCGACACCGCTTACTTCGGACCCGAGCCCGAGTTCTTCCTGTTCGACGATGTGCGTTGGGGCAACGAGATGTCCGGCGCTTTCTTCAAGATCGACGACTACGAAGCCCCCTGGAATACCGGCAAGGTCATCGAAGGTGGTAACAAGGGCCATCGCCCCACCGTCAAGGGCGGCTACTTCCCTGTGCCCCCGGTCGACAGCACCCAGGACATGCGTGCCGAGATGGTCACCATTCTCGAAGAAATCGGCATTCCCGTCGAAGTGTTCCACCACGAAGTGGCTGGTGCCGGTCAAAACGAAATCGGCACCAAGTTCTCGACCCTGGTCGAGCGTGCCGACTGGACCCAGAAGCTGAAATATGTGGTCTGGAACGTGGCCAATACTTACGGCAAGACCGCCACCTTCATGCCCAAGCCCCTGGTTGGCGACAACGGCTCGGGCATGCACGTGCACCAGTCGATCTGGAAAGACGGCAAGAACCTGTTCGCAGGCAAAGGCTACGCTGGTCTGAGCGACACAGCCCTGTTCTACATTGGCGGCATCATCAAGCACGCCCGCGCCCTGAACGCCATCACCAACCCGACCACCAACAGCTACAAGCGCCTGGTGCCTGGTTTTGAAGCCCCGGTCAAGCTGGCCTATTCCAGCCGCAACCGCTCGGCCTCTATCCGTATTCCGCACGTGGCGTCCGACAAGGCCCGCCGCATCGAGGCTCGCTTCCCCGATCCCATGGCCAACCCCTACCTGTGCTTCGCGGCACTGATGATGGCGGGTCTGGACGGCATCGAGAACAAGATCCATCCGGGCGAAGCCGCCACCAAGGATCTGTACCATCTGCCGCCCGAGGAGGACGCATTGGTGCCGACCGTGTGTCACAGCCTGGACCAGGCCCTTGAGTATCTCGACAAGGACCGTGCCTTCCTGACCAAGGGTGGCGTGTTCACCGACAGCATGATCGATGCTTACATTGAACTCAAAATGGCTGAAGTGACTCGTTTCCGGATGGCCGTTCATCCGGTCGAGTACGACATGTACTACTCGCTCTGATCTGTCAGAGCCAGTCGACACGTTGACGACAAAGGGACGGCCTGGCCGTCCCTTTTTTTTCATCTGAAGCTTGCCTTGCTGCGCATGAATCCCTGGAGCCCATGACTGATCTCTCGCCGCTGACGACTCGTGGAAGGCCTGAAAGAGCAATGGCTCGCTGGGGGGCGGTGCGTCCATCGGTCTGGGTCATGCTCTGGCTAACGGCATTGCCAGCGTTGAGCCAATCCACCCCAGATGCGGTTTGGCGTTGCGGGCAATTGATCACCAACCAACCGCTGGCGGGACAGTCCTGCCAACCCATCACCACGCTGGCGCCCACGGTGATCGAGGGAACGCGCGTCAACGGCTCTGTCAACACGGGTGTCACCCCTACGCCCGCCCCGGCGGTGAAGCCAATGGTCAGGCCGATGTCGCCCACAGCTGCTGATTCGGCCCCCGCTCGCCCATTGGCCAGAGAGTTGTTGCAGGCCGAGTTGAAAGACCACGAGACCAGGCTGCAACAGCTGCTGGGCCAATGGAAACAGGGGCAACCGACGCCCATGCCAGAACATGCGGCGGATGCATGGGCTCACCAGGCCCGTGTCAACGCTTTGCGACAACAACTCCACCGAACGGAAGCCGATATCGCCGCGTTGCGGCGCGAGTTGGCTCGACTGCCATGAAGACCCTCGCTGCCGCCCGTCGCAAACATTTCCAATCGTTCAACCTCTTGGCCACCATCGTGCTGGTGTCGCGGCCTGACGGACAAATTCTTTTTGCCAACACCGCTTCTGAGGATGTGCTGGGCATGGGGCTGCGGGCGCTGGAAGCGATGCGCCTGCAAGACCTATTCACCGATACCGCAGAGGTCGAGCGTGCGCTCCAAGGTGCCCGTGGTGGTGCATTTTCCGCCTTGCGCTACGACGCGCACCTTCGACGTCAAGGGCATGACCCCATTCCGGTGCATGTGATCGTGGCGCCCAGCGATGGTGCCGAAGAAGTGATGATTGAACTGCTCCCGCTGGAGCAGCAGGCCCGGCAGGACCGTGAAGAGCGATTGATCGATCAGGCCCTGGCCAACAAGGAGTTGATCCGCAACCTGGCGCATGAGATCAAGAACCCCTTGGGGGGCATTCGCGGAGCCGCGCAGCTGCTGCAAATGGAAATCGAGTCGCGTGACCTGATTGAGTACACCCAGGTCATCGTGCGCGAAGCCGACCGGTTGCAGACCCTGGTAGACCGGTTGCTGGCACCGCACCGGCGCCCCCATGTGGTGGGGCCGGTCAATATCCACGAGGTGTGTGAGCGTGTGCGTTCGCTGATTCTGGCGGAGTTTCCGCGCGGTCTGCGGGTGGTGCGTGACTACGACACGTCGCTGCCAGAATTTCGCGGCGACAAGGAGCAACTCATTCAGGCGGTGCTCAACATTGTGCATAACGCGGCACAGGCATTGGCAGAGCGCATTCAACAGGGCGACGCCACCATCATCTTGCGTTCGCGCATTGCCAGGCAAATCACGGTGGTCAAACAGCGCCATCGCTTGGCACTGGAATTGCATGTCATCGACAACGGCCCTGGAATTCCAGAAGAAATCAAGGACCGGCTATTCAGTCCACTGGTGTCAGGCCGTGATGGCGGCTCGGGCTTGGGACTGAATCTCGCGCAGACCTTTGTGCAGCAACACCAGGGTTTGATCGAATGCGAGAGCTCGCCGGGACGTACCGATTTCAAGATGTTGATTCCATTGGGACGAGATGTTCACAAGTGACGATGTCAAACGAATGGCTGTTATGAAACCGATCTGGATAGTGGATGATGATCAGTCGATTCGCTTCGTGCTGGAAAAAGCACTGATGCGAGAAGGCCTGCCTACGCGCAGTTTCACCAGTCCGCGTGAAGTGCTGCAAGCACTGGATCATCCCGGTGATGAACAAGGTCCACTGGTGCTGGTCAGCGACATCCGCATGCCGGGTGGATCGGGGCTGGATTTGTTGGGCAAGGTGAAGGATCGCATGCCCACCCTGCCTGTCATCATCATGACGGCATTTTCTGATCTGGACAGTGCGGTCTCGGCCTTCCAAAGCGGGGCCTTCGAATACCTGCCCAAGCCGTTTGATTTGCCCAAGGCCGTCGAGCTGATTCGCCGTGCCGTGGAAGAGAGTCAGCGCGAAGAGGTGGGTGTGTTGACCGTCGATGACTCACCCGAGATGCTCGGTCAGGCACCGGCGATGCAGGATGTGTTTCGTGCCATCGGCCGTTTGAGCCAGAGCAATGTCACGGTCATGATCACGGGCGAGTCCGGCAGCGGCAAGGAATTGGTGGCGCGTGCCTTGCACAAGCATTCACCCCGAGCCGATGGCCCCTTTGTTGCCATCAACACGGCTGCGATCCCCAAAGATTTGTTGGAAAGCGAATTGTTTGGCCATGAGCGTGGTGCCTTCACCGGTGCGCAAGCCATGCGGCGTGGCCGCTTTGAGCAGGCGGAAGGGGGCACCCTGTTTCTGGATGAAATCGGGGACATGCCCTTTGACCTGCAAACCCGCTTGCTGCGGGTGCTCAGTGATGGGCATTTCTATCGTGTGGGAGGGCACAGCGCCATCAAGGCCAATGTGCGCGTCATTGCAGCGACCCATCAAAACCTGGAGCAGCGTGTCAAGGAGGGTGGTTTTCGGGAAGACCTGTTCCACCGACTCAATGTGATCCGACTGCGCCTGCCGGCCTTGCGTGAGCGCCGAGAAGACGTGCCTATGCTCACCAGGCATTTCCTGAAACAAAGCGCACAACAGCTGGGCGTTGAACCTAAGCGCATCAGCGATGCGGCCATGGCCTGGCTGGGGCAGTTTCACTTCCCAGGCAATGTGCGTCAGTTGGAGAACATCTGTCATTGGCTGACCGTCATGGCGCCCGCACAGATGATCGAGCCCAAAGACCTGCCTCCCGAAGTGTTGCTGGCGTCCCAGTTCAAAGGAGAGCCGATAGTGCTCCCCGCCCCTGAGTTGTCCGCCATGGCTGATGGCGCTGCAGCCAGCTCGCCGGCGGAAGCCATCTCTGTCGATCGCTTGCCGATTCCCTTGGCCCCTCCCGGTGCTGCTCCTGCCGTGAATGGCGTGATGCCCAGCGTGCTCAATCTGCCGGGTGCCGATTGGGAAAGTGGGCTGGAAGCCGAGGCCATGAGCTTGCTGGTGGCGGGGCGAACCGATGTGTGGGATGAGCTGAGCCGCCGTTTCGAGGCTCGACTGATCACCACGGCCTTGGCCAACACCCGGGGCCGGCGCATCGAGGCTGCTCAGAAGCTGGGCATCGGCCGCAACACGATCACGCGCAAAATTCAGGAACTCGGGCTCGAGTGAATCCTGCCCACTGTGGGGGAGGCCCACGGCCTGATCTCGTGGTTCAGGACAGCGTGACCACCACGGGTGCGTGGTCGCTGGGGCGCTCGTTCTTGCGTGGGGCTTTGTCGATGATGCACGCTTGTACCCGGGGCTTGAACGCTTCGCTGACCAAGATGTGATCGATGCGCAGCCCGCGATTGCGGCGGAACGCGAACTCGCGGTAGTCCCACCAGGAGTAACTTTTCTCGGGTTGATCGAACAGGCGATAGGCATCGTGCAGCCCGGCTTGCAGCAGACGTTGGAAGTGCGCCCGCTCTTCGTCGGTGCAGTGAATGGTGCCTGCCAAGGCCACCGGGTCCCAGACATCGCGGTCATCCACCGTGATGTTGAAGTCGCCCATCAACACCAGTTGTGCGTGTTGCTGCAACTCTTGCTGAACCCAAGTCTCCAGGGCCTCCAGCCAGCGCATCTTGTACACAAACTTGTCGCTGTCGGGGGCCTGACCGTTGGGGAAATACGCACCGATCACCCGCACACCGTCCACCGTGGCACCGATTACCCGTGCCATTTCATCTTCGAAACCGGGAATGTTTCGCACCACATCGGTGGCGGGCGTGCGCGACAGCAAGGCCACACCGTTGTAGGTTTTCTGGCCAAACCATTGGGCGTGATAGCCCGCGTCGATGAAGGCCTGCGCCGGGAACTTGTCGTCTGTGGTCTTGGTTTCCTGCAGCACCAGCACGTCGGGTGCTGAGCCCACGGCTTCGGTGGGGTGCTGCAGCCAGTCCAGGACTTGCGGCAGGCGCACGGTGAGGGAGTTGACGTTCCAGGTGGCGAGTTTCATGGATAGAGATCTTATGGGCAATTGTGGGGAGGCACCTGCGAGTGGCCGTTGGGGGGTGTCAGGCAGTGTGTCTTTTGGCTTGTTGGGAGGTGTCAATGAATGTCGCAAAAAATATCGAAAAATTCAAAATAAATCCTTTTAAGACATGCACTTAGTTGTCATGAGAAAGTCGCAAAAATTTCAGCTTTACAGCCAGTCTTTTCAGATGGAACCCTTGCTGCCTGGGGAACACAAACTGGCCTCGCTGCTTGAGACGGCCCATGACCTCATACGCAAGTCGGATCGATTGACGGGGTGGAGTTCATCCGGGGCCTTGCCTGGGTTGCGGAGAATTTTGCGCGCCATGAATTCATACTATTCCAATCGTATGGAGGGACAGCACGCGCTGCCCATGGAGATAGAACAGGCGCTCCGTAACGATTATGCAAAAGACGCAGACAAAGCGCGACGTCAGCGGCTTGCATTGGCCCACATGGCGACCGACTCACAGCTGGAAGTGCTGGGGCCGACTTGGAATCACCAGCAAATTTGGTCTCCACAGACGGTGCTGGATATTCATCAGGAGGTCGCCATTGCGTGGATTTGCGCGCTCGCAGGAAGCCTACTATTCGCATTTGGCGGCGGCAGATGAGCCGCGTGCAGGCGACCTGGATGGGCGCGGCAACCTCACCGAGGCTGGATTGCTGGCGTGGGTCCGTTATGTGATGGAGATCTGTATCGATCAATTGGATTTCATGACCTCCTTGCTTTCGCTGGAGGACATGAAGAATCGGATAGCCGCCTGCCTCTTATTTGAGGAGCAGGTGGTTCGACAAGGCGTTCGTTCTGAAGCCTTGCGAGCCCTGCACTATTTGTTCGCAACACAATCTGAACTGGATCGTGCAGACTTCAAATCCATGTTGGGATTGGGTGATCGGCTGGCCACCGCGCAAGTGTCGGCCTTGCTCAACCGGGGCTTGTTGTTGACCGATTCGCCGTATGGCAAGTTGCGATTTGGGGTTCCGCAGCATGCGCTGCGTTTTTACTTCCCCAAACTTTGGCCCGAAGCCGAGGCGCAGTCCGGGTGAGTCCCCGGGCGGTGATGGCCAGCCCCGTTGACATCAAATATGCATCACCGCCAGACCCCCGATACCCACACCGATGGCCCCCACCGCATACATGGCTTTCTTGAGCCATTCTTTGCGCGTCAGCAGGGCGATGGCCGCCAGCGCGATGGACACTTGCAAGGCCGTGGTGGCCTGGGCCCAGCGATGGTGCTGGTGCATCTCTTGGTCGGAGCGCTCATCCCAGGCTTTGGCTTGGGCTTCCAGTTTTTCGGCGTCTTTTTTGATGTCGCCTTTCTCCGACTTGTAGCGTTTGATTTCCCCCTCGTAGAACTCTTTCTTGGCGGGAGGGGCCAATTCCAGGGCAAGTTCGCTCAGGTTTTGCTTGCTGCTTTTGGCCTGGTAGTAATTCCACTGGTTGGACGCTTCGGTTTTCTTGATCGCGGCGTTGTTCTTGTACAGGCCGGCATTGGCCTGCGTGGCCCCGCCCATGTAACCAAAGATGGCCCCAACGGTGGCGATGATGGCGGTGAACATGGCAATCTGGTTGGTCATCGACGATGATTCGTGACCGTCACCGTGAGCCGCGCCGTGGGTGGCGTGCTCGAGCTCATGGTCGTGCGGGCCGTGAACATGAAAACCGTGACCAGACATGGGGAGTTCCTTATGAAAAAGAAAAGCAGAAAAAAACCAATGGGGCGAACTCTAACAAACCTGTCGCCCTGAATCCATGCGTGTCTGCACGGGGGCAGGGGTTATCGAGTCAGTGAGACGCCCGCACCCATGTCACAAAACTGTAGTCCAGGCCATTCGCTGCCGTGTGACGCTCGCGGGCGGTTTCGTGCCATTGATGAGGGTCGATGCTCGGTGCCTGGGCATCGCCCTCGGCCTGTAGATGCACCTCGGTGATTTCCAGGCGCTGTGCCAACGGCAAGGCCATTTCGTACACCTCGGCACCACCGATGACCCACAGGTCCTGACCGGGCGGGCAATGGTGCATCGCCTGTTCGATGGAGCCCACACGCACGGCACCGGCGGCCTCCCAGTGGGCCTGTCGCGTCAGCACCAGGTTGAGGCGCCCAGGCAGCGGTCGAAAGCGTGGCGGCAACGAGTCCCAGGTTTTGCGACCCATCAATACCGGGCAACCCAAGGTGAGTTGTCGAAAGTGCGCCAAGTCCTCGGGCAGATGCCAGGGCAGGGCATTGTCCTTGCCAATGATCCCGTTGTCGGCACGGGCCAGGATAAGGTTCAGGCCCATGCTCAGACCGCCACCGGGGCCTTGATGGCCGGGTGGCATTGGTAGTCCAGCACCTCGATGTCCTCGAAGTTGTAGTCAAAGATCGAGTCAGGCCGTCTCTTGAGGTTCAGGCTGGGATAGGCATAGGGCTGGCGCGACAACTGCAACTCGACTTGTTCAAAGTGGTTGCTGTAAATGTGGCAATCGCCGCCTGTCCAAATGAAGTCACCCACCTCCAGGTCGCACTGCTGGGCCACCATGTGCGTGAGCAAGGCGTAGCTGGCGATGTTGAAGGGCACGCCCAAAAAGATATCGGCACTGCGCTGGTACAGCTGACAACTCAGGCGCCCGCGTTCGCCAGGTTGCTGGCCCGGTGCGACATAGAACTGAAAGAAGGCATGGCAGGGCATGAGCGCCATTTTGGAGAGGTCGGCCACGTTCCAGGCACTCACGATGATGCGGCGTGAGTCGGGGTTGGTGCGCAAGGTTTTGATGACGTCGGCGATCTGATCGATGTGTCCGCCGTCGGGCGTGGGCCAGCTGCGCCATTGCACCCCGTACACGGGGCCCAGGTCACCGTCCTCGCGGGCCCACTCGTCCCAGATGGTGACGCCCCGTTCGCGCAACCATTGGTTGTTGCTGGAACCGGTCAGGAACCACAGCAGCTCGACGATGATGGAGCGCAGGTGAACCTTCTTGGTGGTGACCAGCGGAAACCCTTCGTTGAGGTCAAAGCGCATCTGGTGCCCGAACACGCTGCGGGTACCGGTGCCGGTGCGGTCGTTCTTGTGCACGCCATGCTGGTAGACATGGCGCATGAAGTCTTCGTACTGGGAACGGATCGGTCGGTCGGACATGGGGTGCTCGCGGGAGAGGGGAGGGCTTGGGCTCGAAATTTTAGGCGTTGGTGCGGATCACCCGATTCGGGTTGAACAGCCCCTTGGGGTCCAGGGATTGCTTGATGCGGGACATCATCGCCAGGGCCACGGGGTCCTTGTATTTGGGCAGCGAGTCGACCTTGAGGCTGCCCACGCCGTGCTCGGCTGAGATTGAACCGCCATGCCGCCGGACCGAGTCGTAGACGATGCGGTTCACATCGGCCTCGAAACGCTGCAAAAACGCCTGCGAGCTGCCGCCTTCGGGGGTTTGCACGTTGTAATGCAGGTTGCCATCGCCCAGGTGACCAAAATCCACCATGCGCACGCCGGGGATTTCGCGGGCCAGCAAAGCATCTGTCTCCTCCACAAAGGCCGGGATGGCCGAGATAGGGATGGAGATGTCGTGCTTGATGTTGAGCCCCTCCTCGGCCTGTGCCAGAGTGATGCTTTCGCGGATGTGCCACAGGTTGCGCGCCTGGCTCAGGCTCTCCGCGACCACCGCGTCGGTGACGCAGCCCTGCTCCATGGCTTGTTCCAGCAAGGACTCGAAACGGGCACGGGCGTGCGCTTCGGACTCGCTGTCGGCGTTTTCCAGCAGCACGCACCACGGGGTGTCGCGGAACAAAGGCACCCGCAGCTGGGGGTAATGGCGGTCTACCAGGCTGAGCGAGAACTGGTTCATCACTTCAAAACCGGTCAGCCCGGCGCCCAGGTACTGGTGAGCCAGCCCCAGCAGTTCGACCGCCTGGGCCATGCTGGGCACAGCAGCCCAGGCCGTCAAGCTGGCCGCCGGTTTGGGGAACAGCTTCATGGTGGCCGCGGTGATGATGCCCAGCGTGCCTTCGCTGCCGACGAACAGGTCACGCAAGTCGTAGCCGGTGTTGTCTTTTCGCAAGCCGCTCAGGCCGTTCCAGACATCGCCATCGGCGGTGACCACCTCCAGCCCGAGGCAGAGTTCGCGCGCATTGCCGTAGCGCACCACCTGCGTGCCCCCGGCGTTGGTCGAGAGGTTGCCGCCGATGGTGCAGCTGCCCTGCGACCCCAGGCTGAGCGGAAACAGGAAGCCGGCTTGATCGGCGGTTTCTTGCAATTGCTGCAGGACGCAACCGGCCTCGACGGTGATGGTGAGATTGCCGGGGTCGATGCTGCGCACGCGGTTCAGGCGTTGCAGGCTCAGCAGCACCTGGGTGCCGCTGGTGTCGGGGGTGGACCCCACGACCATGCCGGTGTTGCCGCCTTGAGGAACGATGCTGACGCTGGCCTGCGAACAGGCCTTCACCACGGCGGCCACTTCGGCCGTGTTGCCCGGACGCACGACGCACAAGGCCTTGCCGCGTTCGCGTTTTCGCCAATCCAATTCGTAAGCGCTCAGGTCGCCTTCGGTCAGGACATGGGAGGCGCCAATGAGTTGACGCAGTTGTTCGATCAGGGAGGTCATGTTGAGGTGGAGGCAGGTTGGGTGAGCGCGTTTTTGAAACGCCAGCGAACGTGCAGCGAACAGGCTGTGAACAGGGCCAGGCACAGCAGGATTTCGACCCCCGCCCAATAGCTGCTGGGCGGTCGATCGGAATAGGCCCGCACGGCCCCTTCAGTGAAATACAGCCAGACCAGCAAGCTGACCCAGCGGTAGGTGTAGAGACGGCGTTTGAGCAGCCCGGCCAGGGGAATGCACAGGGGCAAGGCTTTCAGCGCCAGCCAGCTGCCCCCGGGACGCAACGGTGCCAGCCAGAGCTCCCAGGCGATGCACAGCACTATGAGGCCGATCAGGCTGCCCACCGCCAGATGGCGCGTCAGCGCCACCTCGGTGGAGGGGCCGGGCATCGGGGAGCCCGCGCCCAGCGTGGGGGCACCGGGATGGGCGGGTGAAGTGGATGAGGAGTCAGAGGATGGCATGATCAGGGGATGATTGTCCCGCATCTGCAACGCTTTCTGACTACCCTGCCGCGATTTCCCTGGCGCGCCTGGTTCCATACCCTGCGCCAACGTTTTCGCGAGGACCGGCTCGGTCAGGCGGCTGGAAGCCTGACCTTCACCACCACCATTGCCTTGGTGCCTTTGTTTGCGGTGACCTTGTCGGTCCTGACTGCGTTTCCCATGTTCGGGCAATTCCAAAGCGGGTTGCAGCGCTGGTTGGTCGAGAGCCTGGTGCCCGACAGCATTTCACGCCAGGTGCTGGGTTATCTGACCCAGTTTTCCAGCAAGGCCAGTCGATTGGGGTCGGTGGGTTTTCTGGTGCTGGTGGCCTCGGCGGTGATGCTCATGTTCACCATCGACCGCACCTTGCAGACCATCTGGCAGGTGCGCAAGCACCGCAGCCTGGCCCATCGGGCCTTGCTTTACTGGGCGGCCATCACGCTGGGGCCAGTGATCATGGCCGGCAGCCTGGCGCTGATGTCCTATGTGGTGTCGGTCTCGCGCGGGGTGATCAGCGCCATGCCGGGCAGCCTGCATTTGCTGCTGGATGGGTTGGAGTTTGTGTTGCTGATCGTGGGCGTGAGCGCGCTGTACCGCTACGTGCCCAACACCCAGGTGAGCTGGCGCCATGCCTTGGTGGGTGGCTTGTGGGTCACGGCGGCCACCGAAGTCGCCCGTTTGTTGTTGACCTTCTATTTAGGGCGCATGCCCACCTATTCGGCCATTTACGGGGCGTTCGCCACCGTGCCCATTCTGCTGATCTGGATTTACACCGCCTGGGTCATTGTCTTGATCGGTGCCGTGCTGGTGGCCAGCCTGCCCAGCTTGTTGTCCGGTCGCTTGCGCCAACCAGAAGCACCCGGGTGGTCTTTTCAGTTGGCGCTGGAGGTGTTGCAGCAATTGCACCAAGCGCGACATCGGGGCGAACGCGGTCAGGACGCCCAGCAGTTGGCCGACACCCTGCGGGTCGACCCGCTGGACCTGGAGCCGGTGCTGGATGCCTTGCTGGAACTCGACTGGGTGGGCGAGGTGGCCCAAGATGCGCAACACCGCTCGCGCTGGGTGCTGTTGGTCGAACCGGGTGTCACGGTCATGGAACCATTGGTCGAGCGCTTGTTGCTGTCCCCCTCCCCAATCACCCAGGCGCTGGCTCGGCGCCGCGCCGGCCTGACCCTGTCCGAGTTGATCGAGACCGGCTCAGGCGCTGCGGTCGTGCCTAACGCACGCTGAATGGCGCTGCGACAAAGCCACGAAACCGGACCCGTTGGCCCCGCTGCGGCTCACCGCTGAGCCGGTAGTTCGGGAATCGCTCCAGGAAGCGTCCGATCGCCACGCGACCTTCCAGGCGGGCCAGGCTCAGCCCCGCGCATTGGTGGATGCCAATGCCAAAGGCGAGGTGCCGGTTGGGCGTTCTCAGCAGGTCCAGCCGTGCCGGCTCGGGAAACTGAGCCGGGTCACGGTTGGCTGCGCCGATGCACAGGGTGACCAAGGCTCCGGCGGGCAGGTCAACGCCTTCGACTTGCGTGGCCCGCAGCGCACGCCGGTTGCCCAGCTGGTTGGATGACTCAAAGCGCAAAAACTCGTCCACCGCCAAGTTCAGCATGGTCTCTAGTGCTTCCGTCTGCCCTCGCAGGTCGTGCATGCGCTGCTGCAAGGCCTGCCGCTCCTGGGGCCAGCCTTGCAGACAAACCAATGAGTTGCCGATCAGATTGGTGGTGGTCTCGTGACCGGCATTGAGCAAAAAAATGCAGTTCTGCAGCAGTTCGACCTCGCTCAAACGCTCTCCCTTGACCTCGCCGTGGATCAGCCGGGTCAAGACGTCGTGTTCGGGGTCGCCCGGGTGTTGGCGTCTGTCGGCCACCAGGCCGCGCAAATAGTCCACAAAGTCACGCACATCCTGGTTGGCCTGGGCTTCCCGCGCCGGGTCCAGGCGCGGCTCCAGCGCCCCCAGGATCGACAGGGACCAGCGGCGCAGGGGGCCGCGCTCGGCCACGGGCACGCCCAGCAAATTGCCGATGATCTCGATGGGGATGGCCGAGGCGAATGATTCGATCAGGTCGCCCCCGCCCGCATCTTCCAGGGCATCCAGCAAGCGGTCCACCAGGGCAATCAGCCCGGGCTCCATCTGGGCAATGGCGCGTCGCGTGAGCGCGCCCATCAGCAGCTGGCGCACGCGTGAATGCAAGGGCGGGTCGTTGAACACCAGGCTGGTGGTGTGGTGCTCGAACAGCGGCGAGTCGGCGCCGTACTTGGGCTCGAATTCAATTTTCTTGTCGGAGCTGAACACCTGCGCATCGCGGTAGACCGCCACCAGCGCGTCGTATCCGGTCAAGAACCAACTGCCATCCGGCATGGCCCGCACCGGGTGCTGGCGACGCAAGGCGTCATACACCGGATAGGGGTCCTGGTAGAAGTCGGCTGGCAGCGCCCGCAAGTCAAAATCGCGGGCGATGTCGAGAGCGCGCTCGGGGGTCATGTCAGGAAATCGCGCAGCGCCGCCAGGGTCTCCTCGGGCGATTCGTTCATTTGGTGGTGACCCATGGGCACCGTCACAACCGTGACCTGTTTGCCTTTGTCACGGCCGGCTTGAATGAGTGATTGCGCGGCTTTGGGCGGCGTCATCTGGTCCTGGGCGCCGTTGATGAAGAGCACCGGACAGGTGATGTCGCCCATGGCCTCGACGCCGTGGCTGTAACTGTCGCAGGCCACAAAGCCGCGGTGAAAGACGTTCACCCGAGGGTTGCTGTTGAGGACCCGACGCCCCAGGGCCATGCTGGCCCCATACACCCAAGTCCCCGGGCCCAGCGCCGAAGGAGGGGCGGCCAAGGTGGCGCGCGAAAACACGTTGATCATTTCGATCGCTTTCATCGGCTCCTTGAGCGAGGTTTCGAGCAGCACCGGAGACACCTTCATCGGGTAAGCCGAGCCAACCATCACCAGGTGGCTGACGCGATCCCGCAGGCGTGACGCCGCTTCCAGGGCAATCATCGAACCCCAGCTGTGCCCCACCAGCGCGGCCTTGGGCAGGTTCAGTGCATCCAGAACACCCACCACAAAATCGGCTGCTGCTTCAACACTGGCGGGCGCTTCGCCTGCGCTGCGGCAGTGGCCGGGCAGGTCCAGCGCCAGCACGTTCCATCCGTGGTGGGCCAGGTAACGGCTTTGCAGAATCCAGACACTGTGGTCGTTCAACACCCCGTGAATGAACAGCACCGTGGGCTGAGCCGGGTTGAAGGCCTTGCCTCCGGTGTAGGCGTAAGTTTCGTGGCCGTGGACAGTGAACTTCATGCGGCACCTCCCTTCTTGGCGGCTGTCACGGGTTTGTCGGCCGCTTTTTCAGCGGCTTTCAGGGCCCGTTTCAAGTCATCGATCAAATCGTCCGGGTCTTCCAGGCCAATTGACAGGCGGATCGTGCCAGGGCCGATGCCGGCGCCTGCCAGCGCTTCATCGCTCATCCGGAAATGGGTCGTGCTGGCCGGATGGATCACCAGCGAGCGGCAGTCACCCACATTGGCCAAATGACTGAACAGACGCAGCCCCTCGATGAAAGCACGTCCCTGCTCGCGGCTGCCGCGGATATCGAAGCTGAAGACCGACCCGGCACCCCGGGCTCCATGGCGCAACAGTTGTTCTGCCAACGCATGGCTGGGGTGGTCTGGCAACATGGGGTGACCGACCCGGCTGACCATCGGGTGCTTGACCAAAAACTCCACCACTTTCTCGGTGTTGGAGAGGTGTCGCTCCATGCGCAGCGGCAGGGTCTCGATGCCTTGCAGAATGAGCCAGGCGCTGTGCGGGCTCAGGCAGGCGCCGAAGTCACGCAAGCCCTCACGTCGGGCACGCAGCAAAAAGGCTCCCACGGTGCTTTCTTCGGTGAACACCATGTTGTGGAAGCCCTCGTAGGCCTCGCTCAATTCGGGGAACTTGCCACTGCGCTCCCAGTCAAAGGCCCCACTGTCGACCACGATGCCGCCAATCACCGTGCCGTGACCGCTGAGAAACTTGGTGGCCGAGTGATACACCAAGTCAGCGCCATGATCGAAGGGTTTGATCAGGTAAGGGGAGGTCAGTGTCGAGTCCACCAGCAAGGGCACGCCCGCCTCATGGGCGATTTGCGAGACGGTCGGGATATCCAGCACATCCAGGCCCGGGTTGCCCACGGTCTCGCCAAAAAACAGCTTGGTGTTGGGCCGCACCGCCGCGCGCCAGCCGTCGATGTCGCCCGGTTTGACGAAAGTGGTTTCGATGCCAAAGCGCCGCAGGGTGTAGTGCAACAAATTTTGCGAGCCGCCATACAAGGCGGTGCTAGCCACAATGTGTGAGCCCGCACCCATGAGGGTGGCCACAGACAGATGCAGTGCGGCCTGGCCGCTGGCGGTGCTGATGGCACCGATGCCCCCTTCCAGCGCAGCCACCCGCTGCTCCAACACCGCATTGGTCGGGTTGCTGATGCGGCTGTAGACATGGCCGGCGCGCTCCAGGTTGAACAAGGCGGCGGCCTGGTCGCTCGACTCGAAGACGAACGAGGTGCTCAGGTGGATGGGTACGGCCCGGGCACCGGTGGCCGGGTCGGGGGCGGCACCGGCGTGCAGTGCCAATGTGTCGAAATGGGGGTCGGAGTAGCCTGACATGATTTCCTCTGCATTCGGACTGGATTACCCCCGGATTGTGGGCTATATTGGTGCCCCTGAGCCGTCGCCGATGAACCGCCGGCCAACGAAGCGATGGGAGATATCACATGAAAGTCAGCGACATCCTGCGGGTCAAGGGCAGCACCCTTTACACCGTCCGCCCCGACGAGCCTTTGGCCGATGCGGTGGCCGTCATGGCAGAAAAAGACATCGGTTCCCTGGTGGTCATGGATCATGGTGACTTGATCGGCATGCTCACCTTCCGCGAGGTCATCAAGCGCATTGTTCAAAACGGTGGCTCGATTGGCAACTCCAGCGTGCGTTCGGCCTTGGATGACCACCCCCTCACCTGCACCCCGGACACCGAGATCGATGAGGTGCGCCGCATGATGCTGGAGTGGCATGCGCGTTACATGCCGGTCATGAGCAACCGCATGCTGATGGGTGTCATCAGTTTTTACGACGTCGCCAAAGCCGTGGTCGACAGCCAGAATTTCGAGAACAAAATGCTGAAGGCTTACATCCGCGACTGGCCGGAAGAAAAAGCCAGTCCTGACGATGCGCCGCCCGCGGCCTGATCCGGCCCTGGGATAATGCTCGCATCATGAGCGGTAATACCTTTGGCACCCTGTTTGCAGTCACCAATTTCGGCGAGTCCCACGGTCCGGCCATCGGCTGTGTGATCGACGGTTGTCCCCCGGGCATGTCCCTGACCGAGGCGGACATCCAGCCCGAGCTGGACCGGCGTCGGCCCGGCACCAGTCGGCACGTGACCCAGCGGCAAGAACCCGACCAGGTGCAAATCCTCTCGGGGGTCTTTGAGGGGCGCACCACCGGCACCCCCATCGCCTTGCTCATCCAGAACACCGACCAGCGCAGCAAGGACTACAGCGAGGTGCTGCAAACTTTTCGCCCCGGTCATGCCGACTACACCTACTTGCACAAGTACGGCTTGCGCGATCCGCGGGGGGGTGGTCGCTCCTCGGCCCGCCTCACGGCCCCCATGGTGGCCGCTGGCGCGGTCGCCAAGAAATGGCTGCGCGAGCAGCGCGGCATCGAATTTCGCGGCTGCATGACGCAAATTGGCGAAGTGCACATTCCTTTCGAGAGCTGGGACCATGTGCCCCACAACCCCTTTTTCGCACCTTGCGCCGATGTGCAGGCCCTGGAGGACTACATGGACCGCCTGCGCAAGGCCGGCGACTCCTGTGGCGCACGCATCCGGGTGAGTGCCACCGGCATGCCGGTGGGTTTGGGGCAGCCCCTGTTTGACAAGCTCGATGCGGACATTGCCTGGGCCATGATGGGCTTGAATGCGGTCAAGGGGGTCGAGATTGGTGCCGGCTTTGACAGCATCACCCAGCGCGGCAGCACCCATGGCGACAGCCTCAGCCCACAAGGCTTTCGCGGCAACAACGCGGGTGGGGTGCTCGGTGGCATCAGCACCGGGCAAGACCTGGAGGTCAGCATCGCCATCAAGCCGACCAGCTCCATCCTCACCCCGCGCGAGTCAATCACCTTGCAAGGCGCCTCCACCCAGGTGGTGACCAAGGGTCGTCACGACCCTTGCGTGGGCATTCGCGCCACCCCGATTGCCGAAGCCTTGCTGGCTTTGGTGGTCATGGAGCATGTGCTGCGCCACCGCGCCCAGTGCGGCGATGTGCAGCCCGCTGCTCAGCCCATTCCCGGTCAGGCGGGTGGCTGAACGCATGAGTGACGGCGCGCTGCGCACCCCGCAGAGACAACTGATTCCTTTCGCGGCCTTATCGGCCAGCTACTTTGCCCACATCGGGTTTTTCAATCCTTATCTTTCCTTGTGGCTCAAGGACATGGGGCTGGCCGTGTGGCTCATCGGCCTCATGCTGTCGGCCCAGTCGGTGACTCGAACCTTTGCACCCTACGTCTGGGGCTGGTTGAGCGACCACACCGGCGACCGGGTGCGCCTGATGCGCTGGAGTGCCGGGGTGGCTTTTCTGGTGTCGCTGGGGTTGGGCTGGAACGGCGGTGTTGCCTGGGTGGTGGTGGTCTTGCTGGTCATGTTCACCCACACCAGCTCGATGATGCCCATGGCCGAAGCGGCCATGGCCCACCTGGTCAGCGCCGGTGGGCAGTTCGACGCCAAACGCTATGGCCATGTGCGGCTGTGGGGCTCGGTGGGTTTTCTGGTGACGGTGTTTGCGGCTGGGGCCTGGTTCGAGCACCGGGGCATGGGAGACTTTCCTGCCCTGACCTGGATCAGCCTGCTGGCGGTCAACCTCAGCGTCTGGGCTTTGCCCTCGGCGCGGGAAACGGCGCAGCCCGGCGATGAAAAGCCCTCGGTGCTGCCCGTGCTGATGCAAGCCCACAACCTGTGCTTCTTCGCCTCCATCTTTTTCCATGTGCTGGCGCATTTCAGCATTTATGTGTTCTTTTCGCTGTACCTGGATGAGTTGGGCTACAGCAAGTTCATGATCGGGGTGCTGTGGGGTATCTCGGTGGCCGTCGAGATCCTGGCCTTCTACACCCAGGGCCGTTGGCTGCACCACTTCAGCCTGACGGGGTGGCTGCTGGTCTGCAGCCTCGTGATGGTGGTGCGCATGTTGATGACGGCGGCGGGTGGCCATTCGCTGTGGCTGCTGCTGGTGGCGCAGTTGCTGCATGCCATCACCTTCGCGGTTCACCACACCTCCTGCACCGCCTGGCTGACCCGCCACTTTCCAGAGCGACTGCGCGGGCGGGGGCAGGCGCTGTATTCCACCATTGGCTATGGGCTGGCCGGTGTCATCGGGGCCGTCGGCGGCAGTACCTTGAGCGGGTACATCGGGCTGCAAGGCGTGTTCTGGGTCTCGGTGCCGGTGGCCATGGTTGGGGTGTTTTTTGCCCTGGCCCTGCGTCGGGTAGCGCCCTCAGACCATCGTTTGGCCTGAGCGCTGGCAAACGGAACGATTCATAATCCCAGCTCGTTCTTTCACTTCCGGTTTACACCATGTTGACTCCCGCCCTTCGCCAGCAGGCTGCCCAACAGCTCTTCGATGCCGATACCCAGCGTCACATCATTCCTCAACTCAGCAAGAGTTACGAGGGCATCGAGTTGGAAGACGCTTATGCGATCCAAGACCTCTGGCTCAAGATGCGCATCGACCGGGGTGCCCGCCTGATCGGACGCAAGATCGGATTGACCTCGCGGGCCATGCAAATGGCCTCGAACTTCAACGAGCCCGACTATGGCTACCTGACCGACGACATGTTGCTCCAAGATGGCGCACAAATCGAAGCGGCCAAATTCCTGTCCCCACGTCTGGAGGTTGAACTCGCCTTCATCATGGGGCGCGACCTCGAGGGTGCCGGTTGCACCGTGGTGGATGTCATGCGTGCCACCGAATTCGTCACCCCTGCGCTCGAGCTCATCGCCTACCGCACCCAGGTGCCACGGGCCATTGTGGATACCATCGCCGACAACGCCGCTGCCGGGGCGATGATCACCGGCGGGCGTTTGGTGCGTCCTTTTGATCTCGACATTCGCTGGGTCGGGGCCACCCTCTCTAAAAACGGCGTGATCGAGGAGTCGGGCGTGTCGGCGGCGGTGATGGGACACCCAGCCGCAGGCATTGCCTGGTTGGTCAACAAATTGTCGCGTCACAACGTGGGTCTCAAGGCCGGGCAAGTGGTGCTGGCCGGATCCTTCACACGCCCCATCCCGATTGCTGCCGGCGATGTGGTGCAGGCCGATTACGGTCCCCTGGGCACGCTGGGTGTGCGCTTTGTCTAAAGCCACCTTGACTCTTCAGGGTCGGGTGGCCTGGGTCACGGGCGGTGCCAGTGGCATCGGGTTGGCGTCGGCCCGCGCCTTGGCCGCGTCGGGCGCCACGGTGGTGATTTCGGGCCGGCGTCAGAGTGAAATCGATGCCGCCATCGCCTCGGCCCAGACCGACGGGCTGAGCTTGCAAGGGCTGGCCCTTGATGTCTCGGACGCCGCAGCGGTCGAACGTGTGCATGGACTGATCGCGCAGCAGTTTGGCCCGGTGGCGGTGCTGGTCTGTTCGGCGGGCACCAACGTGCCGAACCGGTTTCTCAGTCGGTTGAGCGCGCAAGACTTTGGCAAGGTGATCGACATCAATCTCAAGGGTGCCACCCACTGCGCCATGGCGGTGTTGCCGCAGATGCGCGCGCGCCAGGACGGCGTGATTGTGGTCGTGTCCTCCTGGGCCGGACGCGAATTTTTGCCGTTCACCGGTGTGGCCTACAACGCTTCCAAGGCCGCACTCACCATGCTGGTTCGCACCCTCAACCATGAAGAGGGCCGGCATGGGATCCGCGCCACCCTGGTGCAACCCGGCGAGGTGTTCACACCCATCCTCAAAACGCGTCCGCGTCCCCCCAGCGCTGAAGACTGCGAGAAGATGTTGAAGACGCAGGATCTGGGCCACCTGATTCACTACATCGCGACGCTGCCGCCGCATGTGTGCCTGAACGAAGTGTTGATTTCCCCCACCCACAACCGCTTTGATGTCGGGGCGCCTGATCTGGTGCCGCAGCTGAACCCCTGAGGGCAGGCTCGCTGCGCCCACTCAGTCCTTGGGCCGGAAACTGATCACGAGCACCGGGGGCACCCGGCCATCCAGGTCACGTGGCAACACCTCGGTTTTTTCCAGCGCCTTGATGACGGCGTCGTCCCAGGCTTTGTGGCCGCTCGATTTGATCAAGCGCGTGGACAGGATGGTGCCGTCGGGGGCGCACTTGACCTCGACCTCGGCCATCGGGTTTCCCGGTACATCGTCGGCAAACACGATGTTGGGTTTGACCTTGCCACGAATGCGGCCTGCATAGCTGGCCGAAGGCCCGGACGCTTTGAGCGCAGTGCCGGTGTCGGTGGGCGCGCCTGACGCGCCGGCCATGCCTGCGATGCGCTTGAGGTTTTCCTGGCGTTGCGCTTCCAACCGTTTGGATTCGGCGCGCTCTTTTGCGTCTTGTTCGGCTTTTTGCTTGGCCTGTTTTTCTTTCTCGAGCTTTTCCTTCTCGAGCTTTTCTTTCTTGTCCTTCAGCTCTTTCTCTTTTTGTTTTTGGCGCTCTTGCTCCAGTTTCTTCTCTTTTTCCTGCTTGTCTTTTTTATCTTTCAGTTCTTTTTCTTTTTGCTTCTGACGCTCTTCCTCAAGCTTTTTCTCTTTCTCGAGTTTTTTCTGCTTCTCTTTTTCGATGGCGAGCTGTGCCTCACGCTGTGCGACTGGCGGCGTGGGCTTGGGCACGACCTTGGGGGGCGGAGGCGGGGGG